>Ga0209415_10004532_pt1 | contig 25387 bp, 24 predicted proteins | sample PeaSoiSIISIP2007_FD_187696 | JGI IMG/M metagenome (GOLD analysis project Ga0209415, IMG submission 187696) | Peat soil microbial communities from Weissenstadt, Germany - SII-SIP-2007 (SPAdes) (version 2) | ecosystem: Environmental > Terrestrial > Soil > Wetlands > Peat | place: Germany... | reverse complement strand
GTCGCGCAATGGCTCGCCGCGCCAGTTGGACGAGATAAAGGAAAAGAGCCGGTGCTCGATCTTGTTCCATTTGCTGGTGCCGGGAGGAAAATGACAGACCGAAATGCCCATTGCGCTCTGATCGGCAAATTTCTGCAATTCCAGCTTCCACAGTCGCAATCGCCACCCATTGCTTCCGCCGCCGTCGGCAGTAATTAGAAGCGACTTCGCCTCCGGATAAATTCGTCTCCCCTCCGCGCGCCACCAACCGCGAATGGAGGCCACCGCAAAGGCACCCGTGTCGTGGTCGGTTCCCACATTGACAAAACCGACATTGCGGCCAATGTCGTAGATACCATAAGGATAGGCGCGGGGAACTTCGGGGCTGGGGAAATCGTGACCCTGAACCTGGATAGGCTGCTTTGCCGCACGCCACTGCCGACCGACATTGTCGTAATTGCCAATCAGCTCCTTCTTTTTGGTGTCTACCGAAATGACCGGGATGCCTCGCCCCAGGCATTTCTTGACCGTGACGTTGATGTGCCGAAACTGCGCATCGCGATCGGGATGATCTATACCCTCCAGGGTCTTGCGATTGCTCTGCAAGCTATAGTCCAAGGCGTGAAGAATCTGAGCCACCTTCATATGGCTGACCGTGTGATTCTGCTCGCCAAGTTCTCCAGCGATTGACCGCGTGCTCTTACAAATCCATCGCAACGCCGACTCAGGGTCCCCGCGCGTCTGCTCATCGATCAACGCTTCCAGCGTCTGCACCAGCCGCGGATCGGACTGCGTGATGGATTTTCGTCCCGCTCCGGGCCGGCGGATGCGACCCACCAACGGCTTGCCTCGCCCTTCGAGTTCGTGAATCCCTTTGCGGATCGCCTTGCGCGATAATCCACACGCTCGACTCACCAGGCAAACCCCTCCATAGCCCAAGCTCATTGCCTCCGTGGCCGCCATGATGCGTCGCGTGCGCTCATCCAAATGCGGCCACGCTGGACGAAACTTCCGCTTCAAATCGGATAGGCTCATCATGCTCGGAAAGCATACTGTAATGGCCTCCTAGTTGATACCTTTATTTATTTACAATGCCTTAGGGTTCTTTGGACGACCTTCCACGTAGCCTGGTGGGTGAAACGCTCGCAATCCTTCCAGGTAGCTATGAAAGACGTCACGTACCCTCAGAATGGCGAGCACAAGCCCGATGTTGCAAAGGCCGGCGAAAATCAGCAGCCCAAACCGCATCGGAGTCTGCATCCTTTCAGTGAGGCCCGCAGCGAACCAAAGGCCACCCGTCAGCGTAATGGCGAGCGTCGGAATCTGATTCATCTGCGCGTTCAAGCTCCGAGCTTGCTCGAAATTCTGCTTGTAGCAGACCTTCTCTCGCTCGAACTCGTTTTGCTGAATGTTGTCCATGACGCTCCCGTAATCTGCTGGAATTATTGCACCCGCACCGTGTCATCTGATCGTCGGTCTCTTCCCTGCTCCTTGGCGGCCCGTGCCATACCGCCAAGTCCCGCCATCACGTGCTCGCCATACCGCATTGGCATCCGATGGGACTTCCAGCGCCCGGCCTGCATCACCGACGCCAAATCGATATTCAGCGCCAGCAGATCCTGCGTCGCCCCGACCCGGATCGAGTGTCCGCTGACGGCTCGGATTTCTTCCGGAGCCATCTTGATGAACTTCGCGACGCTCTTGAAGATATTCCCCACCGCGGCCGGACTCAACCGCGCCCCGATCCTTTCCGGGATCGTCCGCAATTTCGGCTCCCTGCCCGGCCGCGGCGGCTTTTTGGGCGGGAACCCCGTTCCGATCAGCCGCCGGAACACTGCCCCCTTGGTGATCTGCGCCAACTCTAACCACTCTTTCAGGTACCGCACGGTCACCGGCGCCAGATACGCCGTGTGCCCCTCCCCCGCCTGGTCGGTCTTGGAGCGCCGGATCAGCGCTCGCCCAGACCCATCTTCGAGGAACTTAAAATCCCCTCGATTGAACGCGACGAGCTCGCTCCGGCGGGCCATCGTGTCGTAGGCCACACACAGCAGTGCTCTCTCTCTAGTTGCCGGTAGGCCCACGCCGGCGTTCTCGATGAACTTCTGGATCTCCGCCCAGCCGAGCCCCCTCGCCTGCCTTTGGCGAGTGGATACCTCGTTGGTGAGTTCTTTCAGGGCGTGACGGACCGCTTCACTGGAGCACGGGTTGTCAAACTTCGCCACGCGATGGGCCAGGGCGACTGTAGTGAGGTAACGGCGGATCGTCGCCGGCTTCTTGCCTTGATCGCCGCTGGCCTCCACGAACGCGGCTACGGTCGCCGGCGCCGCGGGCACGGTCGTAAGCCCGCGATCCCTGCAAAACGCTTCATACGCATGCCAATCCGCTCGCCAAGCGCGCAGCGTATTGGCGGGATACGCCTTCTGGGCACTCGTCCACCACTCCCGAACGCTCGTTGCGGCGGCTGAATTGTCTGTGAGCGCCCCGACCCACGGCGCCACGTCAAAAAGCGTCTTTTTAGGCTCTTTCACGCCGACAGCCTACCACACACCTTTGATAGTATCCTTTATCGTATGTCTTATATGGTATGGAACTTACATTATCATGCTGATAATCTTCATACATGGACGATCCCCCGGCCTACGGCGCGACCCGTGAACGAAGCGCGAATATCTCCTACGCCGACGTGGAACGCGCGGCGCTCGACATCCTGGCCACCGGGCGCCGCCCCGCCGTCGAAACCGTGCGCGAGCTCTTGGGACGCGGCTCGCCGGCGACCATTGCGACGTGCTTAAAACGGTTCTGGCGGGATTTGGGAATTCGCGCGCAGGGAGATCCAGCCGCCCTCACCCGGCTCCCGTCCGAAATTGTCGAGGCCGTGGAAGCGATCTGGCAGCGATCCCTTGCCCTCGCAGCGCAGGCCGCCAAGAAGGATGACAACGCGGCGCGTGAGCGCCTCGAGCAGATCCGCATCGAAAACGAGGTGCGCGCGCAATCGTTCGAGCTGCGGGAGAAGGAGTTTGAAACCGCTGCACGGGAGCGTGAGCGGGCGCTCGCGGATTCGCGGGATCATCTGCTCGCAACGCTCAAGATGCTCGAGACGGATCGGGCGATGCTGCGTGCCCGGGATATGCGTATCGCCGCACGCGAAACACAGATCGAGGACTACCGCCGGCAGCTGGCGAGGGTCATTGAGCGGACCGCGCGTCGGAACGAAACGCCTATGCACCGCAAACCTCGCCCCGCAAATCGCCCGAAGTCCCAATCGAAGCCGAAGCGTCGCGTCGTCCTGAATAAATCGCCCGGACGCCGCCCCAGGCCCAAAGGCCGATCCAAGAGGAAAAGGTAAACCATGGACAACGTCATCGAAGTCGTCGCGCTGCTCCGCAAGCACTCGGAGCTCGAGCTGCGGATCCTCAACGGGCACGGCGCGGCTGTGGTCACGGAGCGCGAGCTGGAGGCTACCGTGCGGCGCCTTGCCGCACACCCCCACGCGCTCAACGCCGTTTTGCAGACGGCGCGGGCGTTGCGGCGGACGCCGGATGCTGTGTCGATCCGGGACGTCGAGGATTTTGGTGGCTCAATTTAGCGATTAGATCCAAAGAGGGGTCCGCTCAAAGACGCCTATGACCGAATCTGCGCGAATATTGCCAGGGGGCCCCGGACAAATTCAAATTAAACGGCTAGACAGCGGGCGTAGCGTGATATTTTTTCCCTTTCTTAATGTGACCCCACCAACCGTAGCAGGCGGGGGCCAAGGTTGCTCCCGATGCGATGGAAAGCATGATGGACGGCGAGGAGACCCAACAATTGCCGCGAGCGCGGCTCTCGCTGCTGGCGCTTGGACTGGGCATCGTCACTAACCTTGGCGCCGTGTTGTTCCGAGATCTGATCGGCCTGATTCACAACCTGCTGTTCGCAGGCCACGCGCCCGTCCACTACGACGCCAACGTCTTGACCGCGTCCGCGCCGTGAACCCGGCACCGATCGAACGAAGGTCGCGCCTGCTGCTCGCCACCGCCAGTGGTGCGGGGGCCATTCGACAGACTCGTGGTGCACGAGTAAGAGCCCTTGGCTTGCTCGTCGATTGCATGCGCAACCGCCAACATCTTGGAACCGCCGGTAGCCAACGCTGGCAGCATTCACACACTACTGCCAAATGCTGAGTGCCCAGTCGATAAGCCGTCAACCCGAGCGACCCCGAGAGACCTATGAGCCCCGTCACAGCGTTGCCCCCTTCCAATCTAAAGCGCCGGTGGCTTACCCGCAATGTCTTCGCAATCGGGATGCTGAGTTTGTTCTCGGACGCCGGTCACGAATTAACGACGGCGATTCTGCCGCTCTTCCTGGCCACGTTCAGCGGCGGCGCGGAAGCCCTCGGTATTGTCGAGGGATTCTCAGACGCAGGGTCCAGCGTTCTCAAATTGTGGATGTCGTTCTATTCCGATCGCATCGGCAAGCGGAAGCCGATACTCGCGATCGGGTATTTCGTCACTGCCATGATGGGTTTGCTCGGCTTCGTCACAGCGTGGTGGCAGATCGTCGTCATCCGCATGGCCGCGTGGATGGGACGCGGTGCGCGCGGACCGGTCCGCGACGCGCTGCTCTCAGAAAGCGTTCCAGCCCAAGCGCACGGGCGCGCGTTTGGGTTCGAGACGATGATGGACACGCTGGGCGCCGTCATCGGTCCGGCAATCGCGCTGTCACTGGTCGGGGTGATTGCGTTGCGCCACATTTTCCTGATTGCGTTCATTCCCGGCGCGATCACGGTGCTGATCGTACTGTTCGTCTTGAGAGACATCCCGAGAAAGCCGCAGCCGGGAATCAAGATTGTGTCTTCGCTGCGCGAGTTGCCTCGCTCGTTCTGGCTCTACGTCGGTGCGGTCGGGATCTTTGGCTTCGGAAACTTCGCGCATACGCTGCTGATATTGCGTGCGGACTCGCTGCTTACGCCAAGCTATGGGGCCGTGCACGCCGGAAAGATCGCGATTGGGCTCTACATCTTTCACAACGTCGTGTATGCGGCGGCTTCCTATCCAGTGGGCGTACTCGGTGACCGAACTAATAAAAAGATATTGCTGGCGATCGGCTATGCCCTGTTCGCAGTGATGTGCGTCGGCTTTCTGGCAGTCGGCGCCAGCCTGCCGGGGCTTATCCTGCTTTTCGCCCTAGCGGGTATTTACATCGCGGTGGTGGACTCGATGGAGCGCGCTCTCGCGGCGGACCTGTTGCCGCTGGAGCGGCGCGGTACCGGATACGGGGCGCTCGCCACGGTCAACTCGTTCGGCGATCTTACGTCGAGCATCGTGGTGGGATCGCTCTGGACATACGTCTCGATTGCTTCGGGATTGTGGTATGCGGCAGTCCTGACACTAGCCGGCGCAATCGCGTTATGGATGGTCCCGCGTCAGCCCTCGACGGGAAAAGCAGCTGCGCAGACACCGCCGGGTTGAGCATCTGCAGCGGCAGCGATGGCACTACCGTCAAGGTCCGGCGTCTGAATAGTCACTGGGTGCACTTGCGATCGATCTGCTGCCCTCCACCGCCTACATTGGCGCTGCTTCGCGTTGTTGACGGCGTCGATCCAGATGGGGTCCGTGCAGGCCCTTCGACCTTGTCGGTCCTCGACCACGAGCGCATACCAGGGGTCCGCTCACGAAACGGCAATTCATGCACGCTAGGCCACAAGCAGGATTGAGTTCACCGCGACATCAAACCGGGCGACATCATCAAACGCGAGGATCATCCACGGCAGCCCCACGGCTGCAGCTATCTCCCGAATGCTGCTGTCAATCAAAGGGGTTGGGTAAGCCGTCGCGAGCGCTGGGAAAGAAGTCAAAATCTCTTCTGCAAACCGATGCTCATGCCGCGGGGCAGGATCTCGACCGACAGTGGAATTTCACGGTGTGCGCTCCAATAACCCGCCGCAGTGCCGAGAGCCCAGGCGGCAATCACGTCAGTTTGCCAGTGATCGTGCTGTTTGAGGCGCCCGATGCTGTCATAGAGCGGCAACAGCTCGAGCGCCCAGATCCAATAGTTGCCGCGCGCGGATTCGCCGAGGATGAGCGGTGTCACGAAGGCCGCCTGCAGCGTCACCTCGCTACTTGGAAAGCTGTTGCAGCAGCTGCCTTGGAACCACTTGTTCGGTCCCTGGTTCTGATAGGGACGGGCCCGGCTGAAGGCGTACTTCAGAATCTCTGCGGTGACGCCGGAGACCGCAGTCGAGTCGATGCTTTGCCAGAACTCGTGACCCCAGTGCTCATCGTCGCCCAGCCAGAGCGCGCCGATGCCTTCGGTGGCGAGCACAGCGAATGCGAGATCCCGCTGATATTGCCGGGCCCAGATGCCACTGTTGTCGTAGCGCCATTCGTGATCGATTCCGAGCGGCCCACCCCCTGCAAGGGCGCAGCCTGATGCCATCATCAGCAGCAGAAATAAATGGGATCGCGCATGTCGCATAGCTACCTCAGGTTCCGGAATATGGTTTTGGAAATTCCAAGTATCCGCGTTCGCAACGATTAGCCGCGCACCAAGGCCCGCGCCGCGTTACCGTATGAATTCGCTTTGACGGCAGCGCCAGCGTCGACGATGACCTGTTCGAGCACGGCAACGTAATCGAAGTAGCGCTGACGACCTTGAGGCGTGATTCGGCAGACCGTCTGCGGGCGATTGTGCTTGTAGCTCTTGGAGATTTCGACCAGCCTTGCGCCCTCCAGCACTTGCAAATGCCGGCTCAGATTGCCGTCCGTCAGGCCACACAGGTCCTTGAGGTCTCCGAACAATAGGCCCCTGGAATGAGCCATCAGAGAGGTGAGCACGCCGAGTCGCGCTCGCTCGTGAATTACCCGATCAAGCCCGTCGTAGGCGAAGCGACGTGAGCGCTGCGGTTTGTTGCTACGGCCGTTCATCGGCGTCCCGGCACCCGAATTGCAGAATGCAGGCGATCAGCAGCTGGCCGATGCCAAATGGCGCGCCCATCGCCCACGGCGAGAATGCCCGTTCACCGCCTCCGAAGGCCAGACAGGTCAGGCCGGTGGCCAGATACCACACCCCGACGGCAAACATCTGGCGCGGAAGAAGCCGGCGCGAGGCAAATATACCCATGCTAAACCGCACCTGTCACAAGCCCGGAAGCATCCAGAGACTCTGCGCGGCACAGCAGCACCATGGTCAGCAGTAAATCGCTGACGATCGCAGGCAAAAACTGCGCGACCGTGGAAAGAATCGTTTCCATGGTCAGACCCGAATGAACGCGACGCATACGGGTCACGTTCTCGATACCGATAAAGGTCAACGACACTACGGCGGTCGCAATCCAGACCCCAGGTAGAGCGCGATCTCGCGCCCCGGGGTTTTTGAGCCAATGCGCTTGCGCTGCCGCAGCCAACAGGGCCAAAGCCCCAGTAGCTGCCAGCGTTGCCGGTCCATAGGCGCGAAATGGCGCGTCGCGGGCCAGCTGACGAATCGAGTGGACTTCGGCTAATCCGTTGTGCAGATCTGTCACCTAGACACCGCTACGCTTTGTAGTGCAAAGTTGCGCGGATCACAAAGTAGCGCGGATCATGAGCCCGAGCAAGCTTTTTTTGCTCTCATTGCAGCGGCACCACGACATGGCGGAGGGTTCCACACGAGCCGTTGAGCACGGCGGAGCCGGATTAGGCAGCGGGCTTGCCATCCCCCAGAATGCACTCATTCAAGATACGGAAGCGCTGATAGCGACGGTTCGCAAAGACTGGCGCGAGGCGCAAGGCAACTACGACGAGTTTCGGTTCTTCACAGCCCTCCGAGCAGATTGCGCTGCTGGTGCGTTTGACTGCTAATGATCTGATAATATTCGACAAGCAAAGTCTCCCAGCGAAGTTGTCTGCTAGGCTACCCATGCACGCTGTTGAAAGATGAATATGCACCGTCCGCTTCGATTTGTGCTGGTCGCGATATGGACGTTTACGTTATGCGGCGTTTCTTTCGCGCAGGGTTCCAGGTCAGCGACAGCACAGTACCCTGAAAAGCCGCTTCATCTGATCGTACCCTACCCCGCGGGTGGAGGGGCCGATCATTGGGGACGCCTCGTCGCCAAGAAATTGGCCGATAGGTTAGGCCAATCAGTCGTCGTTGATAATATACCGGGCGCCGGTGGGAACAGAGGGACGGTCGCTGCCGCCGGCGCAACTCCGGATGGCTACACTCTCCTACTGGGTTCCGTCGGGCCTCTGGCGGTTCATCAGTTTACTTATGCTGCACTGGCCTTTAACCCTGAAGAAGACTTCGATCCAATTTCACTTCTAGAGTCCTCGCCAATCCTCCTGGTCGCGTCCCCTGCGGTGCAGGCTTCATCGGCGACGGAACTGATTGGCTTGGCCCGCGCCAAACCGGGGATGCTCTCTTACGCCTCCAACGGGAATGGGAGCCCGGAACAGGTCGCCGGCGAATTATTCAAGAAGAGGCTGAAGCTGGAAATTCGTCACCTTCCTTATGATGGAGCGGGCCCGGCGCGCAAGGCCATTCTGGCAGGTGAGGCCTCACTGATGTTCGATCCCTGCAAAGGAGCTCTCCCTGCAATCCGGCAGGGTTTGCAAAGACCGCTGGCAGTCGCCGCAACCGCACGATTGCCCGGACTGCCGGAAGTGCCAACGTTCAGCGAAATTGGCGTCTCGCAATACGAACTGCGCATCTGGACTGGCGTTCTGGCGCCTGCGGGCACGCCAAAAGAGATCATTAAGAAACTGAACCAAGCCATTCAAGGCATACTGCGGACTCCTGAGATTAAGAAGGAAATCGCGGACGAAGGTGGCGAAGCGGGTGCCACAACGCCAGATGAATTCACCGCCTTTCTGCAAGCCGAGCGCAAACACTGGAGCGATCTCGTCAACGAAACCGGGATTCCGAAGGTTCTATAGCGTCGCCAGCCCGCGAATTGCTGGCAGCGCTGGTGAGCAATCGTTTGCGCGAGGTCGAGACTCGGAACCCTTACGTACTACAAAGCGCTGGCGGCGCATCTCGAGCTCGAGGCAGGCTGGGGGTTGCTCCGGTTGTTCGGTCTGAACAGCATCCCCTGTTGCACTGCCTTCTTAAGGAAGTCGGTAGGCCGCCGCCACGAGCGTGCCGATCTGCTCACCCATCCGGTTCGCCACCTCCGTCGAGTTGCGGAAGTGCACGCCAGCATAGACGCGAGCCGTGGAGACCTCCTGCACCAGATCCTCAGTTCGCGTCCAGTGGCGAGTCACTCCAGGTAAGGTATTGCTATTCGTGCTTAGAATCGGCAAAGGGTCGCCACCGCGCTCGATGCGAATCACAGCCACGACAGTTGCCGCGTAAATGCAGTTCCCGCACGGATATTCCGGGGACATCGGGGTAACAACCAACGGTGTCCAATCGGGGTCGCGCTCGGTCCTGGGATTGTTATTGCGGTCTCCGTTGCGTATGGCGGTAATCGGTCGCCAGAACTGATAGTGGTACTTGGCTTCCTGCACGGCGATCTCGTCCTCGTTCATCGCTGCAGTCACCACGGCGTAGAGTCGCGCGTTGCGCGTGACCTCGCGCCCGGGGGCGGTGGCGACGGAGCGCACGATGCCAATGAACACGTCAGGCAACGACGTGGCCCAAAATCGTGCGGTATCGGTCTGCTCTGGTGTGCGTGCTGTGCTCGTCGCAGAGCCGACGGCTTTAATCTCGTTGTAGTCTCGCGCCCACAGCGCACTCTTTGGAGCGGGCGGTGGTCCAGGCCGAAACTGCGACGGGCTCGTCATGAACCAAGGTCGGTGCTGGGCGAACGCATAGCCGAGCGGGAATGTCGTCGGCACATACATGCCTGGTGTGGTCAGAGGCCGATAAGGTTCTATTTCCCCGATATCGTCAGTGTGTTGCGCGAGCACATTCGCCGCCGCCCGCTCACCGATGCTAATGCCGAGCATCCGCGCTCCGCCCTCCGCAATCGTACCGAGTGCCCGCTCGTACGCCGCGTCAATCTGCGGTTTCAGGGCGGGCGCCTCGTGAAGCAGCACCGAGCGGCTCGCCGCAGAAATGGCCGCGTCGATCGAGGCATCCTGCGCCGGCCCGAGAGCGGCGTGGTCGCGCGGATAGCGCGAGGTGATGGCGTTCACCGCTTCATACACCGCATTCTGGGACAGGGCCATGGTCCGAACCGTGTTGGGACCGTCTGTTGCGATCTCGGTGGTCTTGTCCGCCCAAGCGGTCAAGGTGTCGGCGCGCGCCCCCAGCGAGACCAGCAAGACTGCCAGCGGCGCGAACGGGCGAATAGACCTACTCATGGCAACTCCTGTCTGAGAAGGTGCCTATATTGAACCGTGTAGCGCGCATTTTCTACGGTCCCTCGCGTCGCCCCCTGTACTTCGCTTCGATCCTCGCAGCGCCGGCACGAACCTCCTAACCTATTCTGAAAACTATCCCGTATTTCTCGAATTCGAGCGACCGGCTTCGGCCACTACGGACGGCCGCTTAAGGACTGCGGATTCAACCGGTCGATGCAACACCTAATTTCTGGCCATAGAGAGGAGGATGTTGAAGATGAAGCGGCGAGCGAGGATCTGTTACAGCGAAGCCCAGAATGCAATGATGTGGGATCGGTGGCAGCGAGGCGAGTCGCTACACGATATCGCTCAACTGTTTGACCGCGGCCATTCCTCGATTCAACGGATTTTGTCTGAGACCGACGGGATACGCCCAGCGCATAGAGTGCGCTCAAGGTGGGCGCTTTCGTTATCGGAGTACCTTGCCCAGAAACAGCCGGTTACCAACTATAGGATTGTCTGCAATGTGAGCCGGGAGCAGACCATTTGTACCACGACATGATCGCGTCGAGATTCAAATCCGGGCGGCTGTGTGCCGGTCGATGGCACGGTCATCAGTGGTCATTTTTTTCTGGATCACGCGCAAATTACGGGTGAATCGATGCCAGTAAAAGAGACTGCCGGCTCTGCGGTCTTTGCAGGCTCCATCAACTACGCCGACGCGCTGCAGATACGGCCGGAACGAATCGGTCGTAATACCAGCGTGCAGGACGCGGGAACTTGATCTGGCGCATTGTTCTCTATAAGCTGACTGCAATTCGGGAGATGGCATTCCTCCCGCAACAATAACCGCCTGACTGGCTGATGATGCCTACCTGATCTCTCGGAGACGAGGATAGGCATGAGTATCGAGCCGGTGCTGCAATCCTTCCTGCGCCTATGTCGATGCGCCCGCGGTAGCACCCTGATGTTCTGTAGGAGCGCATAGCGGTGGCCGAGCGCATCCTGTTCAACCTCCTGCAAGTCGCTGTCGTGCTGATTTTTGCACCACTAGCGAGCGGAGTGCTGTCGCGGCTCAAGGAACTGGTGCAGTCCAAGCGCGGACCGAGCATTTTTCAGCCTTATCGCGATCTCTGGAAGCTGTTCCACAAGGACGAAATAGTGTCCGAAGACAGCTCATGGATATTCCGATTCACGCCTTACATCGTCTTTGTCACGCCGATTTTTGTCGCCCTGTTGATTCCGGTCCTGACCAGTTATCCGCTTTTCTTCGCCTTCATGGGCGACATGCTCGGCGGCGGCTTCGTGCTGGCCTTGGGCGGATTTTTTGCCACGCTCGCCGCCGTTGACACGGCCAATCCCTACGGCCCCGTAGGCGCCAGCCGCACGCGCATGGTCGGGTTTCTAGCCGAGCCGGTGTTCATGATCGTCTTCTTCACCGTTTCTTTCGTGGCCGGATCCACCATTCCCTACATCGTCCAGAAGAAATGGGTGACACCGCTCGCCAATTTCTTCGCCCCATCGCACGTGCTGCTCGTGCTGGCATTTATCATGCTGATTCTGGCCGAGGGCGGGCGCATCCCGGTCGACAACCCGACCGGTCACTTCGAGCTGGCGATGATCGACGAATCCAAGTCGCTCGAATACTCCGGCCGTGGCTTCGCGCTGGTGAAATGGGGCGGCCAGATGAAATTCTTTGTCCTGCTGTGCATTTTTCTCAATGTGCTGGTGACGCCGTGGGGGTTAGCGGCCGGACAAAGCTACGGTGCGGTGCTGCTGGCGATACCGCTTGTGCTGTTCAAGGTCTTCTGCTTCCTGCTCGTGCTGGTCGTCATCGAGTCGTCGCTGTCGAAGCTGCGGCTGTTCCGCATCGCCGAGTTCCTGGGTGCCGCGTTCATTACCTCAGTGGCGGCAATGATGACTCAGATCTTTCTGCCGTGAACGAAATGAGCGATGCGACAAAGTATTTGCTGGACAATCTGAACGCGCTGGCCGCAGGCCTGTTCCTGCTCACCGGCTTTGGTATCGTAGCGATGCGACAGGCCAGGGGCTGTCTGAATCTGTTCATCGCGCAATCGCTGCTGCTCGCGGCGTCTGCGGCGCTGCTCGGCTTGCGTTACGACTCGGCGCATCTGTATGGCGTGGCGCTCGTGAATCTGATCAGCAAGCCCATCGTTGTCCCCTGGCTACTGCGTAGAACCTCTCCGGCGGGGATCTACACGCGCCGCGAAATCGACCAGGTCCTGAACATCCCGACCGCTCTACTGATCGCGATGGCACTCGCCGTCGGAGCCTATTTTGTCGGCATTCCGCTGGCCAAGGCGGTCGGGCCGGATGCTCGCGGCCCGAACGTCTCGATCGGTATCGCCGTGCTGCTGCTCGGCGCCTTCACCCTCACGGTGCGGCGCGAGGCATTGTCGTTACTGATCGGTCTCTTGGCGATGGAAAACGGCGCGTTCCTCGCCGGCATCGCGATCGCGCGTGATCTCGGGATGCTGGTCGAGCTTGCCATTGCCACGGACGGCTTGATCATCGTGTTCATCATGGGGGTCCTGGTCCGCGCCGTGCAGAAGCAGGTCGGCACCACGGCCATCGGCGACCTGGCCAGTCTGAAAGAAGGAGCCGCGGAGCCGGCTGCGGACGAGGCCCTGTCGTGAGCGTCATTGTCATCCTGCTTCTGCCGCTGATTGCCACCCTGCTCGTTTGCGTTCCATTGGGGAAACGCTGGGTGTCGGGCGTGACGGTGGTGTTCTGTCTCGCTGATCTGATTCTGGTTGTGCGGCTGGCATGGCGGGTGGTGGCAGGCACCGCACCGGCCGAGCTCCGCGATGCCGCCTGGTCGAAATGGATCGCCGTGGACGGCCTGAGCGCACTGATCTTGCTGCTCATCGCCCTGATCGGAACGACTGCCGCCATATACTCGGTCGGCTACATGGCGCATGAAAACCCGGAACCGAAAAGGCTCCGGCTCTATCACGCGAATTACAACCTCTTCATATTTTCCATGCTGGCGATTCCGGTGCTAGCGGAGCCGACGCTCGTGTGGATCGTGGTCGAGCTGACGACGCTGTGCTCGGCACTGCTCGTCTCCTTCTATAACACGCGTGAAGCCTTGGAGGCGGCCTGGAAATACGTCGTGCTGTCGCTCATGGGCGCGGGCGTGGCCTTATTCGGTTTTCTGGTGCTGTTCGCCGCGATGCACGCCGGGGGCGGGGGAACTTACACCTGGGCGGGACTGCTGGCGGCGGCGCCCAGGATGCCGCCGATTCTCCTGCAGGCCGCGTTCCTGCTGATCCTGATCGGCCTTGGAACGAAAGTCGGCCTTGTCCCGATGCACACATGGCTGCCGGATGCCCATAGCCAGGCGCCCACGCCGGTGTGCGCGCTGCTGTCCGGGATCGAAACCACCTCCATACTCTATGTGATTCTGCGGCTCTTTCCGGTGATGCAGGCTGTTCCCGGCTCCCACGCCGAATCCTGGGCCCTGGTCCTCGGTCTAATTTCGGTCGGCACCGCCGCGTTCCTGCTGCTTCAGGTGCACGACTATAAGCGGCTGTTCGCATTCTCCACCGTCGAGCACATGGGCATCATCCTGACCGCGATTGGACTCGGCGCCTCTGCCAACTACGGCGCTATGCAGCAGATCGTCAATCATTCGGTCACTAAGTCCTTTTGTTTCTTCGCCGCCGGCGCCGCGTTGCTGGCTATGGGAACGCGCGAAATCGCCGCCGTGCGTGGGCTGATCCGGCGCTCTCCTGCTGCCGGCGCGGCGCTTATCTTCGGCGGCCTGGCCATCACCGGTGCGCCGCCGCTGGCGATTTTCCTCAGCGAATTCTCGATTCTGAAGGTCGGCCTGACCCAGGGACGTTACGTCGCGATGGGGCTGTTGGCGACGTTCATCGTCATCGCCTTTTTTGGGGTCATGGCGCATTTGAACCGCATGGTCTTCGGCGCGCCGGCGATCGCCGCGCCGAAGCACAATCACTCCGAACCGGAAACAGCCGGAACATTCCGATTACCGTTCAGTTGCCAGCTGGCACTGATTCTGGCCGCCGTGCCGGTGCTGGTGCTCGGCGTCTACGTGCCCAAACCCCTGCATGACCTTCTGACGATGGCCGCTGCTGCACTGACGAGATAGCACGCCCATGAACCACGCCGACTTGAAGGAACAAATTGAACGTCGCTGGCCCGGCGACACGCAAGTCGGCCGCGATATTCTCAGTTCAACGACCGAAGTGACGTGCACCCGCGCAGTGCTCGCCGATCTGTGCCGTTGTATTTTTCAGGATTGGGGCTTCAGTTTTGCCGGCCTGATTGTCGAGGAAGGTCCGAGCGCCTGGCAGTTGCGCTACGCGTTCTACGGTGAACGCGATGCGGGCTGGGTGCACGTGGTGGTGAGCGCACCGGTCGCGGAGAACGTCTTCCCGAGCGTGGTCGAGTGGATTCACGCAGCAGACTGGCACGAGCGGGAAGCCGAGGATCTGTTCGGTGTGCACTTCGCAGGTCATCCGCACCTCGGAGATTTTGTGCTCCACGACGACGCGTGGCAGGAGAATGTCCAGCCGATGCGGCGCGGCTTCGACGCGCAGGCGGCGATGCGCCATCGCCTTCCGGACGCCGATTGGCGGCCGCGGCGCATCGTGCAGGAGCCGGGGGCGTTCGTCATGCCCGTCGGTCCAAAATTCTCCGGCGTAACCGAGTCGGTGCATTTTCTGCTCGAGACCGTCGGCGAGGACGTCATTCGCTCCTCGACGCGCCTATTCTACAAATGGCGTGCGATCGAGAAGCTGGCCGAGGGCAAAACGGTCGATGAGGTATTGCTCCTGGCAGAACGATTCGCGGCGACGACGGCCTTTGCTCACGGCCTGGCCTTCTGCCAAGCCGTGGAGCGGGTCAGCGGCGCCGAGCTGCCGGCGCGGGCGCGGGCCCTGCGTGTATTTCTGGCCGAACTCGAACGGCTGCGGCAGCACGCCGGCGCAATTCAGGAGATTTGTGAATCCACGGCGCTGGTCGTCGCCAACAGCCAGGCGGGAATGTTGGAGGAGGAGTTGCTGCGGGTCTCGGGCGAACTCACCGGCCATCGCTACCTGTTCGGGCTGCTCGCGCCGGGTGGCCTGCTGTGCGATCTGCCGACCGACGCCTGCCGCAAAGCGTTCACCCAGTCGCAAGACATCCTGAAGCGACTGAATGAACTGGAACGCCGGCTGAGCATCTCCAGCAGTTTTCTCGACCGCATCGAGGACGTCGGCGTCGTCCGGCTGTCTGCCGCCACCGACTACAGCCTGGTGGGCCCGGTCGCGCGCGCGTCCGGACTGGTGCGCGATCTGCGCCGCGCGCAACCCTATTCTGGCTACGAGACGTTCGATTACCAGGTGCCGAGCGAGCAGGAAGGCGACGGCTACGCGCGACTTCGGGTGTTATTCGCCGAGGCTCGGCAATCGGTGCGCATCATCGAACAGGCGACCGCGGTCTTGAAGGAAGGCGAGGTTTGCAGGACTGTGAAATTCAGACCTGGTGCTGCGCTCGGCTGGGTCGAGGCGCCGCGCGGCGGAACGTTCCATTGGGTCAGATTGGGCGAAGGCGGACGGGTTGCGCGTTACCGCGTAGTCACGCCGTCATTCATCAACTGGCACAGCTTCCACCTCGCCGCCGAGAAATTCGCGTTCCAGGACTTCCCCATCATTCTCTCCACATTCGATCTGTCCGTGGCCGAGAACGACCGGTGACACGGAAAGCAGCGGAGAACGCATGAGCCAGTGGGTCATTAAAGGAATTCGCACAGGAATTAAGACCACCGCGTATCCGCGAGGTGCGGAACGCGCTGCCGGCGTCACACCGGGACTGCCTCGCGGCGGTGACGTTGGCGCTGCAGCTCCAGCGCTCGTCGAACGGTGCCTGACGCACGCGCTGGAGCAAACCAACGGAGCAATCTCGGTGGACAGCCGCCGTTGCGTCCACTGCTACCGTTGCGTTCGGGGCGTCGGACAGCCGCTAAATTGGGAGGCGACTTACGAATGGGGCGGTGCCATCGCGACGCCCGGACTGAAGAATGAGCTAGCGCAGCCGTTCCGGCACTCCATCCACGTCCTCGTAGTGGATGCGGGCGACTGCGGCGCCTGCCTGAATGAGGTGAAGCAACTCAACAATCCTTATTACAACATGCACCGGCTCGGCTTTTTCATTACGCCGACGCCGCGCCACGCGGACGTGCTGCTGGTCGTCGGTCCCGTGACCGATCAGATGCGCTTCGCGCTTAAGAAAATGCACGAAGCTATGCCGACGCCGAAACGGGTGGTCGCTGTCGGGGCGTGCGCGCTGTCAGGCGGCGTTTTCGCGAAGAGCTTTGTCTGCGGCAATGGCGTAGCAGACGTGCTGCCGGTGGATGTGGAGGTGCCCGGGCATCCGCCGCCGCCGCTCGCCATCCTTCACGGCTTGCTGGTGGCGGTCGGACGCAAGCGGCCCTTGCCGCTGCCTGCGGCAAGGGACGAGCCGGTTTAGCGCGGCGATAATGAATACGCCGACGCTCCTCCTTGTGTTCTTCGCGGCCTGTGGCGCCGGCATCCCACTTTCCCTGGCAGTGCGCCCAGCGCGCCAGGGGTTCGTGCTCGCAGGACTCGGCTGTCTCGCCGCGGTCGCGGCAGTTGCGGCGGGCATCGAGGGCCTGCTGACCGGCGTAGTATTCACGCAGCCGCTGTGGTCGTTGCCCGGACTCACGACGCTCACGCTACGCCTCGACCCGCTTTCGGCCGCGTTCGTACTCGTGACCGGGCTCGTTCTTTTCCCGGCCTCGATCTACGCGGGCGGTGAATTGATCCGCGAATCGGCCCCCCGCCACAAGCGCGCGTTCACAGTGATGCTGTTGGCGCTCTATGCATCGATCGTTCTTATCCTGATTGCGGGCGATGCATTGCTGTTCCTGCTGGCCTGGGAGGTGATGTCCATCCTGTGCTACCTGCTCGTGGTGAGCGCCCCGGGCGAAGAGAACGGTCAGGTCGGATCTGCGTACCTGCTGCTCGCAATGGGCGAGGCCGGAACGCTCGCCGCCGCGGTGGGCTTCCTGCTACTCGCACTCGGCGCGAGCTCGCTGCAATTCGACGCCCTCAAATCTGGCGCATCGGCTCTGGGCGCGAGCGCCCGCGGGGGGGTGTTCCTCCTCACGTTCTTCGGGTTTGGTGTGAAGGCCGGCCTGGTCCCCGTGAATTCCTGGCTGCAGCGCGCCTACGCCGCCGCGCCGCGTGCGTTTGCGCCCGTGCTCGCCGGGGCGACGCTGAACCTCGGCCTGTACGGCATCCTGCGTGTTAACGCCGATCTGTTGCCGGTCGCGCAGGCAGGCTTGGGCCTCGTCGCCCTCATCGTCGGGACTGTCTCCGCACTGCTCGGGATACTCTACGCGACCACCGACAACGATCTGAAAGCGATGCTGGCGCACAGCTCCATCGAAAACGTCGGCATCGTCGTCGCCGGCTATGGCGCAGGAATGGTGTTCGTCGCCACGAATCATCCAGCCCTCGCGGCCATGGCATTCCTCGCGGCGCTTTATCATCTGATCAACCATTCGCTGTTCAAAACGCTGTTATTTTTCGGCGTCGGCGCTGTGGAGACGCAGACCGGCACGCGCGATATGGACCGGCTCGGCGGCCTGATCAAGTGGATGCCGCTGACCGCGCTCGGCTTCCTCGCCGGGACGCTGTCGATCGCCGCGCTGCCGCCGTTCAACGGCTTCGTCAGCGAATGGCTCACGCTACAGGTGATGCTGCGCTCGGCAGAATTGTCTTCAGCCGGCGCCAAGATCGTATTTGCCTCGTGCGGCGCGGTGCTCGCGCTCACGGCGGCGCTGGCGGTGACCTGCTTTGTGAAAGTGTTCGCCATGAGCTTTCTGGGAATGCGCCGGCTCGACGTGGAGCGACGGGTAAACGAAACCGAGCCAGCCGCGCTTGCGTCCATGACCATTCTAGCGGTGCTGTGCCTCGCGTTCGGCGTGCTGCCTACGTACGTGATCCCGATGCTCGACCCCGCGTCGAGGCAGCTGGCGGGCGCCAGCGCATCCGATGGGCTGGTGCCGCCGTTCTTCGCGTCCGCTCCGGCACACGACACCTTGCCGGTCGCGTTTGTGGCGGAGTTCCATGACCTAGGGGCGCAGGTCGGGCAGCATATCGTGGGCGGCCGCGGACTGGTGGTGTTGCACCGTGGCGGCGTGGAGAATCCGGTGGTATTCGCCATGTCCACGTCCTACATGCTGCTGACGCTGATCGGTCTGCTGCTTGTGACCTACCTCGTTATTCGATTGTGGCTGACGCGTACGCGCAAGCTGGCGCGGCGCGAGCGCTGGGACGGCGGAGTGCGGCGGTTGTTGCCTGAGATGACCTACACGGCGACGGGATTTTCCAACCCGGTGCGGGTAATCTTCGATGCGATTTTTCGCCCGACGACGGTCGAAGACACCAGCGAGACGGTGGCCGAGCATTTCCGCATGGCCATCCGCCGCGAGAAAGAGCGCGTGCATCTGGTGGACCGACTGGTATTCCAGCCGGTCAGTTCTGCGACGCTGTGGTTCGCGCACAGCCTGGCGGCGATGCATCACGGGCGCATTAACACCTACGTGACCTATGCATTTCTGGCTCTCCTGATCGTGTTTGCCGTGCTGCCGGCGTATTGACACCAGCCTTGCGCGTGGGGCCCGGCGGCCGGAGGCTGTATGAGCGCCGATGGATTGCTGCTCGTCGTGGTTTTCGCGCTTTGTGGTGTGGGCGCGCTGGTGGGAACTGTTGTTCCCGAACGGCGCATTCCAGCCTTGTTGGCCTGGTTCGGCTCACTCGCGGCGCTGGCGGCGTTGTGGGTCAGCGTAGACGTGTTGCGCTCGGGCGCCGTCTTGAAAGGCGAGCTCTGGACCATCCAGCCGATCGGAACCCTAACCGTTTCGCTCGATCGTCTATCGGGGCTGTTTCTGCTCGTGGCGGCGATTGTGGTGCTCGCGAGTTCGATCTTTTCGGTGAGCTATCTTGAGCGCTACCTCGAACACTACAGCCTGAAGGCCTTCAGCGCCTGGTATCTGCTGCTGTTCGCCTCGATCGTGCTGATCCTGGTCGCTGACGATGCGCTGCTGTTCCTGCTGGCGTGGGAGGCGATGTCCATAAGCAGCTACTTACTCGTCAATTTCGAGAATGAGCGCGACGAGAGCAGCCGTGCTGCCTTTCTGATGCTGGCGATGGGCGAGGTGGGCTTTGTGGCGGTCGTCGTGGCACTCTTGTACCTGGCGGCGAATGCCGGATCGCTCGAATTCACGGCGCTCAAAGCCGCTAGCGTAAACCTCGGGCCCGCCGCGCGCTGGCTCGTCTTTCTGCTGACGTTCTTCGGCTTTGGCGTCAAGGCGGGACTAGTGCCCATCAATGGCTGGCTCCCGCGCGCGCATCCCGCCGCACCGGCGAACGTGTCGGCGATCCTGTCCGGGGCCATTCTGAATTTGGGACTATACGGCATTGTGCGCGTGAATCTCGATCTCGTGCCCGTCCATGCGGTCAGCGCCGGATTGGTCGTTCTGGTCGTTGGCACGATTTCGGCGCTGGTCGGAATTCTGTACGCCACCATCGAAGATGACCTGAAGGCGATGCTCGCCCACAGCTCCATTGAAAACATCGGAATCGTCACCACCGGACTGGGCGCGGGTCTCATTTTCACAGCCTATGGCCGGCCAGCGCTGGCGGGCATCGCCTTCATCGCGGCCTTTTATCATATGGTCAATCACTCGGCGTACAAGACGCTGCTGTTTCTCGGCGCGGGAACGGTGGACGACCGTACGGGGACTCGCGATCTGAACCGGCTCGGCGGATTGATCCGCGCGATGCCGTGGACGGCGGGCACAGTGCTGATTGGAACGCTGGCGATTTCGGCGCTGCCGCCGTTCAACGGCTTCGTCAGCGAATGGCTCACGCTTCAGGTGATGCTGCGCTCGGCGGAGCTGCTGTCAATACCGATAAAGATCGTCTTTGCCTTGTGCGGTGCCGGACTCGCGCTCACGGCGGCGCTGGCGGTGACCTGCTTTGTGAAGATGTTCGCGATGGGCTTTCTCGGCATGTCGCGCTCCGAAGGTGCCGCAAATGCCGTCGAGGCTAAAAGGTCCTGCATCGTGCCGATGGTGTTCCTGGCCGTGCTTTGCCTTCTGCTCGGCGTGCTGCCTACATACGTGATTTCGGGATTGAATCGTGAATTGCAGCCGTGGACCGATGAAGCCACCGACACTCTGGTGCCGCCGTTCTTCGCGTCCACTCCGGCGCACGGCACCTTGCCGCCGACGTTTGCGGCGGAGTTCCATGACCTGGGGGCGCAGGTTGGGCAGGATATCGTGGGCGGCCGCGGACTGGTGGTGTTGCACCGTGGCGGCGTGGACAATCCCGTGGTCTTCGCCATGTCCACTTCCTACATGCTGCTGGTGCTGATCGGTCTACTGCTTCTGACCTACATCGTCATTCGTCTGTGGCTGACGCGTACGCGGCGACTGGCGCGGCGCGAGCGCTGGGACGGCGGAGTGCGGCGATTGTTGCCTGAGATGACCTACACGGCGACTGGATTTTCCAACCCGGTGCGGGTGATCTTCGACGCGATCTTCCGACCGACGACGGTCGAAGACACCAGCGAGACTGTCGCCGAGCATTTCCGCACGGCCATCCGCCGCGATCGCCAGGCTATGCACATCGTGGATCGGCTGGCACTGCAGCCCGTGAAGAACAGTGCTATTAAGTTGGCACGCACTCTGGCGACGATGCACCATGGGTACATCAATGCGTACATCGCCTACGTCTTGCTCGCCTTGTTGCTGGCGCTGGCCGCAGGCTTGGGTGAGTTCCTGTTGGCAGGATAATACGACAACAGCGAGTAGACCCTGCGGAGCATCTGGTGCTCCAGGTCGATCGCTCTGGACAGACTCTTATGGTTTTGATTCAACACGGCTCCATTTCTAGACAGTTGCCCGGCCGAGGCGCCTTCGTTTTGGCATGGACCTGTCCGGACTAAGCCTCAGTCTCGTTCATCAACTCCGGGGCCAGGCAAGCGATGATCTTCAGCGCTCGATGGGTCAATTCGACGTCGGGCAACGCGACTGGCGCCCGCGAGAAACCGCCGCCGGGTGTCTGGCAGCACAGCACGAATCCCAGCGCATCCTCGCGGTAGCGGACAGGAAGACCCAGCAGTGCGCAACAGCGCACGCCGGCATGGAGCACGTCCAGATTGGCTGACAGCGAATCGCGAGTGCCAGTGAAGCCGATGGATGGAATTTGGAGATTGTCGACGAAGGACCGTGTGTCGGCCGAAGAATAAACTTCGCCCAATAACGCCAGAATGCTGAGGCAGAGCCAGGTCGCCTCGATATTGGGCTTGTGCCCGAAGCCGCCATCCGCTTTTCGGCTCAGGATGTAATCGACGATGAACGGATAACGCCTCCCATCCAGATGGGAGAAGCGCCGCTTGAGGCGCAACAGGAACAGAAGCCTCCTGAGCCATCCGCTGAAATCCATGTCACCCAGATCGCAGCGCGGCGAGACGATCCACTCGTCGAGTCGCGCGAACCGTGCCGGCTCAATCCGGTCCGCCTGACCGAGCAGGTCCAGCGTGAACGCATAGAGGTGCAAATAGGTCGGGCCGAACAGCGAAGCCTGTTCCAGAAACTGCACGAGCGCATTGCGTCGCGGCACGTCGGCCTTCAGCAGTTTGAGCGCCGCGACCGCGTGGTAGGTGTCACCCAGATTGGGCTCATCGACGTACTCGGACCGGTAAAAGCAGAAGCCCCCGTCGTCCGACTGGCGGCTGTATAGATAGTCCCGGGCTCTGCGAAGGGCATCGCAGACTTGCACATGCCACGCCGCAGACAGGTGGATGTTCACGCGGATCGGCACAAGAGCGCGCCCGCATCATCCACGCCGACGCAGCCCCTGCGACCAATGAGCCCTGTTGGCTTCGGCGATGTCGTAACGCACGGGCGAGAGCGCATAGAACTTCCCGGCTCTTCCGGCAATCACCTGTGCTGAACGGCCAGCAATTGTTCCAACGCCAGCGGCATAAGCGCATCGCGATAGAACGAGCCGGCGATGCGCCAGCCGGCCGATACGCAGTCCGGTGCGATTCAGCGAGCCGCCCCAATCAGAATCTGCATCGGTGTCGGATTATAGGCGTTGCAGCGATTGTTCAGCTGCGGGCAGATGGAAATCAACACCAGCACCTCTATCTGTGCGCGCATCTGCACGTAGCGACCCGGGCCGGAGAGGCCATCGGCAAACTGCAGGGCGCCTGCCGGCGTCACCGGCAACGGGGGACGCGAATTCGGCCGTGGGCTGCGGCGTGGTCGAGTTGCTCCGCGCAATCTCGCGATCACACCCTCGCAAGTGATTCGGACCGCCGGAATGAGTTTCCCGAACGGTACCATGCGCACCAACCGACGATCGGGCTGCTCGCAGAACGACGAACAGGAAAAAGGGTACGCCCGGAGAGATGAAGAACCCGGGCGTACCAAGGTACGCCCGGGAGATAAAGATACCAGGCGTACCGCGGTCACCGTTATTCCACGCGGAAGGTGTACAGCGTCCCTCCCATCGGAATCTTGTCGAGGTTGGCAGCCTTGGTCATCGCGGTGGCGCCAATCGCACCGAACTTGTCGCTCAGATCAAGGCCCGCAGTTACCGGCAGGCCGATCCAGCCGCCGATGCCGCTCCAGATGGACACGTACTGCTTTCCGGCGATCTTGTAGGTAATCGGGTTTCCGATGATTCCCGAACCCAGGCGTACCTGCCAGAGCACCTTGCCGCTCGAGCGGTCAACGGCTCTGAAGTCGCCATTCAGGCTGCCGTAGAAAGCGACGCCGCCATCGGTCACCAGCGCGCCACCCCAGTTCGGATAGGCGTCTGGAATTTCCCACACGGTCTCGCCAGTCAGCACGTTGAACTTCTTGAACTTGCCAGTCACGCCCGGCTTCTCCGGGTACATATAGACGTTGGCAAACACGTACACGGTGCCCTGCTGGGTGTGCGAGCGCTCTTGCGGCTCGTCTTCCATGCACCAGTTATTGGTCGGGCAGTACGCCATTCCGGGCTCGCTCGGATCAATCGCGCAGGGCTGCTGATCCTTGCCACCCATCGCGGAAGGACACGCCTGCGTGTTGCCGCCTGGGGCGAACGGTGAATGTTCCTTCACCTTGATGGGCCGGCCGGTCTTCATGTCGACCTTTTCCGCCCAGTTCGTGGTCACGAACTTGTTGGCGCGCAGCAGCGTGCCGTCGGTACGATCGAGCACATAGGCAAAGCCGTTACGATCGAAGTGGATGAGCACCTTGCGAGCCTTGCCGTCGACCGTGAGGTTTTCCAGCATGAGCTCGTTGATGCCGTCGTAGTCCCACTGGTCGAACGGGGTCATCTGGTAGACCCAGACGGCCTCACCGGTGTCCACCTTGCGCGCGAAAATGCTCATCGACCACTTGTTGTCCTGGTCGCCCTTGTTGCACTCTTCGTGCGTCTTGTACTTGCAGCGATACGACGGGCTCCACAGGCCGGGATTGCCGGTCGAGGTGTACACGAGCTTCAGCTCTGGATCGTAGCTGTAGAAGCCCCACTGCGCACCGCCACCGCGCTGCCATTCATCGCCAGGATAGGTGGAAATACCAAGGTCCTTGCCAGCGGTACCGTACTCCGGATGCGCCTTGTTGGTGTCCTTCGTCAGGCACACGTCCTTGTCGCTGCCGGTGCTGTAGCACTCCCAGACCTTCTTGCCGGTTTGCAGGTCGTAGGCGGTCAGCCGGCCACGCGCAGCGAACTCATCGCCGCCGAAGCCGATGACAACCTTGCCGTCCGCAATGAGCGGCACCGGGGTGATGGTCTCACCCTTGTCCGGGTAGGCATGCTTGACGACCCAGACTTCCTTGCCGGTCTTGGCATCGAGAGCGATCACAAAGCCGTCCAGGGTTCCGAACACGAGCTTGCCGTCGGCGTAGGACATGCCGCGGTTGACCGTGTCGCAACAAGCGCGCGGCACTGCGGAGTCGTCGCGATTGGTGGTCTTCTTGTAGTTCCAGATCTCTTTCGGATGATCCGGATCGGTGAGGTCGAGAGCCTGAATGATATTCGGCCAGCCGCTTTCCATGTACAGCATCGGCGTGGTGCCGACGGTGACCACGAGAGGCTGACCTTCGTGTCCGCGCAGTGTTCCGCTCGACTGCGACCACACCATTGTGAGCTTGCCGACGTTAGATGCGTTGATGTCCTTTAGCGCGCTGTGGCGCGTGTTGGCCTGATCGCCGCCCGGGGCCGCCCAGAGATTGGGATCCTTGGCGCGGTCGGTGACCTCATCTCCGATTGCCGCGGCACAGGACCCTCCGAGTGCCAGAATGGCACAGATCGTCCATAGCCTACCCTCACGTTCGAATCGCATACACAGTTCTCCTTTCATCCCCATCTTTTTTTCCACTACCGGCGTCGAAGCTACTCGTGCCGCCGCTCGGTCTTTCATCCCCAGGCAGACGACATACCACGTCGAACTCGGCGAATAGCGCTCCCGCTACCAAGGCTCGATTCGCGCGCCAACGGTCGAAGTATTTGCAGGCCTGTCAATTCATGGCGTTCACCCAAGAACTCTGCGCTTGGCGGTACAGATGACTGCCGCGGCCCGAATCCCTGCGAAGCGATCGCTCGCAGCGGCAATTGGGGCCGTCGCGGGGTGTACGGCCCAGCATCGTAGATGACTAGGATTGGGAAACCCGCCCAAGCGTTATTCTTTTGCATACCCACCTTTTGCATGGTAGGTACGCCCTACCGCGCAGGCATTCGCACACAAGGTAGGAGTCATTAGCTTATTAGGCAGTTTGCGGGGGACTCCATCCCCAGCTCTGGCACGAAAATCAGTCTAAGAAAAATATTGCGTGTCGTCAATAGATAGCCTTGCGGCTTGCCGAACATAACGGAAATGCCGCAACGGCAAAATCCGCTGGCATTTGCGCGAACTGATGCGTGCGTGCGAATCCTCCTCAGAGAGCGGCAAACTCCAAGTCTGTCTTTCAAATTGCCCCTTCGCCGAGCGCAAGATTCTCAAAGGGGGGACGGATCCGCGTCCGCTTCAATGGCGTTGAAAAACCGCGCGACGCGCCGGCGTCAAGATCAGCCCACAGATCCTCGCCAATCATGCCCTGCGAT
>Ga0209415_10004531_pt1 | contig 25393 bp, 20 predicted proteins | sample PeaSoiSIISIP2007_FD_187696 | JGI IMG/M metagenome (GOLD analysis project Ga0209415, IMG submission 187696) | Peat soil microbial communities from Weissenstadt, Germany - SII-SIP-2007 (SPAdes) (version 2) | ecosystem: Environmental > Terrestrial > Soil > Wetlands > Peat | place: Germany... | reverse complement strand
GCGGCCAAACCGCCCAAGTCGACCAAGCTCGCCCAGGCCGAGTCGGCTCCGCAACCGCCGCCCAAAGCCAAGCCCGCCGCTGCGGCCAAGACCCTGGTGTCGTCCCTGGAAGCGCCGCCGCGTCCGCCGAACGCCGACATGCCGAAACCGACGGGAGCCTCCGGCCCGGCGCAGACGCCACCGCCCAGTCCGGCGAAAGCGCCGGCGGCGACGCCGACGACCTCCGCACCAGCGGCCAATCCCGCCCCCGGCGTGGCGCAGACGCCGCCGCCGAGCAAGACGGCCGCCCAGGCGGAGAATCGGACGAGCGCCGCGCCCGCCACCCAGATGGTGGCGTCTGCGACGCCCACGCCGCCGCCCGCGCCACCCAAGCAGCTGGTGACCGCCGGCGAGGCGGGCGCCAATCCGCCGCCGGCCACGAGCCAGCAGGCCCTGCTCACTCCGCCCCCCGCCACCGCTGCGCCGCCAAGCCATGCCAACGGCGCCCTGTCGATTCCCTTCGCCAAGGATACGGCGGACCTGACCGACGCCGCGCGCGGCGCCCTGACCGACTTGGCCAAGCGCGCGGTGACCGACCAGTCGATTCAGCTGCAGGTGCTGGCCTACGCTTCCGGCGACGAGGAGAATTCCAGCAAGGCGCGCCGGCTTTCGCTGTCGCGCGCGCTGGCGGTACGTTCGTTCCTGATCGACCAGGGCGTGCACAGCACCCGCATCGAGGTGCGCGCGCTGGGCAACAAGGTGCCTGAGGGCCCCGCCGACCGGGTCGACCTGGTGGAAGAGAAGCGTTGAGCGTGCGCCGATGACCCGGCCGTACCGATTCCTGGTGCGCATGATCCTGTTCCTCGCCGCGGTGGCGGTGGTGGTGGGCGTTCTTGCCGCCGGGCTGCGCAAGGCGTTCTCGCACAATGTCGGATTGAATTCGCTGATCGTCGGCATCCTGCTGGTCGGCATCGTGCTCAATTTCCGTCGCGTGACGAGCCTCAACCGCGAGGTCCGCTGGGTCGACGACTATCGCCGCGGCCAGCCGGCGCTGTCGGTGGCCACGCCCAGGCTGCTGGCGCCGCTGGCCACCATGCTCGGCGAGCGCCGCGACCGCTTCAACCTGTCGCCCTTGACCTTGCGCTCGCTGCTCGATGGGCTGTCGTCGCGGTTCGACGAATCGCACGAGATGGCGCTCTACTTCACCGCCCTGATGATCTTTCTCGGCCTGCTCGGCACCTTCTGGGGCCTGAGCCAGACGGTCGGCTCGATCGGCGACGTGATCCGCAACCTGACCATCGCCAGCGACGACCCGCAGGCCGCCTTCGCCGGGCTCAAACAGGGACTTGAACAGCCGCTCTCGGGCATGGGCACGGCGTTTTCGACCTCGCTGATCGGCCTCAGTGGCTCGCTGGTGCTCGGCTTCCTCGACCTGCAGGCGGTGCAGGCGCAGAACGCCTTCTACAACGACCTCGAGGACTGGCTCTCGGCGCAGACCAAGATCTCGGCCGGCACCGGAATGGGCGATTCGGGCGACCAGTCGGTGCCGGCCTATATCCAGGCGCTGCTCGAGCAGACCGCCGACAGCCTCGACAACCTGCAGCGCGTGATCGCGCGCGGCGAGGAAAGCCGCATTTCGAGCAACACCAATCTGCGCGCGCTGACCGAGCGGCTGTCGACGCTGGCCGACCAGATGAAGACCGAGCAGAGCCTGATGCTCAAGCTGGCCGAGAGCCAGATGGAGATGAAGCCGATCCTGCAGCGCCTGGCCGAGGGCCGCGCCAGCCAGGGAATCGACGAGACGACGCGCGGCCATATCCGCAACATCGACGGCGCGCTGGCGCGCATGGTCGAGGAATCGTCCCAGGCGCGCGACGAGATGGTGCGCGAGATCAGGACCGAATTCCGCCTTCTGACCCGCACCATCGCGGTGCTGGCCGACGAAGATTCGGCGAGCGGATCGGAGGCGCGCGCACCGCGCGAGCGCTAGGCGATGGCGGCGGGCACGCGCCGCGGACGGGGCGGCATCAACATCTGGCCGGGCTTCGTCGACGCGCTCGCCTCGCTGCTCCTGGTCATCATCTTCGTGCTGCTGGTGTTCGTGCTGACCCAGTTCTACCTGGGCCAGGTCCTGTCGGGACGCGACCTGACCATCAACCGGCTGTCCAAGCAGCTGAGCGAACTCACCGACCTGCTCGACCTCGAACGCCAATCCAACGCCGAGCTCAAGGTGAACATCGGCAGGCTCACCGAACAGCTCGCCCAGTCGACCGCCGAGCGCGACACCCTCGAGGCTCAGGCCAACCAGAACGCCGCCGACCATCAGCAGGTGGCGATGCTGCAGAACGACGTCGAGGCGCTCAAGGCGCTCAAGGCCGAACTGGAGAAGAAGGTGGCCGATCTCGGCGCGCAGGCGGCCGAGGCGCAAGGCGCCCTCGCCCAGGAGAAGGACCTCTCGGCGTCGGCGCGCGCCCAGGCGGCGCTGCTCAACCAGCAGCTCGAAGCGCTCAAGGCCGAGATCGCGCGGCTCAACACCGCGCTCGACGCCAGCGAGGAGGCCAACAAGCAGGAGAAGGTCCAGATCGCCGACCTGGGCCAGCGGCTCAACCTGGCGCTGGCGAGCAAGGTCGAGGAGCTGGAGCGCTACCGCTCGGAGTTCTTCGGGCGCCTGCGCCAGATCATCGGCGACCGGCCGGGTATCCGCATCGAGGGCGACCGCTTCATCTTCCAGTCCGAGCTGCTGTTCGCCTCGGGCTCGGCCGATCTCGGCGAGGACGGCAAGGCCTCGCTCGCCGATCTGGCCAAGACGCTGCTCGAGGTCACCCAGCAGATCCCGTCCGACATCAACTGGGTGCTGCGCATCGACGGGCATACCGACAAGGTGCCGATCGCCACGCCCCAGTTTCCGTCGAACTGGGAACTGTCGACCGCGCGCGCGGTCGAGGTGGTCAAGTTCCTGATCGCCCAGGGCCTGCCCGCCGAGCATCTGGCGGCGGCCGGCTTCGGCGAGTTCCAGCCGATCGACAAGGGCAGCGGCCCCGAGGCGCTGGCCAAGAACCGGCGCATCGAGATCAGGCTGGATCAGAGGTAGCGGGCAGCGCGGCCGCAGCCTCCGCGCTCAGGAATGATAGGCGATTCCGTCCACGAGCGAGAATTGCTGGGTGATGCCGCCGGGATCGAAGCAGCCCTTCCCTCGCTCACAGCGTCAGATCGAGATACACCCCGGTGGCGGCGCCGATTTCCTGGCGCAGCAATCCGCCCAGGGTGGTGCCGGCGTCGCGGGTCGAAATCCAGGAACCGCCCGGCCCGGTCGGCGCGAAGTGCCAGGCACCGCTCTTGGGCGAGGACAGCCAGATTTGGCGGTTGGGCCCGTGCTTGTTGATCTGGTAGCGGCCGCCATCCTCCATGTCGATGGTCAGGATGCCGCCTTGCAGTTCGACCTCGAGCCGGTCGTCGAGCCGGGTCTCGACCTCCAGCGCGATCTCGGCCAGCGCCTCGTCGGCGATGCGCTCGAATCCGGATTCCGTGATTGTCACCCGCTTACGCCTCCGCCCCGTCCGCCCCATTAGGGCAGACCTGGGCCGCTCAGCGCAAGCCATACAGCACTGCGCAATGCTTGCATCTGCGCCGCGCAGAAGGTATATACCCGCCGGCGCAACGGAGCCCCGAAATGAAGCCCGGTATCCATCCCGACTATCACGAAATCAACGTCATCATGACCGATGGCACCGAGTTCAAGACCCGCACCACCTGGGGCAAGGCGGGCGACACGATGCGGCTGGACATCGATTCGAAGTCGCATCCGGCCTGGACCGGGGTGCATCGCCTGGTCGACACCGGCGGGCAGCTGGCCAAGTTCAATAAGCGCTTCGCCAATTTCGGCATAAAAAAGTAGGGACTACGGATGCTCGCCGGGCAGTGTTCGGCGCTCGTCCCATCCCAAATAATAGCTATGCCGCCGGGCAGCGTTCGGCGTTCATCCGATCCCAAATAATAGGTATGCTCTTGGGGAAACCGGACCAAAGACCGGCGGGAGCGTGACCTTGCCTGTGCGTCGGCCATCTGGATCGGGTCGGGAGCCTTAGGACCGCATGGCTGCGGGTCCCGTCACCACCTACGAAGTCTATCTGGTCGATAACGGCCGGTGGGTCCTGCACGCCCGCTACCGCCGCGAGGAGCGCGAGAAGGCCCTGGAAGAGGCGCACGTCATCGAGCGCGAGCTGAACACGCAGGTCAAGGTGACCCGCGAAGTGTACGACCCGTCCGACAATTCGAGCGAGGAAACCACCATCTACACCAGCGAGAAAGGGACGCGGTCGGCGCGCGGTGGCAGCGGGCCGCGCCCGGGATTGGGCGGCGGCGGTGGCGGCGGCGGAAAGGGCGGATGGGACGATTTGGAGACTTCGGCGCGCCCCGGCGGGCGCGGCGCGACCGCGGCCCGGCGCGGTCCGGCGCAGGTGCAGGGCACCATGGGCGCGATGTCGCGACTGGTGCTGATCCTGGCGGGCTCGCTGGTCGGCGCCGGCATCTTCACGATGGCGGCGACGATGATCGTGCAGCGGCTGCCCTATTGGGGCGTCTATATCAGATTCGATCTCTCGCTGGTCCAGTTCGTCGTCTTCATTTTCGGCTTCCTCGGCATCGCCCTGCCTCTGGCGATGAAGAAGGTGAAATGGGCCGGTTTCGCCGAACGCCAGCCGCGCGCGCCGCCGGCCAAGCGCGTCGCCAAGCCCGCCGTCAAGCCGGTCGAAGAGGAAGCCGTTCCCGAGCCGGTAGCCGACGAGGCTCCGGCCGAGGAAACCCCGGCCGAGACAGCGGACGAAGCGGCCGAAGAGGAACCGAAAGCGGAGGAAGCGCCGGCGGAAGAGGCGGAAGCCGCGGCCCCGCAGGAAGGAGCGGGCGTCGCCGTCGAGCTGCAGCGCGAGACCATGACCAAGTTCACCAACGGTCTGATGGCCGAAGTGCAGAAGTCGCGGCCGCAGCTCGACGCCTACAACCGCTTCGGCGTGAGCCTGATGCTGGCCGGCGCCGTCGATGTGGTGGGCGATCGCGGCAACCTGGAGCCCGAGCAGCGCCGCACGCTGCTGGCCGACACGCTGACCGGCATCGGCACCAAGGCCGACGCCGCCAAGACCTTCAGCGCCAAGTACGAGGAGTACATGGTCGAGAAGCGTTATCTCGGCATGGTGCAGGCGGGAAGGGTGGCGGCCGAGACCTATCTCGAGGAACCCGCCGCCGGTCTGCCGCCGATGAAATCGCTGTTCGACGCCTGGAGCAAGCCGCAGCAGCAGCAGGCGGCGCCGCGCATCGTGGCGGTGATGTTCACCGACATGGTGGGCTCGACCGACATGACCCAGGCCAAGGGCGATCATGCCGCGCAGGTGATCGTGCGCCGCCACAACAGCATCGTGCGCGCCGCGCTCAACGAATACGGCGGCAAGCAGATCAAGCACACCGGCGACGGCATCATGGCTTCGTTCCCCAGCCCGTCCTCGGGCGTCGAGGCGTCGGTGGCCATCCAGCGCGCCGTGGCCGCCAACAACGCGCGTTTCCCCGATCAGACCCTGCATCTGCGCATCGGCATCAATGCCGGCGAGCCGATCGAGGAGGAGGAGGATCTGTTCGGCGCCACGGTGCAGCTCGCCGCGCGCGTTTGCGCCGCCGCCGCCGCCGACCAGATCATGTGCACCAACGTGGTGCGCGAACTGACCGGCAACAAAGGGGTCGGCTTCGCCTCGCGCGGGCCGCAATCTCTCAAGGGCTTCTCCGAGAAGATCACTTTGTTCGAGGTCAACTGGGCCGGATAAGGCGGATTCCGCCCTCGGCCCCGACCCAGGCCCGCGCGAGATGGAAATTGGCGGGCGCGAGACCGCCGTTGCGCGATATCATCGGGCCATGAACACCGCCATCGTCATCCCCGCGCGCTACCGGTCGAGCCGCCTGCCAGGCAAGCCGCTGATCGAGATCGCCGGTCGTACGCTGCTGCGCCGCGTGTGGGACATCGCGCGCGCGGTGCGCGGCACGTCGGGCGTGTGGATCGTCACCGACGACGACCGCATCGCCGATCATGCGCGCGGATTCGGCGCGACCGCCCTGCTTACCCCGGCGGAGCTCGCCACCGGCACGGACCGGGTGCGCGCCGCGCTCGGGCTGATGCCCGAGCATCCCGACGCGGTAATCAATTTGCAGGGCGACGCGGTGCTGACGCCGCCCTGGGTGGTGCAGGCGCTGGTCGACGCCTTCGCCGCCGAGCCCGGTCTCGGCATGGTCACGGCGGCCATGCGGCTGACGGACGCGCAGATCGCCGAGATGCGCGGGCTGAAGGCGCAGAGCCCGTCGAGCGGCACGCTGGTGACGACGGATCTCTCCGGCCGCGCCTTGTACTTCTCGAAGGCGATGATCCCGTTCGCGCGCGATGCGACCGCGGCGCCGCCGATCCGTCGGCACATCGGCATCTATGGCTACGCCGCCGATCTGCTCGAGCGGCTGACCGCCCTGCCGCCCACGCCGCTCGAGGTCGCCGAAGGGCTCGAACAGCTGCGCGCGCTCGAACATGGGATTCCGATTCGCGTGCTGGAGGTCGACTATCGCGGCCGCACCCACGCCTCGGTCGACACGCGCGAGGATCTGGCCTTCGTCGCCGCGATCATCGCGCGCGAGGGCGAGCTGGTGCCGTGATCGCGCCGCGCCGGGAGTTTCGCTCGGTCAAGCGGCGCGCCGATCCCCTGCGCCCGATCGCATGGGTCGCCGCGGCATTGGTCGCCGTCGGCATCGCGGCGCTGCTGGTCGCACCCGAGCTGATCGACTGGAACCGCTATCGCGACGAGATCGCGCTCGGCATCGAGCAACGGCTCGGCCGCGCCGTGTCGATCGACGGACCGCTCACCATGTCGCTGCTGCCCGCGCCGCATCTGGCGGCCGAGCGCCTGCGTGTCGTCAACCTGCCGGGCGCCGCCGATCCCGATTTCGCCGTGGTGCAGCGTCTCGAGCTGGAACTGCGGGTGCTGCCGCTGCTGGCGGGACGCTTGGAGGTTTCCTCGCTGATCCTGATCGGCCCGCAGATCCATCTGCAGCGATTGGCCGACGGTCGTGCCAATTGGCGCTTCGCCAATGCGGGCGGTGGCCGGCCACCTGGATCGGGCGGGACCCTGGTGCTGGGCGGGATGGACGAAAATGCGCTGCTCGACCGGGTCGAGTTGCGCAATGCGCGCGTGACCTTCCGTCACCCGCGCCTGGGCGCGATCGCCGTCGAGGGGATCGAAGCCGAGGCAAGCGCCGATTCCGCCGACGGTCCGTTCCAGTTCGACGCCAAGGGAACGGTGGCGGGCATGCCGCTGGAGACCAACGGCTCGCTCGGGCATCTGGGCGGCGCCGAAACGCCGGTCGATCTCGCACTCGGCGTCGGCGCGGGCGCGGCGCGGCTCGGCATCGGAGGCGTGCTCACCGGGCGCGACGCGGCGACATCGTTCAATGGCCGGCTGAGCGTGAAGGCGGCGCACGCGGAGGCGCTGGCCGCCGCCTTCGGCATCGCGCGCGGGCCGACGGGACCGTTGGACCTGCGCGCCGGCCTCGCGGCCACCCGGCACGAGGCGGAGGCCAAGAACCTGACGATCGACCTGGCCGGCGCCCAGATCGCCGGCTCCGCCGCGGTCGAGCTGGAGGGCGATCCGCAATTCGACGTGAAACTGTCGGCGCCGCACATCGATCTCGACGCGTGGCTGGCGCCGGCCAAGACATCGCCAGCGGCGCCGGCCGCTCCCGCCGCCGGAACCGGCCAGCAGGCGGCGCCGTTCGCCTTCGCCCCGCCGCCCTGGCTGGGCGCGAGCCTCGATCTGAACGCCGAGTCCGTGGTGTGGCGGGGCGCCATCGTCCGCGGCGCGCGGCTCAGCGCCCAGCTCACCAATGGCGAAGTGACGATCAACCAGGTGGGCGCGACGCTGCCGGGCGACACCATGGTGAACCTGTTCGGGTTCATCGACGCGGTGGACGGCAAGCCCGCCTTCGACGGCTCGTTCGAGACCGGCACCGACAACCTGCGCTCGCTGCTGGGCTGGTTGAAGGTCGATGTCGACGCCGTGCCGGCCGACCGGCTCGGCGCCGCGCGCTTCACCGGCCACATCGTCGCCGCGCCCGACCGGATCAGGCTCGACAGCGCCGAACTGCGCGTGGACGGAACGCGGGTGAACACGGCGGTCGATCTGCGCCTCGCCGGCCGGCCGGCGCTCGGCGCCTCGTTCGCCATCGACACATTCAACGCCGACGCCTATCGCCCGCGCGCCGCGGCCGTATCGGCGACCGCCGCGGCCGGAACCGCGGGGAGCTCGGCGCTCGCGCGTGCGGCACCGCTTTCGGGGACGGTGGGCAAATGGCTGGGCGCGTTCGACGCCAATCTCAAGGGCCATGTCGAGCAGCTGGTGGCGGGCGGCGTGACGCTGCGCGGGCTCGACCTCGACGGCGCCTTGACCGACGGCTCGCTCGTGCTGCGCTCGCTTGCGGTCGCCGATCTCGATGGCGCGCGGGCGACCCTTGCGGGCGGCATCGACGATCTCGGCGGGGCGCCGCGCCTCGAGGGCATGAGGATGGAGGCGCATAGCGACGATCCGCGTCGCCTGCTCGGCGCGCTGGGGATCAACGCGCCGGAAGGCGGTCTCGGCGCGCTGGCGCTCACCGCCGAGCTGAGCGGCGGCGCGGACGAGCTGGCGCTGCAATCGCACGCCGAGATCGCCGGGCTGGTGGCGAACGTGGCGGGCAGGATCGCCACGCCGCTGGCCGCGCCCGCGGTCGATGTCGCGATCGAGGCCACCCATTCGAGCCTGGCCGGCGCGCTGCGCCTGCTAGGGTTGCATTACGGCCGACGCGCCGCCAACGAAAGCGTGTCGGCCGCATTCCATCTCACCGGCGATGGGTCCGAACTCGCGCTCGACGATCTGCGGTTCGCGCTCGGCCCCCTCGCCGCCACCGGCCACGCTTCGTTCGCGCTCGGCCCGCGCCCGCGCATCGACGCGGCGCTGACCGCGGGCGAAGTACCGCTCGACGCGCTGCTCGGCGCCGTGGCCGCGACCCAGGCGGCTGCGGTCGCACCGGCACCCTCGGCGCCACGGCCGCAACCGGCGCCGCCGGGGGAACCAGCGGCGCCGCAGGCGGCACCGCTGGCGCCGGTGCAGATGGGCGCGATTCCGGACCGGTTTTCGCGCGCGCCGATCGAGCTCGGCTGGATGGACGCATGGGACGGCACGCTCGCGCTCGACGCCGCTTCGCTCGCCTGGGGCGCCACGCGCATGGCGCAATCGAGCCTGGCGCTGACGCTGGCGCAGGGCAAGCTCGCGCTCGACCATCTGACCGGGCAGCTGTGGGGCGGGGATTTCTCCGCCACCGCCGCGCTCGGTTCGGACGGTGTGGCGACATTGAAGGCAACGCTGGCCAAGGCGCAGCTCGGGCAGGCCACCCTTGGCGCGGCCGATCTCGATCTTGCCGAGGGCACCTTCGATGCCGACGCCGATCTCGCCACCGCCGGCAATTCGCCGGCCGAATTGATCGGCCGGCTGGGAGGCGTGATGCATGTGGCGGCGCTGGACGGCGTGCTCAAGGGCTTCGATCTCGCCGCGGTCGACGAGCGCCTGAAGAAGCCGAGCGCGGCCAGCCTGATTTCGCTGGCGCAGGCGGGGTTCAAGGGCGGGCAGACGAAATTCTCGTCGCTCGCCGGCACCCTCAAGGCGGCCAACGGCTTCGTCACCACCGACGACCTCAAGCTGGTGGCCGAGGGCGGAACCATGGAGGCGAGCGGCGCGATCAACCTGCCGGCCTATGCCATGGATGCGCGCGCGCTGCTGCACCTGGCCGACGCGCCCGACGCGCCGCCCCTGGTGATGCACCTGTCGGGCCCGCTGGATGCGCCGCGGCGCGTGCTCGACATCAACCCGCTGCAGAATTGGCTCGCGCAGCGGGCCGCCGCCAAGCGCGGCGACGCCCAGGGCAATTGAGGCATCGGCCGGATTCTTGACAGGGATCAATGCGGCCCTTGCGCGTCCGGCGCAGTATTCCGGCGCAACATTAACGGGTTGTCGTGCAACCCGCGCAAAGGATATTGGTCATGACCCAGGAAGCTATGCCGAAATGGATGAGCATGAGCGGTAGTTTCATGCCTTTCACATGGCCGCAGGTCGGGACGCCGGCTCCGGCCATCGAGAAGTCGCTGCGCGGCCAGCAGGAATTCATGGCGGCCGCGCTGCGCTTCGCCCAGGAGTCGATCGCCGCCTACAACCGCGAGTTCGAGACGGCCGGAGGCATCTTTCAGCGGATGATGTCGGCCAAGAGCCCCGAAGATTTCTTCGCCGGCCAGCGCGACCTGTTCGAACTGATGGGTTCGACCTATTTCGAGCAGGCGATGAAGCTCGCCGAGCGGATGCAGGGCGTGTTCGTCGAGGCGGCGGAGGCGGCGGCCAAGCCGGCCGCGGAGGCCGCCGAGGCCAAGAAGGCGGCGTAGGACGCGAGGCGCAAGCCGGATTATCCCTCGTCGCCCCGGCTAGTGCTGGAGCGCGGCGAAGAAGTCGTTGCCCTTGTCGTCGGTGATGATGAAGGCGGGGAAGTCCTCGACCTCGATGCGCCAGATCGCCTCCATGCCGAGCTCGGGGAAGGCCACCGTCTCGACCTTCCTGATGACGTTCTGCGCCAGCCCCGCGGCCGAGCCGCCGACCGAGCCGAGATAGAAGCCGCCCCATTTCTTGCAGGCCTCGGCCACGCCCTTCGAGCGGTTGCCCTTGGCCAGCATCACCAGGCTGCCGCCCCGGGACTGGAACAGATCGACGTAGGAATCCATGCGCCCGGCGGTGGTCGGACCGAAGGCGCCCGAGGCGTAGCCCTTGGGCGTCTTGGCCGGGCCGGCGTAGTAGATCGGGTGGTCCTTGAAATAGGCCGGCAGGTCGGCCCCCTGGTCGAGCATCTCCTTGAGCTTGGCATGGGCGATGTCGCGCGCGACGATCATCGGCCCGGTGAGCGCGACCCGCGTCTTGACCGGATAACGCGAAAGAGCGGCGCGGATTTCGCTCATCGGCCGGCGCAGATCGATCTTCACCACCTCGCCTGACAGCTTGGCGGGGTCGATCTCGGGCAGATACCTGGCCGGGTCGGTTTCGAGCTGTTCGAGAAACAGGCCTTCCTCGGTGATCTTGCCGAGCATCTGCCGGTCGGCCGAGCAGGAGACGCCGATCGCCACCGGGCACGAGGCGCCGTGGCGCGGCAGCCGGATGACGCGCGCGTCGTGGCAGAAATACTTGCCGCCGAACTGCGCGCCGATGCCCGATTTGCGCGCGAGCTCGAGCAGCTTGGCCTCCCATTCCAGGTCGCGGAAGGCGGTGCCGAACTTGCCGCCCGCGGTGGGCAGGCTGTCGAGATAGTGGGTCGAGGCCAGCTTGGCGGTCTTGAGCGCCATCTCGGCCGAGGTGCCGCCGATCGCCACCGCCAGGTGATAGGGCGGGCAGGCGGCGGTGCCCAGCGTCTTGATCTGCGCCTCGAGGAACTTGGCGAGCGACTCGGGATTGAGCAGCGCCTTGGTCTGCTGGTGCAGGAAGAACTTGTTGGCCGAGCCGCCGCCCTTGGCGATGAACAGGAAATGGTATTCGTCGCCCTCGTCGGCATAGAGGTCGATCTGCGCCGGCAGGTTGTTGCCGGTGTTGACCTCCTCGAACATGCTGGTGGGCGAGACCTGCGAGTAGCGCAGGTTGAGCTGCGTGTAGGCCTCGGCCACGCCCTGCGCGATCGCCACCGCGTCGCCGCCGCCGGTCCAGACCTGCTGGCCCTTCTTGCCGACGATGGTGGCGGTGCCGGTGTCCTGGCACATCGGCAGGATCATGCCGGCGGCGATATTGGCGTTCTTGAGCAGGTCGAGCGCGACGAAGCGGTCGTTGTCGCTGGCCTCGGGGTCGTCGAGGATCGAAGCGAGCTGCTTGAGATGCGCCGGGCGCAGCAGGTGCGAGATCTGGGCGAAGGCCTGGCGCGTCATCAGGGTGAGCGCCTTGGGGTCGACCATCAGCATCGTGCGCCCGTTGAAGCGCTGCTTGGCGACATGGTCCGAGGGAATGAGTGCATAGGGCGTTTCGTCCTCGCCCAATGGGAAAATCTGGGCGAAGGGGGTGGCATCGATGGATTTGGCGTCGACGGTCATGGCTGCCTGCCGGGTGGCCTGTGCGCGCGACCGATCATACTGCGAATGCCCGCAGGACCGACACCCCTCACCCATCGACGTATACGTCGATGGGTGAGGGGCGGGAATTGGACGCCGCCGCTACTTCTTCCTGAACTTGTCGAAGGCGATCACCTGGCCCTTTTCGGGCTCGGCGACGGCTTCCGTTCCGGCCGCGACCCCGACCTCGTTCGAGGCCGGCGCCTCGGGCAGCGGCGTCGGCGCACGCTCGCCCGCTTCCCCGCCCGCGGCGCCGCCTTCGCCCGCGGGCGGCTGGAACTGCAGGCCGAACTTGGCCGAGGGATCGGCGAAGGCGGTGACCGCGGCGAACGGCACCACCAGCCGCTCGTTGACGCGGTTGAAGGAGAGCGTGATCGCGAACTTGTCGTGATCGACCTCGAGCCCCCAGAACTGGAACTGGATGACGATGGTCATCTCGACCGGATAGCGCGCGCGCAGATAGTCGGGAATCTGAACGCCTTCGTGGCCGGTGCGGAAGGTGATGTAGAAATGGTGGTCGCCGGGCAGCCCGTTCTCGCATTCGCGCAAGGCCTGGCGCAGTACGCCCTTGAGCGCGTCTTCCACCATCTTGTCGTAGCGCAGCACGCCCGATGACATCGGCTTCACCCGTCCGCGACGCAAGCGCAGCCCGTCCGGCGGCGATTGCGCTCCCTTCGCGCCGGCGAGTCAAGTGACGGAACGCGGCGCGAAGTGGGGGGCTTCTGTTGCCCGGTGCCCCCCGGACCGCGCTTACCTACTGCTAGGCAGCGAGCGCAACGAGATTATCGTTGGCACTTGTGTTTTTAGCCCGATAACGGCGGAACCATACCGGGTGCAAACCATGCCTTTACCACGCGCGTCGATCCTATTTCGCCCCCATCGGGTCCCGTGTCCCCACTCTCGCAAAGAGGACGGGAGAAGATGGTGGAGGCGCCGGGTACCGCCCCCGGGTCCGCAACGCTTATTCCGCATGGCGTTTAGCGCCTTAGCCGGTTGCCCGGCGAAAGTAATATAGGCGCAACCGGCCGCCGGAGCAATTGGCCGGCACGGGCTTCGGGATTGCGCCGCCCCGGCCGGCGGTGGAACACTGCCACCCGAACGGAGAATTCATGGCCGAATCCGAGCCCGTGCCCGCGACGCCGACGCCCCTGCCCGAGCCTTATGTGGCGGGCCGCTCCTGCGACGGCTGCACCATGTGCTGCAAGGTGATGTCGATCGAGGCCCTGGCCAAGCCGCGCCAGAAATGGTGCGAGCATTGCGCCGTGGGCACCGGCTGCAAGATCTACGCGGCGCGGCCCGAGGAGTGCCGCACCTTCGTGTGCAGCTGGCTGGTCGATGCCGGCGTCGGCGCGCATTGGGCGCCCAGGCGCTCGCGCATGGTGCTGACCTACCAGTCCGAGCAGCACCAGATCACCATCCATGTCGACGGCGACCGCCCCGACGCCTGGCGCAAGCCGCCCTATCGCGACGAGATCGAGGCTTGGGCCGGCAAGATGGCCGCCAACGGCGGCCAGGTGCTGGTGCGGATGGCGCGCGACGCGGTGGTGATCCTGCCCGGGCTGGAAAAGAATCTCGGCGAGGTGCGCGACGGGCAGGTGCTGCTGGCGACCAAGCGCGCCGGGCCGGCCGGCGTGGCCTGGGACGTGGTCGCGCTCGAACCCGACGATCCGATGCTGAAACGGTTGGGGAGGTAGGGGGGCGCTACTGCGCCGCTTCGCCGCTCACCGCATCAGCCTATCGCGCAACAATGTCTGCATGTCGCGGCGCCCGTCGAGGACGGCGTGAACCGTCACGCGGTCAGCCATGATCTCGTACAGGATGCGGTACGGTTTGAAGTGTGCCTCCCGGTAGTCGTCGACACCGATCGCGTCGAACTCCTTCGGAATATTGCCGCGTTCTGGAAATCCTTCGAGTTTGCGACAGACCTCGATCAATGCGGCAAGCAGGCGCTCGGCTCGGGCCATGCCGTCTTGCGAGGCCGCGTAACGGGCGATGTCGTCGATGTCGCGCTCCGCGTCCGCCGACAGCAGAACTCGGTATCGCATGTGGAATTCTAGCGCGTCAAACGCCTGCGGATGCGCGCGAATGCCTCGCGTGCCGGGCTGACGCGCCCCTCCTCGACCGATTTCTTGCTGAGCGCCAGAATCTTGAGGAGCGCCAAGGCTTCTTGCGTTTCCTCGTAGCTCGCCAAGTCCATGAGCACCGCCTTGGCCTCGCCGCGCCGGGTGATGACCAGGGGGGCACCACCAGCCGCCAGGGCGTCGATGATCTCGGGCGCGTGCGCCTTGAGATAGCTGATTGGACGAACCTGGTTGGTGAGCTTCATCGCCGGGCCTCCGAAATCGGACTTAATTTAGTCCGAATTCGGTCCGAACGCCATCCCCTGTTCCGCCGCTTCTTCGGCGGCCACCGCGGCTTCGGCCTTCTGCGCCTCCATCTGGCGGAGCCACATGGCGGCGTAGCTGCCGTTGGCCTCGAGCAGCGCGGCGTGGTTGCCGCGCTCGATCACCCGGCCGCCGTCGAGCACCAGGATCGCATCCGCGCCCACCACGGTCGACAGCCGGTGCGCGATCACCAGCGTGGTCACGCCGATGGAAACCTGATCGAGGCTCGCCTGGATCTCCTTCTCGGTCTTGGAATCGAGCGCCGAGGTGGCTTCGTCGAAAATCAGGATGCGCGGCCGCTTGAGGATCACGCGCGCGATCGCCACGCGCTGCTTCTCGCCGCCCGAAAGCTTGAGGCCGCGCTCGCCGACGCGCGTCTGGTAGCCGTCGGGCAGGCTGGCGATGAAATCGTGGATGCGCGCGAGCCGCGCCGCCTCCTCGATCTCGGCGTCGGCGGCGGTGGGCCGTCCGTACAGAATGTTGTAGTGGATCGTGTCGTTGAACAGCACGGTGTCCTGCGGCACGATGCCGATGGCGGCGCGCAGGCTCTTTTGCGTGAGCGCGCGCAGATCGACGCCGTCGATGCGGATGGCGCCCCCCGTTACGTCGTAGAAGCGGTAGAGCAGGCGCGCGATCGTGCTCTTGCCCGCGCCCGAGGAGCCCACCACCGCCACCATGCGGCCGGGCTGAACCTCGAAGGACAGGTCTTCGAGGATCACCCGGCGCGGATCGTAGGCGAAGCCGACATGGTCGAAGGTTATGGCTCCCGGCCCGGGCGCGAGAGCCACGGCGTTCGGCGCGTCCTCGACCTCGCGGTCGACCTTGAGCAGCTTGATCATCTGTTCGAGATCGGCCAGCGACTGCCTGATCTGGCGATAGACGAAGCCGAGGAAGTTGAGCGGCAGATAGAGCTGCACCAGATACGAGTTCACCAGCACGAAGTCGCCCACGGTCATGCGCCCGGCCGCCACGCCGCGCCCGGCCATGATCATCACCGCGGTGAGCCCCACCGCGATCACCGCGCCCTGGCCGACATTGAGCGCGGAAAGGCTGGTCTGGCTTTTCACCGCGGCGCGCTCGTAGAGCCTGAGCGCATGGTCGAAGCGGCGCGCCTCGTGCTCCTCGTTGCCGAAATATTTGACGGTTTCGTAGTTGAGCAGGCTGTCGATGGCCTTGGCGTTGGCCTCGGTGTCGCGCTCGTTCATCTCGCGGCGGAACTTGGTGCGCCACTCGGTCACGCCGACGGTGAAGCCGATGTAGAACAGAATGGTGACCAGCGTGACCGCGGCGAACTCGATGTTATAGAGCTTCCACAGCACGGCGCTGACCAGGGCCAGCTCGACCAGGGTGGGCAGCACGTTGAACAGCATGAACTGCAGCAGGAACTCGATGCCCGCCGTGCCGCGCTGGATGGCGCGCGACATGCCGCCGGTCTGACGGTCGAGGTGGAAGCGCAAGGACAGCGAATGCAGATGCTGGAAGGTTGCCAGCCCGATGCCGCGCACGGCGCGCTGCGCCACCTTGGCGAACAGCGCGTCGCGCAGCTCGCCGAAGGCCTGGCCGGACACGCGCAGCAGCGAATAGGCGAGGATCAGCCCCACCGGCGCTATGATGATCGCCGGCGCGTGCGGGGTCAGCGCATCGACCGCGCGCTTGTAGAACAGCGGCACCGAAACGGTGGCCAGCTTGGCGATCAACAGGCAGGCGAGCGAGGCCACCACGCGCACGCGCAATTCGAGCGAACCGCGCGGCCACAGATAGGGCGCCAAGCTTCGGATCGCGCGCAGATTGTCGCTCGCCATCGCTCGAATGTGGCCCCGGACGCAAGCCGAGGCAAGCCGGGCGGATGGGTGGGGGCCGACATAACCCTCTCCGCCGCTTGCGGGGGAGAGGGAGGGACCCGGTCGTCTTGCGACCGGGAGGGTGAGGTGGTGCGTATCGCATCGACCTACCTCACCCGGCTCGCATTCGCTCGCCACCCTCTCCCTCCGCAAGAGCGGACGGAGAGGGTTAATTTGCATAGGTACGATGCTTCTATATCGCTGCGCGGAGCGTCAGATTGTAACGGAACCTGCCGGTGAGCGGGTGCGTGCCCTCGTCGAGCGCGTCGACGCCGTGGAAGAAGAGCCGCGACGGGCCGCCCCAGACCACGACGTCGCCGCTTTCGAGCAACAACCGGCGCGGCTTGCCTGCCCGCTTCGCCCCGCCCCACAGGAAAACGATCGACAGGCCGAGCGAGACCGAGACGATCGGCTGGTCGAAGTCGCATTCGTTCTTGTCCTGGTGCAGCCCCATGCGCGCGCCCGGTTGGTAGCGGTTGATCAGGCAGGAATTGGGCGCGAATTTCGTGTAGCCCGCCGCCTCCGCCGCGCGCCGCGCGAGTCCCGCGAACGGCGCGGGCATCGACGGCCAGGGCCGGCCGCTTTCGGGGTCGTCGAGCTGATAGCGATAGCCGCGCCGGTCGGCGACCCAGCCGACATCGCCGCAATTGGTCATGGCCGCGCTCATCGCGTGCCCGCCTGGCGTGACCATATTGCGGAAGGGCGCCCGCGCGGCGATGCGCTCCACCGAAGCCACCAGTGCCGCCGCCTCGTCGGAGGCGAATCCGCGCAGCAGCATCGCGCCCGGGCCGAGCGGTTCGACCGCCGGTCCGCGCGGGCCGATGCCGTCGAGCAAATCGCCGGTCCCCACGGTCGCGATGCGAGTCATTTTGCGTCGTGGAAGACGATGCCGAGCGTCATGCGGCCGCCGCTGCGCACCCGGCTGACCCCGTGGCGCATGGCGACGCGATAGACGCCGCGGCCGCCCCGCACCGGTCGGCGATTGACCGCGAAGATCACGCCGTCGCCCTGCTCGAGCGGCACCACTTCGACGCGCGACTGCATGCGCGGACGCTGTTCGGTCAGCACCAGTTCGCCGCCGGCGAAATCGCGGCCCGGCGCGGACAGCAGCACCGCCACCTGGAGCGGGAAGACCTCGTCGCCATAAAGATCCTGGTGCAGGCAGTTGTAGTCGCCGGCGCAATAGCGCAGCAGCAAGGGCGTCGGCCGCGACTGTCCCGCGCTATGGCATCGGGTCAGGTAATTCGCGTGCCGGTCGGGATAGCGCTCGTCGATCCCCATTGCCTGGTTCCAGCGATTGGCGATCGCGGCCAGCGGCGGATACAGCGCGGCACGCAATGCCGCCACCGGTTCCGGCAGCGGATAGGCGAAGTATTTATATTCGCCCCGCCCGAATCCGTGCCGCGCCATCGCCACCCGGCTTCGGAACAGCGACTCGTCTTCGTAGCGCGCGGCCAGCGCGGCGCACGCGCCGGTCGATATAAGTGCTGGCAGCACGGCACAGCCTTCGGCATCGAGTTCGGCTCCGACGCGCGCCCAATCGAAGGCCGCCACCCGTTCCGCCGGAACCGGTGGATCGACCGCCGCAGTCGGCCGGCGCAGCGCCACGCTCATCCACCCGCCTCGCGCGCGATCAGTTCGCGCTTGCGCGCCACGCCCCAGCGATAGCCCGACAGCGATCCGTCGGTGCGCACCACCCGATGGCAGGGAATCGCCACCGCGACCGGATTGGCGGCGATGGCGCGGGCCACCGCGCGCACCGATCTGGGCGCGCCGATGCGCCGCGCGACGGCGGTATAGGTCGTGGTGGTGCCGGCCGGGATTTTCCTCAGCGCCTGCCAGACGCGCTGCTGGAAGGCGGTGCCGCGCAGATCGAGCGGCAGATCGAGCCCGCGCGCCGGCGCCTCGACGAAACCGACCACCCGCGCCACCAGCGCTTCGAAATCCCGGTCGGCCCCGACCAGATGCGCCTTGGGGAAGCGGTCCTGCAGGTCGCGCAGCAGTGTCGCGGGATCGTCGCCCAGCGCGATCGCGCACACGCCCTTGTCGGTGGCGGCCACCAGGATCGCGCCCAGCGAGCACTGGCCGAGCGCGAAGCGGATGGTGGCGCCGTCGCCGCCGGCGCGGAAATCGGTGGGCGTCATGCCCAGCATCGCGTCGGACTGCGCGTAGAAACGGCCCTGCGAGTTGAACCCGGCATCGTAGATCGCGCTGGTGACCGAGCCGGCGCCCGCCAGCCCCTCGCGCACCCGGCGCGCGCGCTGTGCGGTGGCATAGGCTTTGGGCGTGAGGCCGGTGACCGATTTGAACACGCGGTGGAAGTGATGCCGGCTCATGCCTGCCGCGCGCGCCAACGTGGCGAGATCGGGCGGCTCCTCGGCGCCCTCGATGGTGCGGCAGGCCGCCGCCATCGCATGCGCCCGCCGGTCGGCGAGCGAGGGCAGCTCGGGCCGGCAGCGCTTGCACGGGCGGAAGCCGGCGCGCTCGGCGGCCTCGCGCGTGGCATGGAAGGCGACGTTGGCGCGCTTGGCGGGCCTGGCGCCGCAGGACGGCCGGCAATAGACCCCAGTGGTGCGCACCGAATACCAGAAGGCGCCGTCGGCGCGCGCGTCGCGCTCGGTAACCGCCCGCCAGCGATCCGCGTCGCTGGCGAACCCGGTTGCCGCTGCCCGTGTGCCACCCATCGTCATGAAACCCATGATACCGCTCCTTATCGAATCCTGCATGGGAGCGATCTTCCCTCGACGCCGGCCGGCCCGCACTCCGCCGGTTGCTTTCGAATTCGCGATTTTCGCCGTCGCGCGGCTACCAGGGGACGGTCTCGCCGCGATAATCGAGGTAGCGCAGACCGGGCTTGCCCGACTGGGCGGCGATCGTGTCGGCCAGGCCGGAGGCGCTTTCCGCGACGCTCAGGCTTGCCTGCGGACCGCCCATGTCGGTGCGCACCCAGCCCGGCGTGAGGATCAGCAGCGACCGCCGGTCGCCGGCATGGCGCGCGGCGAAGCTGCGCATCAGCATGTTCAGCGCCGCCTTGCTGGCGCGATAGACTTCCCAGCCGCCGTTCGAATTGTCGGCGACGCTGCCGAGACGCGAGGACATCGCGCCGATCGTGCCGGTGCCCGGCACCAGGTCCGCGAACGCTTCGACCACCCGCATCGGGCCGTAGGCGTTGGTCACCATGACGCGCACGAATTCCTCGCTCGACACACCGGCGACGGTCTCGTTCGGACCGTTGGCAACGCCGGCATTGACGAACAGGAGATCGAACGAGCGGCCCGCCAGGCGCTGGCGCAGCGCCGCGATCTGTTCCGGTTCGACGATATCGACGGTTTCGATCTCGAGCCGCCCGCCGGCCTTGTCGGCAAGATCGTGCAGGCCGGTTCGGGCGCGGCCGCGCACCGTGGCGACGACCTGCCAGCCGCGCTTAATATATTCCTGCGCCAGACCGAGGCCGAGGCCGCGCGAGGCGCCGACGATGAAGGCGGTGGAGGCGGAGGGAGAGCTGGGCATGGATTCGTCCTGTTGCGATCCCGCTCGATAGCTTAGCCGTTTACCCTGGGCGGCGCGCGGCGGGATTTGCCGGCGATTCACTCCGCCGTCGGCCTGCGCTAGAATGAACCCATGCGCCAATATCTCGATCTGATGGACCATGTGCGCCGCGAGGGCCACCGGAAGAGCGACCGCACCGGCACCGGCACGCTCTCGGTGTTCGGCTGGCAGATGCGCTTCGACCTGGCCGAGGGCTTCCCGCTGGTCACCACCAAGAAGCTGCATCTGCGCTCAATCGTGCACGAGCTTCTGTGGTTCCTGAAGGGCGACACCAACATCGCCTATCTGAACGCGAACAAGGTGCATATCTGGGACGAGTGGGCCGACGCCAACGGCGATCTGGGGCCGATCTACGGCGCGCAGTGGCGCTCCTGGCCGGCGCCGGATGGGCGCGCCATCGACCAGATGGCCGACGTGCTGCGCACGATCAAGACCAATCCCGATTCGCGCCGGCTGATCGTCTCGGCGTGGAATCCGGCCGACCTTCCCAGCATGCGGCTGTCGCCCTGCCACTGCCTGTTCCAGTTCTACGTGGCCGAGGGCCGGCTTTCCTGCCAGCTCTACCAGCGCTCGGCCGACATCTTCCTGGGCGTGCCGTTCAACATCGCTTCCTACGCGCTGCTGACGATGATGGTGGCGCAGGTGAGCGGGCTGGAACCGGGCGAGTTCGTGCACACGCTGGGCGACGCGCATCTCTATCTCAATCATCTGGAACAGGCCGATCTGCAGCTTTCGCGCTCGCCGCGCAAGCTGCCGACGATGCGCCTCAACCCCGACGCGAAGGATCTGTTCGCCTTTGCCTACGAGGATTTCACGCTGGAAGGCTACGACCCGCACCCGCACATCGCCGCCAAGGTGGCGGTGTAGAAAGATGGTCCCTCTCCGCCGCTTGCGGGGGAGAGGGAGGGACCCATTGCCGCGGGCAATGGGAGGGCAAGGTGGTGGCCGACCCAAACGCCCACCTCACCCCGACCCTCTCCCCCCGAGAGGGCGGAGAGGGAGAATTTAGTTCTCCCGCAGCAGAAACATCGCCCACAGGATCGTGGTGAACAGCAGGAACGCGCCCGCCTGGTGCGCCACGGCGAGCGGCAGCGGCACGAGTTCGAGCAGCGTGGCCACGCCCATCGCCGCCTGCGCGGTGGCCACCAGCGGCACCAAGTTGACCGCGAGGCGCGCGCGCGGCAGCAGCACGAGCGGGCGCGCCGTCCACCACACCGCGACGCAGGCGGCCCAGGTGGCGATGGCCAGCGCGCGGTGGTCGAACTGCGCCAGGGTCGGGTTGTCGAAGAAGTTGCGCCAGAGCGGCGTCATCGCCCAGGCGTCGGCGGGAAGCAGCGTGCCGCCCATCGCCGGGAAGGTGTTGTAGATCATCCCGGCATGCAGCCCGGCCACCAGCGCCCCGGCGGGAATGGACAAGCACAGGAGCGCGAGCGGCACCAGCAGGCGGCGGCGCAGGGTGGCGGCGAGCGGATCGGGCGGCGCGGCGGGCGCCTCGCCCTCGTGCAGATAGACGAGCGCCGACCAGACGAGCGCGGCGTAGATCAGGAGCGCCGCCACCAGATGCGCCGCGAGGCGGTAGTGGCTGACCTCGGGCCGCGCCTCGAGGCCGCTCGCCACCATCGCCCAGCCGAGCGCGCCCTGCAGCCCGCCCAACACGAACAGCGCGAACAGGCGCGGCGCGTCCCGCCGCCCGAGCCGGCCGCGCGCCACGAACCAGATGAACGGCACGAGGAAGACGACGCCGATCAACCTGCCCCACAGCCGGTGGATATATTCCAGCCAGAAGATCGACTTGAAGCCGGCGAGCGCGATGCCGGCATTGATCAGCGCCCCCTGCGGCGATTTCTGGTAGTCGGTGAACGCCTGCTGCCATTCGGCATCGCTGGTCGGCGGCAACAGGCTGAGCGGCTGCCAATGCACCATCGACAGGCCCGAGCCGGAGAGCCGCGTGGCGCCGCCCAGGATCACCATGACGAACACCATGCCGGCCAGGATCAACAGCCAAGTGCCCACGGCATGGCGGTTTTCGGCCTGTCCCAGCTTGCGATCGACGAACAAACCAACCCTCCCTGGCCGCTGGAATCCCGTTTCCGTTGTCGCTATATAAGGGGCCTTCGCGGCCCAAGCAAAGGGCCGGATTCCGCCGCCTCATCGCGGTGACAAGACGGGGACCGCCATGGATGCGGCGATAGCCGAGCCCGCGCTCGGCTTCTCCATCCGATTTGCCGATCTGTATGCGCGCGACGGGCTGTTGCGCGTCGACGCCGCCTTTCTGTCGGCGCTGGCCGCCAGCGACGCGGCGCTGCATGCGCGTCTGCTCGCCGCGCGCGCGGCTCCGCCCGCCGATGTTCGCGACGAGGCCGACCTGCTGCTCGAACTGGCGCCGCATCTCGACGATTTCATCGGCGAACTGTTCGGCATCGGGCGGGAGCTGGCCGATCAGGCCGAGGCGCAGAACGAGCTCGCGCCGCTGCACGCGGCCAAGCGATTGTTCGTGCAGCGCCGCGCGGCCAAGGCGCTGACCCCGGAGCAGGCCGCTTCGCTCGACGGCGCTTCGCTCGAAGCCCAGCTCACCGATCTGTTCGGCGGGCCGTGGGACGAGCTGGCGTTCGCGCGCAAGGCGATGGAATGGCTCGAAGCCGAGGAGGCCCACACGGCCGAGCTCGATCTGGCCGCGCGCTACGCCGCCTGGGCGCTGTTCGCTCCCGCGGGCAAGGCCAAGCACCGGCGCGGGCGGCTGTTCAAACTGCCCGGCCGGCGCGACCCCAAGCATCTGGTGCCGGTGGAGACGGTGCAGCAGCACGGCGTGACGCAGCTCGAATTCGGCCCCGGGCACTGGCGCCGGCGCGAGGGCTTCGCGCTCACCGACGCCGGCACCGACCTGGCCGGCGCGCTCGACGAGGTGCACTACTGCATCTTCTGCCACCACCAGAAGAAGGACAGTTGCGCCAAGGGCAGCCGCGACAAGAAGAGCGGCGCCTTCGCCAGGAACGCGCTGGGCGCTACGCTCACCGGCTGCCCGCTCGAGGAGCGCATCTCGGAGATGCACGAGGCCAAGGGCCAGGGCCATTCGGTGGCGGCGCTGGCGATCGCGGTGGTCGACAATCCGATGGTGGCCGGCACCGGGCACCGCATCTGCAACGACTGCATGACCGCGTGCATCTATTCGGCCGGCGGGCGCGATCCGGTGGACATCCCGCAGGCCGAGACGCGCATCCTCAAGGATATTCTCGCGCTGCCCTGGGGCTTCGAGATCTATTCGCTGCTGACGCGCTGGAACCCGCTCGACCTGCGCCGGCCCACTCCCATGGCTCCGAGCGGGCGCACGGTGCTGGTGGCGGGGCTGGGCCCAGCGGGGATCACGCTGGCGCATCATCTGATCAACCAGGGCCATGCGGTGGTGGCGATCGACGGGCTGAAGATCGAGCCGCTGCCGGCCGACATTTCCGGCATCGACGCCAAGGGCGCGCGCACCCCGTTCCGCGCCATCCGCGACATCGACGAGATTCGCGAGCGATTGTCCGAGCGGGTGATGGCGGGATTCGGCGGCGTGGCCGAATACGGAATCACCGTGCGCTGGGACAAGAACTTCCTCAAGGTGATGCGCCTGCTGCTCGAACGCCGGCGCGAATTCGTGATGGTCGGCGGCGTGCGCCTGGCGAGCACGATCACGCTGGCCCAGGCCTTCGCCATGGGCTTCGACCATGTGGCGCTGTGCCTGGGCGCGGGCAAGCCGACGGTGATCGACATGCCGGGCAATCTGGCGCCCGGCGTGCGCCAGGCCTCGGACTTTTTGATGGCGCTGCAGCTCACCGGCGCGGCGCGCACCGATTCGCTGGCCAATCTGCAACTGCGCCTGCCGGTGGTGGTGATCGGCGGCGGGCTGACCGCGATCGACACCTGCACCGAGGCGCTGGCCTATTATCCGATGCAGGTGGAGAAGTTCCTGGCGCGCTGGGAGACGCTGGCCGCCGAGCGCGGCGAGCACACCGTGCGCGCGTCGTTCGCGCCCGCCGATCATGCCGTCGCCGAGGAGTACCTCACCCATGCCCGCGCGATCCGCGCCGAGCGCGCCGCCGCCGCGCAGGAAGGTCGCGCGCCGCGCCTGATCAAGCTGCTGCGCTCCTGGGGCGGCGCCACCATCGCCTATCGCCGCCGCCTGGTCGAATCGCCGGCCTACACGCGCAACCACGAGGAGGTGGCCAAGGCGCTGGAGGAAGGCATCCGCTTCGCCGAGCGCCTGGCTCCGGTCGGCGTGGAGACCGACGAACATGGCGCGGCGCGCGGCCTGCGCGTCAAGGATGCCGACGGGCGCGAGACGGTGCTGCCGGCGCGCTCGATCCTGGTGGCGGCCGGCACCGTGCCCAACACCGTGCTGGCGCGCGAGGATGCCAGCGTGCATCTGCATGGGCGCTATTTCCAGGCGGTGGACGAGGATGGCAGCCCGGCCGAGCCCGAGACGGTGGCCAAGCCCGCCGTGCCGCGCGTGCTGATGAGCGTGGAGGGCGAGACGCGGGTGTCGTTCTTCGGCGATTTGCATCCCTCCTTCGCCGGCAACGTGGTTACCGCGATGGGCGGCGCCAAGCAGGCCTATCCGATCATCGACCGCGTATTGAACAAGCATGCGCCGCGCGCCACGCCCGAGGCGCTGTTCGCGCGCACGAACGACGAGCTGCGCGCCAGCGTGGTGCGGGTGGATCGCCTTTCGCCGACCATCGTCGAAGTGGTGGTGCGGGCGCCGGCCGCCGCGCGCGCCTTCCATCCCGGACAATTCTATCGCTTGCAGAACTACGAGAGCTTCGCCCCCAAGACCGGCGATACCGTGCTCGCCATGGAGGGAATCGCACTGACCGGCGCCTGGGTCGATCCGGCCAACGGGCTCGTCTCAGTGATCGTGCTCGAAATGGGCGGCTCGTCGGATCTGTGCGTGACGCTCAAGCCGGGCGATCCGGTGGTGCTGATGGGCCCCACGGGCGCCGCCACCGAAACGCCGGGCGGCGAGACGGTGCTGCTGGCCGGCGGCGGCCTGGGCAACGCGGTGCTGTTCTCGATCGGCCAGGCGTTGCGCAAGGCGGGCTCGCGCGTGTTGTACTTCGCCGGCTACCGCAAGGCGGAGGACCGCTACAAGGTGGAAGAGATCGAGGCGGCCGCCGATCAAGTGGTGTGGTGCGTGGATCAGGGCGCGGGCTTCGCGCCGGGGCGCACGCAGGACCGCAGCTTCGTCGGCAACATCGTCGAGGCCATGGCGGCCTATGGTGCGGGCCGGCTCGACACGAAAGTACTGGGCGACGGCGCGATTTCGCTGGCGAAGGTGAACCGGGTGATCGCCATCGGTTCGGACGGGATGATGCGCGCGGTGGCCGAGGCGCGGCATTCGACGCTGGCGCAGTTCCTCGCGCCGCGCCACAAGGCGATCGCCTCGGTCAACTCGCCGATGCAATGCATGATGAAGGAGATCTGCG
>Ga0209415_10004530_pt1 | contig 25397 bp, 28 predicted proteins | sample PeaSoiSIISIP2007_FD_187696 | JGI IMG/M metagenome (GOLD analysis project Ga0209415, IMG submission 187696) | Peat soil microbial communities from Weissenstadt, Germany - SII-SIP-2007 (SPAdes) (version 2) | ecosystem: Environmental > Terrestrial > Soil > Wetlands > Peat | place: Germany... | reverse complement strand
CACCGTCACGGATACTGTCTGACCCGGATGAACAACCGCATAAAGAGGTGGATCTGCAATTCGGAGTTCCGCCTGCGCGAGCAGAGGGATAGCTCTCGCAGTAAGCACACAGAGAACGGTTAGAGTGCGCACCTAGTTGCCTCCGCCTGACGAGGGAATCAAGGTGAATTGGCTCGTCGGCATATTGAGGAGTTGGAAAACCTGAGAAGCGATCTTGGCGTCCTGCTGTTCGGTCGGACCGGCAAATCCCAGAGTTTCGAGCCCTTGCGAGTGAATGTCGTTAGGCGTCAGGAAATTTGGCGGAGACGTGCTCGCTCCATTCATCTGGCTGATAACCGAGACCACGCCGTCGCTATCCAATCCGCCAAAAATGTTCTGCTTCCAAAGCGCCCCAGTCAAATTTTGCGCCAAAGGATTGTTGGGACACGCAGCCTTTATCCCTGCTGCTACCGAGCTCACATCGAGAGCACTTGTGTTAACCGCAGTTTCATAGGCACCGATATAAGCCGCAGGGACCTGGACACCGTTATAGGACTGAGGATGCAGCAGTTGGATGGATAGACTGGGAACTGGACCACCAGTTGGATCGGTTAGCTGACCGCACAGCGCGTTCATACAACCAGTTAAGCTGCCGTTTGGGCATCCCTGCAGATCGCCGATACCGCCTTGTGGGGGATTAGTATTCGCTCTCAAAATAGCGTACTTGCCAGCAAGAGCCAGCTTATCCGTAACACAGGAGTTCCCTTGCAGAGCTTGGGTCGCTACCGGAGAACCCAAATAAGGCGTTCCGATGGTGATTAAGCGCTCGATTCGGCCTTTTCCATAAGCCATTCGGCCTACAAAGTTGGATTGCTCAACTGCCGTTAGCGTAACCAGCCCACCCATGCTATGCGCAATGACATCCGCTTGCGTCGCAGTAGCGTTCTTGTTAGCTCGGTAATCACTTATAGCTTTTGCAATTTGGTCCAACACCGTGGGGGCATTGAAGCTGAAGCCCATGGAATTGCTCAAGACAGGGCTCACCGAAAGCGTAAGTGCACCGTACTGGGGACAGGTAGTGGGACAAGCCTGATTGATGACGGCTCCAGGCGGTAGCGGGCTCGTGTAGTCCGCGATCTCCGTAAAAAACTGACCTATGATCGGAGTGTTAGGTAGCAACGGGAGAGCTTGTGGATCGAACGAAAAAGGAAGCCAGTCGGCAAAACTGCCCCAAATTCCATGAACCAGCACAACAGGAGGCCGAAGAAGATAGATCGGAGTGGAAAACCTGGCAGCGGTTGCGTTCGCATTGATCGTGATTGTGACGACGCGAGAGGACGCCGTGTTATCCGCTCCCCCGCGAGAAAAGCTGCTCGGAGGATGGTACACAGCAAATGCCATTGGGCCTGCCCCAGTGTTCACCGCCGTCGCGGTTACCTGCGACCCCGACATCATTCCATCGACGGGAAGAACAGTTTCCAGATATCCAAACGGTTGTGGCAAGCCGTTCGAATTCTCTTGGCCATCGCCACTGAGCGTGACTGTGAGCTGGTCACCCGGAGAGTTCGCATATATTCGAATCAATAGCCGTGAAGCTGCGTCCGTTGCGGAGCCCGTCACCACCGTACCCCCGGCAGCCAATAGGACAGGATCGGTTGTCACATCGGTTCCCGCTTCGTTTATTAGGTCTGGAATAGGATCGACCAGCACCAGGCAGGGAACCAACGACTGGTTACCCATACTCCTAGGGTTATTGCTTCTTGATCCTTGAGCGGGCCGCGCCTCTGGCCCAATGCCGCTTGTACACGGTGTCGACGGCGAGGGAGGCGGCGGGGTTGGCGTTGGCAGAGAGTTAGCATCCGCCGTACAAGTCTGATACCAATTGTTCAGCCAGGAACAATTGAACTGGCCAGACAGGGCGCAGCCAAGTAAGCCCGCAGCATAAGCGGTAGAGCAGTATTGCGCTGCATCCTGCGCCCAGGCGACAGATGAGATAGCTCCGCACAACAGCATAGCCAGAATGATCGCGAAGGATTGATGGGCGCTCCGCAACCTCCGCGCAAACCCGAGACCTCGGAGATTGCGGCATCGTTTGTGCTCACCGTTCGCCTACCTGAAACCATGGGTTTTTGTCACCTCGGTTGGGCCACTCTATAAACGTAATCCAATTCCCCGTCTTTTTTAAAAGACTTCCCACTTACAACTGCAAGCGACGCTCGGCAATTGCGCAACTCACTCCTAAAATGAACGAAATTCAGTGTACCTCGCGTATCGTCGAGAAGCAATACGTTTTTTCACTGACTTCAAATTTTACTTTGAAACCGGTAATCCCAGTGTATTAGTGACAAACACATAGCTTTTTTGGTCGGCGGGTCCCCCAATGAGAAGCGAACAGCAGGCTCGACGCTTGGCCTGCGCTCCTGATTCATGTAGAATTGCCGAATGGAAAACCAAAGCGACGGTTCAAGAAACGCAGATAAACCGTTGGGTTGGCCACACCGGTCTTTCGGGCAACCGAAGAGTCGTCCTCGGTTGTCTTAACGAACCGACCACTGGCTCTCATGATCTTCAATATAGGGTCTCCGACGCGCGCGAGTTTGCGGTCATAACCGGCTTCCTCAAATCACTGCGGAAGGAGAGGCTCGAACCCCATGACATACTGCGCTCTCGCCTCATCCCCTCCGAAGTCCAGGAAGTAGCGTGGGAACGCTTCGAGCGCAATGGTCAAGAATGCGAAAACCCTGCCTGTCCGAATCGTGGAAGGTCATACGATCAGTTCGCGTGGCATCTAGATCATACGATCCCTTTCTCACGCGGTGGATCGAGTGTCGTCCCGGAGAACCTCCGTGTGCTGTGCGCGGAGTGTAACCTCCGAAAGGGCAATCGGTTTGAGGCATTCACGTATTACCTGGATTGAGCTTAGCTTAGCGATCCAGCTTCACACGCCGAGGACGCCACCAAGGGCCTTGCTACCTTCAGTTGACAGGGTTATTGTGAAGGATAGATGGGCTATACAGTAATTCTGGAGCAAGAGCCGGACGGACAGTATGTAGCAGTCGCTCCTGCCTTGCCGGGTTGTGTGTCCCAAGGCGCGACCCGCCAGGAAGTGATGGCGAATATCCGCGAAGCCATCGTGGTCTACGTCGAGGACTGTATCGCCGCAGGTGATCCCGTACCCAACGAGGCAGGCAAGGAGTTCGTAGAGGTCCAGATTACAGGGTAAATGGCAAAACTTCCTGCACAGGAGGTAATGCATTCGTTCGGGTAGGAAGGCCGTCAGTTAGTTTGTGGCTACGGACGGATACACAACGCCACGCGAAATTTGACACCCGCCCTCACTCGCGTTAACGTCGCTGCATGGCCTTGGAATACTTCGATTGGGAGGTCGGCGACGTCTTCGTCCTCCATCTGCAAGGCCCCATCACGCTCGGCCAGGCCACTCAGACCCTGCGGCAACTGATCCAAGACACGGTGGCCTCGGGAAGAACCAAGATTGTGCTCAACATGGCCGAGGTTTACTACATCGACAGCAGCGGTCTCGGCGAATTAGTCGCACTTTGCACTTCCGCGCATCGCAACGGCGCTGAAATCAAATTATCGAAGCTAGCGCCGCGCGTCCAGGATGTGATGCAGCTCACCAAGCTTTATCAAGTGATCGAGGTATTCCCCGACGAGGACTCCGCCGTCCGTAGCTTCACCACCTGAGTTGTCCCCACCCGAGGAAATGTGAATGCTGCCGCGTTGTTAGACCCGGGGCATTGTTAGAATTGAGGCGGTGCCCGCTGAAACTCAACCTACGGCCCAGCTCAAAGCCACCGCTCTTCACGCCGTACATCGCCGAATGCGCGCCAAAATGGTCGATTTTGGCGGCTGGGACATGCCCCTCCAATACTCCGGCATCCTTGAGGAGCACGCTGCCGTTCGATCGGCCGTCGGCCTTTTCGACGTCAGCCACATGGGCGAAATCGAAATTCACGGCTCCGACGCGGCAGCGCTCACCGACTACGTCACCACCAACGCTGTTGGGAAGCTTCAGCCAGGCCAAGCGCAGTATTCGGGACTGCTTTACGAACACGCTGGATTCGTCGACGACATCCTGGTGCACAAGATCGCCGACGACCATTACTTCTTGTGCGTCAACGCCTCCAATCAGGAAAAAGATTACCCGCATATCGCCGCCGCCAAAAGATTCGCCAACCGATTCACAGCCACGGTGGACTTCGCCAGCGATCGGTACACACAGCTCGCGATCCAGGGCCCACGCGCGCTCGCGACCTTGCAAAAGCTGACACCCGCCCCTCTTTCCGCAATTCGCTACTACCACTTCATCGACGGCGTGGTCTCCGCCATCACCGCCCGCATCGCTCGCACCGGATACACCGGCGAAGATGGCTTCGAGATCTATTTCGCGCCGGAACATTCCGAGCGCATCTGGAACGACATCCTCGACGCCGGCCAGGAATTTGGCATCCAACCCTGCGGCCTGGGCGCCCGCAACACCCTCCGTCTCGAAGCAGGCATGGCGCTCTATGGCCACGAGATCCATTCCACCATCACGCCATTCGAGGCTGGGCTCGGTTGGATCGTTAAGCTGGACAAAGGCGAGTTCATCGGCCGCGCCGCGCTCGTCCGGCAAAAGGAGCAAGGCGTCACGCGCAAGCTCATTGGTTTCGAAATGACCGCCCGCGGCATCGGCCGCGACGACTATGAAGTCTTCCTCGACGGTGCGCCCGCCGGCTGGGTCTCGAGCGGCGGCCCTTCGCCCACATTGAAGAAGAACATCGGGATGTGCTACCTTCCTGCTGATCGAGCTCAAGCCGGCCGGCGGATCGAGATCGCCATCCGCAACCAGGCCGTCGACGCCGTCACTGTCCCCCTGCCATTCTATAAGAGAGCCATTCCATAAACGAGCCAACGAATGTATCCAGAAGACCTGCACTACACCAAACAACACGAATGGGTTCGCCTGTCGGACCACGCCGGCGTGGTTGGGATCACGGACTACGCACAGCAAGAACTCGGCGATATCGTCTATGTCGACCTCCCACGCGTGGGTACGAGAGTCGAGCAAGGCAAAATGATGGGATCGGTGGAATCGGTGAAAGCAGTATCCGATATCTACTCGCCGCTCTCTGGCGAAGTAATCGAAATCAACGACGCGCTGGCCACGGCGCCCGAGAAGCTCAACGAAAGCCCGCACGGCGATGGCTGGTTGGTGAAGATCCGGTTGTCGGCTCCTGATGAGATTCAAGGGCTCCTTTCCGCGGCGGATTACGCAAAGTACGTTGCGGAGGAAGAATCCGGGCACTAAAATTCCGGCCCGATCCGTTCGCGCGTTACCTACCCCGTGCGCTATCTACCCAAGTCCGATACTGAGCGCCGCGACATGCTTCGAGCCGTGGGCGTCGATTCACTCGATGCGCTGTTTGCGCATCTGCCGCAAGAAGTCCGCCTCAACCGGCCGCTCGAAATCCCTCCCGGCAAATCCGAGTACGAGATCGTCGATTATTTCCGCGCTCGCGGCGACGAATGCGCCAGCGGTTACCCGTCATTCCTCGGCGCGGGCGTCTACCATCACTACCGCCCCGTGCTTGTGGACACGGTGGTTTCTCGCTCCGAGTTCCTGACCTCTTACACTCCCTACCAGGCGGAAATCTCGCAAGGCACGCTCACCACGATCTTCGAGTTTCAAACCATGATCTGCCAGCTCACTGGCATGGAAGTTGCCAACGCGTCGATGTACGACGGCTCTACCGCTGTTCCGGAAGCCGCCATGATGGCGATTCGGTTGACCCGCCGCGACCGCGTCCTCGTCGCGCGTACCGTACACCCTGAGTATCGCGAGGTGCTCTCCACCTATGCGAAGCATCAGGGAATGCCCGTGGTCGAGGTGGACTATGCTCGCGAAAGCGGCGGGCTCGACACCAACGATCTCGAAAAAAAGATCGACGATCGAACCGCCGCCGTCATCATCCAATCCCCCAACTTCTTTGGCATTGTGGAAGATGTCCGGAGCGCGGCCGAGATCGCGCATCGTCACGGCGCGCTGCTGATCTACGTCTTCGCCGAAGCTGTTTCGCTCGGTGTGCTGGAGCCGCCTCGCGACGCCGATATCGTGGCCGGTGAGTTGCAATCGTTCGCGATCTCTCCCAGCTACGGCGGCCCGTTCGCCGGAATCATCGCGACCAAAGAAAAGTTTATGCGCCAGATGCCCGGCCGTATTGTCGGCGAGACTAAGGACACGCGGGGCAATCGTACTTTTTGTCTTACGCTGGCAGCCCGCGAACAACATATTCGCCGCGAGAAGGCCACTTCCAATATCTGCACTAATCAAGCGCTCGTCGCTCTCATGGCCACCGTCTTTATGACGGTCTACGGCAAGCAAGGCCTGCGCGAACTCGCCGAGCACAACCTGGCGAAAGCCCATTACTTAGCCGGAAAATTGTCCCTGCCATTCACCGGGCCGTTCTTCAACGAATTCATCGTCTCGACTAAGCCGCACACGCCGGACGCTATCAACGCAGCCTTGCTTGATCGCTGGATTATTGGCGGACTACCCCTGGAGCGTTATTATCCCGAGCTCGAGAACACCATGCTGCTCTGCGCCACCGAGATGTCCCGCCGCCAAAGCATGGATATCGTCGCGGAGGCCTTCAGGTGATCAAGAAGGTCCGCCCGCACGTAAATCAAAACGAAGCTCTTCTGTTTGAAAACAGTTCGCCCGGCAAGCGCGGCTATCAGTTGCCGCCGCTCGATGTGCCGGCCGTAGATCCCGGCTCGGTTCTCGGCCCTGCAAACACCCGCGACGAAATCGCCGATTTCCCCGAAGTGAGCGAAGTGGAAGCGATCCGCCACTTCACGCGCCTCTCCACGCAAAACTACGCCATCGATCTTGGCCTGTATCCGCTCGGCTCCTGCACGATGAAATACAACCCGCGCGTTAATGAGCAAGTCGCGCGCATCGAAGGACTCGCTTGGGCGCATCCTTATCAACCCGAGTCGCTCGCGCAGGGAATCATGGAAGTGATGGCGACGCTCGAGAAGATGCTCGCCGAAATCACCGGTATGGACGCGGTGACGCTCCAGCCGGCAGCGGGCGCGCACGGCGAGTTCACCGGCATTCTGATGGTCCGCGCGCTGCTCCAATCCCAAGGCCATCCTCGCAGGAAGCTGCTCATCCCGGACTCGGCGCACGGAACGAATCCGGCCACTGCGACCATGGCGGGCTACGCGGTCGAGAACATCAAGTCCAACAATCTGGGCATGGTCGACGTCGACGAACTCGCGCGCGCCGTCGATGGCGATGTAGCCGCTCTGATGCTGACGAATCCCAACACGCTCGGCGTCTTCGAAGAAAACATCACGCAGATCGCCGAAATTCTGCACGCCAAGGGAGCGCAGCTCTACATGGACGGCGCCAACATGAATGCGCTGGTCGGCATCGCACGGCCGGGCGACTTCGGCGCCGACGTCATGCACCTCAACTTGCATAAGACGTTTTCCACTCCGCACGGTGGCGGCGGTCCAGGTTCCGGCCCGGTGGCCGTGAAGGACCATCTGGTCCCTTTTCTGCCCAAGCCGCGCCTGACTCGTGTAAGTGATTCCTGGTCCTGGAACTACGATCTACCGCAATCCATCGGCCGCGTGCGCGCCTTTTACGGCAATGTCGGCATGCACGTTCGCGCGCTGGCCTACATCATGGCTCACGGCGGCGACGGTTTGCGCAACGCCACGCTCGACGCTGTTCTCAATTCCAGTTACCTACGCGTCTTGCTGGAGCCGTATTACGATCTTCCCCACCACGCGCCCACGCTCCACGAATGCGTCTTCAGCGACGCGCGACAGGCCAAGCACGGCGTGCGAACTGGTGACATCGCCAAACGCCTGATCGACTATGGATTCCATCCGTATACCGTGAGCTTCCCTCTGATCGTTCCCGGCGCGATGATGATCGAACCCACCGAGACCGAGAGCAAAGCCGAGCTCGATCTTTTCGTGGACGCTCTGATTTCCATTGCGAAAGAAGTGGACGAAACTCCGGACTTGGTGCTGAGCGCACCGCACGACACGCGCACCAGCCGGGTGGACGAAGTCACCGCCGCCCGCAAACCGATCCTGCGCTGGAAACCTTGACGTGGCGCACGCACTCCTTGCGTGCCGCGTTCACACTCCTGTGAACGCCATTAAATGAAGCACCCCAAGCTCCCCTCAAAGCCCTGCTCCACGCGCCCATCCGGCCACACGACGATCGGCACCATGTCGCCGAACTTGCGCGCCTCGTCCAGCACCGTTTGGTTCAGCTCCACGCGCCGCTCGTCGTACCGCACGCCTTCCGCATCCCACTTCTTCAGAAGCTTGACGCAGGCGTCACAACCGCGAATGGTGTAGACCACGGGAGTTTGCATGGTTGCGCTCTATCCTTGGCGAAAGCTATGACGCGCGATCCGGCAGATGCAGCGCCCCCGACAACAGCTGCCGCATCTCTTTGATGGCTTCCTTCCGCCAATCGTCGGAGCGGGGCTGAATCTTCGCGATCACCTCGCGCAGCAGCTCCTGCCGCCTGTCTTCGGGCGCGGTCGCGATGGTCGTTTCTTTGGCAAGACCCATTTTCCCTTTCACCTCATCCAGGATCTCTGCCAGCTCCCGATGCGCGGTCGTCGAACGCTCGGTGAAATGCGTGATGTACTGCATGTCCGCCGTATAAAACACAAACACGGGTATGGCGCGCGCCTGGCCCTCGTTGCTGAGAAACTCATCCATAATGTCTGGGTTTTCGTCCCGCAAAAATACCCGCAGCTCCATCCCAGTCTCTTCCGCGATCTTCGCCACGCTGGGCAACTCGCGATAAACGTCGCCGCACCACGCTTCTGCAATCGCCAATATCTTGGAGGGCCCGCCCGGTTGCGCGGCGGCTCTTCTGAAGAACGCCAGATCCTCCGGGGATAGTGGCGCACTTTTGTAGTTCTTCTCGAATTTGTCGACATTCACTGCCGCTTGGGCCAGGAAGTTGGCGTAGGTGAGTCCTTGCGCATATCGGGTTGGAGTGACAACGGTGGTTGCAGTTGGCATGGTGGGAGTCCTCTCTCTAAAGTACACCGCCCGCATCCAAATCGCTTGCGATACACTTTATTCGTTATGAGCGCTCCGGCCGCCCACGAAATCGCGCGCAAAGCCCGAGCCGTCCGAACCACGGGGGGTTCGTCCACAAGTTCGTCCATTGATTCTCAACTGGTCTTCGACGAAGTCGCTGTTCCCGAGCCTGGCGCCGGTCAAGTCCTGGTCGCGATCAAAGCCGTTTCACTGAACTTTCGCGATCTCGCCGTGGTTACCGGCCGCTATCTCCGCAACACATCGCAGCCCACCATAATCGCTTCCGATGGATGTGGTGAAGTGATCGCGACCGGCGACAGCGTTACCGCCTTCCGGACAGGCGACCGTGTGGTGGGTTCGTTTTTTCAAAAATGGATCACCGGCCCGTTCGCTCGCGAATACGGCGCTTCGGCATTGGGCGGCGCGATCGACGGCGTGCTCACCCAGTTTCGCGTCTTCAATCAGGAAGGACTGCTCCCTATTCCGGAGCATTTGAGCTTTGAGGAAGGCGCCACGCTCCCTTGCGCCGGCCTCACCGCCTGGAACGCGCTGGTACCAACGACGCGCGTGCAAGCCGGCGATACAGTCCTGCTCCTGGGCACCGGCGGCGTGTCCATCTTCGGCCTCCAGTTTGCCAAGCTGCACGGCGCACGCGTGATCATCACCTCCAGCAGTGACGAAAAGCTGGAGCGGGCCAAAGCGCTCGGCGCCGACGAGACCGTCAACTACAAGACGCATCCCGAATGGGACAAAGAGGTGCTGCGGCTCACCGGCGGCAAAGGCGCCGACATCGTTCTCGAAGTTGGAGGCGGCGAAACTTTCCCCCGTTCCATCGGCTCCGTTCGCGCGTCCGGCCAGATTGCGGTCATCGGCGTCCTCACGGGCGTGGCGGGCACCATACCGGTCGGGCTCATCGGCCTCCAGACTCTCAGCGTGCGCGGGATTTTCGTCGGATCGGTCTCCATGTTGGAAGACATGAACCGTGCGATCGTGGCCAATCAGTTGCGGCCGGTGATCGACCGCGTCTTCCCCTTCGAGCAGTCCGCCGATGCGCTCCGCTACCTGCAAAGCGCGCAGCATTTCGGCAAGATCGTCATAACGCTGTAACGATTTTAAGCGCAACTTCGGATGCCAATCGGGCATCTCATCACAAGACCGTGAGTGGAGGAACACAATGCCGAAAATGCGCGCCGTGCAAGTCTCTCGTCCCGGCGGTCCTTTGGAAATTGTCGAGCGCGATATCCCCGAGCCCGGTCCGGGTTTTGTGCGAATCAAGGTCCAGGCCTGTGGTATCTGCCACAGCGATACCGTAACAAAGGATGGTCTCTTTCCCGGCATCCAATATCCGCGTGTGCCCGGACACGAAGTCATCGGAGTGATTGACGCGGTTGGCCCCAACGTCCCGCGATGGAAGCCCGGACAGCGCGTCGGTGTCGGCTGGAACGGCGGATTCTGCGGCTATTGCGATAGCTGCCGCCGTGGCGAGTTTTTCGCCTGCCAGACATCCACGGACGTTACCGGCGTCACGCGCGACGGCGGCTACGCGGAGTACATGCTCGCTCCCATCAGCGCGCTGGCCTTGGTGCCCGAGGTGCTTGGATCCGTCGGTGCGGCGCCGCTGATGTGCGCAGGCGTCACTACCTTCAACTGTCTCCGCAACAGTGGCGCGCGGCCCGGTGATCTCGTTGCTGTCGTGGGCATCGGTGGGCTCGGCCATCTTGCCGTGCAGTTCGCGGCCAAGATGGGTTGCAAAACTGCCGCCATCGCGCGCGGAAAAGAGGAAGAGCCGCTGGCCCGGCAACTCGGTGCGCACCATCACATCGACAATAAGACCCAGGATCCGGCTGCCGAGTTGCAAAAACTTGGAGGCGCGAAAGTCATCCTCGCCACCGTCACCAGCGCCGACGCAATGAAGGCCGTGCTCGGCGGTCTGGGCGTTGGAGGAACCCTGATGATCATCGGCGCCGTTCCATCGCTCGAAGTGAATGCGCTGCAGATGCTGTTGCGAAATCAATCCGTCACCGGCTGGTATTCCGGCACGGCGATCGATTCCGAAGACACGCTCAACTTCAGCGTGCTCTCCGGCGTCCAATCGATGAACGAAGTCTACCCGTTCGATCGCGTGGCCGAAGCCTACGATCATATGCTGAGCGGCAAGGCCCGCTTCCGCGTGGTGCTCGACATGGGCCGGTAACACCGCGCCCCGCCTGGCGCGCCTTGCTATCGTTATGTTTTGCGCCGCCAGCTCATCATCGTCGCACTGGTCGTTCTGGCCTTGCGCCTGCCCTTCCTGAATCAGGCCTTCCAGGGCGACGACGTCTTGTATCTCACCGAAGCCGCGCACGCGCAAATCGAGCCGCTTCATCCCAAGCACACCCAGTATGTGTTCGTGGGCCGCGATATCGATATGCGCGGCCAGTCCCATCCGCCGCTGAACGCCTGGTTCCTGGCGCTGCTGATCGCCCTCGGCCACGGCGTTTCCGAAATCCCGTTCCACGCCGCGTACCTTCTGTTCTCGTTGATTGCCGCCTTCAGCGGCCTTGCACTCGCCCGCCGTTTCAGCCCGCACCCGCTCCTTGCGACGCTGCTCTTCTGCGCCACTCCTACCTTCGTCATCAACGGAACGTCACTGGAAGCGGACTTGCCCTTGATCGCCCTCTGGCTGCTCTCAACAGCGGTTTACATCTTCGCCGTCGATCGCAATTCAATCTGGTTGCTGATTGCTTCTTCGTTTGCCCTGGCGTTGACGGCGCTCACCGCGTATCAGTCCATCCTGCTGGTCCCGATCCTTTTCCTTTACGGCCGAAAATGGCGCCTTGCGCGCCTGGCCGCCTTCACCCCCATCGCCGCCCTAATCGCCTGGCAGATTTTCGAGCGTCTCTCCACGGGCGCGTTTCCTGCCGGCATCCTTGCGAACTACATGTCCACCTACGGTCTCCAAGAGATGGCGCGAAAGATGAAAAGCGCCGTCGCGCTCACCGGTCATCTGTCGTGGCTCGTTTTTCCTGCACTCTGGCCCGCCCTCTCGATTCCGTCGCTCTACGCGCTCCCCTTCGCCATCGGCGCCTCGTTCTACGATCCGAACCCGCTCTTCTGGGGATCCATTGCGGTTGGCGTCGGCATCCTCATCTGGTGCGCTCGCCACTGGCGTGACTTTCTCGCGCAATGGGTGCTGATATTCTTCGCCGGAGCGCTGGTCATCTTTTACGCCGGGTCCGCCCGTTACTTGCTCCCGATCGCGTTACCGATCGGGATTCTCGCCACCCAACGCGCCTCTCGCCGAATTCTCGAAGTCAGTCTCGCCTGCGGATTCGCCCTCAGCCTCGCGTTCGCCCTCGTCAATTATCAGCACTGGGATAGCTACCGCCAGTTCGCGCGCAGCCTTCAAAGCGATGCGCGGACGAAACGGCTCTGGATCAACGGCGAATGGGGTCTACGCTACTATTTCGAATCCGAAGGCGGGCTCCCGCTGCACGAGAGCCAAGCGATTCATCCCGGCGAAATGGTGGTGTCGAGCAAACTGAGCTATCCCATTCCCTTTACCAGCGGCGGCGGAGCGCTCGCACCGGTTGCCGAGCGGAGCATCACTTCGCCCATCCCGTTACGGATCGTCGCGCTCCAGGGCCGCGCCGCTTATTCCACCACGATGCTTGGCCTGCGTCCCTTCGACATTTCGCTCGCACCGATCGACCAGCTCACCGCCGAACTGATGATCGAACGCAAACCCTCCCTCACCGATCTGCCCATGAACGCGCCCGAAGCCGAGCAACAAATCGTCAGCGGCCTCCATCAGCTCGAAAGCGGGCAATGGCGTTGGATGAGCCAAACCGCGACGATTCTCTTAAAGCCGCCGGCCCAGCTAACACCTGTCGCAGTCCACTTCACCATCCCCGATGCATCGCCTGCTCGCCAAGTGACTATCGCACTCAACGATCACACGGTCGCCTCCCAAACCTACGCCGCGCCTGGCACGTATTCCCTCGCCAGCCCACCAGTAAAACCCGAGGGCGACACCGCCAAGCTGACTGTGACGGTCGATAAGAGCTTCTCTGTTCCAGGCGACACCCGCCAACTCGCCATCATCCTGACCGAGGTTGGATTCCGATAGGATCAAAGTGGGAGTCTGAAATATGAAACCAATCGACAAGAAAATCGACAAAGATTTCAAAAAGGGCAATGTCCCCAAGCCGATCGAAGACCTTCCATCCGAGTGGTCGAAAGAGGATCGCAAAGACGAACACCGCGAGCCCGACCTGGGCGAACTGGACGAAGATCCGTCGGAACTGTGAGGCGCGTTTCGCCCCAGTGGCGGCAATGGATCGGCTTGGGAGTCGCTAGGGTTCCCGAACTGCGAGACCCGGCGAGGCGACCAAAGCAAAGTGCTTCAAGTTCCAGGTAAGTAGCACTGCCGCGCCAGCTCCCGCGGCACACGCCGCGATGAACGCGTCATAGACCTGTCCACCCCCCACGCCATGGCGAGCGAGGGTACTGAGCAGACCCCAGACGGTTCCCGGCTTAGTCGCGACAATCTTGGCGCTCCGAGCAAAGTTTTCCTCGATGAGTTGACTGGCCTTGTCAGTTGACAGGCGATAAGGCGCAGGAATTCGTGTCAGGACCGAATAGCATTCCAAAAGTGCATGGACCGGGATAATGATCTGTGCATGCTGATCGAGGCAGCGCTGATAGGATCGCAGCGTTCTGAGATGGTGATCGTGCCAATCGCAGAGCAGTGCGATCAGGCAGCTCGAGTCTAAGGCGATTCCCACATGCCTGACCGGCATGCGCTAGATCTCACGATCGCGAGACTTGCGTATCCACTCGTTAGTGTCTTTAACGGAAACCTTCGGCACGCCAGGGGCGGTCGCTACCAGCACGGCGCCTTTCCGAACCAATCGAACCTTGGGTGATTTGCGTTCGATTTCGACCCTTCCATCTCGATATTCAATCTCCAAGCTCGATCCTGGTTGGAGGCCAGCCGCCTCCCGAATCGCCTTCGGAATGACCACCCGGCCTGCGCGATCAATGGTACTCTTCATACCATAAGATTACCATTCTAGTGGTATTAGCTGTCGTGCGCCACCCACCGGCGCGCCGCCTCCATCACCTCGTTCACGCTGATCTCCTCCAACTTCCCGCTCACCACCGAGACCCACTCTCCCCGCGGCGCCCACATCGCCGGATCGGTTGGCCCGAAGATCGCGACCACAGGCGTTCCAACCGCCGCCGCAAGATGCGTGATCCCGGAATCGTTGCCGATGTAGACGCGTGCGCTCGCAAGCCAACACGCCAGATCATACAAATTCTCGAAGCGCACCGCCCCACGCAACGCTTCTTGCGGCCCCGCGGACCATCGCACGGGAATCGCTAAACGCGACGCCACCTTGCGATACCGCTCCAGCGGCCAGTTCTTGCGCGCGCTTCCCGAAAAAGGATTTATGACCGCAAAATCGGCTTGCTCCACCGGCCCGCACTCGATTCTTGGCGTTGCTAGGCCCTGTCCGCCCACTTGGCTCAGAAAGAAATCCGCGGCATGCAGCTTCGAACTTCGCTCAGGCAAAGCATCCAGGAATTGGAACGGCAGGCCGAGCGCGCGCACCTGCTCGCGAAACTCCGCGCGATTGGCTCCGTACCACGAAACAATCGAATCAAAGGACCGAAGCTTCGCGATCAAATTCGGCGGCGGTTCTACGCCCGGCAGTCCGAGTAAGTCGATTCCCGTGGATGCAATCGCCCGCGCGGGGGCGCAGCGAATCAGCGGCACGACCGCCGAGGGAACCCAAACCTCGGTATATTCTGCCCCCAAGCTCTCGATCGCAGGCAGCGACAAAATGCAATCGCCGATGCCTCCCGGCCGAATGATCAGGCGGCGCCCGATACAATTGCGCGAAAACACTTAGTGGACGCTCGCGCTGGTCTCCCACACCGGACCATTCAGATCCTGAACCACCAGGTGGACCGATTTGGCGTTCTCCAAGTCCTGACCGCTCACTTCAAAATGACCCGCCACCATGCGGTCGACGCTGCTATGCGGAGCAATCGTGTCCTTCAACCCCAACCCGTCGTTGTACTGCTCGCCCAAGAAACGGTTGTACCGGAACAGCAGCTTCAGGTCGCTTTTCGATATGGTGACACCATCCATCATTTTTCCATCCGCCCTCTCGAGGGTAACCTCTACGTTCCCAACGGTAAAGGGCAGGTCGGAAGGATTCTCCACGCGAAAGTCCATCACCGCGATGCTGTTCCCTTCGTCCAGCTTTCCCGTGCGGACCTTCAGGATCTTACCTTGCAGTTGAAGATGCGATCCCTTGTTGGCCGTCAGAATCACCATCACGGCGATTGCGATCGTAACCACACCAACGCCGACAAATATCAGAAGCCGTGTACTCATGAACGAAGAATGCGCTAGTCGCCTAGCAATCTGCCGTAGCCGTGCAAGCTGGTGACATTATCGCAGAAGGCCTTGATCCCGGCCGTGATCGGAATGGCCAGAAGCAGCCCGATGCCGCCCCAGATGGTGCCCCAGAACATCAGCGCCACCGTTACCACCAGCGGGTTCAGATGCACGCGCGAACCCACAACTTTGGGATACAGGAGATTCATGGCGATCAGGTGCAGCACCGCAACGACGACGGCGATCATCACATAAATAGCCGGCTGGTCGTAAACGATTAGTGCGGCGGCAAGGGCCGGGATCATCGCCAGCGGCAACCCGACGTACGGCACCAGGCTGAGGAACCCGCTGATCGGTCCAACCAGAGGCCAATAGGGAAGGCGGATGGCAAAAAAGAATGAGCAACTGATGGTGGCCAGCATCAATCCGAGAATGAAATTTCCGATTACGTAGGCTCGCACCATGTCGGCCACTCCCTGCCAGCTCTTCCCAACCACCTGCCGCTCCGGGCCGCTAAATAGATACAGGAAGCTGCGCCGCATGTGGTCGCGCCAGCTCAGCATGAAATAGACCAGGAACGGCACGAAGCTCGCCATCAGCAACACATCGTAAAAGGAGCGGATATATCCGTACAAATAGGTCAGCAGCGGCGTCGGCTCGCTATGGATGCGCACTTCCGGAATCTGCGCCGGCACGGGCGGCGGTTCCACCGTTTTGCTTCCCCGCTTCCTGCGCGCAGGCTCAGGCACTGGAATTCCGGGCGGCGGCGCATCTTGAAAGCGCTTGGGAATCAACACCTGGTAGGTTCGTTTTTCCACTTCATCCACCTGGGCGGCCGCGTGATCTACCAGTTCGTTCATGCGCTGGCTGAAGGTCGGCAGTTCTTGCACAAACGCGGAGAACTGCGTGTAGAGTCCCAGCCCGAGCAGATACAAAAGCAGCAGCGCGACGCTGCAAACGATGAAACTGGCCACCGAACGCGGCATGCGCAATTTGAGGAAGGGCGTCACCAGGGGATCCAGGAGAAACGCGATCGTAATCGCCACCACGATGGTGATGAAGAACACCCGGCCAAAGTACAACAGCGCCACGATCGCGGCTATGGCCAAAATGGTCATGCCAGCTTGCGCTGGTCTCTGAACGGGCACGTTAGGCGTGGGCGTAGGCGTGAGGGTGGACATCCAAACCCCGGATCTACTTCTATGATGAAATGAAATCGGCACAAACAGCAATCGAAATCAGAGCCGCCGTGCAAACTTCCGGCGATTTTTGGAGCCTTCAGCGGACTTTTTCAATGACTTCAGGCAGAGTCTTGGCCCTCGATCTGGGCAAACGGCGCATCGGACTGGCGCTCAGCGACGAACTCGGCGTCACCGCACAGGGCCTCAAAACCCTCCAGCGCACCAACATTCGGGAGGATCTTGCCGCGCTGGCGAAACTCGCCTCCCATCACAACGTCACACTGATATTGATGGGAAACCCGTTGCACATGAGCGGGCACGAAGGACGCGGCACCGAACACGCTCGCGATTTCAGCGCGCGCCTGCAGGCGGCCACCGGCATTCCGGTTCAAATGTGGGACGAACGCCTCACCACGGTGCAGGCCCAGCGCGTGCTGAAGGAAAGCGGCGTCAGCATTGAGAAACGCGCCAAGGCTGTCGACCGATTGGCCGCCGTGATTCTTCTCGAGAGTTTCCTCGATTCCCGCCAGCCATGAAGCGTCTCCTGTTCGCGCTCCCGTTGCTGGCATTGATTACCGCGGCAATCGCGTACCTATCCGTGCATACCGCGTACCGGGGTTTTCACGATCAGGTAATTCTCGATTTTCCGAAAGGAACCAGCACTCAATCCATGGCGGATGAGTTGGCCCAGAACGGCGTGATTCGCTATTCCTGGCAATTCCTGCTGGCCCGCGCCCTCCATCCCGGCAGGAAGCTGCAAGCCGGCGAATATCTTTTCGCCCGCGCCGACACGCCCTCCGACATTGTGGATCGGATCGCCCGCGGCGACGTCTTTTTCTATGAACTTGTGGTACCCGAAGGCAGCAACATGTTCGACATCGCGGCCAGCGTGGGGCGCTTCGATTTCCTGAAATCCTCCGATTTTCTGCGCGCCGCCCACGATGCCTCGCTCATCCGCGATCTCGCGCCGAATGCTCCCACGCTCGAAGGTTACCTGTTCCCCGCTACCTATCGCATCACGCGCTCCACCACCGTGGAGCAGCTTTGCGCGATGATGACCAGCCAGTTCCGCAAACAGTGGCGCGAATTGCAGTCTCCGGCGCCGGGCAGGCCCATGAACGAAATCGTAACCCTAGCGTCGCTGGTCGAAAAAGAAACCGGGCGCCCGGAAGACCGCCCGATCGTCGCATCCGTGTATGAGAACCGGTTGCGCAAGGGAATGCCGCTCGATTGCGACCCCACCACCATCTATGCGGCGCTGCTCGATGCGCGCTATCGCGGGACTATCTACCGCTCCGATCTCGCGAGCGATAACGCTTACAACACCTATCGCCATGCGGGCCTCCCGCCCGGCCCCATCGCGAATCCGGGGCTCGCTTCGCTCAAAGCCGCACTGAAGCCCGCCGAAACAGACTATCTCTATTTTGTCGCCAAGCCCGATGGCTCCGGCGGCCATCAATTCTCGGAAACCATGGCGCAGCACAATGTCGCCGTACAGAAATATCGACGCGCCACCAAGTCGCCTGATCCGCCACCGGCCAAGCATCGTCGCGGCGCGTGAGGCATGCTTCCCTTCCAGCTGGTGTACCATCCGCGCTACGATCTCAACCTGGGCCAACTGTATTTCCCGCGCGCAAGTACCGGCTGATTCACGATCGCCTGCTCGAGGAGCGCTTCGCTGAACCGGCCGACTTTGTGGAGCCGCAGGCGGTTTCCGATGACGATGTCCTCCGTGTCCACGATCCCGGCTGGGTGCGCCGCCTGAAAACTGGAACGCTGGGCGACGCCGAAATCATCAAGCTTGAGATCCCCTATTCGCGCGAAATGGTGGAGGGATTTTGGCTGGCTGCCGGCGGGACCACCCTGGCTGCCCGCAACGCGCTGCGCCACCGCATCGGCTTCAACATCGGCGGAGGTTTTCATCATGCTTTTCCGGCGCACGGCGAAGGTTTCTGCGCCATCCACGATGTTGCCATCGCCATCCGTGCGCTCCAAAACGAGCGGCTGATCGAAAAAGCGCTGGTCGTGGATTGCGACGTTCATCACGGCAACGGTACGGCTGCGATTTTTGCAGGCGATCGCACCGTGCTGACGCTGTCCCTCCACCAGTTCAACAACTATCCGAGTTAAAGGCCGCCCTCGACGATCGATGTCGATCTCGCGGACAACGTCGAAGATGGCGAATATCTCGATCGCCTCTTGGGCGCGCTCAAAGTCGCGATGAGCTTCGCTCCCGATCTCCTCCTTTACTTCGCCGGCGCCGACCCCTACCGCGAGGACCAACTCGGCGGCCTCGCGCTGACCATGGACGGCGGTTCGGTCTGGATTCAACGCAGGTTGATCGAGTTTGGGCGGTTCGCCGGTCCGGCATGTCGTCGCGGGGCCAGCGCGGAGGACCGGAAAAGCCGATCAGCGATGAGCTGTTGGACGAGGTGTTGAGAGACGGTCCAGCATTGGAAGCAAATGCTGAACTATCTGGACACGGTTTGCGGCGATCGGATTCAGGAGGCCGGCGTCCGCCGGTAAAAAACAAACCTGCTCAGAGCCCACCAGCAGGATGTGTGTCTCTCATCCGCCTGCGCCGCCTGTCGCTCGCTGCCAAGTCCCGCCCGTCCCGGGCAACCGTGAGCCCACCGGCGCCTGGGCCAACGATTCCGTTGCCGGCAGGCGGGTTATTAATGAAATTCGCGTGGTTCAGGATGTTGAAAAACCCCTCCCGGAATCGCAGAACCCGGCTTCACCCAGAAGGCCCAGGTGGGTGTCCTTGTGCAATGAGGATGAGATATGCTGCTCTGCGATACTCAACATCAACTTCCTGGGCTCGGACCGAATCGGCATAAGAGTTGTTCTGTAACAATGAGACATGCCCGCTTCCATCTGGTCACTCGAGGCCATCGAAGATCTCTACAACCACTCCCCTTGTGGTCATCATTCGCTGGACAAAGACGGCGTCATCATCCGCGCCAATGATACGGAGCTCCAGTGGCTAGGGTTCACGCGAGAGGAAATGATCGGCAAAAAGAAAATCACCGACCTTCTGACCGCGGAAAGCCGGGAGGTCTTTCAAAAGTACTTCCCTGAATTGCTGGCGCGAGGTTGGGTGCGTGATCTTGAGCTGCGCTTAATTCGCAAAGACGGTACCATTTTGCCGGTTTTGTGCAGCGCCACGGCGGTCCGCGATGGGAACGGCGATTATGTCATGAGCCGATCGGTCCTCTACGACATCACGAAGCTCAAGCGGGCCGAGCAGCGCTTCCAACAATTGCTGGAAACCGCGCCCGACGCGGTCGTCGTGGTGAGCGGTGAAGGCAGAATTGTTTTAGTGAACGCCCAGGTGGAGAAGCTGTTTGGATATCGAAGGGAGGAACTCCTCGGCCAGGAGCTAGGGGTCTTGATGCCCGAGCGATTCCGGAGCCCGCATGAAGTACATCGAGCGGAATATATGCGTCAGCCCCAATTGCGGACCATGGGAGCGGGTCTGCGGCTCGTTGGCATGCGCAAGGACGGCACTGAGTTCCCGACCGAAATCAGCCTCAGTCCCTTGGAGACGGACGAGGGGACGCTGATTTCCAGTGCCATACGCGACGTCACCGATCAGAGACGCATGGAGGAAGCCTTGCGGGTGAGCGAGGAGCGCTTTCGCGTGGCCCTCAAAGAGTCGCCAGTCGTGGTTTTCAACCAGGATCTTGAGCTGCGCTACACCTGGATCAATGAGCCGGTCCTCGGTTGGGCTTCGCAAGACTTCCTCGGCCGTACCGATGCGGAAATCGTGGGCGGCGATGAAGGCGCTCGGCTCATGACTATCAAACGGTCGGTCCTGCGAAGCGGAGTGGGGACACGGACGGAAACGACGGTGACTTTCCAAGGAGAGACGCATCATTTCGACCTGACTGTGGAGCCGCTTCGCGACACCGTAGGCGAGATCTTGGGTGTGACTTGTGCCGCCACGGATGTAACTGCACTAAAGCAGGCCGCCGCCGAACGCCAGCGTCTGATCGAGGAACTGCAGGCCGCGCTCGCCAAAGTGAAACAACTGAGCGGCCTGCTGCCGATCTGCGCCTCCTGCAAACGAATTCGCGATACGGCGGGAGCTTGGCAAGTGTTGGAGAGCTACATTCATCAGCACTCTGAAGCGGTGTTTACGCACGGGCTGTGTCCGGAATGCATCCAACGCCTTTATCCCGAAATCGAACTCGCCTGATCTGACAGCTTGGTTTTGGACGGACAAATGCTGTAGAACAGTCGGATGACCCTGCCGCTTGAGGTCAATTTCTGGAACATGTCGCCGGAGCCGAGCCTGGAAGCTGCGGCTCGCGACGAGCTTTGTTCCCTAGAGCCGGATGAGGCGCTCACAAGCTGCCGCGTCAGCGTAAAGCGTTCCAGGGCGGGATACACCGAGGCCCGCTATCACATTCAGGTTGTGGTGCTGGCAGGCCCCAAAATGCTCCGCGCCGGATGCGATTCTTTATGGTCGCGGCTGTTACGGCACCCTATCGCTCCTTGGTCCGAAAGTGTCGAGCTGGACGCTGCCGCGGGCGCTCTCCACCGTGCCTTCGCCAAGATTCATGCCCAGCTCCGCTAGGGTTGCCCGAGACTCGGGCTGAGAGAAGTCACCCAATCCTGCGCATTATTGCGCGCGCGCCTCACAACCGTGCGAGACGTCCGCGTTTGGCATCAGAGATCAGTTCGCTGGCAAAATATCAAGCCGATACTCCGAGGGCTCGCCGAAGCGCGCAAAAGGGGATTGGTGATTGGCGGCCTGGCACCTAACACGGTAACGTGGGCTCGTGGACCCGAACGGGGTGAACGATATTCCGGACGCGGCTAATGAATACGATGGTTATATTGGGCGGATTTATGAGTTCCTGGAACAAGGAGTGCCTGAGTCGACCTTATACTCGTATCTACGTGACATTGAAGTTGACCGAATGGGGCTGTGTGATGAGGCGCGAGAGCCGTTCATTGCAGAACGTAAGCGCCGGGCAGTCGTGTCATCACTGATCGATCTGCGGGGGTACTTCGCTAAACCGTCCTAAACGGCAGTGCGTGCCTGGAGCCCCAATCCCTAGTCCCCAATCCCGTTTGGCGCGTTTCGGCGCGCGCCCCACCCTAAAGCTTTCCCCCTAGTCGCCGATAGCACCACTAAGTGCCGCTCACGGAAATATCGCCGGAACTGGCCGACGCAGCCGATGTACTCAGTGATCAGCTTCGCGTCCACCTGCACCGCCTGGCGGTGTTTCTTTTGCCGCACGCTGAAACACTCGACCGGCGCTTCCTGGCCAAGTTGAAGCGCGGCCAATCGGCCCGGCAGTTCGAACCCAAGATCCGGATCGCGCTTGCCTCCATCACACTCGGCGCCGCGGCGCGCATTCTAGCCTCTGGTCAGCCGCCGCTCAAGTTCATCGAGCAGGTTGAATACAACGGCCGGCGCCTGGCGAAGCTCAATCTCCCGCCCAGCAGCATCGTCGAAGCCTTGCAGGAGTATGACCGCCTGCTCACACCCATGCTGCGAAAGCTGCTCCCCAATGAATACGCAAACTTCCAGTGGGTGCGCGAGCAACTGCATTTCTGCGTCATCCTGACGCTGAACAACGCCTACTACCAGGTCCGTGAGGCCGAAACACAGGCCTTCTACGAGCTGTTCCGCGTGGAGCTGGAATCGCGCAATCTGGATGAACTGCTGCGGCGTTTTCTGGACGCTTTGGTCCACGTGTGCCACGCCGACGCCGGCCACCTGTATTTGCTCAACGACAAGCGCAGCGCTTGGGTGTTGCGAGCGCAGGCTCAGACATATGGTCAGAACAAGCCGGCTTTGGTTCAAGTCCCCAACGGCCGCACAAAAATGCGTACGCTCGCCCATTCGCGGCAGATTGAGACGAAAGACGGCGGCGCGGGCACTCTATTGCTGGAGCCTGCTTGGAAGGACCGATTCCAGACCGTCTGGTCCATCCCGCTAGCTACCGCGGGCCGAACCGCGGGTGTCATGCAATTTGGCTTTTCGAAATCCTATGAGTGGCTGCCGCGCGAGCAGGAGTTGCTGGCCGCGGCTGCCGAGCGCTGCCTGATGGCCGCCGAGAAGGCTCGGCTGATGGAAGATCTGGCCGCACGCGAAGAGCAGGTGCGCCAGCTTGCCGAGCATATGCTGCATGTGGAAGAAATAGAACGCCGCCGTATCAGCCGGGAGTTGCATGATGAAGCTGGACAGTCGCTTTTGTGCATCCGCCTGCAGATGGAGCTGCTCGAGCAGGCCATTCCATCCGTGCACTCCGAATGGATCGGCAAGCTGCAGGAGGCGCGGGACCTTACCGAGCGCACTATTCTCGAGATGCGGCGGCTGATCGCGGCTCTAAGCCCGGCAGTCTTGGAACAGCTCGGCCTGGGAGCCGCTATGCGGCAACTGGTGAACCGCTTCCGGCGCCTGCATCCCATCCGGGTGAAGATGTTACTAGGCCGCCTGGGCCGCTTGCCGCAACACACTGAAATTATTGTCTATAGGCTGGTGCAAGAGTGCTGTAACAATATCGCCAAGCACTCCGGCGCCAGCAATGTAAACATTTCCGTCAGTTCGGCCGATGGATGGGTAAGGCTGGCCGTTGAGGACAACGGAGTCGGGTTTAGAGTCGATGAAGCGCTGGCTCGGAAAGATTCGTTCGGACTTTCGGGCATGAGGGAGCGTGTTGCCCTACTCGGTGGGAGGTTTGAGGTTCGCAGTTATCCCCGCCGAGATCCTAAGGAAGGGTCCGGCAGTGGATCTGGCAATGGGCTCGGTATCGGGCCCGGTATCGCGAAAAGATCGGTGGATCGCAAGAGAGCGGGAAAGGGCACCAAGATTTTGATCCGTCTTCCAGTAGCCAAGCAACCGCCCGAATCCACTGCGGTCGAGCCAATCGCCGCCAAGCCGATGGGGGCCAAACCGTTGGGAGCACGACCAACGCGGAGGATCAGGGTAGTCGGAACGTAGACCGGCGGCCTGAGAAGGAAAACTCAAGCTCCGCAGGCGGAAAGCTCAAGAAAGGGTTTCGAGACAGTAACTTAGGGTACACGTTATGGCCAAGACTCGCATCATGCTGGCGGATGATCACACGCTCTTTCGCCAGGGCATCAGAACCCTGATTTCGGCGGAAGCCGATATGGAAGTGGTTGGCGAAGCCTCCAACGGCGGCGATGCCGTCGAGAAAGCAGCGGAACTCCGTCCAGACGTCGTTCTCATGGACATCGGCATGCCCGGACTCAGCAGTTTCGAAGCCACCCGGCAAATCAAGAAGAACCGTCCCGAAACGAAGGTCCTCTTTCTAACCATGTACGACGATGAAGACTACTTGGTGGAAGGCATGGAAGTAGGCGCCAGTGGTTACGTCCTCAAGGACAGCCCTTCGGCCCAGCTCGTGGCCGCCGTCCGCGACATTTGTCGAGGCGGCAGTTATCTGAGCCCGCGCATGTTGTCGCAGCTGGTCGACGATTTCCGGTCGCGCATTAAATCCGCTAACCGGTTGCCTCGCTTCGCCACGCTCACCACCCGCGAGCGCGAGGTCCTCAAGATGCTTGCCGAAGGCAATTCCGTGAAGGAAATCGCCTGCGACCTGAACCTGAGCGTGAAGACCGTCGAGGCCCACAAATTCAATCTGATGCGGAAGCTCGACATCCACAACAAAGCCCAACTCGTACAGTACGCGATCCAAAAGAAGATCATCAAGATCCCGAACCTGGCCTAAACGCACCACGCTGCCGGCACTCCTGTTCTCCATTGCCCCGCTTTCGTTCCCGGGAACTAAGACTCGAGAGCTGTTGTCTGGTGTGCCGGCAGCGCGCGCACCGGCTTGCCGCACTTCCCGCGCCGGCTTGCCGCGCCTCGCGTCTGCGCGCGTTACCATGAAGTCGGTGTGAACCGGCCCATTCTGACGGTACCCGTCCAAAAAATCGAAGGCGATACCTCCGCGCAATTCCAAGACCTGCTGGCCGTCGAAGAGCCTCTCGAAATCCGCCTCGGCGACAAATCCGTCTCCATTACGATGCGCACTCCGGGGCACGACTTCGAATTGGCAGCCGGCTTTCTGTTCACCGAGGGCATCCTGCGCGACGCCGCTCAGATTCGCCAAATCCATTGGTCGCATGACGCCAATGGAAACGTGAGCGGGAACCCGCGCGCGCTGGGTAACTCCGTCACAGTGGAATTGAACCCCAGCGTCGATGTCGATCTGGATCGCCTGGAGCGCCACTTCTACACCACCTCAAGCTGCGGCGTGTGCGGCAAAGCTTCCATCGAAGCGATCGAGATGCAGGGCTGCCCTGTGCTGCCGCGCAACTCGGCCGTCTTCGAATCCAGCGTGATTCATGGCCTGCCGGAAACCCTGCGGCGCGCGCAACCCGTCTTCGAGCGCACCGGCGGTTTGCACGCGGCGGCTTTATTCTCGCCGGAGGGAACGCTGCAACTCCTGCGGGAAGACGTCGGCCGCCACAACGCCGTCGACAAGCTGATCGGCGCCGAAGTACTCGCCGGCCACACGCCGCTGGGGGACCATCTGCTGTTCGTCACCAGCCGCGCCAGTTTCGAACTGGTGCAGAAAGCGCTGATGGCTGGCATCCCGATCCTGGCCGCGGTCGGCGCGCCCTCCAGCCTGGCGGTCGAAACCGCGCAACGCTTCAACATGACCCTGCTCGGCTTCGTGCGCGACCGCCGTTTTAACATCTATTCAGGAGCATCCAGAATCCAATGAAACTACGCATCCATGGAAACTCGCTGCGGCTGCGGCTGAGCC
>Ga0209415_10004529_pt1 | contig 25408 bp, 19 predicted proteins | sample PeaSoiSIISIP2007_FD_187696 | JGI IMG/M metagenome (GOLD analysis project Ga0209415, IMG submission 187696) | Peat soil microbial communities from Weissenstadt, Germany - SII-SIP-2007 (SPAdes) (version 2) | ecosystem: Environmental > Terrestrial > Soil > Wetlands > Peat | place: Germany... | reverse complement strand
GCCTGATGAAGGACATGATGGGGCCGAAGCGCGCGAAGCGGTACTTCCCGCTCGTCGGCTCGCTGTCGGTCTTCATCCTCTTCAGCAACTTCCTAGGCATCATCCCCGGGTTCACGCCGCCGACGTCGAACTGGAACGTGACGCTCGGGTGCGCAGCCGTCGTCTTCGTGATGTTCAACTACTACGGTATCAAGGAGAGCGGGCTCGCCTACGTGAAGCACCTCTTCGGCCCTTGGATGGGATGGCCGCTCGTGCCGGTCAACCTGCTCCTCTTCGTCGTCGAGACCTTCTCTCTCCTCATCCGGCCGCTCACCCTCAGCATCCGTCTGATGCTCAACATGGCGGTCGATCACCTGCTCGTGACGATCGCGATCGGAATGATCACGCTGTTCTTGCCGGTGCCCGTGCTGGTGCTCGGCACGCTGGTGTGCATCGTGCAGGTGCTCGTCTTCTGCATCCTGACGTCCATCTACATCACGCTCGCGACCGAGCACGAAGAGCATGACGGCGATCACTCGAGCGCCAAGGGCCACGGAGCGGCAGCCGCACACGCCGCCGCCGGCTGATAGCGCGCACGATTTGCGTTATTGACTCGACGCTGGCGGCGCGCACGAAAAGAGACTAAGAGGGGCCGCCCGTGCCCGCTTTTTGGGACAAACTCTTCCGCAATCACAAGGAGCCAGTGACGATGTCGACCCCGAAGAAGCTCGCCCTCGCGGCGTTCACGTTCGCCGCCACTCTTTTCGTTCCGCTCGCTGCGTTTGCGCAGGGCGACGGGGCCGGCTCCAACAAGTTCGACGTCCAGGCGTACGCCGCCGCCGGTGCGGGCGTCGCCATCGGGCTCGCCGTCCTTGGAGGCGCGCTGGGCCAGGGCCGCGCCGCCGCCGCTGCGCTCGAGGGCATCTCGCGCAACCCCGGAGCGTCTGCTCGCATTCAGACGCCGATGATCCTCGGCCTCGCGCTCATAGAGTCGCTCGTGCTCATCGCGTTCGTCATCGCGTTCTGGCTCAAGGGCGTCGCTGCGCCCTGAGTCGAGGTCGAGGCATCACTCGGCCGGGGCCGCCTCGACGCGCGCGTCGAGGCCGGGCGCGTCGGTGACGGTCGCGTCGTACGCGCCGTCGGCACCCGCGTCGATGAGGGCGACGTCGTAGTCGCAGGGCGTGGTGCAGTCGAACACGAAGGCGGGCTGCCCGTCGGCGAGCGTCTCCGGGGAGCACTCGCACGTGTCGTACTCCTGGCTGCCCGAGCACGTGCTGGGGTAGAAGCACATAAGGCGGGGCTCGGTGCAGGCGCGCTGGCGGGCGATCGTCTCGGAGACGGGACACGTCCCCGCGGCCGCGGGGGAGGGGCATCGAGGCGCGCCGCCTTCCCCGAGCGATTTCCCGGTGACGTCCGCGCAGGAGAACGAGCCCCCCGTACAGGTGCACGTTGCGATCGCCGAGGTGATGCCGCAGTCGTACTGCGGATAGCACCGGAGCCCCTCGGGCGCGCACGCCACGGTCAGCGCGTCCGAGAGCGACTCCGGGCACGTCGCCTCGGCGTCCGGCGCGGCCGGCGACTCCGGGCTCGAGTTGCATGCGGCGACGAACGCGAGAGAGGCCAGCCCGGACAGGACGAAGGTGCAGGAGCGCCGCATGCGTCGACGATACTACCTGACCCGAACCCACGTCCCTTCGTCGAGCGGGGTCGGGTAGGCTGCCACCCAGCCGCCCGGGAGCCGGGGAGCGGTGAAGGCAAACAGCCAGCGCGCGTCCAGCGGCGACAGGTTGACGCAGCCATGGCTCCGGGCGTGGCCGAAGTCCTTGTGCCAGTAGGTCCCGTGCAAGGCGACCGCGTTGTCGAAGAACTGCACGTGGGGCACGTCCTCGAGCGAGTAGTGCGCGTCGGCGTCGCTGCTGGCGACGTTGCCCATCGTGGAGGTCACTAGCTTCGCCCAGATACGGTGCACTCCGGCGGGCGTGGGCGCGTCGCCCAGGCGCCCCGTCGAGACCAGCGTCGCGAACACCGGCCGCGCTCCTTCGTAAGCGACCAGAGTCTGCGTGGCGGGCTCGACGTCGATCCAGCGCTCCTCCGGACGGCTGATCTGCGCCGGCGGCGCCGCGACGCTCGGCCGCGAGAGATCCCTGGCGAGCATCCAGGCCCCCTCGTCGATGCGCACCATAGGGCCGCTCTCCTCGAGCACGCGCACGAGCTGGAAACGCACGCGCATGGCCTGAGGCTTTCCCTTCGGCGACGGGGCGGAGAAGACGCTCGCGCGGTCCGCGAGGACCCACGCGATGTCCAGCCTTCCGTCCTCGATCGCCTCCCCGCGGAACTCCGATGGACGCGCCGCGACGAGGTCCGCGAGCGCGATCCAGAGGCCCTTGCTCGTCTTCGCCCAGCGCGCCCCGTTCGACTCGCGCTGCGCGACGACGGCGACCGCCCAGCCGCCCTCGAGCTCCCGGTCGGGCGCACCGTCGGCGGCGGACTCGAGGCTGGCGTACGCGCTCGCACCGGCTCGGCCGACGAAGAAGTACTGCGGAGAAGAGCCGTCCGCCGCGAGGACGGCGTCGGCGGGGGTCGGTTCGGCCGGCGAGAGCGCGGCGTCGTCCGAGCAGGTCCACGCGAGCGGGCCGACGAGCCACCAGGGCCCCGAGCACCCCGAGCCGCGCCTCGAGCCGAAGAAACCGAGGGTGGTCGCCGGCGCGGTGACCCCGCGGCGCGCGCTGTCGCGCGTGGGACCGGCGAAGAGAACGAGGTCTCCCGGGCGCCCGCGCTCGCCGGGCTTCGGCGCGACCGATCGCGCCCACGCGGGAGGCGGAAGCTGCCCTTCGCCGGACCACGGCGCAAGGGGAGCATCGCCGCGGACCGCACCGGCCGCGAGCGCCACCACGGCCGCTGCGCCGAGCGCGGCCACGGCGGCGAGCGAGCGGCTCACGGGCGAGGCTGCGGGATGCGCAGCTTGAAGGTCGCGCCGCGGCTGGAGGACTGCACGCTCACCCTGCCCCCGTGCTCCTCGGCGATCTTCTTCACGATGGCGAGACCGAGCCCCGTGCCGCCTTCCTTGCCGCTCGTCACGAACGACTGGAAGAGGCGGTGCTCGATGTGCTTCGGGATGCCGGGCCCCGTGTCCGAGAAGGAGACGACGAGATCCCCGTCTTCCCTGTCGCGTGTGACCTTGATGACGAACTTCCCGCCCCCCTGGCCCATGGCATCGGCCGCGTTCCTGGCGAGGTTGTTGACGACGCGGAGCATCTTGCCCTCGTCGAAGCGCGCCGTGCCGCGCTCCTGGACGTCGACGACGAGCTCGACGCCCCTGCGCGCGAGCTCGCCCTCGAGTTGCTCGCGCACGTCGTCGAAGAACTTCTGCAGGTACACCTTGCGCACGAGGACGCTCTTCTCGCCGCGCGCGAACTCGAGCACCTCGCGCTGCATCGCGCCGATGTGATCGAATTGCTTCAGGATGAGCTCCGCGAACTTCTCTCGCTGCGCCGGATCGTTCGACGCCTGCATGAGCTGGACGTACCCGCTCATGACCGTGAGAGGTGTCTTGAGGTCGTGAATGACGCTCGAGAGGAGGCGCCCGATCGTCGTCAGGCGTTCCTCGTGCTCGCGCGCTTCACGCGACAGCTGGAGGCGGATCGCTGTCGACGCGTTGGCCGTGACGAGAGCCAGGAGCTCGCGGTCCTCGTCGTTGAACGGGCGCCCGGCCCGCTTATTGTAGATTGCAAGTGCGCCCAGCGCGCCCTCGCCCTCACCCTCGAGCGGCACGGCGAGCGCCGTCTTCGCGGTCGCTCCGCCGACCCGGGTGTCGAGCGCGCGATCGCGGCGGGGGTCGCTCTCGGCGTCGCTGGAGACGAGGATCTCGTTGTGCCGGATGGCCCATCCGATGAGCCCCGCGCTCTCGGGGTACGGCAAGCTCTTCATCTTCTTGCCGCGCTCGTCGATGATGTAAAGCGTTCCCGCGCCCGTTTCGGGGTCGCGGAGCGCCACGGCGCCCATCCTGGCCTCGCACGCGCGCATGGCCTCGCCGAGGACGGCCATGAGGAGCTCCTCGAGCGACGAGGCGTGGGCCATCGCGCGCTCCAGGTCGAAGAGCAGCTTGAGGTCGCGCACGCGGTGCTCGAGCTGCTCCTTCGTGTCGAGCAGAAGGATGTTCTTCTGCGTCACGGACATGAAGAGCCGCGAGTTGTCGATGCTCACGGCGGCCTGGGTCGCCAGCGCGGCGAGGATGTCGGCGTCGTCGTCGGAGAACTCGCCGCGTCGCTTGTTTAGCACCTGGACGACGCCGATCGTCTTGCCGAGATGGTTCTTCATCGGCGCGGCGAGGATCGATCGCGTCCGGTAGCCGGTGACCATGTCCCACTCGGGGCTGAAGCGCGGGTCCTTGTACGCGTCGCGCACGTGCAGGGGCTTGCCGGTGCGCGCGACGTGACCCGCGATGCCATGGCCGATCTTGAGGCGGATCGAGCGCATGTCCTCTCCCTGCGCCACGCGCGATACGAGCTCGTCGTTCGCCTCGTCCAGCAGATAGAGGGTGGCGCGGTCCGCCTCGACGGCGTCGGTGATCCTGTCGAGGATGAGCTCGAGCAGCTGGTCGAGATCGAGCGTCGTCCCGAGCGCGACGCCGACGGCCCGGAGCGCCTTGCTCACGCGCATCTCGCGCGCGAGGGCCGCCTCGAGGTCCGCTAGGCGGGCGTCGAGAGAGCGGGGGGAGTCCGACTTCACGGCCACGGTGCCCCATCCTATCAGCGGGATGGCCGCAGCCGTCAGACACAACTTGCCTCGGTGGCGGCGTTTGCCGCCCGCCTGCCTTTCGCGTAGCTTCGCCGGCCCTGCCATGCCCCGCACTCTTGTAGTGACGCCCACTTACAACGAGAGGGATAACCTGCCGCGCTTCATCGAGGCGGTGCGTGGTGCTCTGCCGGACGCGGACGTCCTGGTCGTGGACGACAACTCGCCGGACGGGACCGGTGGCCTCGCGGACGCGCTCGCCGCGAAGGATGAGCACGTCCGTGTCAGGCACCGCGCGGGCAAGATGGGCCTCGGTACCGCGTACATCGAGGCGTTCACGCAGGGACTGGCGGAGGGATACGAGCGTTTCTTCGAGATGGACGCGGACCTGTCACACGACGTTCGCTATCTGCCGGATTTCGTGCGCGCGCTCGACGAAGGCGCGGACCTGGTCATCGGCTCGCGGAACATCCCCGGCGGCGGCGTCGAAGGGTGGAGCGCAGGCCGGCACTTCATCTCGAAGGGCGGCAGCCTGTACTCCCGCATGATCCTCGGCCTCCCGGTGCGCGACCTGACGAGCGGCTACAAGGCGTTCTCGCGGCGAGCCCTCGAGGCGATCAACCTGGGGGCGGTGCATTCGAACGGGTACTCGTTCCAGATCGAGATGACCTACCGGGCTATTCGCCGGGGGATGCGGGTCACGGAGGTGCCGATCACGTTTGTGGACCGCACGCTGGGGCGGTCGAAGATGAGCCGGAAGATTTTCGTCGAGGCCATCGGGATGGTGTGGAAGCTGAGGCTGGATGCGGCGAGGGGAAAGCTTTAGGGGCGCGTGACATAGCTCCGTGCCTCCCGCATACTCGTCCGCGCGCGCAGCGGCACGAGGGTCTCGGGACCGCGCGTGCGCAGCAGGAGGACTCGTGGGAGAGCGGAGAGCTGCAGGACGGCAGATGGCTCTCGCGGCCATGCTCTCGCTCGAAGCAATGGGCTGTCGCCTGTCCACCTCGGGAGCGGGGCCGGACTACGACGCTGCGTCCCAGGCCGAGACGGCGGACTCCGATGGTTCGGACGCCTCGCTCGCCGGGGGTGGCGCGTTCGACGTCACGCTGTCGCCCGGAGCGAGCGACGGTTCGACGGTCGAGGACGGCCGCGCACCTCGCGATGCCGGCGAGGGCGGCTCGGCCGACGCGGGCAACCCGTGTCAAACCTTGTACGCGTGCTGCCAGACCCTCTCGGTGATCTCGCCGAGCAGCGCTCAGACCTGTCTGAATGCCGCCGAGGACGGCGGGGCCTCGACCTGCTCGCAATACATCGCTCTCTTGAAGACGTTCAGCGCGTGCCTCTGAGGCGCCGCGAGCGGGATTGCCTACCGAGCAAGTCCTTCGCCGATCTTCACCGCCGCGATCACCACGTGGGGGTACGGCAAGATGTCCGGCACGCGGACCATCCGCACCTTGAACCCGATCTCCGTGAGCATCGCCGCCCACTCGCGGTGGTGCCTGTAGGCGAGCGGCTCGCTCCAGCCGACCATGAGCCGGTCGAGCGCCTCGGTGAAGAGCAGGCCCAAGCGAGGCTCGGTGGTGATGTCCTTGACGATGAGCATGCCACCGGGCGCCAATAGCCCGCGCAGCCGCTCCAGTACGCCTCGCTGGTCCCCGGGCGGGAGGTGGTGCATCACGTCGAGCACGTACGCCGCGTCGAACGGCCCCTCGATGGCGGCGTCTCGCACGTCGCCAACGACGAACGAGTGTTCGGTCAGGCCGAGACGCTCGGCGACGTGACGTGCAAGGCCCACGCGGCGGGCGTCGGGGTCGATCCCGACGATGCGCCGGCGCGGATGGGTCTGGCCGAAGTATGCCGCGAAGAGGCCGAACCCGCAGCCGACGTCGAGGATGCGACCCTCGTCGGTCAGCAGGAGATCCATCGTGCTCAGGAGCTTGGGCCTGAGGATCGAGAAGCGAACGAGCGAGTACGCGCGCTCGATGGGAGGCAGCGCGCGCACGATGTTGGAGATGGCCCCCCGACCGTATATCTCCGGTGCCTCGAAGCTTGCGCTGCTCAGTCGAGCGCGCAAGGACTGCATCGCACGAAGCCGCGACGCGCGCGGGCCTGCTGGGCCGGAGGCATGCGCGCGGGTGGGCACGGCCACGAGTGGTAGGCCTCCGGCGAGAAGCGCGTCAAGCGGCGGGTGGACCCGCTGGTGCCTGCCTACGCCACGTGGTACGCGGGATGCGCGCATCTCGCGCCCGTAGCTCAGCTGGATAGAGCGGTGGCCTTCGAAGCCATAGGTCGGGGGTTCGAATCCCTCCGGGCGTACCGAGGCCTCACTCCGCGGCGGGCGAGACGTCCTTCAGCGAGTCGGCGCCCTGGCCGACATGTTCGAGGCGGTTGCGGCCGCGGGCCTGGCCGCCGGCACGGCCGATGGCGGCCATGTGGGAACGATTGCGGCTCACCACCTCGCCGCCCTTGCGGCCGGCGGTGCGGGCCTCGTCGGCGGTGAATTCGTGTGCGCGGCCCTGGGCGTGGGCGGCCTTGCCACCCTTGCTCGCGATCTCGCGCTGCTTGCTCGTGTCCATCGAAGCGAAGCCGCGGTTGCTCTTCGGAATCACGGAATCCGTCTTCGTCATCTCACTTCTCCTTGGTGACATTCCTGGACATACCGGGGCGACGAGAACGTCGCTCCGGTGGCGAAACGGTGGCAATCACGCGGGAATCTCGAGGGCGCGTGCAACCCGGGCGCGACGCGAGCTCTAAGCGATCGCGCCCGGGCTGTACGCGACCTCCGACACTGCAGTGCTCGTGCCTTCTGCAGAAAGGTCAGAACAGGCGCAGAAATCGCCTACATCTGCCGAGCGCAGCCATTGCGCCACGTGGCGTAATGCCACGCTGAGGCGGAAGGGGACGTCAGAGCCGGTCTCTCTTGCGGCGTCTGGCCAGCGTGAACGCTGCCGCGCCGAACGCCAGTCCGACGACGGGCAGTCCAGTTGGCTCTCCGACGGCCTCGAGCGCGCAGAAGCTACCACCCGCCTGGCCACCGTCCTGGCGGTAGATCTTGAAGAAATCGTTCACCGGCGCGGGGTAATCGAACACGCACGTGGACGGGGGGCCCACGTTGCCGGAGCCGTCGACGGCCGCGACGACGACGTCGTACGTGACGCCATTGGTAAGACCCCTGATGGTGTACGTCGCGTTGGGTTCACCGGTGACCGTGGGGTTGCCGGTGTTGGTGTACGCGAGTGAGGCGGCCGGGCAGGTCGCGCCGATGAGGTACTGGCACGGGATGGTCGAAATACCGCCCGTTCCCATTTCCACGACGCCGCTGTCGACGTCGACCACGTTGCCGGCGTCGTCCACCGTCGTGGTGGCCGCGACCGTCGTGCTTGCGTCGATCTGGAGCGAGCCGGTCGTCAGGACAAGGCTCGTGCATGCGCTGTTGCCGGTCGCCGTCGCGCTCGATGCCTGATTGATGTAGATGCAGCCCGAGTCGACCGTGGCGGCGGGGGCGACGCTGCTGGTGGCCTCAGCGTCAGTTGACCCGTCCACCGCGGTCGCGTCGGTCGACGCTTCTTCCGATGCGGCATCGCCGTCCAGCGCGGCGTCCGCGCTCCCGGTCGTCGTCGATGCGGCGGGGGCACCCGTGTCTGGACAGTAGAGCGTTCTGGCGGGTGGAGTGAAGCCCGCGTCGGCGACGGCACCAGAGCCCGGCGGAGGGTCGATGAAGATATCGTAGCCGACGGTGTCCGCGTCGACGTTGGGCGTCCAGCTGACGACGAACAACGTGTCGCCATCCGCGATCGGATTGAGCGGCGGAGCAGGGGGCCCGACGAGATCGGCCTTGATCACGGGGGCCGAGTAGGGGGTCCCGTTGGGGTCCAAGGAGCCGTTTGCTTGGAGAGGCAAGAACCAAACGGTGATCGACGTGGCCGCGAACGAAGTCTGAGTCCGGCACGCGTCCGGCCCCTGGTCTCCCACCAGCGTCCCGGCCTTTGGAATGGTGCCCGTCTGGGGCCCTACCAGGGCCCGCACGGGAATTTTGAATTGCTGGGTGCTCACCGACTGGAGGTTGGGCTGGGTCAGGCCCTGATTGACCAGCCAGCACGTGGCCGCTATCGACCCGTTGCCTATGCCGCGCGCGGTATCCGCCGTGCAGTCGCCGTTGTTGCTGGCCCACACTTGCATGTTGTCGCTGTTGGCCCCGGGGAAGCCGCTCAGGGTGACGCTGTACTGAAGCACCATGTCCTGGATGCAGTCGGAATAGTTGATTCCGGTCGGATTCAGGTTGACCGGGCGGGTGCTCTGCCCGACGTCCACTCCGTTGATGAGGCGCTCCGGGTTCACCTGCCCCGATGCGTTGATGGACTGCGCGCGCACGGCCCCCGAGGCGAGCAGGATCGCGGCGACCGCGGCGAGAAACAGGATGGAAGGTGCGCGGCGCTTCACGGTCGGAGGCCCGATGACTGACAGGGTGGCATCTGCAATGACTCGCTCAGAACTCGAACGCCAGGCCGAAGGTCCAGATCGTCCCGCCGACCCGCAGCGGGTCCGACTGGGTGCCGAGCCCCGTGAGGTCCTCGCGCGTCCACTCGGCGAAGATGTACGTGCCGTTGACGCCCATCGCTTCGTCCCAGCTCTTGGCGGCGTACTCGTCGAGCACGTTCAGGTTGAAGCCGAGGCCGAGCGCGAAGTGCGTCCCGAGCGTGTGGCCCTCCCCCGACACGGACGGCCCGCTCGAGCCCGTGTAGACGGACGTGCCGAGCGTGTTCGCGGCCCGCCAGAGCGCGACGCCGACGCCGGCCTTGAGGTAGGGCACGACGGGAATGCCCATGTCGCGCCAGAGCACGTCGACGCGCAGGACCGCCATCGCGTCGAACGGGTAGATGTCGAGCGACGTCTTCTCGCCCGAGATGGTCGTCCCGTTGTGCTCCGTCGCGAACTGCGCGGGCGCGCTCATCGCCGTGTAGCCGACCGCGACTCCAGGCCCCAGCGTCCCGAAGTGGGGAAATCGAATGGCCTGCCAGTCGAGCTCCAGGGCGACCAGAGCGCGCGGAGAGGTGCCGAAGACCTGGGCATAGGGCGTGGCGCCGTGGAGCGACGGATCGCTGTCGATCGCCGGCGTGAACGGCGAGACGCGCACCTCGGCGGCGAAGCGCTGCGCCGACGCGTAGACCCGGTGCCTGCCCGTGAGCGCCTCGTCGCTGTCCTGCTGCGCATGGGCTGCGCCCGCCGCCGCCGTGAGCGCGGCGACAAGAGCGAAGGACACGCGGGTGCGTCGGGGCATCTCGGGGGAAAGGCGCAGCATAGCGCGTGCCACTGCAATTTCCCGATGGTTCTGCACCCTTGCGCGAGAGCTCTCCGCTGCCGTGGGCCAACCTGGCAGCGCGAAGCTGCACGCCGCCTTCGCGATGACAAACTGACAGCGGCACGATAAGCACCATCGAGGGAGGCCGCCCACGCCCTCGGCCCCAACTTCCGTGGAGAAATCAGCGCGCGTGATCCACCTCATCCCCTCGCACCAGGGCCGCCCCGCGGACGACCCCATCTTCTCTTTACACAAGGAAGCCACGCAGCGCAGAGCGCGAGGCGATCGAGTCGTCGACGCCACCATCGGGGTCCTGCTCGACGAGGACGGCGCCCTTGCCATCCTGCCGACGGCGGCGCGGGCCGTCCGCGAGGTGCCATCGGCGGAGTGGGCGGCGTACGCGCCTATCGCCGGGTCGCCGGAGTTCCTGCGGGCCGTCGTCGACGATCTGTTCGAGGGCGAGCCCGAGATGAAGCGCGCGGCAGTCGCCGTCGCCACGCCGGGCGGGACCGGCGCCATCCGCCACGCCATCGCGAACTTCCTCGAGCCCGGCCAGGCGGCCCTGACGACGAGCTGGTACTGGGCGCCTTACCGGACGCTCTGCGACGAGGCGGACCGCAAGCTCGAGACGTTCGAGATGTTCGACGCGCAGGGCAGGCTCGACGCCGGCGCCCTCGACGCCGGGATCGCGCGCCAGCTGAAGGTCCAGAGGCGCGCCCTCGCCGTCCTGAACGATCCCGCCCACAACCCGACGGGCTACTCGATGTCCGACGACGAGTGGAGCGCGGTGGCGGATGCCATCGCGAGGCGCGCGGCCGACGGCCCCGTCACCCTCCTCGTGGACTGTGCGTACTTCCTCTACGGCGCGCGCGACCCGCGCGCGTTCCTGCGCCACCTGCGCCCGCTCGTCGGCCGGGCGACGCTTCTGTTCGCGTGGAGCGCGAGCAAATCGTTCACCCACTACGGCCTGCGCGTGGGCGCCCTCGTCGCCTGCGTCGGAGACGACGCGGAGCGCGCGATGGTGCGGTCGGCGCTCTCGTATTCGTGCCGAGGCACGTGGTCCAACTGCAACCGCGGCGGCCTCGCCGCGATCACGCGCCTGCTCGCCGACCCCGAGATGGCGCGCGCTTGCGCGGCCGAGCGCGAGCAGGCGAAGGCGTCGCTCCGGGCACGCGTCGACGCCTTCAACGCGCGCGCGCGCGACCGGGGCCTGCGCCACCCTCGCTACGAGGGGGGATTCTTCGTGACCGTGTTCGCCGACCGTCCGCACGAGAAGGCCGAGGCGATGCGCGCGCAGGGCGTGTACGTGCTGCCGCAATTGCCCGCGTCCCCGGCCGGGGCCGCGGGTATCCCCGGCGCGGCGCGCGGCGCGCTTCGCATCGCCCTTTGCTCCGTGGCCGATCGCGACGTCACGCCGCTCGTGGACGCGCTCGCCGCGGTGCTCGCGGCACCCGCCTAGGGGCTGGGCGCCTGGCCCGAGGTAGCCAGCGCGAGCATCTCCGCGAGGCGACCCGACCGGTCGAGCGCCACGAGCTCGTGGTACCCGCCCACCGCGACGCCCGCGACGAAGATCTGGGGCACGGTCTTGTGCCTCGTCGTCTCCGTGAGCCAGGCGCGCCTGGCGTCGTCTCCCGTCACGTCAATCTCTTCGTAGGCGACGCCGCGCGCGGCGAGGAGCCGCTTGGCCGCGACGCAGTAGCCACAGCGTCGGGTCGTGTAGATGGTCACGCCGGGCGTCGGGCTGTCGCTCACGTGCTAATTAAGGCACCCGAATGGCGGCGGAGCAAACCATCCACCTCGACCGCTACGCGGCGGACGCGAAGGCGCTCGTCGCGGGGGCGCAGAGCCTCGCGGACGAGCGCAAGCACGGACAGGTCGAGCCCATCCACCTGCTCGCGCGCGCCATCGAGCGCGATCGCGGCGTGCAGGAAGTGCTCCGCCGGGCAGGGGCCGATCCCGCCGATCTCGCCGTCGAGGCCGAGTCGACCCTCTCCCGGATGAGCAAGACGACCAACGGCCTGGCCTACCTCTCGAGCGCGATGCTCCAGCTGCTCGCCCGCGCCGAGAAGGAAGCCGGGGCCGGCCCGGTCGAGATCGAGCATCTGCTGAACGCGCTGTCGCACGAGATCCGGGGTGCGGCCGCGGTGGTGCTGCAGGCGTTCGCCCTGGGACCCGGGAGCCTGCGCCCGCACATGGCGGCCCTGAGGAGCGTGCCTCGCGACGCGCAGGTGGCGACCGCGGGGAGCGGCGACGTCCTGTCGCGCTTCACGCACGATCTCGTCGAGCGCGCGCGAAAGGGGGGGTTCGACCCCGTCATCGGGCGCGACGTCGAGGTGCGGCGGCTGCTCCAGATCCTCGAGCGCCGCCAGAAGAACCACCCCCTCTTGGTCGGGGAGGCGGGCGTGGGCAAGACGGCGATCGTCGGCGCGCTCGCCATGCGAATCGCGGCGGGCGACGTTCCGAAGAGTCTCGCGCGGCTCGGCATTCTCGAGCTCGAGACCGGGCTGCTCGTCGCCGGAGCGAAGCTCCGGGGCGAGATCGAGGAGAGGCTGCGACTCGTGCTCGCCGCGGTGTCCGGCAACGCGAGGGACACGCTGCTCTTCGTGAACGAGATCGACTCGCTGCTCGGCCAGGGGGCCGCCGGCAGCGGCGTCGGAGACCTTCTCAAGCCGATGCTGGGGCGCGGCGACGTGCGCCTCCTCGCCTCGACGACGATCGACGGCGCGCGGAGGATCAAGGAGAGAGACCCGGGGCTCCTGCGGCGATTCAGCGTGCTGGCGATCGAGCCGCCGACGGTCGAGCAGGCGATCGAGATCCTGAGGGGGATCGCCTCGAAGTACGAGGCTCATCACGACGTGCAGATCGGCGAGGGCGCGATCGTCGCGGCCGTGCGCCTCGCGAAGCGATACCTCCAGGACCGCGCGCTGCCGGACGCGGCCATCGACCTATTGGACGAGACCGGCGCGCGCAAGCGCGTTGAGATCGACGGCGTGCCGGTGAAGGTCGACCAGGCCATCCGCCGGCTCGCGTCGCTGAAGGCGCAGCTCGCGTCGCTCGACGGAGACTCGGACGGCTTGAGCGTCAAGACGCGCGGACGCCTGGAACGCGAGCTCGGCGAGCTCGAGCCGGCGGTGAGCGAGATGCGCGCGAAGATCGACGCGCGGCGACGGCTCGAGACCGCAGACGCTGCCCTGGGACGGCAGGCCGCGGGCGATGGCTCGAACGTCGTCACGGAGGAGGACGTCGCGCTCGTCCTCGGCGACTGGACGGGTATCCCGGTCAGCAAGATGCTCGAGGCCGAGAGCGACAAGCTGCTCAAGATGGAGGCGCGCCTCGCCGAGCGGGTGGTCGGCCAGGACGAGGCGGTGCGCGCGGTTTCCCGGGCGGTGCGGCGCGGGCGCGTGGGGCTGCGGGACCCTGGCAAGCCGATCGGCTCGTTTCTCTTCCTCGGCCCGAGCGGCGTCGGCAAGACCGAGCTCGCCAAGGCGCTCGCGGAGTTTCTCTTCGACGACGAGCAATCGCTGACCCGCCTCGACATGAGCGAGTTCATGGAGAAGCACATGGCGCAGCGCCTCGTCGGCGCGCCTCCGGGGTACGTCGACAGCGAGGAGGGCGGCTACCTGACCGAGGCGGTCCGTCGACGTCCCTACAGCGTGCTGTTGTTCGACGAGGTGGAGAAGGCCCACGCGGACGTCTTCAACCTTCTGCTCCAGGTGCTCGACGACGGGCGGCTGACCGACGGGCGGGGGCGGACCGCGAACTTCTCCAACACGGTGGTCATCATGACGAGCAACGTCGGCAGCAAGCGGCTGCTCGAGACCGAGCCCAGTCTCTTCGAGACGCCGGAGGGCCTCGAGGCGCTGCGCGACGTCATGCAGGAAGAGCTGCGCGCGTTTCTGCGACCTGAGTTCTTGAACCGGATCGACGACGTCGTCCTCTTCCGGCCGCTGTCGAGGAGGGACCTGCGCGGAATCGTCGACATCCAGCTCCGCCGCCTCGAGAAGCTGACGGCCGACCGCGAGCTCAAGATCGATCTCTCGGACGCGGCCAGGAACAAGCTCGTCGAGCTCGGCTACGAGCCGGCCTTCGGCGCGCGGCCCCTGAAGCGCGCCATCTTGAAGCAGCTCCAGGATCCGCTCGCGGAGGAGATCTTGCGAGGCGGCTACGCGCCCGGGAGCGTCGTGAAGGTGGACCTCGCGGATGACGCCTTCGTCTTCGCCAGGGGGTGAGCCGAACAGCGATGCGAGTGCACCTCGTCGGCGTCTCGGGGACAGGGATGGGCGCGCTCGCGGCGCTGCTGCGCGCGGCGGGCAACGACGTGAGCGGCTCGGACGTGGCGTTCGATCCGCCCGTCGGGCCGATGCTCGAGGCGCTCGGGGTCCGCTGCATGCGAGGCTACGACGCGGCTCACCTGGACGGCAGGCCGGACCTGGTCGTCGTGGGCAACGCGATACGCCGCGGAAACCCGGAGGCCGAAGCCGCCGAGCGGCTCGGGCTGGCGCGCGCCTCGATGTCCGGCGCGCTGCGGGAGCGGTTCCTCGAGAGGCGCCGCGCCCTCGTCGTCGCGGGCACGCACGGCAAGACCACGACGAGCGCCATGTGCGCGTGGCTCCTCGAGCGCGCCGGTTTCGAGCCGGGGTGGTTCATCGGCGGCGTCCCAAAGGGGCTCGCCGGGGCGGCGGCGATCGGGTCCACGCGGGTACGGCTCGATCGCGGGCGCGCTCCGTTCGTCGTCGAGGGCGACGAGTACGACGCGGCGTACTGGCACAAGCAGCCCAAGTTTCTCGACTATGTCGGCGTGTCCCCGGACGACGTGGCTATCGTCACCAGCGTCGAGCACGACCACATCGACATCTACCCCGACGTCACGTCCTACGAGGCCGCCTTCCGGACGTTCGTGCGCGCCGTCCCTGCGGGCGGGCTCGTCGTATGCGACGCGCACGACCCGCGAGCGAGAGGCATCGTCGAGCGCGAATCGCGGGCGCGGATCGCGTGGTACGCGCTCGAGGGGGACGATACGGGCAGCGTCACGCCGACGTGGCTCGGGGCCCCCGCCGCGTTCACGCCGGACGGCTCGCAGACCTTCGACCTGTACGTCGGAGGCTCGGCGTGCGGCAGGTTCGCGATGCGCACGCCCGGCGCGCACAACGTGAGGAACGCGGTCGCGGCGCTTGCCGCGTGCTGGGAAGGGTTCGGCGCGAGCGTCGCCGACGCCCGAGCGCACCTCGCGGCGTTCGAGGGCGTGAAGCGCAGGCAGGATCTGCTGGGCGAGCCCGGCGGCGTGCGCGTCTACGACGACTTCGCGCACCACCCGACCGCCGTCGACGAGACGCTTCGAGCCCTGCGGGCGCGCCATCCCGGCGGGGCGCTGTGGGTCGCGTTCGAGCCCCGGAGCGCAACGGCGTGCCGCGGCCTGCACCAGGAAGCCTATGCCCGCGCCTTCGGAGCCGCGGACCACGTCCTGCTCGCGCCGCTCGGCCGTACCAACGTCCCCGACGGCGAGCGGCTCGACCTCGACCGCCTGGCGCGTGAGCTGGGGCCGAAGGCCAGCGCGACGACGAGCGTCGATGACATCGTCGCCCGACTCGTGGGCGAGGCGCGCCCCGGCGACACCGTCGCGCTCCTCTCGAACGGCGCTTTCGGCGGCATTCACGGAAGAATCATGAGCGGCCTGGGGCGGCGAGCGTGACGCCAGGTGCTGCGGCGAGCTTCTCCAGCGCGCGGTCGCAGTCGTCGATGACGATGCGGTGACCCGTTGCGGTCGCCAGGGCGCGCGTCCTCTCGTACTCCTCGCGGGCGGCCTCGAGACGACCGTCGTGCCGCAGGAGCTTCGCGAGAAGGAGGCGCCCGCCGGTGACGTCCCACATGAAATGCTTGCTCTCGGCGTAGGCGAGCCCCACTCTGAGGAGCTTGTCGGCCTCGACGCTGCCCTGAAGGCCGTCGAGGTAAGCGAGAAACATGCGGTTGTAGTTCGCCATCCGCTCGTAGCCGCGCTCCTCGCAGAGCGCGAGCGACTGGCGGAAGGCCCCGTACGCTCGCGGCAGGTGGTCGAGGTGCACGAGGAGCTCGCCGAGGTTGTGCAGGTTGAGCATCACCTCGTAGGTGAGGCCCATCTCGCGGCCGGCGTCGATGGCCATTCCCGTCTGAAGGGCGGCCGATCGAAAGTCGCCCGCGAAGTAATCGACGAGCGCGCGCACCCTCATGCGCTCGAGCGCGGCCATCTTGTCGTCGGGCAGCAGAAGCTCGGCTTCCCGCAGGCTCCCGAGCGCCGTCGCCCCGGCTCCCAGGCCCGCGGCCGCGTGCGACGCGTTGAGCGCGAGGCGATGGCGCTCCTGGTCGTCGCTCGTCGAGCGCGCGAAGCTACGGAGCTTCTCGAGCAGCGCCCAGGCGCGCTTGAAGTCGCCCTCCCGCGTGGCAAGCTCGGCCTCCCCGATGAGCACCGGCTTGAGGAGCAGTTCGTCGGTCTCGGCAATGGCCTCGGCCTCGGCGAAGCGCAGACGAGACTCGGCCATGTTCTGGACGGCCGCGAGGATGTGCCCGGCGGCGACGCGCACGCGGACGCGAACCTCGCGCCCACCCGCCTGGTCAGCGCGCTGGACGACGCGACTGCACAGGTCCGTCGCGTCGGGCGACGAACGCACGAACCGCACGGCCGAGGCGAGGCCGTTGAGCCAACCCGCGAGCTCGTCGGGACCGCGCGTCGACGGATCGGCGAGCGCGATCGCCCGCGCGTAGTCGCGCGCCGCCCCCTCGAGCTGACGGGTCCCGAGCCTCCTCTCGCCGCTCTTGGCGAAGTAGGTCGCGGCGCGTTCGCTGTCGCCCGCCTCGTAAAGATGCCGGGCGATGCGCGCGGCGTGCTCCGACGCGCGGCTTCCTAGAGTGGACTCGAGGGCCTGTCCGGAGGCCGCGTGCATCTCGCGAGCCGCCTCGGGCGTGAGCGCGTCGGCGACGATCTCCGGGATGATGGGGGACGTGAACCGCAGCTCGCTCGGCCCCGTGTACACCAGGAAATCGCGCTGCTGCAGCGTCGCGACCGAACGTTCCAGCGAGGGCATCGCCTGCCCAAGCATGCTGGCGAGGACGCCCAGGTGAAGGGGATCGCCCAGCACGGCAGCGGCCTGGAGCGTCGCCCGATCCTCGTTCGACAGGCGCGCGACGCGCGAGGCGACGAGCCCGCGCAACGTCTTCGGCAGGGCGAGGTCCTGGCCGACGAGCTTCATCGAGACGACTCGCCGCTCGGCGACCGTCACGCCGCCCATGTCGGCCAGCCCCTTGATGACCTCCTCGACGAAGAGCGGGTGGCCGCCGGCACGCGCGCGCACGAACCGCACGAGCTCGTCCGGCACCCGGTCGACGCCGAGCCTGAGCGCGACGAGGCGCTCGGCGTCAGGGGCGGCGAGGTCGCCGAGGTCCAGGGCGAGGTGCCCGTCGGTCTTCTCGAGCGGGTGCGAAAATCCGGCTCGCGCCGCGAAGATGAAGACGACGCGTGCCTGCTTCAGCCGCGAGAGAGCCTCCTCGAGGATGCCGTAGGTGTCCTCGTCCATCGCGTGCGCGACGTCCCAGGCGAAGGCGTGCGGCCTGTCCTCGCAGAGGCTCTGCACCATGCGGGTGAAGGCGTGGAGGAGCAGAGCCTTCGCGTGGCCGCGGGACGACGGCACCGCGGCGCCGAGCACGGTCAGCACGGCGTTCACCTCGTCCGCCTGAAGGCCGAGCGCGCGGAGCCGTGGCTGCACAGCGAGGATGCGGTCGTCCGCGTCCCCCTCGCTCACGCCGCAGAGGACTTGCAGCATGCTGACGAGGCCCGAGAGCGGGAAATCGCTCCCGCGCGGAGGGCATGTGGCGATGTGAAAGCCGACGTTGTAGCCGCCCTTGCGCAGCCGACGCTCCACCTCGTAGAGCAGCCGCGTCTTCCCGACGCCGTTGTCGCCACGGATGGTGACGACGCGCGCCGTTCGCCGCGTCGCCATCGCGAGCGCCTCTCCGATGTGCCGGAGCTCGTCCTTGCGGCCGACGAAGCGACCGAACGTCTCGGCGGGCCCGCGCACTTCCTTGACGAGGACACCCGCGACGGCGGGCGCCGGGTGGTCGGTCTCGGTCATCGGCTCGAACTCGAACAGCGCCCTGACTTGCCGCATCGCCTGCGCGCTCATCGCGACCTGCCCCTCGCGGGCGCGCGCGAGATCGCGGGCGGTGTCGAGCAACGTCCCGAGGCGATCGTCCTCCTTGGGCTCGCCCGAGCGGGAGACCTGGATGCGCCCGGTGTGCACTCCCGCCGCAGGCGGCGGCGAGACGTCCAGGCTGCGGAGCGCGACGAGGGCGCACCGCGCCGTCATCTCCGTGTCTCGACCGTCGGGATCGTCCAGGCCGAAAATCGCCGCGATATGGCCGGCCTCTCGCCGCAGGACGCGCCCGCCCCATCGCTCCACGGTGCTCGCCGCCTTGGCGACCACCTCGTCGGGCGTCTGTCGCGGCAGCTCGATCACGAGGCCGGTCACCTCGCGCCGCTCGCCCATCTCGGCCGCGCGGTCGATCGCCGCGTTGCGGACGCCCGGGCTCACTCGCACGCTCGAGGCCTGTCGCGCGGCCGGGATCTCGACGGGCGTGCGCTCGGCGTTCGGGGCCGCGTCCGCGTCGAGGAGAGGCACCCCCATCGGAGGCCCGCTCGCCCGGTCGCCCGACTGGCGGAAGCGCGACAGGAACTCGGCGAGGTCGTGCGCGGCGTAGCGGCTGCCCTGCGTGTACAGAAACGCGAGCAGCGCCTCGTACATCCGCCCGGCGTCCTGGTAACGGTCCGCGGGCAGCCGGGCCATCGCCGTCTTCACGATGGCGACGAGCTCGGAGGGGACCTCGGGTCGCAGGAGCTCCGGCGGAGGACATTCGCACGCCTGGACCCTCCGCAGCGTCTCGTACGTCGTCGGCGCGCTGAACGGGTTGACCCCGGCGACGCACTCGTAAAGAAGGGTGCCGAGAGAGAAGATGTCGCTTCGCGCGTCGACCGCCTGGCCGCTCGCTTGCTCGGGGCTCATGTAGCCGAACTTGCCCTGCAGCCTGCCGACGCGCGTGTCCTCTTGGCCTGACTGCTCGAGGACGCCGCGCGCCTTGGCGATGCCGAAGTCGGTGACTTTGACCTCGCCCTCGAAGGAGACCAGGATGTTCTGGGGCGATACGTCGCGATGCACGATGCCCAGGGGACGCGACTGCTCGTCGCGGCGGCGGTGGGCGTGATCGAGGCCCTTGGCGATCTCCGCGGCGACGTACGCGCCCATCGGGACCGGAAGGGCCAGCTGCTGGCGGCGCGCGCGAGCGAGCACGCTCGCCAGGTCCAGGCCGTGGACGTACTCCATCGCGATGTAGTAGGCGTCCCCGCTCCGGACGCCGCCGGGCTCCGCGGCGGGCGCCCGGCCGAGGTCGAACACCTGGACGATGTTCGCGTGGGACAGCCGGACCGAGAGCTTCGCCTCGTGGATGAACATGTCCACGAAGTCCTGGCTCCGCGCGAGCTCCGGCAGGATCCGCTTGATGACGAGGATCTTCTCGAAGCCCTCGACGCCGTAGCTCTTGGCCTTGAAGACCTCGGCCATGCCGCCTTCGCCGAGCCTCTCGAGAAGGCGATAGCGACCGAATGCGGCGTTCACGGTGCCAAATCCAGTGGATCGTCGGCGAATCCGCGCGGACCGTAACACCTTCGAGCGCCCCGCGCACGCCGGGCAAGCAAGCGTCAAGGCCTCGGCGGCCGGGTCATCGGGAACGGCGGAGGGGGTGTCGGGTGCCTGACGACGTACACCGGGTTGGTGAAGCCGAGAGGCGGCACGGGCATGAAAGGCAGGACGTCGTCCATGCGGCGGGTGCCCCGCGCCATGATCTGAACCCAGCCGTTCTCGGGCCCCACGGCGACGTCGATGTCGCGGTCGAAGCGGATCGTGCGGGCGCTGGCCTCCTCGAGCGTCCCCGGTTCGGGTCCGAGCGCCGTGGGGCGGGAGGGAACCTCGAACGACTGGGCGATGCCGTGGGTTCCGCCGACCGCACCCACGACGACGTCGACGCGCGTCACGTCGATCCAGGGCGCCGCGCGGATCCGAAGGTGCCCGTGGATTGGATCGTCGGTGGTGACCACCTCGTCGCCCGGGTGCGCGCCGGCGAGCTCCAGCTCGATGACGGGACCGCTCGTCACGGTGGCGTGCCCTTTCTTTATGTTGGCCACGACGACGAGCGGGTTGACCTTCGTGTCCCCGTCGCCGGGATGCGGATCGACCATCACCATCGTGCGCGGGTAGCCGGCCCAGTGAAACTGGATGCGGTGCGAATCGCTGCTCCCGGTCGCCACGTAGCGCCAGCCGTAGTCGAGGAGCGCCCAGTAGTCGCGCAGCACCTGCTCGACGCGGTCCGGCCGCTCGGAGTCGTAGCCGTTATAGACCTCGATCCCGTCGAAATCGACGCGCTTGATGAGCTGCGTGCGGGGGAGCCTCGGATCGAACCCGATGTTGTTGAAGTAGCCGATGCCCTTCGGCAGCCGCGGGTGGTTCAGCTGGAAGTAGCGGTTCGGATCCCCTGTGCGCACGGCGTGGAAGATGGCGCCCATGCTGGTGTGTCGGAACGGAGGAACGTGCGTCCCGACCGGATACGGGAATACGCCGAAGTGGCCGAATCCTCTGCTGTACGTGGTCACCTCGACGCCAGTGACGCTGAGGAGCTCGCTGCCGAGGCCGAGGACGTCGAGCGCCGAGGCGTAGTCGCCGACGATGTTGTGCTCGGTGGGAACGGCAAAATCGATCCCGGCCGCCGCGAGCGAGAGGACCCTGTCCTCGGGCGTGACCGGGGTGTCGAAGCTCGGACGCGCGTGCACGTGGAGGTCGCACCCGAGGACGCCCGGCGTCGGCACCACGTGCCGCGGCGCGAGCTCGAGCTCCGTCACCCGCCCGGGAGAAATCTCGATTACCTTCGCATCGACGGACCACTCGATTCCCTTGGTCGCCGCGACGCGGTAGCGGCCGGACGGGAGCGGCGTCATCACGTCGCCTCGGAGCGCGTCGATGAGCGGGCCGGCCCCCGACGCCCGGTAGTCAGGGCCGAAGCTCGGGTCGACCGTGCCGTCGATTCCGTGGACCAGAAGGCGGGCGGTGAGCGGGGCGCGGCCGTCCGCGTCCACGATCGTCGCGTGGAGGTCCCCTCCGGGCGACACGTCGAGCACGAGGTCTCGTGCCGTGCCCGGGACGAAGTTCTCCAGGCCGCTCGTCCGGGCGGCGTCGATGGCGGCGTACCACTCTACGACCGAGCTCGGCACGTCGAGCGCAAAGGCGCCGCCCTGGCCGGCAAGCGCCCGCACCTGGGGCGTTCCTTGCGCATCGCGCCCGAGCACGAGGATCTGCCCTTCGCCCCCGGTCACGTGGCCGTGCACGAGAGCGGTGGGAGCGCCGGCGAGCTGCGCAAGCGTGCGCCACACGGTCATGCTCGACTTGCCGACGACGAGGTGTAGGTCCGCCATCCGACCGTCGGGAGTGCGCGGAGGCGGCGTCGTCACCGACAAGTGGATCGGCTGGACGGGCACGGCCTCCTCCTCCGGGACCGCCTCGAGGCTCAGCGGGCCCTCGGTCGACATGAGGGCGATCGGATGCGGCTGGGCCTCGACGAGGAGCGACGCGCCCGACACCGTCGCGCGGTCCGCGATCTGCCCGACGCCAGGGACGAAGACGACCTGCCCGTCGCTCGACAGGTCGGCCCGGAGCGCCACGCTGTGCCCCTCGAGCACCCCGTCGGGCGGCGCGGTCACGTCGATCGCCAGCGCGTCGCGCGGCGCGTCGGCGCGGAGCTCGATCTGCGCCTCCACGATCTCGTCATCGACCGGGAGCGGGACGCTCGCGCGCAGCGAGGCCGGGCCGGCGCGGAGGTCCTCGCGCGCGAGCGCGAGCGGGTAGAGGGTCCCGTCCACGACGAGCGCGAGATCGACGTCGCGGCTGGTCGATCCGTCGCGGCTGCGCATCGTCACGCGACCCGCGCCCGGGTGAAGCTCGAAGCTCGCGCCGGGCGTCTCGAGGAGAGTGGGCAAGCGCGCCAGCGTCTTCTTGGCCGCGCCCGGGCGCGTCGCCGCGGCCAGCCCGTACGCCACCAGGCCGGCGATGACGCCCATCGCCACCAGCTCTCCGACAGACCGGCGTCCGTGCGCCATCGACATTCAGAGGATATCACCCGACCGCGGGCCCGAGAGCGTCGCGGCACGCTCGTGCTCGCCGGCGATCGCCAGCGCGACCACGAGCGCAGGGCGTCCACCAAGCGCATCGATCGCTTCTTCCCCCCACTCGACGACGAGGAACGCGCCCTCGCTCCGGCGCTCCCGCAGTCCCAGGGCAGCGACCTGCGTCTCGAACGAGCGCCGGGCGTCGTGGGGGGCGAACGATCGCTGCAACCGATGCAGATCGGCGTGGACGAGGACACCGCGGGGCGTCGGGTACTCGTGCACGAGCGCGAAGGTGGGGCTGGTCACACGCGCGTCGGCCCCGAGCCCGCGTGCGATCGCCCGCACGAGGAACGTCTTGCCGGCGCCCATCTCGCCCGACAGGATCACCAGGTCTCCGGGCGCGAGGACGTGCGCGACGGCGCCACCGAGCGAGCGCGTGTCGCGCCGCGTCCGGAGCGTCCTGACGCTGGCGGCCCTCACGAGCGCGTCGGCATCACGCCCTCTCCCCTTCGCCTTCCTTCTCGCCCTCCGCGTCGTCCTCGTCCTCGCCTTCGCCGCCGGCCCGAGACGCGCCCCCGAGGTCGCGGATGACGGCGGCGTCCCCGAGGCTCATCGCGAGCTTGGGAGTCTTGCGCGCCTCGTCCCAGAAGCGCGCATAGAAGTAGGAGACCGCGAGCGCGCTCGAGAGCCCGATGAGCTGGCTCGTCGAGAGCTGGTAGGGCACGGTCTGCGCGAAGCTCGGCGGCTTGAGCACCACGTACGCGATGACCGGCGGCGCGAACGCCACGACTCGCGCGACCGTGCGCGCCCGCTTGTTGGTGATACCGAGCGAGACCCCGAAGGCGAAGCCCAGCGCCATGAGAAAGAGACAGAAGGGGATGTACAGGTGCGCGTCGAAGGTGGGCCCGTAGCTCCCGCGCTCGACGTCATCCCGCCAGAGCTCGAGCAGGAAGCGGAAGAAGCCGTACGCGAACACGAAGAGGAAGAACACCTGGCCCCGGAAGCGCGTGTACTTCCGCTGCCAGAGGAGCAGGCCCAGGAGCGCCACGCCGACCAGCGACTCGTAGATCTGCGTCGGGTGCACCGGGAAGCTCGCGTTCATCCGGACGAGCTCCGCCTCCATGGGCGTCCCGCGGTAAAGCTCCAGGTGCCGCATGTACGCGGGGCTTCCGTCGCCAGCTGCCAGGGTTCCGGGGGCCCAGTGCGGGAACGTTCCCAGCGTCTTCAGCCAGGACGGCGCGCCGCCGGACAGACGCTTGCCGAAGTCGCATCCGAAGAGATAACAGCCGATGCGCGTGATCAGCAGCCCCGAGGCGAGACTGGGGACGGCGTCGTCGGCCCACGCGAGCAGCCGGATTCTCTTCGGCGCCAGGTAGGCCCAGCTCCCGAGCAGCCCCCCGATGAACCCGCCGTACGCGACGAGGCCGCCGTTGCGCAGCGCGAAGATCTCGAGCGGCGATTTGAACTCGTCGGCGTTGGTGACCGCGTAGAGAATGCGTGACCCGGCCAGCGCCGCCAGCGCGGTGAAGACGTAGCAGTTGGCCATCGTCTCCTTGGGAAGCCCGTCCTTCTCGGCGAGCGGAAGCGTGAGATACCAGCCGACCACGAGCGAGAGCCCGAGCATCACGCCGTAGGCGTAGATGGGGAGGTTTGGTTGCTCGTACGACGCGGCGCGCCAGTACCAGGCAGCCACCGCGGCAGCGACGGCCACCGCCCCCGCCGAGCCCGCGCCGCCCTTGTCGCGCTGGCGTGCCGCGAGGAGCGCGTAGACGACGGCAATCGCAGCGGCCGCTGCCAGCGCCCACCAGAGCTTGAGCGGCATGTGGGGCAGAGGGATGCGAAAGAGGATGGGGTGCATGGCGTTTGTCGAAGGTTCGTTTACAGGAAAAAGAGGGGGGACGCACGCCGGGGCGCGCTCGCGGTCCGGCACGTGCGACGCGTCCCTGTGTGGTAGATCGGGTTCTCGTGATGGAGCTTCGGTCGAATGCATGGGTTCTGGGACTGGGGATCGCCGCCGGCTGCGTGCCTTCCGGCAGCGCTCGCCCGCAGGACGCCGGGGCGTCGAGCAAGCCGAGCAGCCCATCCGCGGCGCCGGCCGCGGTCTCTCCTGCCGCGGAGGTCATGAAGGTGCCCTTCGAGGACGACTTCGAGCATCCCCCGAGGGCGTCCGCGGGCGATGCGAGCGCGGCCGCGTCCCGCCCTCCCGACTCGTCGGCGGAGGGGGGGCCGGACTCGACCGCGGCTCCGGCGTTCCCCGAGCCCGGGCCCGACTGGATCGCGACCGGCCCCGGGATCTGGCACATCGAGGCCGGGCGGCTCTGCGGCGAGCACGCCCAGAACCACGGGATCTGGCTCAAGCGCGTTCTTCCGGTCAACGCGCGGATCGAGTTCGACGCCGTCAGCCAGTCCCCCGACGGCGACGTGAAGGCCGAGTACTGGGGCGACGGTCGGTCGTACGCGACGGCGCTCTCCTACACGAACGCCACGAGCTACCTGACGATCCTCGGGGGCTGGCACAACAAGTATCAGGTGCTCGCGCGCATCAACGAGCACGGGAACGACCGCAAGGAGATCACGGTCGACCCGAAGTCGGACGACCCGCGGGAGAAGCCCGTCGTCCCCGGCCAGAGGTACCACTTCAAGGTGGAGCGATCCGACGGGAAGACGGTAAAGTGGTGGGTCGACGGCAACGAGATGCTCTCGTACGTGGATCCTGCTCCTCTCGCTGGAGTCGGGCACGATCACTTCGGGTTCAACGACTGGGACGTCAAGGTCTGCTTCGACAACGTTCGCGTCGTGCCCTTGCCTTGAAGCGGGCGGCGCCGTGGAGCAGCCGGAGATCGAAAGCCTGGTCGGTGAGCTGGAGACGGCGATAGATCGGCTTCGCTCGCTCTACGAGCAGTACTTCATGGGCTTCGAGAAGATGGAGCCCCAGGTGCCGCGCAAGGACGTCGACCGGAAGATCCACGCGCTTCGCAAGGAGCAGCTGCGAAATACCGCCTTGCGTTTCCGCTTCCAGATGATCCTTCAGCGTTACAACACGTACCAGACCTACTGGCAGCGAATCCTCCGCGAGATCGAGAGCGGCAGCTACAAGCGGCATGTCCTGCGCGCCGAGCGCCGCTTCGGAGACGCCGCCACCCGCCGCCCGCCAGCCCTCCCTCAGCCGGGCGCGGAGGTCCCCCTGGACCTCGCTGCCGAGCTGGCCGAGCTCGACCGCGACT
>Ga0209415_10004527_pt1 | contig 25410 bp, 19 predicted proteins | sample PeaSoiSIISIP2007_FD_187696 | JGI IMG/M metagenome (GOLD analysis project Ga0209415, IMG submission 187696) | Peat soil microbial communities from Weissenstadt, Germany - SII-SIP-2007 (SPAdes) (version 2) | ecosystem: Environmental > Terrestrial > Soil > Wetlands > Peat | place: Germany... | reverse complement strand
GACCGAGCAGCCGACCGAGCAGCCCGTAGAGCCTGCCGTCGAGTCGGCCGTCGAGCCGCGTGTCGCGAGCGCGCGGCCGCGCCGAGGTGTGGCCCGCGTCCTGCTCGCACTGTTTCTCGTGGTGGGGCTCGCCGCGGCGGTGGGGGCGACTTGGCAGTGGAAGAACATCAAGGCCCGCCAGACCCGTCAGGCGTTCGACCAGCACGCATCGGGCGTGGCAGCCAGGGTCACGAAGACGCTGCAGCGCGATACCGACCTCACGACCACCAGTCGGGCGCTGATCGAGCAGAACCCGGACCTGACCAACGCCCAGCTCGGGTCGTGGTTCTCCTCGCTGAGGCCGTCGGCGCCGTCCAATGCTTCGGGGGTCGCCTACATCGAGAAGGTGACCGCCGCACAGCTCTACTACTTCCGGGTGGCGATCGGCGCCGACCCGACGAGCGCGTTGTCGGCCGGCGGGTCCTTCGCCCTCACGCCGAACACGGCCCAGTCGCCATATTGCTTGACCCGGCTCCTGGCATTGCGCAGCTCGCTCACGAGTGTCGGCGACGTCGCGCTGCCCCCGGGTCTCGACTGGTGCTCCACGTCGGCCGCCGGCGCGTTGTCCACGGCGCGTGACACGGGTCGCCTCGAGGTCACGAAGCTGCTCAGCTCCGACGAGGGAAGGCTCCTCGGGTTCGGGTCTCAGGCCGGCACGGCGCCGGGCAATGCCGACATCGAGAGCCTCAAGTCCGTGGACACGGCGTTCAGCTCGACCATCGTCGTGGTGGCGCCCGTCTACGAGGGGCCCACCCCCACCACGGTGGCGGGACGCAGCAGCGCGCTCGAGGGTTGGGTGGGGGGAGTCTTCGACGTCGGGCCGATCCTTGCCGCCGCCGCCGGGCCCCACAGCAACCTGCAGGTGACCCTGTCGAGGGTCAACGCCGGATCGAGACCCGTGGTCATCGCCACCAGTGACGGTGCCAACGCCACCGGGGGGCTCGTCGACGCCATCCCCACGAGCGCCAACGGGCGCTGGATCGTCACCGTCCGCCAGCCCCTTGCGGCCGGGTCGCTGACGGGGGGCACGAAGGGCATCGTCCTCGGGGGGGCCATCGCGCTCGGGACCCTCATCCTCTTCCTCGTATTGCGCTCGCTCGTGGTCACGCGCCGGCGTGCGCTGGACCAGGCAGCCGAACAGACCGGTGAGCTGCACCACATGGCGCTGCACGACCCACTCACGGGGCTGCCCAACCGGACACTCGTGGTCGACCGCGCCGAGCAGATGCTGATCCGCAGTCGCCGGAGCCAAATGCCGACGGCGGCGTTGACCCTCGGTCTCGACCGGTTCAAGGAGTTCAACGACTCGCACGGGTACCAGACGGGCGACGAGCTCCTGAGAGCCGTGGCCGACCGCCTGCGCACGGTGCTGCGCGAAGCCGACACCATCGGCCGGATGCGGGGCGACGAGTTCATCGTGTTGACCGACGGAGCATCGCTGGCAGCGGGCCCCGAGCTCGTGGCGGAACGAATCCTCGACGTCCTGCACGAGCCGTTCTATCTGGGCGACTCGCACCCCGAGCCCTTCAGCGTGTCGGCTTCGATCGGCGTGGCGCTCGGGCCACGGGTCGACGCCGAGCATTTGCTGCATGACGCCGATATCGCCCTGACCCAGGCCAAAGAGGCGGGCCGTGGCCGCTTCGCCCTGTTCGGCCAGGACATGCCGCAGGCGATCGAAAGCCGTCTGGCATTCGAGAACGAGCTGCGCAGCGCGGTGGCGACGGACCAGTTCTTCCTCCGTTACCAACCCATCTTCGACATCGAGACGCGCACCACCACCGGGGTCGAGGCGCTCCTGCGTTGGCAGCACCCCACCCGGCGCGTCATCCCGCCCGATCATTTCCTGCCGCTGCTCGAAGAGAGCGGCCTCATCATTCCCCTCGGTCGTTGGGTGATCCAAGAGGCATGTCGCCAAGGTGCCGCCCTGCATGGCAAGGGCTACCTGATCTCGATGTCGGTGAACCTCTCGGCCCGCCAGCTCGAGTCCGAGAACCTGGTGGACGACGTGCGCGAGGCTCTCGCCACGTCAGGATTCGAGCCGACGGCACTGGTGCTCGAGATCACCGAGACCACGATCATGAGCGACACCGCCCTCATGGTCGACCGGCTCATCGCCCTGAAGGGCCTCGGGGTCCGGATCGCCATCGACGACTTCGGCACGGGGTACTCGTCGCTCGCCTACCTGCGTCAATTCCCCGTCGACATCTTGAAGATCGACCGCTCGTTCATCAGCTCGTTGGCCACGACGCGCGACTCGTCGATGTTGATCCACACCCTCGTGCAGTTCGGCAAGACCCTCGGCCTCGAGACCATCGCCGAGGGGATCGAGGAGGAAGGGCAGATGGACCCGCTGCTCGCCGAGCAGTGCGACACCGGCCAGGGCTTCCTCTACGGGCGGCCGCTGTCTCCCACCCAACTCGACATCTTCCTGCGCACCCACCTCACCCAGGAACCTCCGCTGTGGGTGGTCCCGCCCAAACAGGCGGCCCGCTAGCGCGCCGACCCCGAGCCGGGGAGCCCCGGCCAGGTATGGATGCCATGATGGACACCAAGCCGCCGAACTGACGCGGCGATGTCCGGGGCCATACCCGGGGAGGGGAAGCCGTGAGAACGACAGCGCCGGTGAGCGAGTGGGGGAGCGACTTCGACGTGCTCGATCCCCAGTACATCGCCGATCCGTTCGGGATCTGGGACCAGCTCCGTACGACGTGCCCCATCGCCCACACCGAGCGGCGGGGCAGCACGTGGTTGCCCACCCGCTACGAGGACGTCACCGCCATCGCGCACGACATCGAGCATTTCAGCTCCCTCGAGGTCGCCGTCATCCCCTTCGAAGGCGAAGAGCCCGAAGAGCCCGTCCTCCCCTACGGGCTGCCGCCCATCTCCGCCGATCCGCCCCTGCATACCTGGACACGGCGGTTGCTCTTGCCGTGGTTCTCCCACAACCGCGTCGAGACCTACGAGCCGATGACGCGGGGACTGTGCTCGGGCCTCATCGACGGGTTCATCTCCGACGGGAGGGCCGATGCCGCCTCGGATTACGCGCAGCAGATCCCGGTACGGGTGATCGCCCACATCCTGGGGGTGAGCCCCGACCTGGCCGACACGTTCACGGGATGGGTGCGCGACGTCCTGGAATTCGCCGACGATCAAGACCGACGCGTGAACGGCGTCCAGGGCCTGCTGCAGTACTTCATCGCGGAAGTGGCCAAGCGGCGCGCCCAACCCGGCGACGACCTGTTGAGCGAGCTGCTGCAGACCGACGTCGACGGGGCACCCATCGAGGACAGCCTCGTCCTGGGAGCCGCCGCCCTCGTGCTCATCGCCGGCGTCGATACGACATGGAGTGCCATCGGCTCGTCGCTGTGGCACCTGGCGACACACCCTGACGATCGCAAGCGCATGGCGGAGGACCCAGATGTCATGGCACTCGCCGTCGAGGAACTGCTACGCGCCTACTCGCCGGTGACCATGGCGCGCATCGTGACCTCCGATGTCGAGTACGCCGGGTGTCACATGAAGGCGGGCGACAAGATCCTCATGAATTTCCCGGCCGCCAACCGCGACCCCGAGGTGTTCGAGGACGCCGACGAGGTCATTCTCGACCGCGCCCACAACCGTCACGTGGCATTCGGCTCCGGCATTCATCGTTGCGCCGGCTCCAACCTGGCCCGTATGGAGCTGCGCATCGCCCTCGAGGAGTGGCTGCACCGGATCCCCGAGTTCCGCCTGGCCGACGGCGAGGAGGTCACCTGGGCCGGCGGCCAGGTACGGGGGCCACGGCTGCTGCCCGTGGTCTTCCCGTGAAGATCCGGGTCGATCCCGACAAATGCCAGGGCCACGCCCGCTGCTACGGGCTCGCGCCTGAGCTGTTCGAGGTCGACGACTACGGCCTGTCGACCGTGGTGGGCGACGGCTCAGTGCCGCCCGAGCTCGAGGACCGGGCCCGTCTCGCCATCGCCAACTGTCCGGAGTTCGCCATCGACGAGGTCTGAGGACCCGATCGCTCAGGTTTGGTTGCCGAGCTTCGAGTAGGGCCGGCACGGTTCGCCCCGCAGCGCCCCACAGGCGGGCATCGCCGCGGTGGCGTTCACACCCGAGACGACATCGACCGCCAGCGACGAAGCCATGGCGGCACCGAGCGCCACCGTGTCGGTGACCGAGCCATGGGTGGAGGGGGTGGCGAACGCCCACTCGGGCCGGTCGCCGCCCGGTGCCGAGATCACGATGCGCAACCGCGTGCCGGCCCGGAAGGTGTGCGCGATGGGGTCGATCGGGATCCGCACCAGGGTGTAGCCGGCTGAGGAAAGGTTGTGGCGGTCCGACTTCAGGTAGCTGGGAACGGGATCGAGAACGGTCGACGCCGCCGCGGGCGTGTGGTTCGAGCTGCGCAGGAATCCTGAGGTGACGTAGTCCTCCTGGGTCTCACCGGGTCGCACCTCGGTCACCGTCGCCTGGAGGTCGGTGGACGGCGTCGTGGACCGCAGCCACAGGTCCAGGCTGGCCGGGCCGACGATGGTGGTGGGCGACGTGAAGGCGGGGGTCTCGAACGCCACACCGTTGGGGGCCGGGACCGTCGTCCAGTCATAGGGCGGCTGGGCCGCCCAGGCGTTGGCCGAGGCGGCCAGGTCGGTGGCGGGACGAACGGAGGGGTCGGGGTGGAACGCCACCTGGGTGGTGGTCGAATCCTTGGCCGTGCCGAGCGTCCCGTCGGGGCCGAGGTAGTACTGGGTGACGGTCCCCGGCGGCGGCCATTGCGAGTAGTCGGCTTCGTAGGTGGGCTGCATCGCCCCCGGTCCGAGGTTTCCGCCGCCGTTGTCGAAGAGCACCCTGACGCGAGGGTCATGGGCGGCGAAGTCGGACTTGGCCTGGGTCACCGAGGTGTCGGTCGTGAAGCGCACGGGGGGAGGGGTGAGGGACTTCGTCCCCCCGGTGACCTTGGCATAGACGACCGGCGCCAACACCGTGAGGAACGGATTCTGGGCGGGCACCTGTCCCGCCACGTAGATATCGAGGAACTCGAGCCACCGCGACAAGGTGTCGGGACCGAGCGAGTCGATGTGGGTGCCGTTGAGCATGGTGGCATAGACGTTCTTGTCGTGGCTCAACGCGGTGATCAACGCCGGCCACTGCGGGCCCGTCTGCTCGTCCTCGAGGGCGCCGACGAGGAACACGGGGACCTTGATGTGTGTCGCCCACACCGCGGGCGACCGTTGGTCGAACAATGACGGGACACGGCTCAGGTTGGGCCCCACCAACGACTCGAGTTTCTGGGCCTCGGGGTGCAGCACCTGGTTGGCGAGACAGGTCTTGTCCCCGGTGGCGATCTCGGCCTTCGCCCACGGTTGACCGCCTTTCGGCGCCGCCTCGGCGTCGCTCTTGCGTTGGGCGATCCAGCTCCCGGCGAAGCCGTCGTTGTAGACCCCACCGGGGTAGCCGGTCGAGAAGAGGTCGTCGGTGGAGCTGAGCGGCGCGATGGCGGCCAGGTCGGGCGGGTCGGTGCCGGCCACTTCGAACTGGGAGATCCCCGAGTAGGAGATGCCGACCATGCCCACCTTGTGGTTCAGGACCCAGGATTGGGCCCCGACCGTCTGGATCATGTCGTAGCCGTCGTAGTCAGACGGCAGCCCGAAGAGGTCGAAGGCACCGCCCGAGCACCCCGTGCCGCGCATCTGGACGCTGACGGTCACAAATCCGAGGAGGGGGGCGATGACGCTCCCGACGATGGTGGCGGTGTCGGGGAGCAGCGGGTCGCTCGACGGTGCCTTGCCCTCGAGCGCGTTGATCAGGTTGTGCGGGGCCGCCGTTGCGTAGCCCGAGTACTCGATCACCGTCGGAAAGGGGCCGTTCGCCAGGGTCTTTCCCGGCGGGAGGCGCACCGTGGCGGCGATCGAGATCCCGTCGCGCATCGTGACGTAGTTCAGCCCGGCATGCAGATGCTGCCTCGAGTACAGCGTCGAGGGTGGAACCGAGCTCGCCGAGAGAACGGCGAACGCCGCCGTCTGGCGTCGCTTTCCGCCCGTCTCCTCGAAGCGGTAGCCCCGTCCCGGGTTGACGTTGCGGACGATGATCCCGCCCAGACTGTCGACCACCCCGGAGCCGATGCTCGATCCCGACGCATTGATCAGAGAGAGGTGTTCCCCGGGTTGGGCGCCGATGGCGTACGCCTCACCGATGGACCCGTGGCCCTGGAACGGTGTGGCGGCGAAACTCGGGGTCGAGGCGATGCCGACGACCATCCCGGCGCTCACCACGGCGGCCAGCGCGGCAGCCGCCAGCCTTCTTGTCAGGATCCCCCGCACGAGCCACTCCCGGTGCGCCCGCCACCCACCAGGGCGACTCGAATCGCGTCGCCAGGGTAGTCGGCGCCGGATCGACCGTGATATCTAGGCGGCCTCGACGATGACCCGGACGAGCCGGCCGTTCACCCGCCGGAGCACCGAGGCGGGGCGGTCGGACTGGGCCACGGCGGCGAGGGCCAGGACGTCCTGACCCAGATCCTCGGCCAGGCAGGCCTGCTCGTACTCGTGCGATCCCGCTTCACTGGTTGCCATGTCCCTCGTCCCCCTGATCCCGATGGTGCGACGGAGGGATCAACAGGTCTCCAAGCGATGGTCAACTTCTCGGCAACGGCGGGGGGGAGCCCGTGCCGAACGGGCCGACATCGAAGCCGGTGACGCCGTAGGTGAAGGTCAACGGTTCGGGGACGAGCAGAGGGCTCGCCGTTTTCGGCGGCGTGACCTGGAGCCATTTACCCTCGTAGCACGCATTGGGAGAGGCCGTCGGACCGGAGCCGGGCGTCAAGATGATGTTGCAGACATCGGGGTAGGAGATCTCGAACCAGGCACGCTGCTCGGGTGCCACCACCACGGGCTTCGGGGTCGGCGTGCCGACGCCAGTGCTCGCCCCCATGGTGGGCACGTCCTGGGTGGCGGCGGGGAGTGCCGTGCCGTTGGCACTGTTCACGGCGAGGCCCGGGTAGCCGAGCAAGGTGCACTGCGACAGCGAGATATTGGTGAGCGACACCGTCTCGAAGGTGGTCCCGCTGATGGCCTGCCAGTTGGTCACCGTCCCGCTGAGCTGGCCGCTCACACAGTCGGGCGGCCCCGACGCCGTTGTGGTCGTCGATGAGGTCGAGGTGGGTTCCGAGCCGGCCTTGGTGGCATGGGCCGGTGATGCGTAGTACTTGCGCAGTGACACCACCATCCGGTCGATGCCGAAGGCGGCCCCACCGGCGGCGACGATGACGAGCACCACCAGACCGGCGAAGCGGGCGCGGCGCCACAGCCGGCGTCGCCTGACCCGGCGCTGCACCATCTGTTGGACCGACTGGGGGTTCTTCATGGTGGTGATGGCTCTATTCTCGATCAGATGGCCCCCCCCGGGGCCCGAGACCTCCGGGACGCAGGGCGAGACGACCGGTATCTTCGGTCACCGAGCGACCCCGCGCGTAGTCGGAGGCCTTCCGGGCTCTGCTGGGCTTCTTAGCCGAGGCCGTGGCCCGACGTCGGCACGGGGCGGGGCAGGACCGGTCCGAGGCGCCCCGATCCCCGCAGCAGACCCCGGTGAGGCGTCCCGGTCCCGACGACGGTCGGGATTGCGGCGCTTGCCCGGGGGGAGCGATCCTGGTCCCGGCCCGGCGTACCTGACCGGCTCGCCGACAGGGAGAGAGCGATGGGGGAACGTCGAGCACGAGACGACGAAGTCGCCCGCTGGCGTGAACACGGGTGGGTCCTCCTGGAGGGTCTTGTCCCCGCTCAAGAGATCGACGCCGCTGTGGACGACCTTTACCTGCAGTTCCCGCGGGCCGAGGAGTACCACGCTGATCCCGAAGGGGAGACCGAGCGACGCCTCGGACGTCCGGCCCCGGTCGACGAGTTCCCGTGGCCACCGGACGGTCCCGGTTTCCGGCACGAGCAGCACCGCTGGATCCGGGAGTTCCCGTTTCCCGGGACCGGGGCTCTCAACCGTCTGCTCGTCCACCCCGCCATCGTGGATTTCGCGTCCCGGGCCCTGGGCTCCGCCGACCTCCGGCTGTACCAGGCCGCGGTGTCGGCCAAGTACCAGGGCCTCACCAATTACGAGCAGCCCATGCACACCGACCGGAACCACTCGTGGTTGCCGGCCATCGGCACCGCGCCCTGGTGGCACGTCGAGGGGTTCCTCTATCTCTCCGACGTCGGGCCCAGCACCGCCCCCACCCACCTGGTGTCCGTGCTCGACTCGGCGTCGCGGTCCACGACGACACCGCTCGTGATGCCCGACCGGGATCCCGAGATCTACGCCGCCGAGCGGGCTGCCGCCGGCGTGCGGGGCTCATACCTGGCGTACCGGCCCGACGTCTTTCATCGAGCCGTCAACCTCACCGAGCCCGGCGGCTCCCGCTTCCTGCTCAATGCCAGCTACAAGATCGCGGGCCAGGACTGGGTCGGCTATCACACCATGCAGTCGCGCGCCACGTCGCCCCACTGGGCGGCCTTCGTCGAAGGATCGACGCCGGCGGAGCTCGCGCTCTTCGGCTTCCCGTTGCCGGGACATCCCGTCTGGAGCGCGGAGCTCCTCGACGCCACGCAACGCCTCTACCCGCGCCTCGACACGGCGCCGTGGCGGTCGATGCTCGGCGCCTGACGCGCTGACCGCCCCCGTCTTCCCCGACCGGTCCCACTCGGGACCAGCGCCACCGGTTGGACGTCGGGTCGCGCCCTGTCCCGGGACTCACAGCAATTCGAAAGCAAGGTCCGGTAGTCGTAGTGCAGGGGCCTTGTCGCGTCGTCGAAGGCGTGCTCCCCGTCAGGAAGAACGGAGGGGTCATGCGGGTGCGGCCTTCTGGGGTCGAGGGGCGGCGGTCGTGGCAGGGCGGGGCGCGACCCGTGGTGTTCGTGGCCGCTGTGGGCATACTGGGTGCCGCCTGTGGGAGCTCGGGGGGCTCGGCTGCTCCGTCGGCTTCGTCGGGATCCACGACCACCGCGCCGAGCAGCCGGCCGGCCGGGTCCGGATCTGTGGCTTCGGTGTCGGGCTCATCGATGACGGTGAGCGGTCAGTTCTCGGGGACGGCCACCGTCACCTGGACGTCGGCGACCACGTTCACCCAGACGGTCTCGGCCACGGTGCAAGACGTGACAGCCGGCAGCTGCATCTCCGCCACCGGGACCCCGCCCGCCGACGGCTCGGCGTCGGGCCCGATCGCAGCGCGCACCGTCGCCATCAACGAGGGTCATGCGCCGTGCGCGACGAGCGCGGCGGGCGGCTTCGGCGGTCGGAGGGGTGGCGCCGGTGGAGGATTCGGAGGCGGAGCCGGTGGAGGATTCGGGGGAGGCAGCTTCTCCCTCGCCACGGCGTCGGGCGCGGTCGCGACGATCTCGGGCTCTGCGATCACGGTGAGCGGCATCGGCAGGACGGTCGGCGCTGGTGGTACCTCGAACGTGGGAACGTCGTCCACGCCGGCGAAGGTCGAGATCTCGGCCTCTTCTTCTACGACCTACACCAAGGTCGAGGCTGCGACGGCCGCCGCGGTCGTCGTCGGTCGCTGCGTCACGGTGCTCGGGTCGAAGAGGGGGAGCGGCTCGTTGACCGCCACCTCGGTGAGCATCCGGGCTCCCGGCCCCAACGGATGCGGCGGCTTCGGAGGTCGGGGAGGAGCGGGTAGCTTCGGAGGCGGCGGGGGTTTCGGAGGCGGAGGGGGTTTCGGAGGAACCGGCGGCGGGGGAACGCCGGCGTAGTTCCGCCGGCTCGGGCTCAGAGGAACCGGATCAGCTCGACCGCCGCCACCATCCACCCTCCTGCCACGAGCACGCCCGACGCCGTGAGTCGCTGCTTCGACGACAGCAGGACGATGCAACTGAACAGGTAGAGGTCGTCGAGGCTCCGAAATCCGACATCGCCGAGCCAGATCCCGGGGGCGAGGATCAGGGCGAGGACCCCGTAGGCGAGCCATGCCGCTCGTTCGTAGAGGCGAGCGTTCGTCGTACGGAGGGCCAGTGCCGCCACGGCCACCACGACAATGAGGATGAACAGCTCCCCGAACCACAACACCGCCGCCCTCGACGGGAACAGGTCCATGTAGTGACCGAAGCCCTGCGCCAAGCCGGCGAAGGGCGCGCCGAGATTGCGTTGGCCCGACGTGAGCAAGGGCCACGAGCCAGTGGCGAGTCGCACCACGAACTGCCACGCCAGGAACGAGACGCCCGGCGCGATCCAGGTCATCGCCGGCGCCGCCTCCACGGCACCCGGGGCAACCGCGACAGGTCTCGTTCCGTCGGCTATGGCGCGACGGGCGCTGAGCCGGGCGACGATCGTCGACAACGGACGTTCCACAGCCAGCGCCGCGACGACCAGCAAGGCAGTCTCGCGGCTGAGCACGGCCACGCTGAAGGCGGTCGCAGCCAGGACGAAACGGTTGCGACGCAATGCCACCACACCGGCGACGACAAAGGTCGCCGTGACGATCTCGGCCAGATCGCGAGAGAGCACCCACAAAAAGCCGAAGTAGCTCGGAAGCAGGAGACCCCACCACGAGTGTCGCCCCGACTCCCGGGCGATCATGGCGCCGAGGGCACCGAGGCAGGCCAGTCCGATGATGTTCACCACGACGAGCGACCAGGGCACGAGCCAACTGCGCCCGCCGGCCACGAGCCACGACAAGGCCGGATAGCTGATGCGTTCGAATCGACTGAGCGTGTCCATCCGGATCCCGGAGACGGTGTGATTGAAGTTCACGGGGCCCAGAGCCATCCGGTAATAGAACTGGCCGTCGTATCCCTGGCCTCTCGTGACGGGAACGCCCGGGGGCACGCGTCCCCGAACGTGGTCCGAGCCCACGACGATGAACGTCGCCACCTTGCCGTGGCCCACCACCACGATCCTCGCCCCGGCGACGATGGCGCCGGCGATCCCGGCGATCCCGGCGACCCACCGGGGGCGATCGACCCACGACGCCAACGACGACCATCGTTCCTGACGCGCCATCGGGATCAATGGACGGACGGAGCGTGGTGTCGACGCGCCCACCGTCTCACCACAACACCCATGCCTGTGGATCTCCTTGGAACCGTCTGGTACGCAGTGGCCTTCGGCAGTATGCCCTGCGGACCGGGTCGAGACGGGCATGGGGGCCAACCTGCCGAGATCGTCGGAGAGCTGGCACACTGCATTGCTGGCACACTGCATTGGATGCCAGGTCGAGGGTTCTCCGCCACGGGTTTGTCCCGACTGCACGACGCATGCAGTCCCACGTGGACCGGGGCGACATCCCCGGGCTCGTCGCCCTGGTGGCCCGCGACGACGACGCCCATGTCGAAGTGCTCGGGACAAAGGCTCTCGGGGACGCCGACGCCCTGCAGCGCGACGCCATCTTCCGGATCGCCTCCTTGAGCAAACCGATCGCGGCTTCAGCCGCGATGATCCTGGTGGACGAGGGCACCCTGGGCCTCGACGACCAGGTGGAGAACCTGTTGCCCGAACTGGCTGACCGGCGGGTCCTCAGGCGCCTCGATGCGCAGCTCGACGACACCGTGGCCGCGGCGCGTCCGATCACGCTCCTCGACCTCTTGACGTTCCGACTGGGGTTCGGGAGCATCATGGCGCCACCACGGACGTTCCCCATCCAGAGGGCCGAAGAGGAACTGCGGCTCATGACACTGGGTCCTCCGTGGCCACCCACGCCACACACACCCGACGAATGGATGCGGCATTTCGGATCGCTCCCGTTGATGGTTCAGCCCGGCGAACAATGGTTGTACAACACCGGCGCCCAGGTTCTCGGCGTCCTGTTGGAGCGGGCGGCGGGCAAGCCCCTGGAAACCTTTTTGCGGGAGCGCCTGTTCGGCCCGCTCGGCATGCGCGACACCGCGTTCAGCGTGGCGCCCTCCCAACTCGGCCGGTTCACCACCGCCTACACCCCGGCACCTGATTCGAGCTCGCTCACGGTCTTGGACGCCGTGACCGACAGCTGCTGGCGAAAGCCACCGATGTTCCCCGACGCGGCGGGCTGGTTGTGTCGACCATCGACGATTACTGGGCGTTCGTCCGCATGCTCCTCGACAAGGGGACCCACGAAGGCGAGCGCATCATCTCCCAAGGCAGCGTCGAGCTCATGATCACCGACCACCTGTCCTCGGTGCAGCGAGCAGGGGCGGGAGTGTTCCTCGGCGAGCATGGAAAGTGGGGACTGGGCTTCATGGTGCCCGCCGCAGACGTGCAGGCGAAGACCGTCCCCGCTGGGTTCGGTTGGGACGGCGGGACGGGCACGACCTGGCGCTCCGACGTCGACAGCGGTCTCACCGGGATTCTCTTCACACAGCGTGCGATGACCTCGCCGGAGCCCCCGCCGGTGTTCGTCGATTTCTGGGACTGCGCCTACGGAGCGATGGCGGACTGAGAATGGGTAGGTGCGATCGACACCTCGGTGGTCGCGACCCCAGTCCGAGCCACGGAGGTCCATTTTCCAAGATGCGGGCCCGGGGCTAGATTTCCTGTCCAAGTTGGGTCGCGGTGTGGCAATGCGATCCTTCGAGGTGGCAGGGGGGCAATGGACGTTGACGGCTGGCATCCCGACCCGTACGGGATCCACGAGGAGCGGCTCTTCGCGCACGGCGAAGCGACTCCACTCGTCCGCGACGGAGGCATAGGGTCCTTCGACGCGCCTCCGGCGACGCGTCGCCGCTCTGCATCGGGTGATGGCAAGGGACCCACCAAGCCCATGCTCGCGCTCGCCGCGCTGCTCATCACCGCCGGGGTCGTCGTCGGGATCGTCGGCATCGCGACCGTGGGCGGGCGCCCGAGCGTCGAGACCACGACGACGCTGAACCCGTTGGTGCAGACACTCCTGCACCTTCCGCCCTTGACGACGGTGATCCCACCTCAGCGCGAACTGCAGGCGCCGCCCACGACGACGCTGAGCTCGATCGAACGCGCCCTGGCGGCGCTGCCCAGGACGACCACACCCCCGGCAACGACGTCACCGACCACGCATCCCACCGTTGCCACGACGGTGGCGACGCGCGTGACCCAACCGCCCAAGCGGTCCACGCCGGTGACGGCGGCGATCGTCCCGGCGACGACGCTCCCCTTGACGACGCTGGCCACCACGGTCGGGCAGGCCGACCTGGGTTGGTACCTGGCCTATGGCTCGGTCTTCAACACCTTGCAGACCGATATCGAGAAGCTGGACCGGGCCCTGGCCTCGACGAGCACGAGTCTGTATGCCGATGTCGATCCCTACTGGCAGGAGTTGTCGATCGACGCCAACTACGCGCGCACGGTTCCTCCCGTCCCCGACGCCGGCGCCCAGTCCAAGTGGGCCACCGCGCTGGCCGACCTCGGTCAAGGCGCCACGGATTCGATCTTGGGCTCGGCCGCCGACAGCAGCGGTGCCGGATCCCTACCGCCGATCTTCAATCAGGGCTCGGCGTTGGTCACGACGGGGACGACACAGCTCGACGAGGCGCTGAGCTCGGTGGAGAGTCAGGCGGCGGCGACATCGGCGCCGTCTCGTGCCCAGGTCCGGGCCTGGGATCAGGCTCACGGGTCGGTCGTCACCGCACTGCAGACCGACCTCAGCAGGTTGAGCTCGGCGTTCATGTCGAGCGGGCCCTCCGACTACTCGTCGGTCGATCCCTCGTGGCAGCAGCTCCTGAGCGATGCGCAGAGCGCCATGAACCTGGCGCCCATCCCCGACGGCCTGACTCAGAGTTACTGGGCCACGGCCCTCAACGACCTGATCCAGGGATCCACCGACTGCATCGGCTCGCCGGAGGCCCTGCCCCCCAACCTCTTCGACCAGGGGGTGGCGTCGATCGACTCGGGTACCGCTTACTTGACCACGGCGGCGACGGCGATCCAGAGCCTGGTCGGTTGAGGACGTCCGGGCCGAGGCCCGGCGGTCAGCCCACCCTCTGGCTGTGCTGCCCACGCTTGATGGGAAGCCGGCTCACGACGGCGGTCTTGGCCATCGTCCACCTCGACCCTTCGCGAGTCCCACCGCCGGTCGGACGTCTCGGGGAGGGCTCCGGGGCGGCGACCCACGGGGGGTCGTTGAACAGGTCGACCCGCTGGGTGTCGGCGAAGACCTGCGAAGGATCGAACCAGGACACGGACCCGTTCGAGGACATGCGTTGCCTGCTCATGCCCGAAAATGTAACGCCGCGGGCATGCGCGGTCGGGGATGGGCACACGGCCCGCGGCCAGGGCCTGAAGGCGCATCCGTCCCGGTAGGCAACGGGCCGTCGCCGGAGGGTGCCGCGCATCTCGATCACGATGTCTCGGGGCCGCCCCGCCGGGCTCCCCGGAACCTCACGACTGTTTCCTCAGAGCCGACGCAGAGGAGCTCCGACGCGTCCGGGGGGAGCTCTGCCCGCTCTGCCTACGACGACGGTGCGGGAGGGGCGACGCTTCCATAGGCCACCGCGAAGCCGTCGCGGTTCAGGTTCGGCGCCGAGGGTGTCGAGATCTGCTGATTGCCCTTGAACATCGCCCCGGCGTCGGAGCTGGTCAGGCCCGGGTTGATCAGGTTCACCCTGCCGAGATCGAACACGACATTGCTGTCGGCGGCGAGTGTGGCGACGCGGTGGCGCCCGATCGTCGGCGCTTCTTGGATCCACTCGGCCGACGTTCTCGGACCCGAGTAGCTCCTCACGATCGAAAAGCTCTGGTGCGTCGTCGTGTCACTGATCGAAATGGTCCACATCGACGACGCGCCTTCTGTGATGGAGACCGACATCGCGTCGCCCGGATGGATCGTCAACGTGGCGATGGGGGTCTCGGGGGCGGGAAGGATCTCCCACCATGCTTGGTAGACCTTGGTGCGGTGTACCCAGTCCTGCTCCGTGCCGGCTTGAATGAGGTCGGAGTTCTTGAAGCCGTCGATCCCGACCCACGATGACGAGTACTTGTTCTTCCGGTCACCTTTGGTCGGGGTCTGGACCTGGGGCACGGTCCACTTCCCGACCACGTTCATGAAGTTCGAGCCGGTGATCGCGTAACCGGACCAGTTCCGGGAAGTCCACGACTGGACGACCGATATCTCGGATCGGAACGCCGGCTGCGGCCCCGGGACGCCCGGAGGCGGCCCCGGGATCCGAGGAGCGTGGAACTCGGCTGCACTCGGTGATGCCGAAGAAGCCGAGCCGAAGCCACCCAGCGATAGCGCGCCCAGGAACAACGAGGACAGCACCCCGGCCCGCACCAACGTCCGTCGCCTCACGCTTTCCCCCTTCGGCCTTGGTCCCGGGTCCCGACTTCGACGATTCCCCCGCCCTGCGATCGTAGGCCGGAACCCCCCCCGTCCGCCCGACTCGCGATCTCCCGTTCTCGACGAGGACCGGTGTCCGACCCATCACGGGCACACCGGAGGCCACAGCGCCGCGGGTCCCCATTTTTGGGGATGGCCATGGCGAGCCCCAGTCCGAGGTGAGACCCTATTGATCGTGTTCGAGCGGTTCACCGACCGTGCCCGGAGGGTTCTGGTGCTCGCCCAGGAGGAGGCGCGACTGCTCAACCATGGCTTCATCGGCACCGAGCACATTCTCCTCGGCCTCCTCGGCGAACGTGATGGCGTCGCGGCTCGTGCGTTGGCCACGTTGGAGATCACTCCCGAAGGCGTGCTGGAGATGGTCCAGGAGATCGTCGGGAGTGCAGGGACGGTACCCACGGGGTCGCCACCGTTCACCCCGAGGGCGAAGAAGATCCTCGAACTGGCGCTTCGCGAGGCACTGCAGCTCGGTCACAACTACATCGGCACCGAGCACATGCTTCTCGGGGTCGTCCGTGAAGGTGAAGGCGTCGCCGCTCAGATCCTCGTGCATTTCGTCGGCGACCTGGGACGGGTGAGACACGCGGTCATGCAGCTCCTGGTGGGTCAGGGTGGGCCCGAGGAGACCCGTCCCGTGGAGCAGGTGGAGTTGCGCCAGCGGGGATGGATCTCGCGATCGCCGGGAGGGACCAGAGCCCGGATCGTCTGGTGCTCGTTCTGCGGTCGACGGCCTCCGGACGCCGGCCAACTCGTGTCCAGTGCCGATGCCTTCATCTGTGAACACTGCATCCGGCATTGGGCCGCCACTTTGTCGGCGGCCGGCGTTCCTTCCCGGCCCGTCGAGGCTGATCAGGACCTGTTCTCATCGATCGAGGTGCTGGGCCCCCCACCTGACGACGAGGACGGTGCCCGCACCGACATCGCCTCGGCCTACGCCTCGTGCGGGACCGCCAGCGAGGACGGGCAGTCGGTGCCTTCCGTCGAGCGCGGCGACGACCTGGGTCCCACCCTTCAGCATGCCCGTGAGCGGGGCCCGTCGCCGCTGTCGTCGCAATACGGCATCGAGGTGACCGACATCGCCTTCGTGGATCATGAGCACGCCGCCGTGTGGTTCAGGGTCACGGTCGAAGGCCGTCCCGCCCTCTTGAACCGGCGGGGAGAGGCGGTGGTGGTCGACGGGGATTGGAAGATGGCTCGCGCCACTTTCTGCGACCTGATGAGGTTGGCGGGCGTGGACTGCCCGCCCGAGCCCGACCGCTGACATGAGCGCGGCGTGGGCACTCACCGGATCTCGGCGATCACGCCTTCCCACGCCGGGACAGACAGCCCATCGTCGAACAGCTCACCGTCACGGCCCCGGTCGGTGGCGATGCGGATCCGGCCCGACGTCCCAACGAGCGCGGCATCGTCGTCGCTCAGGTTGAGCGCCACCATCATGCGATCGCCCCGGCGCCAGGCCCACACTCCCACCGGCGTCGCCATCGTCTCGTAACGGCCCGTCTGCAGCTCGGGGGTCCCCCGACGAAGCGCGATGAGGTCGCGAGCCAGGCAGAGCATGGAGCTGGGGTCGCTCTGCTGTTGTTCCACGTTGCACTGCCCGGTCGGGCCCAGGGGGAGCCACGGGCGTGCCCCCGGGTCGGTGAAGCCACCGCCGGGCCCGTCACGCCACGGCATGGGTGTGCGCATGGCGTCGCGTCCCGCGTAGGCGGGCCAGTAGGCCACGCCGAGCGGGTCGCGCATGTCCTCGTGGGCAACCGGCACGTCTTCGAGGCCGATCTCGTCGCCTTGGTACAGCACGGGCGTACCCCGCAGGCTCAACAACATGACGAGGGCGGCGCGGGCCTTGCGGGCGTCTCCGCCTCCCCACCGGGTCGCGAAGCGGGACATGTCGTGGTTCGAACCCGTCCAGGCCGGCCATGCGCCGCTCGGAAGGAGCGACTCGGTGTCCTCGACGATGTGCCGCATGGCGGCGGCGTCGAAGGGGGCGGTGATGAACGGGAAGTTGAAGGCGAGATGCAGCTCGTCGGTGCAGTCCCCGTAGTACTTCACCAACTCCTCGACCTTCACCGGGGTCTCGCCGATGAGGGCCCGAGGTGGGGCGCAGGAGTCGGCGAGCTTCCTCCACCGGCGGATCACGTCGTGGACCTCGGGTCGGTTGCCGTTGTACACGGGTCGCTGCCCGAAGAGCTGGGCCTCGAAGTCGTCGTCCTCGGTCGCAGGGGGATTGTCCCGGAGCAGGGCGTCTTTGATGATGATGTTGCACACGTCGATACGGAAACCCGCCACTCCCCGGTCGAACCAGAAGCCGAAGATGGCATCGAATGCGTCTCGGACCTCCTCGTTCCACCAGTTGAGGTCGGGTTGCTCGGAGAGATGGTTGTGCAGGTAGAACTGTCCCGTCGTCGGGTCGAGGGTCCAGGCAGGACCCCCGAAGCTGCTCACCCAATTGTTGGGCGCGGCGCCGTCGGGCTTGGGATCGGCCCAGACGTACCAGTCGCGGCGGGCAGATGCGCGCGACGAGCGCGAGTCGACGAACCACGGGTGCTGCTCGCTCGTGTGGTTGGGGACGATGTCCAGCAGCACACGTATGTGGCGCGCTCGAGCTCCCGCCACCAGGCGGTCGAATGTCTCCATCGTCCCCAGGTCCGGTTGCACGGTGCAGTAGTCGGCCACGTCGTAGCCCCAGTCGGCATTCGGGGAGACGGTGATCGGGCTCAGCCAGACCCCGTCGATCCCGAGCCACTGGAGGTAGTCGAGACGCTCGATGATCCCCTGGAGGTCGCCGGTGCCGTCGGCGTCCGAATCGGCGAACGATCTCGGATAGACCTGGTAGAGCACCGCGGACTTCCACCACAGGTCGTCCGGAGCCCCCGACGTGTCCGCCGGCGCGGTCATTCCACGCTCGGCAACGGCTGCCAGTTGTCGACGACCACCCAGCACACCCCCTGGGGTATGTGGTCCAACGGGAACTTGCACTGGCTCGACGGGGGCGAGTTGGTGTGCAGCCGTACCACCCGGTACTGGGTGGGGCCGTAGAACTTGTCGGGTCCGTAGCTCAGGATGGGGGAGTACCCCCCGGGGAAGTTGGAGATCTTGGCCATGGCGGTGTCGAACGTCCTTCGGTCGAGATGCGGGCCGGCCGCGGTGGCGGCGGCCGCGAAGAGGCGAATCGCCTGGCACCACCCCTGGACCGGTCCCTGCTCCTCGATGTAATAGTTCTGGTTGCCCTTGGGAATCTGGGGATAGGCCTTGTGCCACGCGGTGAAGCAGCTGCGCACACCGGGGTCGTAGCCCCCCTCGGCTTCAGGTCGGGTGTCGTCGATGCCCCCGAGGGTCTCGGTCGTGAGCCCCTCCTGGCCATCGAGCGCTTTCTCGTAGGGGAACGGCAACAGCCCCAGCGCCGACTGGATGGAGTCCTCGTAGTCCGACAGCAGGAGTCGGGGGAAGAACTGCTGTTGGGTCTCTGCCGCCAGCACGGGGAAGAAGACGTTGAACGGCATGAGCGGGATGACCGAGGTGACGCCCGCCGATCGCAACTGCTGCACCACCAGGGGGGCCTGCGCGTCGGTGGAGGCGGTGTCGGAAGGGTCCGCCGCGATCGTCTTGACGATCGGCGTGATGCCCGCCCTTGTGAGATCCGGCAACAGGTACTGGTCGAGGGCCAGTTGGTCGCTCGCCCTGTTGCCGGCCACGACGCCCACCTTGATACCAGCCCCGAGAAGGCCTGCACTCGTTCCCCAGTCCACCGTGGCCTGCAGGATCGCGGCGTCGTCGGGGCCCGTCCACCACAAGTAGGGAGAGCCTTGCTGTGTCCAGTTCGTCACCGTCGTCCACTGGCTGAGCATGGGGGTGTGGCCTTCCTGGGTGATGCACAGTTCGTTGTCGCCCGTCCAGGTCCCCACGCCGTCGAGGACGGCGAAGGCCGGAGAGCTGCCATCGGTCCAGTCCTTGCACAGCGACCGCATCTCGGCCTCGTTTGTGGGGTCGAAATTGACGATGGCGGCGTCGATCTTGCGGCCGTGGATCCCACCGGCGTCGTTGATGAGCTTCACGAAGAGCTTGATGGCTTTGGCCTGCTCGCTGTACTCGATGTCGCCGGCGAAGCCGAACGTCGCCGCCAGGCCCGACAGGTTGGACACGGGGAACACGACTCTGATGCTGTTGGCGGTGACCCCGGCGCTACTGGCACTGGCCTGCACCGGCGTGGCGGTGGTATCGCCCGTGGCGGCGTTGGTGTTGCCGCGCGTGGGCGAGGAGCCGGTTCCCACCGCGAACGCCACCGCCACGACGAGGGCGACCGCCACGATCACCGCGACCAGTTGTACACCGGCCGGGCGCCGGCGGAACCGACGCCACGAACGCCCCAAACGCCCACCGCCCGGGCCGGCCATCGCCCCTCCTCGTGTCGCTGCTGTCCGGGTGACTCTGGCGAGCGGCCCGTGCTCAGGTCAACCTCGGTGCAGACGATATCCGCGCCAGCATCGCGGTCCGGGTCCGTGACCGGCGGTGCTCACCCCTGTGACCGGAAGGGCGCGACCACGGGCCCCGGGCTTCAGGTGGAGGGGTGAGCAGGCCGACGATTCGTGGCACGGAGCACGTGAAGATCGCCCCCCACGGCGACGAGGGCGACGGTGGCGGCTGCGACGGAATTCACCGGGCCGATGGCAGCCAAGCTTCCCACGCTGGCAACGACGTCGAGTGCGTCACTGGCCAAGGTCGCCATCGTCCACCGGCGGCACTCGCTGGGTTCTCCCGATCGATCGGCCGCCACCGTCCCCAACCCCAACACCAGATCCCTGATGCCGATGGTCCGCAACAGCAATATCAACGCGCCTGTGGGGGGTTCTCGACGCGACAGGCGCAAGACGGGGCCGGGCGCGGCGATCAGCGCCAGGCCGACGGCGGCGCGCAGCCATCCCATTCTTGCCACCACGGTCTGTGTCACCGGCGCAGCGTATCTCGGAGCACCCTCGTCACCCTCCACGGTCCGAGCACGCGAACCGCCCTCCACAGCCAGGGCCGGCGCCCCCGTCCCACCGCAGATACTCGTGGTGGCACGAGCATCGGCCACTGGCTTGCTCCCTTTCGTGACGGCAACCCGATGGTCGACAATGAGCGTGAGGAGGTGAACCGTGGACGGGGTCGCTTTGGTGTTCCGCGCCGAGTTGCGCCGACGGTGGCGATCCTGGCTGGCCATTGCGATCCTGATAAGCGTCGTGGGCGGGCTCGTGCTGGCCTCGACGGCGGCTGGCCGTCGCACAGAGGCAGCGTTCCCCCGCTTTGTCAGTGCCCACGGCTTCGACGCTGTGGTCTACACGAACCAACCGGCGCCGAAGGTTGCCACCCTTCCTGGGGTCGTCTCCGTCACCTCGCTCGTCTACCCCTTCAACGGACAGCCGAGGTGCTCCTGCACCCATCCGATCAACCCGTCGTACCTCGACATTGCCGTCGTGTCGTCGAAGCGCACACCGGTGTTCAATCTCGTGTCGGGTCATTTGCCAAATCCGTCGGCGACCAATCAGGTGCTCGCATCGTTTGACCTGCAACAGGATTTCGGAGTGCAGGTCGGGAGCGTGATACGCGTCCCGCTCTACGCGTCCTCTCAGGACTCAGCGATCATCAACGCCACCGGTGCAGGACCGAACCCCGACGGGCCGACGGTCGAGCTCCACGTGGTCGGGATCGAGGCCACCGAGGACGAGTTCCCAACCGGGGCGAGTCCGATCTACGACCTGTACGCCACTCGAGGCTTCGCCCACAGCGTGCTCCCTCGGACGGCGCTCTACTTCGAATACTTCGTCCGTTTGCGTCACGGTGTGGCTGACATTCCCGCGCTCGACGCCGGATTCAACACCCTGAATCTGGGTGGAGGTTCGGGGGTGGGCGTTTCGAACGAAGACCAGCAAGCCGCCGCCATCGAAGCCTCGATTCATCCCCAAGCCATCGGTTGGTGGATCCTCGCCGCGCTCGCCGCACTCGTCGGGCTGGCACTCGTCGGTCAAGCCCTTGCCCGCCAGAGCAACGTCGAAAGCGAGGATTATCCGACCCTGGCAGCTCTCGGCGTGGACCGACGACAGCTGGTCACGCTGGGCATGGCCAGGAACCTGGTGGTGGGGTTCGCCGGTGCCATCGGTGCCGTGGCGATCGCCACCGCTCTGTCACCGCTCGCACCGCTCGGTGAGGCGCGCATCGCCGAGACCTCGACGGGCGTCTCGTTCGACACCCTCGTCCTCCTCCTCGGGGCGCTCGTGGTGATGGTGCTCGTTATTGTTCTTGGCATCGCGCCGGCGCTTCGGGCTGCACATGCCGTGCGCGTTGAGGACCAGCCCGTTGCCTCGAACCCCTCGGCAACGGTTGCGCTCCTCGCGGGCATCGGGGTTCCCCCGAGCGCACTGATCGGTGTCCGCAACGCCCTGCAGCGAAGGAGCGGCGGGACCACCGTTCCGGTGGGAAGCGCCCTTCTCGGGACGGTCCTGGCGGTGACCGCCCTGTGCGGGACGGCGGTCTTCGGTGCCGGACTGTCCCATCTCACGGCCACACCCAGGTTGTACGGCGACCCGTTCCAGCTCGATTTCCAGCCCGGGTCGGTCACCCCCGCCCTTGTCGCCGATCTGGAGCACGACAAAGCCGTAGCGGGGATCACGGAATACGCCGGTGGAGGGGAGCTGGCGGTCAACAAGGTTCTGGTGGGCTCCATCCCAGCAACGGCAATCCGCGGACCCCTTCTTTTCTCGACGGTCGACGGGCATCCCCCGATCGCCGTCGGCCAGATCGGCCTCGGTGCCACCACGATGCGCAAGGTCGGCGCGCATCTTGGCTCAGTCGTTGACGTCACGATCAGAAATCAAACGGCGCCGTTCCGGGTGGTCTCGCAGGTTTCCTTTCCCGTGATCGCCGGCGGAATCGTAAGCCTCGGCACTGGTGCGTTGATCACGATCCCTGCGCTGTATGACACGTTGTGCCCTCCGGGTCCTCGGCAAGCGCTATGTCGACAACAGACTCAGGCCCACAGCAACAGCGGGATTCTGGCAAGCGTCGTATCAGGTCCCCGCGGGCAGGCAGCCATCAATCACTACCTCGATGTGTACCCATCCAGCGCTACCCTCCGCATCACCCCGACATCGCTCGTCAACTTCGGCGAGGCCGTCAACTTCCCGCTCATCTTCGGCGCCATGTTGGCCGTGTTCGGAGCAGCGACACTCACGCATCTCCTCTTGGTGAGTGTCTCTCGCCGCCGACGGGAGATCGGGCTGCTGAAGGTGCTCGGATTCGTGAACGGTCAGGTTGCCTCGGCTGTGGCCTGGCAATCGACCACTGTGGCCGTGGTCGGGATCGTCATCGGTGTCCCGTTGGGGATCGTGGTGGGTCGGGCCATATGGGGAGCCTTCGCCCGCAATCTCGGTGCCGTCCCGGTCTCGCTGGTGCCGGTCGTGCTCCTCGGCGCAGTTGTCGCCACTGTCCTGGCTGTCGCCGGCCTCATTGCCATAGCTCCCGCGCTGGTAGCCACACGTTCCAGGCCCACTGATCTGCTGCGGGCGTCGTGAGAGGTTCAATCCCGGCCGACACGCGCGAGACGCGCAATCGTCACGGGTGAGGGACGACCTGATCGACAGCTGTGCGTTGTCGGTCGTGGGTGCCGGTACCGTGCCCCTGAACTGCTGGCACGCTGCCTGATCGTTGGATGACGCCCAGGTCTTCGCCGAGATATGAGGCCACGACTCGTGCATCGGACAGGACGGCGGACGGAGAGCCCCTCGTGATTATCCGACCGAGGTCCAGGGCGATGATCTCGTCGGACACGGCACGGATGAGTGGCATGTCGTGCTCGATGATCACGATCGAGCACTGTGTGGCACGCTGCATGTCCTTCAGCAGGGGGCCCAATGCCTCGGTCTCTCGCTGAGCGACCCCCGATGACGGCTCGTCGAGGAGCAGCACCGTCGGCTTGTGGGCGATGGCCATGGTCAGGTCGACGATGCGCCGCACGCCGGTGGAGAGCTCGGAAACGAACTTGTCCCGATAGGACTCGAGGTGCATCAGCTCGATGAGCTCCTCCACCCTCGTGGCGACATCGCGTTCGGACTGCCGGATCGCCGGTAGGTCGAGCAGCGCCGCCAGATGGTCCCGCGTGACCACGTGGCGTTCGAGACCCATGGCGATGTTCTCCGAGACGGTGAGAGACGGGAAGATGCGAGCGTCCTGGAAGGACCGCCCGAGGCCGGCTACCGACCGGCGGCTGGCCGACCAGGTGCCGATGTCGACGCCGCCCAGCTCGATCCGACCACTGTCGACGGGGAGCACCCCGGAGATGAGGTCGAAGACGGTCGTCTTGCCCGCCCCGTTGGGGCCGATCAGCCCCAACGTCTCACCACGACGGAGTTCGAGCGTGACGTCGTCGACGGCGACGATGCCGCCGAAGCGTTTGCTGAGCTCGCGGGTGGCGAGGACGACCGGTTGCGATGCCAGTGGATCGGCTCCGCCGTCGCGCGACATCTGGCCACTGACCCGCGGCGCGGGGGCGGTGGTGCCGTTGCTGAACGCTCCTTCGAGGAAGACCGATCGCAGGAGGTCCCCCCGAGCCAGCAGCTCGGCGGCTCCCCCTTCGAAGCGGATCTCGCCCTTCTCCATGAAGTAGGCGCGCTGTGCGATGGTCAGCGCCACGTTGACCGACTGTTCCACCAGAATGACCGGGCATCCCTCGGCGTGGATGGCCCGGACGATCTCCAGGAGCTGCTCGACGATGGCCGGGGCCAGGCCCAGGGACAGCTCGTCGATGATCAGCAGGCGGGGCTTGGCCACGAACGCCATGCCCAGGCCGAGCTGCTGCTGCTCACCGCCGGAGAGGTTCCCCGCCATCTGGTGCCAGCGGTCCTTCAAACGCGGGAACAGCTCCAAGACCCGTTCTGTGCGAGCGTGGACCTCGGCGATGTCTTCCTTGGCGAACAGCCAGGCGGCGGCTTTGAAGTGCTCGGCGACGGTGAGCGTGGGGAACACGGCGCGGCCCCCGGGCACCTGCACGATCCCCAACCTGGCGCGCTCGACGGGATCGGCGTTGGTGATGTCTCGACCGTCGAAGACGATCGACCCGTCGACGGGCTGAATCAGGCCCGAGACCGCCTTCAACAGCGTGGACTTCCCCGCCCCGTTCGTGCCCAGAAGGGCGACGATCTCGCCCCGGCGGATCTCCATGTCGACCCCGAACAGCACCCGCACCTTGTCGTAGGCGACGTGCACGCCCCGGCACACCAGGAGCGGTGCTCCTCCCGGCGGCGCGGCCGCCGCCACCGGGGGCGCCACGGTGACCGGCTGCAGAGGTGCGGCGGGGACGAACAGTGCCGCCGAGGCGACATTCGTCGGGGCCGGAGGGGACGACGGTCTCGGGACGGTCGGCGGGGCCGGGGCGACGGCGAACATCGGGGCCGGGTCGGGGGTGGCGGGCACCGGACGCAGCGGTGACGGCGCCTCGGTGAAGGCGTGTTCCCGAGCCGAGTCGTCGTCTCTGGAGGCGAGCCAATTGCGGAGGTCGAAGAAGAGTCCGAACACCACTCCCACCACGGCGAGCGAGATGACGAAGGCGGTCATCACGGCACCGCCGCACCGTGGGGAGAAGGCGGATGCGGCGACGGGCCGGGGTCGGCCGTTGACACCACGCCGTCGGGGGCTGCGTGGGCCACCGGGGCCGGGACGAGCGTGGCGGGTACGGGGACGGGCTGTGCCCTCGTCGCCGGATCCTCGACCAGCGCCGCAACCACGATCCCTCGGCGCTTCGCCACCCACCGCAGCCAGTCGTCACGCTTCTGCATGCCCAGCTCGGCCGACCCGCCCGGGTTGAAGTAGGCGTTGATGAGCAGGACCGGGCCGGTCAGCAGGAGCGGCAGCGTGGTCTCGATCGTGGTGGAGTGGAACAGGTCGTAGACCCGGGGGCCGAACACGACAGCCACCTCGATGCCCATGGCACCCACCACGGCCCAGGGAACCGAGCTGACGCCGGCTATGGCCACGGCCAGGAAGATGGTGAGGCTCGCCTCAGGCTGGTAGGTCCCGGGTACGACGTTCTGCTGGGCGTAGGCGAAGAGCACCCCGGCCAGACCGGCGATCCCTCCCGAGATGGCGAACGCCGCCAG
>Ga0209415_10004526_pt1 | contig 25412 bp, 11 predicted proteins | sample PeaSoiSIISIP2007_FD_187696 | JGI IMG/M metagenome (GOLD analysis project Ga0209415, IMG submission 187696) | Peat soil microbial communities from Weissenstadt, Germany - SII-SIP-2007 (SPAdes) (version 2) | ecosystem: Environmental > Terrestrial > Soil > Wetlands > Peat | place: Germany... | reverse complement strand
AGCCGCGACAGTGATGGAGCGGTTGTTCCACCGCGTTTTTCAGCAACCTCTTCAGCCTGCAACGGGTGCTTCAGCACACGCATCGGATCGGAGGCTAAAGCCTCCGTTGCAGGCTTAAAGCCCGCTCCACTCTCGGAGCGATCGTTATTTGCCGACGCTAATCGTAATGTCGGCCGAAGTCGACAGCGCCCCGTCCGTGGCCGTCGCGCGCAGCACATAAGTGCCGGGCTCGGGAAAGTGCGCTTGCGTAACCGCCTGCCCGTTACTAACCTGGATCACACCAGTCTCGTCAAACGTGACTTTAGCCGGGCCACGATATTCGAACCACGAGACACTCAAGCCGATCCGGGAACGTACGGACGTGTTGCTCTGGGCCTTACCGGAATCGGTAGCCGGACGATCCTTGGGTACGTGTGGTTTCGGAAGGCCGTCGTCGGTCACTGCCGCGGTGAGCGTCACCGCACGTCCGACGCTCGCCCCTTGAACCGGAGCGATCGAAACCGAAGGAGGCTGATTGGGATCGTCCAGCCCCGGACTCAGATTCCCGCGGGTCATGATCAGGCGCTCGATGATTTCTTCATCCGGCAGCAAATGGCCGTAGGCTTTTTCGGTGCGGCCATGCGCGGTGAGGGTCCAAACCAGTTCCTTGTTCCCCCAGTCCGCGGGCACCTTCACCCGAAATACCCAGGCGTGCCTGCGACTCAGGAAATAGGTGGGCTGGCCCTGATCCGGCAGGCCCGGTTCCAGCTTGTTTTCCGACCCGGCGGGAATCACGAGTTCTTCCTCGTAGTTCCGGTTCATGTAGCCGAAGACCATGGTGAAGCTTCCATCCGGGTTCCGGATCCAGCCGTCGAACGACGGAACCACATCCTGGCCCTTTGCGAACTTCGTCTGGGGGATGTACGTTTGAGGCGGAGTCTGCGCCGCGGCTAGCAGGCCGCACAGTGCGAGCGCAACCGCGCGGAGGCAGTTCATCGTTTGTTGCGAGCTTCTACCCGCTGGCGGTAATCGGCCTCATCGATATAGAAAAGACTGACCCATGCGAAGGCCATTTCATCGATGGTCCGCTGACCGCCGCCGACCCAGTTTTTCGGATCGGGATTGTGAGGATTCTGGTCCGAGTTGTCGTGCCACGTTGTCACATGAATCACGGTACCGGCGGGCAAGATCGGCAAGACATCCTCGGCGTAGTTGTAGGTGATGCTCCAGCCGTACTGATAATCGCTCACGCAACTAAGCGTCTCGGTTCGCGCGGGACCGGGACGCGCCGAATCGGCGCGCACGTCCGGGTGGATGGCTTCCATGCACTGCGCTTTGCCTCGCACGTGGAAGTGGGGCTGAAACGCGGTGACGACCGCGGGCTTGGGAAGGCGAAAGTAACCATCGTTGCGGGTGATCTGCCCGGCCGGCAGATCCAGATCGCTCACGTCGCCCATATGTTGGGTGAAAGCGACGTACTTCGGCACCGTTCCTTTCGGATACAACTTGAGTCCCAGCGAGATCTTCACCGGCGTAATTTCCCCGGAGGGATGCAGGTGGAGGTTGAAATGAATTTTCGAGCCGGCCTTGATCAAGCGCCCGGAGTTCGTGGGAAAGATATCGGCATTCTTGCCGATGGCGTACTCGTTCAAAAAAAGACCCACTGGATCGTCTTCCGGATCCTCCACCAGATTGGTCGTGCAGTGGTGCACCACCTTGAAGCCCAAGTCGGGCTTGGTTTCGAGCGCCTCGACGTACACGTCTTCGGTGAATCCGGGGTCGACCTCGATGTCGTAGAATTCGTCTCCTCCCTTGGCCTTCAGCATGTAAGGCGCGGGCATCGACACGATGATGTCCGGTTTCCCCATATGCCACTTGTCGAGATCGGTGAACTGGCGCGGCGGCGGCATATCCGCGCGGTCGCCTTCGGGCGCACCTGCGTCCACCCAGGCCGATATGGTCGCGATCTCGGCGTCGGTGAGGGACGGATCATCTTTGAATTTGTTGACGCCGACGTTCCGGTCGATGTGCCACGGGGGCATCTGCCTTAGGGCTACTTTTTCCTTGATCGAGCGGGCCCACGGCCGCGCGTCGTTATAAGTAAGGAGCGACATCGGCGCGATCGAGCCGGGCCGGTGACAGTTCTGGCACGCACGCTGCAAAATGGGAGCCACGTCCTTCGAGAATGTGACTGGCTTCGAATCCGCGCCCCAAGCGGCGACGGCGCCGGCGATCAGTAGGGGAAGGAACCGCATCTGGATCATCCTGACCTCCTTCAAGCGCGCCTTTGCTCAAGCCCATTGTATATGTACTAGTCGCTGGCCGCTTGACACGTTTCTGCCGGCTGCATTGCCGAATTAGTCCTAGAAGTACTGGAACAATTCGGAAATCAGATTTCGAAGCTCCAGGTTAAAATCGAGTCCCGCCCTCTTCGCGGAGGGCCACGTATGAAACATCGCCCAAGGCAACGCTGCACGTGTAACAAGGCCTCTGCTTTCCTTGTCGCCGTCATCCTCGCTTGCCTGGGAATTCCCTCGCGGGCAAGTGCGCAATTGATCGAGACGTTAGCTGGTAACGGCACGCCGGGTTACGGCGGGGATGGCGGCGCGCCGAGCAATGCGCTCCTCCAGAATCCGTTTGGCGTGACGGTGGATGGCGCAGGCAACGTCTATATTGCAGATTCAAATAACCATCGCATTCGAGTGGTGAATACCGGCAGCAGCCCGATCATCGTCGCGAACGTAAGCATCCAGCCGGGAACCATCGCCACCGTGGCGGGCAACGGCAACCCGGGCTTCAGCGGCGACGGGGGACCGGCGACGCTCGCCCAAATCAATAACCCTTCCGGAGTCGCCGTCGACGGCAGCGGGAATATATATATCGCTGATCTCAACAACTTCCGCGTGCGTAAGGTGAGCGCGAATGGAATTATCACCACGGTGACGGGAAATGGCTCAGGGGCCTACGGGGGAGATTTTGGTCCCGCCACCAACGGCACGCTCTTTCCCTACGCCATAGCCCTGGACACCACTGGCAATCTGTACGTCGCCGATATGAACAACCATCGGATTCGCGTGGTGAACATGGGCAGTACCGGGCTCCTGCTGGGAGGAATCTATATTCCGTCCGGCTACATCGCGACCGTCGCGGGCAATGGCATAGAGGGATACGGCGGAGATGGCGGCCTGGCCGGTAGCGCGGAATTCGACACCCCACATGGCGTCGCGGTGGACGCCAACAGGAATATATACATTTGCGACACGTACAACCGTCGCATGCGTGTGATGAATACCGGTACTAGTCCGATTACCGTAGCTGGTGTCACCATTCAGCCGGCCTACATCGCGACCGTCGCCGGCAACGGCGTCTACCAATACAAGGGAGACGGGGGGCCTGCACTCAACGCCAATTTCGCCGATCCGGATGGAATTGCCTTGGATGCTGCGGGAAACATCTACGTATCGGACCTGGAGGCCGAGCGCATCCGCTTTGTCAGCAACAGTACCGGGATCATCAACACCATCGCCGGCTCGCAATTGTACGGGTATAACGGCGACAACATTCCGGCGACGACGGCCGAAATATCTTATCCCCGGACTCTCACCGTCGATAAAGCCGGCAATGTTTATTTTGCCGACGAACCCAATCATCGCATTCGCGAAATCGTAGCGAACACGGGTACCTTTACCAGCCAGGCCAATACGGCCTTCCAGGTGAGCACGGCCGCGACGTTCGCGGTGACCACGAATAACGCGCCGGGGCCCGTGCTGACCGTGACAGGAACCCTGCCCAGCGGCATCACCTTCGTCGATAATGGCAACGGTTCCGGCACTCTCGGCGGAACGCCTGCCGCGGGAACACAGGGGACCTACAATCTCACGTTTACCGCGAGTACCGCGATATTCCCGAATACCACGCAGAATTTCACTCTCACGATCTACCCGTCGGGAGGGTCGCCCGCCACCAGCGTCGCTACGTTCGTTTCCCAGGACATCACGACGCAAGGAAGCTGGCAGATTGCCTATGGAGCCGACGGATATGATCTGGCAACTCTAGCCCCTCAGCTCCCGGCCTACGCCACGGTATCGGTTCAGAACCAGTCGAACTTCACTTGGGCGATCAATCCCGTTGATCCAAGAGCTCTGCAAATACCCTCTACCTCGGGAACCATCGCGGCCACCTGGTTTAACCCCGTGAGTTTCAGTTTGGATGTGAATGTGGGCACCGGTTCCCATCCCGTCACTATCTATCTCCTGGATTGGGATAACAAGGTGCGGCTGGAGACGATCCAGATTCTGGATGCGGGCACCGGGACGCCGCTGGACACGCGCACGGTTTCGAACTTCAGCGGCGGGCTATACCTGACCTGGAATATCACCGGTCATGTTCAGATTACGGCTACGGCGATCAATCCCCCGAATTCGGTCATCAGCGGTATTTTCTTCGGAAACGCACCCTCGGGCGGAGGAGGCGGGGGCACCGGTGGCGCGACTCCGTTCCTGCTCGCTTACTCAGCGGGCTTGTTTCGCAACAATTTCACTGGATGGCTTGGGATGAAAGTGACCGTGGGGTCCAGTGCCATGAATGTAACTTCGATCGGCCGCATTTGCGTAGCGGGCGATGCCGGCGTCCACACAGTCAAGTTTGTGGATGCGAGCACTGCACTGGATTTGCCGGGCGGGTCGGTCTCGGTTAACCTGGGCGGCTGCACCGTGGGCCAGTTCGTGTATGCCGCGCTGCCCAACTCACTTCTGCTGCCGGCAGGCGCCGGCTACTATCTGGTCAGCCAGGAGTTCTCCGGAGGCGATGTATGGTATGACACCCGGCCGTTGGTGTCCACGACGGCGGCGCTCGTCAATAATTCGGTTTATTCCGCGGACGGCGTCCAGTGGATTCCGACGGACACCGCGAACACCTCTTACGGCCCGCCCAACTTCCTTTACACGACTGTGCCGTCGGTGCCGGTCAATGTGACGGTTCAGAGCAATCCGGCCGGGGCTTCGTTCTCCGTGGACGGGACCAACTACAGCGGAACTCAGGTGTTCAACTGGACGGCGGGAGCCTTACATACCATCGCTGCCGCAAGTTCGCAGAACGCTGGGACTGGCACCCGGTATAGTTGGGGCAACTGGAGCGACGGAGGCGCGATGTCTCACGCAGTCGCGCCCACCACGGACGCGACCTTCACGGTTACCTTCGGAACCCAGTACTTGCTGAGCACCAGCGTGTCGCCCTCGGGAGCGGGTATTATTACCGCGAATCCACCTTCGGCATCGGGTTTCTATGACACCGGGACGCAAGTTCAAGTGAGTGTGGCGCCCGCGAGTCCCGTCTGCACGTTCTCGAGCTGGAGCGGCGATCTGACGGGCAGCACGAGTCCGCAGACCTTAACCATGTCGGCCCAGCATTCGGCCACCGCCGGATTCCAGTGCACCGGTTCGCCCGCGAGCAGTTTCCTGACCGGGTACGCATTGAACGGACCGGGTGTGAGGAACAACTTCGCCGGCTGGGTGGGCATGAAGTTCACCGTGGGACCCTTGGCGCTGAGTTTGAGCTCGCTGGGGCGAATCTGCATAGCAGGTAACTCGGGGACGCACACGGTGAAGCTAGTGAACGCCAGCACCGGAGCGGATGTGCCGTCGGGATCGGTGTCCGTGAGCATGGCAGGATGCGCCGCGGGACAGTTCCAATACACTTCGCTGGCGAACCTGACGCTGCAAGCGAACACGGCGTACTACCTGGTCAGCCAGGAATCGAGCGACTTTTGGTACGACTACGGTCTGGTCGCCTCGACGTCGGTGGCGGCCGTGAACAACTCGGTTTATTCGAACGGCTCCGGTTGGGCTGCCAGCGGCAGCGCCAATACGTCCTATGTGCCGCTCAACTTCGTGTATGCCGTGATACCGCCCGGGCCGTCGGACCTGACGATTACCACCAGTCACTCCGGCGACTTCGTGCAAGGGGACATTGCCGATACATACACGATCACGGTGGGTAATTCCGGCGGGAGTTCGACCAGCGGATCCGTATCGGTCACCATGACTGTGCCCGCTGGCCTGACGCCGGCGAGTATAACCGGCGGAGGCTGGGCCTGCACGCAACCGGCGGGACCCTGCTCACGCACCGACACGATTGCCGGCGGGGCAAGTTATCCGGCACTCACGCTGACAGTTGGAGTGGCGAGCAACGCTCCGGCGAGCTTGACCACCACGGCCGTCGTATCGGGCGGCGGGGAAACCAATACGAGCAACGACACGGCTAACGATCCGACCACGGTAGATCCTCCCAGCGTTGGAGCCAGCTTCCTGACCGGCTACGCACTAAATGGACCAGGCCTGAGGAACAACTACGACGGCTGGGTGGGGATGCAGTTCACGGTCGGATCCACCGCGCTGAACTTGAGCTCGCTGGGCCGGATCTGTATCGCCGGCAACTCCGGGGCGCACCTGATCAAGCTGGTGACCGCCGCCACTGGATTGGATGTTCCGCAAGGCTCCGTGACGCTGAATATGTCCGGGTGCACCGCGGGCCAGTTCAAGTATGCCTCCATGAGCGTAACGCTGCAAGCCAATACGGCGTATTACCTGGTCAGCAACGAATTGCTTGGCGGCGACCAATGGTACGACTACGGAACGCTCACCCATGCCTCAGTCGCAGCCGTCAACGGTTCGGTTTATTCGAACGGCACGGGTTGGTCCACTCTCAACGCGCTCAACACTTCCTACGTGCCGGTCAATTTCATATACGCCACGGCAGCTCCGCCTCCGCCGCCTCCGCCAACCCCGCCGGATCTGACGATCAGCATCACTCACTCCGGCGACTTCGTACAAGCGGATGCCGCCGATACCTACACGATCACCGTGGGCAACTCCGGCGGGAGTGCGACCAGCTCGCCCGCATCGGTGACGCTTACCGTGCCCTCCGGCCTGATACCGACAGGCATTGCCGGCACCGACTGGACCTGTACGCAACCCGCGGGACCTTGCTCAAACAGCGACACTTCCGCCGCCGGGGGAAGCTATCCAGCACTCACGCTGACGGTGGGCGTGGCGAGCAACGCGTCATCGCTCCTGATAACGACTGCGGTTGTGTCGGGTGGCGGGGAAACCAATACGGCCAACGATACGGCCAATGATTCGACAACGGTCGATCCTGCCGGCTCCGGAATCGGCTCCGGGACCAGTTTCGTGAGCACCTACGCGCTAAACTCGCCGCCGTTACGAAATGACTACGGTGGCTGGGTGGGGATGAGATTCACCGTGGGCGCCAGTTCGTTGAGCCTGAGTTCGCTGGGGCGCATGTGTGTCGCGGGTAACTCAGGTACCCACACGGTGAAGCTGGTGAACGCGAGCTCGGGATTAGACGTGGCGTCGGTTTCGCTTAACATGGCGGGATGCACCGCCGCGCAGTTTAATTATGGTTCGCTGGGCAGTCTGACGCTGCCAGCCAACACAACCTATTACCTGGTCAGCCAGGAGACCAGTGGCGGCGACCAATGGTATGACTACGGGACCCTCGCCACGACGACGGCCGCGGCCGTGACGGCATCGATCTATTCGAGCGGAACCAGTTGGGCCGCCATCAGCACGCCGAACACGTCGTACGTGCCTCTGAGTTTCTTATATGCGGCGGGACCACCCCCGACCACGCTGCTCACCGGTTTCACTCCGGCCAGTAATCTGCGCAACGATTTCACGGGATGGGTCGGGACGAAGTTCACAATAGGCCCGGCCAACGTCACCGTTCATTCGCTCGGACGCATTTTCGTCACGGGGAATAGTGGCACCCATACGGTGAAACTGGTACTCGCATCCGACGGTTCGAACGTACCGGGCGCCTCCGTGTCCCTGTCCATGACGGGAGGAACGCCGGGGCAATTCTGGTATGCCGATCTGACCAGTCCCGTCACGTTACAGGCGAACACGTCGTATTACCTGGTCAGCCAGGAACAGGCAGGAGGCGATTCATGGTACGACTACGGCACCGTTTCCCCGACGTCCCTTGCCGCGGTGAACAATGCCGTGTACTTCGACGGCACGAAGTGGGTCCTGGTGGGTGGCGCGAACTACTCCTACGTGCCGTTGGATTTCAAGTAAGTTTTCAGGAAACCACGGCCACAAACAGGTAAGCTAGGATTCTTAGGGAGGCTTACGTGCTTGATTCACTCGGCCACTGGCAGGAAGCCTGGCAGGACTTTCAGCAAATAGGTCTCACCTATGTGTTGACGGCCTTCATCGGCTGGGACCGCGAAAAAGAAGCCCATAGCGCGGGCCTCCGGACCTTCCCCATCGTGGGCATGGCAAGTTGTGGCTATCTGCTCGTTCTTGGCTCTCATCCCGATACGGGCGATCAATCGCGCGTATTGCAAGGATTGATCACGGGGATCGGATTCGTGGGAGGCGGCGCGATTCTCAAAGAAGGCGCGACGGTGAAGGGAACCGCGACTGCAGCCAGCATCTGGAACGCGGGCATGATCGGCGCCTCGGTGGCGATGGGCCATATCCAGATCGCCATCATTCTGGCTGTGCTCAATCTTTTTACTTTGCGCGCCCTGCTGCCCGTCAAGCTGTGGCTTGACCGGAAGAGCAATCCGGACTCGTGAGCGTCACCGCGAGAGACCGAACGCGGCTTGGCAAGACCCGGCGCGAAGCGGTGAGCCGGACGGCGCTGGCGAAGCTGGACCCCAAGGAACGGCGGTTCGATCCGATCGATGTGCTGCGGGCCTCGACGGAAGGCCGGATACAGCAGTTGCTGCCGGTCAAGTACGCCCGCATGAAGGAGTCGCCGTTCGCGTTCTTCCGGGGTGCGGTGTCGATCATGGCGGCGGACCTGGGGCGGCTTGCGAATTCGGGTCTGCACGTTCAGCTATGCGGGGATGCGCATGTACAGAACCTGGGATCGTTCGCGACACCGGATGGAAAGCTAGTCTTCGATCTGAACGATTTCGATGAGACCATCCGCGGACCATGGGAGTGGGACGTGAAGCGGATGGCGACCAGCATCGTTCTGGCGGGTGACGAATGCGGTCATGATCGTTCGGGATGCAGGGACGCCGCGGGGATGTTCGTCGAGAGCTACTGCCGGTCCCTGGCGGAGTTTTCGGAGTCGCCGATCCTGCAGGTGGCTCGGTTCCAAATCCACCGGGAGAAGCGTATTCAGCCGATCCATGCGGCGCTGCGGCAATCGGAACGCGCGCGCCCGCTGGATCTGTTGAAGAGATTCACCGAAAGGGATGGTCACGGTCGGCGGCGATTTCGCGATTTGCGGCCCGGCTTTTGGCGGGTTCGAGGAGCGAAGGCCAAAGAAGTTCTCGGCTCGCTGGGCGCTTATCGCAAGAATCTGGGGCCGGAACGGCGCCATCTTTTCGATCTGTTTCACAGTATCGATGTTGGGTTCAAGGTAGTCGGGACCGGGAGCGTCGGGCTGCGGGATTACGTGGTCCTCTTCGAAGGGAACGGCGCCGACGATCCGATGTTCCTGCAGATCAAGCAGGAGGTGGCGTCGGCATACGCGAACGTCCTGCCGGCGGCTCATCCACTTCGTCAGGGACAACATCAGGGGCGTCGCGTGGCGGAGGGGCAAAGGGCCATTCAGCCGATTTCGGACCTGCTGCTAGGTTGGACGACGGTCGGGCACCATCATTATTTGGTCCGGCAGCTCAATGACCACAAGGGCAGCGTCGATTTGCAACATCTACGCGGCGGGGGGCTAGGGAGCCTGGCTTTGGTCGCCGGCGAACTGCTGGCGCGGGGGCACGCCCGGTCCGGAGACGCCTGCGAAATCCGCGGATATTGTGGCTCCGGCGCCAAGATGGCGAAGGTGCTGCGGGATTTCGCCTGCGAATATGCGGACCAAACCGAAACCGATTATGGCGCGTTCGTCGCGGCGATCAAGAGCGGTAGGATCAAAGTGGCCCGAAAGGCAAGCTGAGACACTCGGTCCGTGATTTCTGAATTTGTCCGTTCCTATCTTCCGCTGGGCAACCCGGTTGGGTTCGGCCTAAGCGACTCCGTGATCTTCATACTGGCCGCGCTGCTGGTCGCGATGGCGCTGGCACGGACTTATCTGGAGCGGCCGGCGCGGTGGCTCGCGCAGAGAAGCATTTGGTGCCTGCTTCTGCTGGCGGTCCTGCCGGTGATTCTTCGGCTCGCGCTTTGGCGCGCGCATCCCGTGCCCACGCCCGATACGGCCGACGACTTCAGTTATCTGCTTCTGGGCGATACTCTGGCGCACCTGAGGGTGGCGAATCCGGTTCATCCGATGCATCGGTTTTTCGAAGCCGTGTTCATCCTGCAGGAGCCCAGTTATAGCTCGATGTTTCCTCCCGGGCAGGGGATCGTGCTGGCGCTGGGGCAGCTGGTGTTTGGTAATCCCTGGGCTGGCGTGATGCTCTCCGTGTCGGCCCTGTGTGCATCGAGCTATTGGATGCTGCGGGCGTGGACCACCCCGCTGTGGGCGCTGATCGGCGGACTGCTCGCCGTGTTCGAGTTCGGTCCTCTGAGCCAGTGGATGAACAGCTATTGGGGAGGAGCGGTCGCCGCGTCGGCGGGCTGCCTGGTGTTCGGATCGCTGCCCAGGCTTCGCCAAGGATGGCGCAGCCGGGACGCCGTCGTGCTGGGCGCCGGCCTGGGCTTTCATATGCTGACGCGCCCCTTTGAATCGGTGCTGCTGGCGCTGTGCGTGCTTTTGTATTTCGCGCCCGTGCTGATTCACGGAATCGAATGGCGGCGGCTGGCCAGAGTAACGATGATTGCGTTGCTGGCGGCGGCGCCGGCCATCGTGCTCACGTTGTTCCACGACCGCGCGGTCACCGGAAGTTGGACCACTCTCCCGTACATGCTGAGCCGGTATCAATATGGAGTGCCCGCGGCCTTCACCGTGCAGCCGAATCCGGTACCGCACCGGACTCTAACGCACGAACAGGCTATCGACTACCAGGCGCAGCGCCTGGTACATGGCGAGGGAACCGATTCCGTTCGCAGCTACTTCTCGCGGCTGATCTTGAGGCTGCGCTTCTACCGGTTCTTCTTTCTTACGCCCCTTTATCTGGTTTTACCGGTTTTTCTGCTATCGCTCCGGGAGTTCCGGTTTTTATTCGTGCTGCTTTCGGTGATCGTCTTCAGTCTGGGGACCAACTTCTATCCTTATTTCCAGCCCCACTACATCGCGGCGCTTACCTGCGTCTTTCTCCTGATCAGCGTTACCGCGCTCGAACGTTTAAGCCGATGGAGCGAGAGCATCTCGCGCACCATTCTGTTCCTTGCCGCGGCGCAGTTCTTGTTCTGGTACGGAATCCACCTTTCTGCTAGCTCACCATCTGCCAGCTCACAAGCCGCGAGCCCGCAGCTTCTGGATGCATTGGGTCCTTACGAAACCTGGGATTACATCAACTACGGCGATCTTCAAGGACGGGCTGCCATCAACGCCCGTTTGGCGCAAACGCCAGGACAGCAGTTGGTATTTGTTCGCTACTGGCCGCGGCACCTCTTTGACGAATGGATTCACAACGCGGCCAATCCGGATGCGTCTCGCGTTGTCTTCGCCGCGGATCTGGGCTCTGATGAAAATGAAAAGCTGCGGCAGTATTATCCGGGCCGGACCGCCTGGATTCTCGAACCGGACGCTCGTCCGCCTCAATTGACACCCTATCGTTCCACTCTTTCCACGCCGGCAGAGGAGGTGGTCACGCCGGCTCAGCCGCTGCCGCCCATTCCTCCCAATCGAAGAGGCCCAATCGTGCTGGAGCCGGTGCATTAGGCGGCCTATCGCTTCTCGGAAAGGCTTCCTTGATAGGCCGCGCTATAATTGGATTCTTCGATCCTCCCGGTTAGAGGGTTGATTATAAAGGCACTGTTGGCCAGATCAGCAGCCGGCTATGCCAATTCGCGTCGCACTCCATCACCGGACCACGTATCACTATGATCGACTGGTGCAGCTTTCGCCCCAGGTCATCCGGCTGCGCCCCGCGCCACATTGCCGCACGCCGGTCACCGCTTATTCGCTGAAAATCGAACCACAACCCCACTTTCTCAACTGGCAGCAGGACCCGCAGAGCAATTATTTGGCTCGCGTGGTTTTCCCGGAGCGCGTAAATCACTTCTCGGTGGATGTCGATCTGGTCGCGGAAATGACGGTGATCAACCCGTTCGACTTCTTCCTGGAGCCGTACGCGGAGAATTTCCCGTTCAAGTATGAAGCCTGCCTGGCGCACGAACTGGCCCCGTTTCTCGAAGTGCGTCCGCCGGGGCCAAAGCTGGCGGCCTATCTCAAAACCGTCGATCGCACGGAACGGCGGGCGATGGATTTTCTGGTTGGCCTCAACCAGCGATTGCAGGGTGAGATTCGTTATCTGATCCGCATGGAGCCGGGCGTGCAGTCGAGCGAAGAAACGCTGACGCTCGGCAGCGGTTCGTGCCGCGACACCGCCTGGCTGCTGGTCGAGATTCTGCGGAATCTTGGGCAGGCGGCGCGCTTCGTCTCCGGGTACTTGATTCAATTGAAGCCGGACGTGAAGGCGCTGGACGGCCCATCGGGCGCGGAATCGGACTTCACCGATCTGCACGCCTGGACCGAGGTATATCTGCCGGGCGCGGGATGGGTTGGGCTCGATCCGACATCGGGACTCCTTGCCGGAGAAGGGCACATTCCGCTGGCGGCGACACCCGAGGCAAGCTCGGCCGCTCCTGTATCGGGAGGCGTCGACGAATGCGAGGTTACGTTCCTGCACGAGATGCGCGTGACGCGCATTCATGAGGACCCTCGCGTCACGCTTCCGTACACCGATCCGCAATGGCACGCGATCGACGCTCTGGGGCGCGCCATCGACCAGGAGATCGTCGCCGGCGACATCCGTCTCACCATGGGCGGCGAGCCAACCTTCGTCTCCATAGACGATATGGACGGCGCCGAGTGGAATATCGCGGCGATGGGTCCGGCCAAGCGCGCGCTTGCGGAACGTCTGTTGGACCGGTTGAGAAAACGCCTTGCTCCCGGCGGGTTCCTGCATCATGGCCTGGGCAAATGGTATCCGGGCGAGCCTCTGCCGCGCTGGGCTCTGGCCTGTTATTGGCGCGCCGACGGGTTGCCGCTGTGGCATGATCGCGCGCTGCTGGCCAGCGAAGAGACTAGTTATGAATTTGGGCCACTGGATGCCCAACGGTTCGCGGAAACGCTGGCGCGGCGGCTGGGTGTCGATCCGGCCTACGTGAATCCCGCCTTCGAAGACCCGGTCTATTATCTGCAGCGCGAACGGCAATTGCCCATCAACGTGGATCCCGTCGACAATCATCTGGAGGATCCGGAAGAGCGCGAGCGCGTGCGGCGCGTTTTCGAACGCGGGCTCAACACGCCCACGGCAATGGTCCTGCCGCTGCAGCGAGGCCCAGGCCGGAACGGTCCCGAGTGGCAGACCGGCTTGTGGATGCTTCGGGGCCAGCATCTCTTCCTGATGCCGGGCGATTCGCCGGTGGGCCTGCGTCTGCCCCTGCCCGGTTTGCCGTGGGTGGCATCATCGGATGCGCCGCAGTCGTTCCCGGTGGATCCCATGGTCAACCGGGGCCCCCTGCCGATTCCGGAACGCGGCCGCTCCATTCCGCAGCCACGCCTCCAATCGCGCAAGGACACAGAACGGGACCGCAAGCCCGCCTTGGGCGAATCGGCTCCGTGGGTGGTTCGGACGGCCCTGTGCGTTGAGCCTCGCAACGGACGGCTGCATGTATTCATGCCGCCTCTCATGGTGATCGAAGACTACCTGGAGCTGCTCGCAGCTATCGAAGACACTGCGGCGCATTTGAAAATGCCGGTGGTGATCGAGGGCTATACGCCGCCGTACGATGCGCGAATCCACAACATCAAGGTCACGCCCGACCCAGGCGTGATCGAAGTCAACGTCCCGCCGACGCGCGATTGGCCGGAACTGGTGGAGAACACCACTGCTTTATATGAGGACGCCCGGCAGTCGCGGCTGGGGACTGAAAAATTTATGCTTGACGGCCGCCACACGGGAACCGGCGGCGGAAATCATTTTGTGCTCGGCGCCGCCACGCCTGCCGACAGTCCGTTCCTCAGGCGGCCCGATCTGCTGCGCAGCCTGATCGGCTATTGGCTGAATCATCCGTCGCTGTCGTACGCATTCTCGACTATTTTCATCGGACCCACCAGCCAGGCCCCGCGTGTGGATGAGACGCGGCAGGACAGCATCTATGAGCTGGAGATCGCCTTCGGGCAGATTCCCGACCCCGGCGGCGCGTTTTGCCCGCCCTGGTTGGTCGACCGGATCTTCCGCCACATTCTCGTAGACGTCACCGGCAATACGCACCGCACTGAGTTCTGCATCGACAAGTTATATTCGCCCGACTCTTCCACCGGCCGCCTGGGTCTGCTCGAGTTGCGCGGGTTTGAGATGCCTCCGCATGCTCGCATGAGCTTGGCGCAACAACTGTTGGTGCGGGGCTTGATCGCGTGGTTCTGGAAGCAGCCCTACGCGCAGAAGCCGATCCATTGGGGAACCAGGCTGCATGACCAGTTCATGCTGCCGCATTTCGTCGCGCAGGATTTCCGGGAAGTCCTCACGGATTTGAATCGCGCCGGATATCCGTTCGAGGCGGAATGGTTCGCGCCGCATTTCGAGTTCCGCTATCCGGTGTTCGGCCACGCCCATCATGCCGGAATCGATATAGAAGTCCGCCAGGCGACCGAGCCTTGGTACGTGCTGGGCGAAGAGGGCGCCGTGGGCGGCACCGCGCGCTATGTGGATTCCTCCGTCGAGCGCGTGCAGATCAGAACCGAGGGGCTCATGGGGAACAGGTACGTCATCACGTGCAACGGACGGCGCGTGCCGCTGCACTTCACCGGTAAGCACGGCGAGTGGGTGGCGGGCGTGCGCTACCGGGCGTGGCAGCCGCCTTCATGCCTGCATCCGACGATTCCGGTACACACTCCGCTGGTGTTCGACATCCTGGATACGTGGACGGGACGCTCCATTGGAGGATGCACCTATCACGTGGCGCATCCCGGAGGACGCAACTCGACGACGTTTCCGGTGAACTCCAACGAAGCCGAGTCGCGCCGCGGGTCGCGATTCTTCGCCTTCGGACACACTCCCGGCCCGATGCCGATCCCCGCGCAGGAGCAGAATCCCGAGTATCCGCTGACCCTCGATTTGCGGAGGCCGCCGCCCGGCGGCGCGGAAGGAGCGTTATGAGCCTCGCTGACGAGAAGATGTCAAACTGAAATGAAGGGATGAAAAGGGACTCCACAGCGACGGAAGGGCTTCTGAACCCGGCTTGGGCCTACGAGTTTAACCCCGGATTCTACGACGAAGTTCTGGGTGCTGAAAAACGTGTCCGGCCGCACTGGAACGAGCTTGCCGGGTCGCTGGCCGCGCTCGGACACGCGGGATTAGCGCGGCGCTGGCAGGAAGGCCGTCGGCTCATCCACGACAACGGCGTTACCTACAACGTCTACAGCGACCCGCAGAGCACTTCGCGCCCCTGGCCGCTCGATCCGATTCCGCTGGTGATGGACCCGGCCGAGTGGAAGGCCATCGAGGCTGGAATCGTCCAGAGAGCGACGCTGTTCAACCTGATTCTTGCCGACTTGTACGGGCAACAGCGCCTGTTGCGCGAAGGATTGCTGCCCGCCGAGCTGGTGTTTCCGAATCCTGCGTTTCTACGAGCGTGCTGGGGGATTGAGCCGCCGGGAGGCGTTTTCCTGCACACCTATGCCGCCGATCTGGCGCGGTCGCCGGACGGGCGGTGGTGGGTGCTGGCGGATCGCACACAGGCGCCGTCTGGCGCGGGCTACGCACTCGAAAACCGATTAGTGACGACGCGCGTGCTGCCCGATGTGTTCCGCAAGTCCCACGTCCGCAGGCTCGCGAATTTCTTCCAGAGCTACCGCGATGCGCTGGAACGGCTGGTGCCCAAGCAGCGCGAGAATCCGCGCATTGTGCTGCTGACCCCCGGTCCTTATAACGAGACCTATTTCGAACACGCCTTCCTGGCGCGCTACCTCGGCTACACACTGGTCGAGGGCGGCGATCTGACGGTGCGCGACAACCGCGTATTTCTGAAAACCCTGGGCGGGCTGCTTCCCGTCGACGTCATCGTACGCCGCCAGGACGATCACTTCTGCGATCCGCTCGAACTGCGCGGCGATTCGATGCTGGGCGTTCCCGGCCTGGTGCAAGCTGTCCGATTGGGCCACGTCGCGATCGCCAACGCGTTCGGTTCGGGACTAGCGGAATCGCCCGCTTACGCTGCGTTCCTGCCGGGGCTGTGTAAACTTCTTTTGGATCAGGAACTGAAAATCCCGACTGTCGCCACATGGTGGTGCGGGCAGCCCGAGCCGCTATCCTACGTCACGGAGCACCTGGATGAGCTGGTCGTGAAGCCGACCTTTCCTGGCGCCCACGACCCGATTTTCGGCGCGAATCTGGGTCAGAAGGAGCGGGGAAAGCTAATGGCGCGAGTGCAAGCCCACCCCGATCATTACGTCGCTCAGGAGCGGGTGGCGCTGTCTACGGTCCCCGTATGGGATGAGAATAAGATGCACCCCCGTCACATGGTGGTTCGCGTCTTTGCCGTCACCACCGGGGACAGCTACGCCGTCATGCCTGGTGGTTTGACGCGCATCTCGACGTCCCTCGACAACATGGTCGTTTCGATGCAGAGCGGCGGCGGCAGCAAGGACGTTTGGGTTTTGGGCGACGGACCTGTGCCGCCCTTCACGCTGCTGCGGCCGGCGACGCATCCCCTCGAGGTCAGCCGCGCGACATTCGACCTGCCCAGCCGGGTCGCCGACAATCTGTTTTGGCTGGGCCGCTATGCCGAACGTGTGGAAGCAGGGGTACGCGTGGCGCGCACCATTTTGCCCCGCTTCTTCCAGGAAGGGGATTCGTCGCGGGCGGCGGGACTCAACGCAGGGCTCGACATTCTCACGGCGCTCGGCTACCTGGATGGCGATACACGCGCGGCTGCGGCGGAGCGCCATGTGCTCGCGGTGATCTACGACCCGGCCGCGCCCAATGGCTTCGTGGCCAACATCCACCAGGTTCGGCGCGTGGCGTGGCTGCTTCGCGACCGCATTTCGCTCGATGCCTGGCTGATTCTGAATCAGCTCGATCAACAATTCTCCTCGCGGCCTCCGGCGGAAGCCGTGCAGGTAGGCGCCGCGCAGGATTTGCTGAATCATGCCGTGATCACCCTATCCGCATTCGGCGGACTGGTGATGGAAAGCATGACGCGCGGCGACGGCTGGCGCTTTCTGGACATCGGTCGGCGCCTGGAGCGCGCGGTCCAGATGACCGAGCTGTTGCGCAACAGTCTGGGCCCCGAAACACCGGAGAATTTTGGCATCCTCGAGGCGATTCTGGAAATGGCGGACAGCTCGATCACCTACCGGTCGCGCTATCAGACCTCGCTGCAAACCGACCTGCTTCTGGATCTGCTGCTGGTGGACGAGGCTAATCCTCGTTCGATTTCGTTCCAATTGGCCCGCCTCCGGGAGCACATCGAGCAGCTTCCGGGAACTCAAAACGCCATCAGGCGGCCAGGAGAAGCGAAGCTGTCACTCTCTCTGCTTACGACCGTGCAGCTCGCAGACGTTCGCGAAATGGCGCGTTCCCATGACGCCCGGGAGGCTTTGCTCGCCAAGCTGACCGCGGACTTGGCGCTGCTCTCCGAGAAGCTCACGCGGGCTTACTTCAGCCACGCGATCCAATCGCGGCAACTGGCGACGTCATGAAGGTTCTCGCCACCCACATCACGCGGTATTGGTACTCCGGACCTGTGTCCACTTGCCACACCGAAGTGCATCTGGCGCCGCGTCCCCGCGCGAATCAAATCCTCCTCGATCATAGTCTCACCGTGAATCCGGCGCCGGAATCGGTGGCTTCGCGGGAGGATTACTTCGGGAATGAGGTCTCTTACTTCTCGATCCATGAGCCCCATCGCGAGCTGATCGTCACGGCGCACTCTCGGGCCGAGCTTACGTCCCTTTCGCCGCCGCATCTGGAGCTTTCGCCGCCCTGGGAGCAAGTTCGTCAGGAGGCCGCGGCTCGCGATACGCCTGCGACCTTCGAAGCGGGGCAATTTGTTTTCGAATCTCCGCTCATTCAAATCGCGGCGCCCTTTGCCGAATATGCAAACGAGTCTTTCGGAGCCGGACGTCATTTCCTGGATGGCGTCAACGACCTTTCCCAGCGCATTTTCGCGGACTTCAAGTATGACCAGCGCGCCACCACGGTATCCACACCTGTCGGCGAAGTGCTCGAATCCAAGCGCGGCGTCTGTCAGGATTTCGCGCACCTGATGATCGCCTGCTTGCGATCGCTGCGCCTGCCCGCTCGCTACGTCAGCGGGTATGTGCGCTCCGACCGCAAATTCACGGGTGGTGACGCGTCGCACGCCTGGGTATCGGTCTGGTGTCCGGTCTTCGGATGGCAGGACTTCGATCCCACCAACAACGTGATGCCGCAGGGCGACCACTTGACCGTCGCCTGGGGCCGCGACTATTCCGATGTCCCGCCCGTGAAAGGTGTCGCCCTGGGCGGCGGGGAGCAAGTGATCAGCGTCTCGGTTGAGGTCGCTCCGCTGATGGCGGAATGAAAAGGGGACAGGTCCTAGTTCTGAATACCGGCGCCAGAGTCCAGACACCGGGACCTGTCCCCTTTTCGTGCGTGCAAGAGTCCGCACAGGGGGGGCCTGTCCCCTTTTTCTATCTACAAACTCCGGCGCATGTCGCCCGAGGTGCCGCCCGCCGCCGGGATGTAGCACTTCTGCGTGTAATCCATCACCATGCGGTTCGCGTTGAACCGCCAGCCGAGCGTGCGAATAGTGCGCTTCATGCGCTTGATCCAACCGCGCGGCAGGCCGTCGTGGTCGCGCTGGTAGAAGAGCGGAATCACCTGTTCGCGAAGTGTGCGATACAGATCCTCGCCATCGCGCGTATCGTGGACGTTCATGTTGGAGTGCGTACGGCCCGTTCCAATCGCGAATCCGTTGAGGCTGTCATAAGCTTCGGCCCACCAGCCGTCCAGAACCGAGAGGTTCAACCCGCCGTTGAGGACCACTTTTTGGCCGCTGGTCCCCGACGCTTCCAACGGCCGGCGCGGATTGTTCAGCCACACGTCGACGCCTTGCACGAAGAACCGCCCGACGTTGATGTCGTAATCTTCGACAAAAACGAAGCGTTCTCCCACCTTCGGATCGCGCGTCAATTCCGCAATTTGCTGGAGGACTCTCTTGCCCGGATCGTCCTTCGGATGAGCCTTGCCGGCAAAGACGAACTGCACCGGGCGGTTGGGATCGTTGACCATGGCCGCCAGCCTTTCCATGTCCGCGAGAATCAGGTTGGCTCTTTTATAGGTGGCGAAACGGCGGGCGAAACCGATGGTCAGCACATCGGGGCTCAAGATCCGGCTGAGCCGGCGGCGCATTTCCGGGGATTCTCCGCGGCGTTCGGCTTGTTCCACGGCGCGGCGCCGCACGAATTCCAGCAGGCGCGCTTTGAGGCTGAGGTGGGTTTCCCACAGCTCGCCATCGTCGACGTTTTCGATACCCTCCCAAATGCGCGACTCGCCGCTGTGTTCGTGCCAGCCCGTGCCGAGATGCCGGTCGTAGAGGCGGAACATTTGAGGCGCCAGCCACGTCGGCACATGCACGCCATTGGTGATGTGGCCGATCGGAACCGTGTCCTCGGTCTTGTCGGGGAACAGCCCGGTCCACATGGCGCGCGAGACTTCTCCGTGCAGCGCCGAGACGGCGTTCGCGCGCCTGGCAAGTCTCAGACCGAGCACGGTCATGCAGAACTGTTCGCCCGAATTGCCGGGGTTCTCGCGTCCCAGGCCCATGAGACTCTCATGCGACAACCCCAGCGCGTCGCGAAGCGGCCCGAGATGTTCCTCGATCAATCCGCCGTCAAACCGGTCATGCCCGGCGGGCACCGGTGTGTGCGTGGTGAAGGCCACCTCGCGCGATACCCGGGGCACGGCCTGATTGAAGCCGACGCCCTCTTCCTCCATCCGGCTGCGGATGGCCTCCAGCACCGCGAACCCGCTATGCCCTTCATTGAGGTGCAGGACGCCCGGCGTGATCCCCATGGCCTTCAGGGCGCGAAAGCCTCCCACGCCCAGTAGCAACTCCTGGCGAATGCGAATCCGCCCATCGCCGCCATAGAGCCGGGATGTGAGTTCGCGGTCCTCCGGCGCGTTGCCCTCGACGTTCGAATCCAGCAGCAGCAAATCGCAGCGCCCCACTTTGAGCCGCCAGACTTTAGCCCGGATGCATCCGCTGCGCGTCTCGATCTGCACATTCACCGGCTGGCCGTTGGATCCGATCGCCAGTTCCATGGGCAACTGGTTGAGATCGGTCAGAAGATATTCTTCCTGCTGCCAGCTATTCTTGTCCAAGTGCTGGCGGAAATAGCCTTGGCCGTAGAACAGGCCGATCCCGATCAGTGGGATGTCCAGGTCTGAAGCGCTCTTGATGTGATCGCCCGCCAGCACGCCCAATCCGCCGGAATACACCGGAAGCGATTCGTGAATCCCGAACTCGGCGGAAAAGTACGCCACGGGACGCGGACGCAGGACACCCGCATGTGTCGCGCCCCAGGTCCGGTCCGCTTGCAAGTATTCCTGCTGGCGGCGATACGCGTAGTTGATGCGGCCATGCAGTACCAGCTCGCCCGCGCGGCGTTCGAGCGTCGCGAGCGGCATCTCATTGAGCAGCGCGACAGGGTTGTGATTCAGTTGCCGCCAGCGCACCGGATCCAGGTCGCGAAACAGGCTGGTCGATTCGTTATCCCAGCTCCACCACAAATTTCGTGCCAGGGACCATAGCCGCTCTTGCGCCGGAGCGATAAACCGATCCAGCGTGCGCGCTTCGCTCACCACGGGCGCCACCTGTGAGGCCGCATCCACCAGCATCCGAATCTCGTCCTCGTGGAACAAGCGCGATTCGACCGTCTGAACCACCAGAACGCCCTGCAGAACTCCTTGATCGATGAGGGGAACGCCTAGGAAGGACTTGTACGCGTCTTCTCCGGCTTCGCGAAAATACTTGAAGCGTGGATGCCGCTCCACCTGCTCTACCGCGATCGGGTGAACCTGCTCGGCCACCAGTCCCGCCAGGCCTTCCTGGATCGCCATGCGCAGCGTGCCGATGCATTCGGGGCGCAGCCCGAGGGTTGCTGCCAGCACCAGGTTGGCGCGGTCCGGTTCGAGCAAATACGCCGAGCACACATCGGTCTGAAACCGCCGGGCGATCAGCGCCACCACGTTCATCAGCGTTTCCGCGGGCTTACCGCCTTCCCGCGTGAGATTGCTGATTTCCTCCAGAGTTAAAACATGATTCGCTTCGCGCGCGATGGATGGCTGTGCCATTTCTTGCATTCCTCGTCGTCCTTCAGTGTTACGATACTTCGCGGCCAGTTAGACCACAGAACGACGGGGTTCAGCGAGACACAGCGGCCTGCGGGAGCTCCCTTACAGATCTCGACCGTCTCTCCAGTCTATGGCATCTGGAGGTGAAACGGATCGGCTCCGATGGTGCCGACCAGTTCCTCGAGGTACGGGCCAGCGCTCACTCGGGCTAGCTGGGTCCGGGCCGACGAAAGCCGGTCTTCGACATTCAGGGCGTCAAGGAAGATCCCATCCTCGTTCGCCGACCGGAACGTTTCCAGAGATTTCACGTGACGCTGCCACAGAGCGATGTCGCGCGATTGTTTGACCCGCAGCCGTTCGCGGTACCAATCGCTGGCCAGCAGGCTTTCGCGGGTGAACATGCTCCGGATCTGGGGATCGTCGATCCCCTTTCCTTCATAGGAGCCGCAAACCATGATGTGCAGCAGCGCTCTCAGCGGCGGGCAGGCTGCTTCCACGCTGCCGTCGTCGAAATAGTTCGTAGCCACGCGGCGTTGCGACTCCACGATCGCGTCCACGCCAGCCGCGAACAAGCCCATGTCCTGCAACTCGGGCCGCAGCATCTCCTGCGTGAACACGGCGCTGGGCGTTTCGAAGATGCGGCCGAGAAAACGATCCACAAATAGCGAGGTGATCCGGTACCCCAGCCGGCTGGCGAGCACCGTGCGCCCGTCCACGTCGAGATCCTCGACCTTCTCCAAAAAGCCGTTGTGGATCAGGTACTCCGGGTCGCGTTCGGCCACGCGCATCCGGCACCAGATCTCGGGCACCAGCAGACTCACGTCGTGATCCACGCGCATGTTGGGGCCGATGCAAACGGCGGACGTAGTGAAGCCGGCATAACCGGTCAGAATCGCGGATACGAGTGCGTTGTTCAGATCGACCACAGGCCACAGAGCATTGAAGGGGCCTTTGGTCAGAGCGCCTTCGCTCCCGAATCCGGTGGTGGCGGGGGATTTCCCCGTAAGGCTCGAGACGAACTCCATGAACAGCTCCGGCAATTCCTGATAGTGAATGGGACCGAACGCCGCCAGCGGCGGAATACCCATCGCCGGATCGGGTGGGCTGTTCCTGCGTCCTGCCAGGACCGCATTTACCGGAAAGTGGACCGGCCGGGACGAAGGAATCTCGCGCTCAAGGCGTGCGGCGACTTCCGCCAGATAACTTTCGCGCGGCGATTCGAGATCCGGCCGCTTCTGCAGATAGCGCGGATTCTGCGAAGGCTTGCCGTTCACCAAGCGCGGATGCGCGGAGGAGACCACATAGGTGTGCGTTCCGTTAAAGTCCGCCAGCAAACGCTTCATCGGTTCCGTGTAGCGGTCGAATTCCACCACATGATCGACCATCGCTCGCACCTGATCGTACGTCAGCGGCTCGTAATTGGAAAGGAACGTACCGGGACTGGCGATATCTGCCTCCGCCTGCCGGTCTATCCCGCGGATTGCGGCGTCGTCTGGCCGCTGGAACAGCAGGCTCTCGCAATTGCTCACGAGCTTGACGCTGGGATTATCGTACTCGGGATCCAGGTCGTTAAGCGCTGACCTGGGCAGGACCACCGACGCGGTGATGTCATCTTCCACCTGGATCTTTTCGGCGGGATAAAAGTCCGGCCGCAGTTTGTAAATCCGCCACGATCCGTCGGGATCATAGCCGACTCGGAGATAGTTGCTCACCAGCGGTTGATTGTCGAACTTGAGCTCGTGACCCAGAAATCCATTGATCCGGTCGACGGTGAAATGCTCGCGCCAATTCTCGCCCCATTCCGGACGATGGTATCGCTTCACCGTGAATACGATCTGGCGCACCGTCTGGCGCAGATGCCGCAGCCACTCGTTGTATTCGTCCGTATATTCCGCCGACGGGGTCAGCAACTGGATCACCGAGCCGAGCGTGCGTTCCAGGCTCAGGATGGGCCTCCGCAAGCGCGTGTCCGAAGCCCGACTTTTATAGATGGTTGAGAAATCCATCTTCAGGATCTCCCCCACCTCATCCATGTCGCGATGGTAGTCGCGCACGAAGACCGGACCGTTCAACAGCGCATTGGCGATCGATTTCGAGATCTCCGACTTGCCTCCGCCCGAAACCGTGCAGGGCTTGTGGCACAGCGTCCCGCGCGGACGCGATCCAATCAACCTCCAGTTGGCTCCGAAAGTTTGCTTCTCCAGTCGCACTCGGAAGCCGGAGGGCAGAATATAGGTCGCGCTGGGACGCAACGTCAACTGGTGCGATCTACCGCCGTTCTCCCAAACCACCCGGCCCTCGCGAACGCTGAATACCGCATCTGCGGGAACGTAGTAAATCTCGGGGTAGCGCCGATCGACCGCATAGCCCTCCGGTCTGCGCTCGGCCATTTCGCCGAGCAGGTCCATCCCTTGCTCGAACGTGGCTTTCTTGAGACTCACGGTTCGCCCGGCTTGGAAGTCCTGGCCGAGCACGTAGGTCGCGAACGCCATCGCGCCTCCGGCGTGTTCTTCCTCGCACAGACCGTACAGGTTGGCCGAAAAGCTGATCTGAGTCTTGACCTCCTTCTTGCAGTACCCGTAGTAATTGTCGGCGATCACCGTTACCATCACGCCGCGATGGTCGCGGCAACATATCTTAAAGGCATTCCCGTCGTTATAGGGTTCGTGCTCGCTTTCCCAGCACATCCCGTCGCGGATCTGGCGATCGGTGGCGTCGCGCTTGTGCGGCAAACCCAGCTCGGCTTTCTTCATCGTCCCCACGAGGTGCGGCGCCAGAATCACGCAGCCGGTGTGGCCCGTCCAGTGCATCACATCGAGCGCGGCATCGTTTTCAGGAAGGTGCGGATCCCCCGCATTCCCGAAAATCGATTCGACGAAGTCGAGGTTGCTGACCAGGCTCGCCGGCGCGAAAAAACGAATTTCCATCGTTTTCGCGCCGTTTCCCATGTGATCCGTTCCCGTCGCAGGACACACCAATGGGCGGATTAACAACGACACGAACAGCTTGGCTTGTTGCGGTTGCTCGGCCGTGAACGGCAGTGTCAGGACGTCCGTGGGCGGCGCGAGCGCCGCGCGAAGCAAGGCCGCGAAGGTTTGAATCGGAACCGGCTGCTTATCGGCCGGGATGGGGAACCCGCCCTCGGCGATATGGAAGACGCCCTTAGTGGTCCGGCGGTCGCTGTGCGGGTTGTGCAAAATGCCCTGTGGAACCCGGTAAGAACGCAGAAACGGAGACGAGAAGCTGGCGGAGTTCGGTGGCAGCGACATCACTCGAGCCAACCCGGTCCGATCCAGCACCAGAGTGCGCGCGGGCAACCGGGGAACGCCCGAAGGGCAAACACCATCGAGGTAATCGTTAAGGAAGGTTTGAATCCGGGCGTCCGCGGGACACAGATGGCCGCGCAACAATCGGTCTTTGGTCTCGTAGCTGCGCAGCAGCGGCTGTGCGATCTGGAGGAACCCCGGCTCCGCGGCGCCGTCGCCGGTCGGCTGGCCGAGCGCAGCCAGCTTGAGCTTCAGGTACCACATCAATTCGGTGGTATCGCGAGATGTTTGTGTAGATGCGGCCGCCATGGTCGGACTCGGGGACAAACATGGTCGACGGGGACTACGAGGTGAGGCGCGGAATCTTGGCGCTTGCGCTTAGATTACCATAGCGGTGCATCCATTGCGTCGTCGAAGTATAGTGGTTCGACGTAAGTCCACTGAGCACTCATGACGAAAATCGCGATCCTGCTGGGAGTACTCGCCGTCTCGCCAGCGCTGCCGCAGCAACTGAAAGCTCAGCCGCCGAAGTCCGTGCGCGTGTACGTATTCGATTGCGGCAGCTTGAACATCCCCGACACGTCGCCCTATCAGCTCAAGCCGGAAGAATTGGCGACCACCTATATGTCGGTTGCGTGCTTCCTGGTCGCCCATCCGAAGGGAACTATGATTTGGGACGCGGGTGCGGTTCCTGACAGTGCCTTCAAGCCTGGTGGCGGCCCGGCCATGCTGCGATACGCGACCGCCACCAAACCGCTAACAGCCCAACTGGCCGAGATCGGCTA
>Ga0209415_10004524_pt1 | contig 25419 bp, 23 predicted proteins | sample PeaSoiSIISIP2007_FD_187696 | JGI IMG/M metagenome (GOLD analysis project Ga0209415, IMG submission 187696) | Peat soil microbial communities from Weissenstadt, Germany - SII-SIP-2007 (SPAdes) (version 2) | ecosystem: Environmental > Terrestrial > Soil > Wetlands > Peat | place: Germany... | reverse complement strand
GGCCTGTAGCTCAGGTGGCTAGAGCGCGCCCCTGATAAGGGCGAGGTCGGTAGTTCAAGTCTACCCAGGCCCACCAGTCTTCGCCCGCCGCGGCGAGCTACGGCTCGGCAAGCCAGCTGGTAAACTACCCGGCGGAGCGCGCATTTCACACATAAGTAGACGAAGACTGTCGCGCCGGAGTCCGCCGCGGCGGACGGAGGCGGACCTCACCGTGAGATACGTCTACATTTTGCAGAGCGAGCAAGACGCCGAGGGCATTCATGATTAACAGAGTTCTCTTGATGCTCTTAGTGTTCAATGCCGTCATTCCCCGGGCATTGGCGCAGAGCCCCGTTGTCGGCGTCCTCGAAGATGTTCCTGGCGACTATAGTGGCCAGCCGAACGTCCGTGAAGTGCGCGTAGTTTTTCAAAAAAGCGGCCACGAATGGATTGCTTTCCCGAGCGAGTGCCCCGATCAGACCTGCCTCAAGACAGCAACCCTCAAGTTTCCGCGCAAAGTGACCTGGAACATCGGATTTGATGGAAAACTGCTTGGCCAGGTGAGTGGACGTACTCCGAACGACTTTAAGTTATACGCTCACGTAGGCTTGCAAGAGATCACGAGCCAAGCTCCAATTCCAACGGTTGGCACGAGGTCGGCGGAATTCGGCGGTTATACCGGCGCGTCCGTTTACCGCCCTTTGGTCGCGAATTCGGAGCCATACTTCAGCGATCCCGACGGGTGGAAGCCTTCCCAGCTTGCACCGGCGGAAATTCAATTATTTCGTCGCCAGTTTCGGCAAAGGTCTCCAAAGCTCTGCAAAAGCAACGACGATGAATCAAAGCTGGAGCCATTCCTATATCGCGATCAAGACATTCAGGTCGTTAGGGCATACGCTTCGCGGGAAGGCTGGAAGATTGCTCGTTTGCACCTCGAAGGCGCCGTTGCCTGCCACGATGTCGAAGCTGGATTCCAAATCGACGATCCCTGGTTTGCGTCGGATCCCCGAGGCCGATTTCGTTACCTCGGCAGCGGAATGTGGCTGGTCGATGCGGGTGATTACGACAACGAGGGTAGGTCTGAGCTAGTTTTCTCAATCGACCGCGAGAATCGAGGTGGGTACGTGCTCTTCTACGACGATTTTAGGGACCGTGCCGAATTTGAGTTCGGTTATCACTAACGCGTCTGTGTCAAACTTTTTTGTTCTCGTTTAGAACCGAAGAAGCGAAAGCTCTCCAATGTTCGGAATCCCTGCGACGATCTGACCCAGCGGTGGGCTGCTAAAATCGTCAACTAGGGCCCACCGGCCTTCTGCTGTAAGCGAACTTGGCTTCCTTGTGCGGCGAAATTACAAAAGCTCTTCAAGCTTTTCGAGGCTGAGGTCGGCATCCCGGAGGATGTTCTTCAACACCTTCGGATGGAGGATTTTCCCTGCGTGAAACGGCACGGTGACGCGTTTACCGTCCGGATTCTTGTAAATCATGTGGCTGCCAGATTGCCTCGCGAGGGAAAAACCTATTTTCTCCAACACGGCGACGATTTCGCGGGCTGTGAGCCGGGGAAGGCGTGACATCACACAGCAACTTCTACGGTAGACAAACTTATGGAGACGCGCTCCGGGATTTCCTCGCCATTGGCAAGGCGATCCGCGATGTGCAAGCGGATCGCGTCCTTAATGTTTTCGATCGCACCTTCATAGGTGTCACCCTGGCTGTAACACCCTTGCAAGGAAGGACAGGAAACAAAATAGCCGTCAGAATCCGCCTCGATGATGATGGGTAGCGTGAGTTGCCTCATACGCAAATTATAGTGCTTCAGCGGTGGGACGCCAATCAGATTGATGCTGAACTACTCAACACGAGGGCAAGTCGTTGGGATGCGGATCACAGCATGTGCAGGCTGGCTTTGCGCTAGGATGTGGCGCGGCGTGTGGTATGATGCGTTTCGCTTTGCGCCGGTCAGGGTTAGCGGCAGTGTCAGGGGCGCAGCAGCTTGTCTCCTGAGAATCACACGGACCGGAGCCGTTCGCTTTCATCGCCACGAGGCGGGAGGGTGATCTCCAAGTGTTCTCTTGTTTGCTGACGTTGGTCACTCCGCAACGATTAGTTCACCTAAGTTCCACAGACCTCTTCATCATCGTTTTCTATTTCGTACTGGTGCTGGGGATCGGTTTCTACCTAAAACGCTTCGCCAAGACGGGCGAAGACTTCTTTCTAGCCGGCCGGGAAATGACCGCCTGGGTGGCGGGACTGGCGTTCGTGTCGGCGAACCTGGGTTCCCTGGAGTTGCTGGGCTGGGCCGGAAATGCCTACCAGTACGGCATCATGGCCGCCCACTGGTACTGGATCGGGGCCATCCCCGCGATGGTGTTCCTGGGGCTGGTGATGATGCCGTTCTATTACATCTCCAAGACCCATTCCGTGCCCGGATACTTGCAATTGCGCTACGGCCCGGAGGCCTCGGGACTGAGCGCCATCACGTTTGCGTTCATGACGATCCTGATGTCCGGCGTGAACATGTACGCGATGGCAGTCGTGATGCAAGTCGTGCTGGGTTGGAACCTCCATTTCAGCATCGTGGTCTCCTCCTTGACGGTCGGGGTGTACGTGGCTGCGGGAGGTTTGTTTTCCGCGATCTTCAACGAGGTCCTGCAATTCTTCCTGATCTGGTTTGGAGCCCTGCTGATCCCGATCCTCGGACTAATCGAAACACACGGATGGAAAGGGATGGTGGCGCGGATTCATCAGAACTTCCCCGGCCAGAACTTCACTCATTTGTGGGGGCCGATGAATTCCGCCAGCAACAATCCCATGGGCGTTCAGTGGGTCGCGATTGTGTTCGGTTTGGGCGCATCGGTTTCGATGGGCTATTGGTGCACCGACTTCCTGGTGGTGCAGCGCGTGCTTTCCGCCAAAGACGTTCGCTCCGCCAAACTGGCCCCGATCATCGGCTCTTTCTTCAAGATGGCCGTGCCCCTGATCGTGATCCTTCCCGGATTGCTGGGGCGCGCGGTACTGCCTTTCCATCTCGTAGCCGCAAACGTAGCCCAGCCGGGACAGTTCAAATACGATGATGTTCTGCCGCTGATGTTGGCGCGCTATTGCGGGCCGGGATTGCTCGGGTTGGGAGTCACCGCGCTGATCGCGGGATTCATGGCGGGCATGGCGGGCAACGTGAGCGCCTTTGCCACGGTGTGGACGTACGACCTCTATCGCCCGTTCTTGCGCAAGAACGCTTCCGACCAGCATTACGTCTCCATGGGGCGATGGTGCACGATCATCGGCCTGATCATCAGCATCGGAACCGCTTATCTGGTGAGGCATTTCACCAGCATGATGGACTATGTCCAGGCGTTGTTCGGATTTTTCATCGCGCCGCTCTTCGCCTGTGTCGTGCTCGGTATGCTTTGGAAGCGGGTGACCCGAGCGGGCGGATTTCTGGGACTCCTGGCGGGCGTTTCCACGTCCGTCAGCATCTTTGCAATGATGAAATTGGATCCCCAGTCGGTCGGTGTCTTTTGCTTCTCACCGCTCGCGCAACCGCTCGCGCAGGCCATGTGGCAGGCACTGTGGGCGTCTCTGGCGTGCGTGACGGTGACGGTGTTGGTGACGCTGGTGACGAAGCCGCGTCCGGATGCGGAGCTGAGAGGGCTCGTTTACAGCCTGACGGATGTGCCCCACGAGGAGCACTCGAGTTTTCTACGCCGGCCGTTCTTTTGGGGTATGGTGGCGCTCGCGATTTTCGTGGTGCTGCAGATCATTTTCTGGTGAGACAGAATGTCTGAAAAACATCATATTATTCCGGTCTGGTTCTTTGTGGGATTGCTGCTGCTGGTGTACGGGGTGGTGATCTTCGCGAACGGGATCATCGAATGGTCGAATCCGCCGGACACGGTCCTGGCCAACCTCCACGCGCCGGTTTGGTGGGGTGCACTGCTGGTGGCGCTGGGGAGCCTGTTCTGTTATCTGTTCAGGCCGGCAACGAAGACTTAGATTTGGATTGACGCTGTGAATGCAGACGACGGCGTTGGCTATCCGTGCGCGAGTTGCACCGCTGCCCCTTGATAGCCAGGGCCCCGAGCGAGAAAAACAAACCGCAGTGAAGAAAGGGAGAGTGGTGTAAGTCCATGGCGAACGAGAAGAAAAAAATGACGATGGGCGTCATCGTAGGAAACCGGGGATTCTTTCCGGATCATCTGGCGAAGACGGGGCGCGAAGAGATTCTGGCCGCACTCCAGCAGCGAGGGATTGAGGCGGTGGCGCTGACCCCCGAGCAGAGCAAGTACGGCGCGGTGGAGACGCACGAAGAGGCGAAGCGTTGCGCGGAGTTGTTCCGCAAGCAGGAAGGGCGCATCGACGGCGTGATCGTCACGCTGCCGAATTTCGGCGACGAACGCGCGGTGGCGGACACGCTGCGGCTCGCGAATCTGGGCGTGCCCGTACTGGTGCAGGCGACGCCGGACACGCCATCGAAGATGGGCATCACCCACCGGCGCGACAGTTTCTGCGGGAAGATGTCCGCGTGCAACAACTTGAGCCAGTACGGGATTCCGTACTCGCTGACGACGCTGCACACCGAGCGGCCTGATTCCCCGGAATTCGGCAAGGATTTGGAATGGTTTTCCGCCGTCTGCCGCATCGTGAAGGGCGTGCGCAATCTGCGCATTGGCGCGATCGGCGCACGGCCGGCGGCGTTCAACACGGTGCGCTACAGCGAGAAACTTCTCGAAGCGAACGGAATCTCAGTGGAAACGTTCGATCTTTCCGAGGTGCTCGGGCGCATCAGCCGGATGAAAGATACGGACGATGCCGTGGTCCAAAAATTACAAGCGATCGACAAGTACGTCTCCACCGCTGGCGTGCCGAAAGAGGCGCTCGTCAAAATGGCGAAATTGAGCGCGGTGGTAGAGCACTGGATGCGCGCGGCGGACGTGGAGATCAGCGCCGTGCAATGCTGGACGTCGCTCGAAGAAAACCTGGGCGTGGTGCCCTGCACGATGATGAGCATGATGAGCGATAGCCTGCTTTCGAGCGCCTGCGAAGTGGACGTCTGCGGCGTGCTCGGCATGCACGTATTGCGGCTGGCATCCGAAACCCCGAGCGCGCTGCTCGATTGGAACAACAATTACGGCGACGACCCCAACAAAGCGGTCTGCTTCCACTGCAGCAATCTCCCCAAGCATTTCTTCCGCGATGTGCGCATGGATTTCCAGGAGATCATCGCCGGCACGGTGGGCAAGGCCAATACGTTCGGCACCTGCGTGGGCCAGGTGAAGGCCGGGGCGATGAGCTTTGCGCGCTTTTCGACGAACGACACGGCGGGCCGCATGCGCGGGTACGTGGGCTCGGGGCGGTTCACCGACGATCCGCTGGAAACGTTCGGCGGCGCGGGCGTGGTGGAGATTCCGCACATGCAGAAGCTTCTGCACTACATCTGCTCGAACGGCTTCGAGCACCACGTCGCGGCGAATTTTTCGAGCGTCGCCGCCGCCGTGCACGAGGCCGCCACGCGCTATTTTGGCTGGGAGATGTACTGGCACGGGAATTAGAATTCTCGCGCCCCCAGGCGCAGGAAATCCTCATGGCCATCGTCGCGGGAGTGGATTTCGGGACGCTGAGCGTCCGCGTCACCATCGTTGATTCGGTGCGCGGGCGGCTGGGCACGGGCGTCGCCGAATATCCGCTACACCGAAAAAAAGAAGATCCCGATTTTGCCACGCAGAGCCACGCCGATCACATGCGGGCGCTGGCGGAAGCGATGGCGAAGGCGCTCGCGGCGGCGCGCGTAGCCGGAGAACAAGTCGCGGCCATCGCGCTCGACACCACCGGCTCGAGCGTGGTCCCCGTCGGCGAGAATCTCGAGCCGCTGGACGACTACTACCTCTGGTGCGACCACCGCTCCTGGCGCGAGGCGGCGCTCATCACGGAAACGGCCCGCAGCGCCAAGCTCGAGGCCATTGAGTGGTGCGGCGGCGTCTACTCTTCGGAGTGGGGATTTTCAAAACTGCTGCACTGGTTGCGTCACAACCCCGAAAAGCGCGCGCGCATGGCCACGGCGCTCGAACATTGCGACATGGTGGCCGCGGTCCTCTGCGGCGTGATGAATCCGGCGGAGGCGCCGCGCTCGATTTGCGCCATGGGACATAAATGGATGTGGAACGCCTCGCTCGGCGGGCTTCCTTCCGAGAATTTTCTGACTTCGGTTGATCCCGTGCTCGCGGGAGTGCGCGAGAAACTGGGTGGACGTTACGCCACCAGCGAAAAAATCGCCGGCCACCTTACGGCGGACTGGGCGAAACGGCTCGGCCTACGAGCGGGCATTCCGATTCCCGTCGGCGCGTTTGACGCGCACTGGGACGCCATCGGCGCGGGCGCAAAGCCCGGGGACGTTGTAAACGTCGTCGGCACCTCAACGTGCATCATCGCCATGAGCGAGGAAACGAAACTGATCCCCGGCGTTTGCGGCGTGGTGCCCGGCTCGGTGCATCCGAAGAAAACCGGAGTGGAAGCCGGGCTTTCCGCCACCGGCGACATTTTCGAGGCGATCGCGCGGCGCGCGGGAACGAGCGTGTCCGAACTCTCGGTGGGACTCGAGAACTATCGCCCGGGCCAGACGGGACTCTTGCGTCTAACCTGGGACAATGGGGATCGCACGGTGCTGGTCAACGCGGAACTCGGCGGCGTGACCTTGGGTTGGAATCTAACGCACACGGCGAAAGACGAATTGTTCGCGGCGATCGAGGGCACGGCGTTCCATACACGCGTCATCTTCGAGCGCATGGAATCTTATGGAGTGCCGATTCGCCGCGTGATCAACGGCGGCGGCATCCCGCAGAAAAATGAGATCCTCAATCGCGTATACGCGAACGTGCTGGGCAAGCCGGTGCTGGTGCCGCAGGCGGATGTGACCAGTCTGGGCTCCGCGATTTTCGCCGCCCTGGCGGCGGGCGCGTTCAAGAGCATTGAGGAGGCGCAACAGGCGCTTTGCCCGGCGTATCGCGTCGTCGAACCGGATCCCAAGACGCAGAGTGTTTACGAAGAATTGTTTGGGATGTTTCGCGAGCTGTATTTTGGATTCGGAAAGTCCGATGCGAAACCGATGAGTGCCGGCGGCGTGCTGCCGGCGCTGCGGCGAATCGCTTCCGCGGCGCGGGGGAATGGATGAAGCTCGAACGCTTGCGCGAAGAAGTACTGGAAGCGAATCTGGAACTGGTGCGCCGGGGCCTGGTGCTCTACACCTTTGGCAACGCGAGCGGCATCGCGCGCGAGGAAGGATTGGTCGTCATCAAGCCGAGCGGCGTGCCGTACCATGTGATGAAGCCCGCCGATCTCGTGGTCGTGAGTCTCGACGGCAAAATTGTCGAAGGGACGCTTCGCCCCTCTTCGGATCTGCCGACGCATTTGATTCTCTACCGGGCGTTCGCGGGAATCGGCGGAGTGGCGCACACGCACTCGCGCGCCGCAACCTCCTGGGCCCAAGCGCAGCGAGAAATTCCCTGCTTCGGCACAACGCATGCCGATTATTTTCACGGGCCCGTCCCGGTGACGAAGCCGCTTACCCCGGCTGAGATCCGGGCGGATTATGAGGCGAATACAGGCCACGCTATTGTCCGGCGCTTTGCGAAACTCGATCCGCTGAGTTGCCCCGCCGTGCTGGTGGCGGGCCACGCGCCATTTTGCTGGGGCCGCACACCGGCGGAAGCGGCGCACGTCGCGCTGGTGGTGGAAGAGATTGCCGCGATGGCGTTGAACACCCTGCGCGCAAACCCGAAGGCCCGTCCCATCACCAAGGCGCTGCACGACAAGCATTTCCTGCGCAAGCACGGCAAAGACGCGTATTACGGCCAGAAGTAGAGCGCGGCTTGAGACGAGCCGCACGCTGGCGTATCATCTTTCATCCAAGAGATTCTGGGAACCGGGAGATTCATGTTCACTCGTTGGATCGGTGAAGGCGCGCGCTGGTTGCTGGTGCGAATCGTGGATTTGGTCGCGGCCACGGGCATCAATCCGAATACGTTGACGCTGCTCGGATTGATCGTGAACTTCGCGGCGGCGGTGTTTTTCGCGCGCGGCGAATTTCGCGTGGGCGCGCTGATCATTTTTTTCGCGGCGTTCCTGGATATGCTGGATGGCCAAGTGGCGCGGCGCGAACAGCGGGTGACGGCCTTCGGCGCGTTTTTCGATTCCACGCTCGACCGTTACGCCGACATGGCGCTCTACATGGGCTTGCTCGTTTTTTACGCGGTGAACGGGCGCTCGTCGTACGTGGTGCTGGCGGCGGTGGCCACGGCCGGCTCGGTGATGGTGAGCTATTCGCGCGCGCGCGCGGAATCGCTGATCCCTAGTTGCAAGGTCGGCTTCATGGAGCGGCCCGAGCGCATGGTGCTCTTGATGTTGGGCGGATTGTTCTACCGGATGGCTCCCGCGCTGTGGGTGATTTCGGTCGTTTCGACCTTGACCGTCATCCACCGGATCGTTTTTACGTGGCAGGAAACGAAAGCCGGGCGGACGCTCCCCGGCATCCGGCTGAGCCTCTAAGCGATCATCTCCTCAGCTTTTCGTAGTACCCGTCGATTGTGTTCGCCATGATCCCGTGCACTCGGTCGCGCAGTGCGGGCACATCCTCCTTCGTGAGCCCGGCCGTCTCGATCGGCTCGTGAAGATGGACGACGATCTTTCCCGGATGCAGACCCCAGCCGAGTTTGTTGTTGAACTCGAAGGAACCGACGACAGTGATGGGCACGATCGGGCAACCGAACTGCTGCGCCATCCGGAACGCCCCGTCTTTGAATTCGCCGAGGCGGCCCGTTACGGTGCGTTGTCCCTCGGCGAAAACGACGAGGCTGGTGCCGGATTCGAGCGCCGTTTTCGTCAATCGCCACATTTTCTTCAATTCCGATGGGCTGTTTTTGACGGGGACCGGAATATTTCCGAAACGCTTCATCATCCATCCGTAGGCGGGAATTTTGAAATGCGATTCCAGTTCCAGCCCCCGGACGTACTGCGGAATCGCCAGGAAGAGAACGAAGGGATCGAACAAATTCACGTGATTGACGATAAAGAAGTAGGTGCGCTTCGGATCGAAGCCCGGCGCGCGAACCGCCTCAACACCCGCGCCTGCGAAGCGCATGGTGTTCCGGCAAAGCGCGCGTTGCGCGCGGACCGTCTTGCGGGGATTCACAAAAATCGACTGAAGTACCAGGAAGCTGCACACCGGGAAAAAATAGACGGAACAGAGCAGCCAGTGATAGAGGCTGTTGAAGAAAACGAAGGCCTTGCCGCGTTTACGCGGCGGACCTGCTGCGGAAGCCGGCCCGGCGGGAGATTCGACTTGCGGGCCGGCGCTCACACCATCACATCCAACGCGCCCGGCAGCACTTCCAGGCTGGTGCACTGCGTGGTGAAGACTTCGCCGTCCACCATGATATCCACCGGCCCCTCCAAATCGAACTCGATGCGGCGAGCGGAGCGCCGCGACGCGAGCGGGTGCTTGACGTGCGTGCCGTCAAAGAGCGTCGGCAGATTGTAGATGAGGCCGGCGCGGCCGATCGGCCCCCATCGAACGTACTCGATTAGCCCGTCGTCGGTGGCGGCATCCGGCGCGATCATCATGTTGCCGCCGGTAAATTTGCTGTTATTGAAGGTGAGGAACAGGCAACGCCGGCGATCCGGCTCCGAGTCGTCGTCGACCCGCATCGGGAACGCGCGCCGACGGAGGCGCGCCACGGTCGTCAGGACGCCAAGCAAATAGCCGAACATGCCTAAGTGCTTGAAGTGGCGGTTGGTCACCGTGGCGACGTCGGCCGTGAATCCGATGCTCACGATGTTGATGGAGTAGGTGGGGCCGCCGGGGTGATTGAGCCGCACAACATCGCAAGAGCGGCGCCGGCCTTCAACTATGGAACGCGCTGCGTGCTCGGCGACATCTTTGGAGAAGTCCCGCACGAGCGAATTGCCCCGGCCGACCGGCAGAAAACCGAGCGTAGGACGCTCCCCTCCGAGCGCCGCGGGGAAGAGGCCGTTGACGATCTCGAACGCCGTGCCGTCGCCGCCGACCGCAATGAAATTCCGCCAGCCTTGGGCGTAGGCTTCGCGCGCGAGTTGCGTCGCGTCGCCGCGTTTTTGCGTCTCCCGCGTCTCGATCGCGATTCCAGCCGCACGCAGTTTTTCGAGCGCGGCCGGAGCCTGCTTTCGCGCGCGGCCGCCGCCTGCCGCGGGATTCACGATGGCGAGCAGCTTGTCCTTCATCGCGGCGTCGCTCACAGCGGAACCACCTTATCCCGGGCCTGCGCTTGTCGAATTCCTTCCGCGAGGGCCAGGCGCTTGATTTTGAGCGAAGCCGTGCGGGGGAAATCATTGTCGTAGACGAGATAGCCGCTTACGCGCTTGTAGTTGATCAATTTCTGGTTGCGCGCGGCAAGCTGCGCGCGCATCGCCTCTGAAATCTTCTGGCCTGATTCCGGGTGCAGCACGATCACCAGTTGCTCGCCCACCATGGTTCGCTGCGGCCAGAGATAATTTGCGGCGAAGACGCAGAACTCTTTGACGGCGACCCCCTCGAAAACATTTTCGATGTCTTCAGGATAGATATTTTTCCCCTCGGCCGTGACGATCATGTTCTTCTTGCGGCCGAATAGCTGCAAGTGGCCCGCTGGGTCGCAACGGCCCAGATCGCCGGTCAAGAGCCAACCGTCCACAATTGTTTCCGCCGTCATTTCCGGATCGTCCAGATAGCCGGCCATGATCGTCTTGCTGCGCACCGCCACTTCTCCGATTCCCTCCGCATCCGGCTTGGCAATTTTCACTTCAATCCCGGGCAAGGGACGGCCGACGGTATCCGACCGAAAGGGCTTGAAATCATTGATGGTAACGACGGTGCACGCCTCGGTCAGGCCGTAGGCATTTGCGACGGGTATGCCGAGACCATGGAAGAATTCAAGCGTCGAAGGTTCCGTGAACGCGCCGCCGACAAACAGGGCGCGCAGCTCGCCGCCGAACGATTGATGGACTTGCTTCAGCAGGCGGCGGCTGATCGCGAGATTGATGCCGCGTCCGATCAAGAGACCATTCACCGCGATCAAACTATTCAGCATGGCGCGCTTGGCCCTCGGCAGTTCCGCGAAGCGCGCCCGAAGCCCTTTTTCCAGATTCTTCAGGACCGCGGGCACCAGCGTCATGTAAGTGATTTTGTAGCGGGGAAAGGCATCGCGCACAAATTCCGGCCGCAAGGTGCGCAGATGGACCACGCACGCTCCGCAGGTGAACGGCCCGATAAACCCGACCATGAAATCCACGGCGTGATTCGTGGGCAGAATCGAGAGGTACCGGACGCCCGGCCAAAAAGGATAGAGCGACGTCAGCGCCATGCATTGCTCGAGATAACACTCGTGCGTCAAGACGCAGCCCTTGGGCCGGCCGCCCGTTCCCGACGAATAGACGATACAGGCCGGGTCGTCTCGCTGGCGCTCGCGAAACTCCGGTTCGCGCGAACTCCGAAAATCCTCCCAGCGCTGCGCCCCCGCGAGGTCGGCGCCCGCGGGCGCTTCCGTCACCAGGATTAGAGAGAGTTGATGCGCCGAAAAATTGGCCGCCAGCGTGATGGCCCGCCAGATGGCGAATTCCGTGATCAGGATTTTCGCCTGGGAGTGGACCAGCAGATCGAGATGCTCCGCGGCCGTGAGCTTGTAATCGAGGGGAACGAGGACGCCGCTGGAGAAAAAAATCGCGTAGGCGGAAATCAGCCATTTCGACTGATTGGTCATGATGATGGAGGCGCGGTCTCCCGCGGCAAAACCGGCGTCCTGAAGCGCAGCGGCGAGCGGCACGGCTGCGTCGCGAAACTGGCGAAACGTCAAGCGTTTCGGCTCGCGATCGCGGTCCGACTCGATGAGGCACGTTTCTTCGGGCCAGCGCTCGAGTGCCGCGCGGAGCGCGCCGCCCAAAGAACTGAATTGTTTAAGGTCCAGCATCGGAAACTAGGAATTCACTTTCGGTTTGCGGACGAGCGTGCCGCCCCCGCACCAAATTAAATTCGAGGATCTGGATGCGCGATGATTTCGAGTCCGCTGAATTCGCGGGCGGCAATCCGGCCGGATCGCGGCGCGCACAATGGGCTACGGTACGAGCCGCGCCGTCATCGTGATCTCGGCCTTCAAGAGACGCGAGATGGGGCAGCCGGCCTTGGCGTCGCTTGCGGCCTTCTGAAACGCCGCATCGGCAGCGCCGGGGACGCGGCCGGTCACCTCGAGATGAATCTTGGTGACGGTCCAGCCGGCATCGAGTTTTTCCATCGTCAGGGCGGCGGAGGTTTCAAGGCTCTCCGGCGTGAGATTGGCGGCGCCGAGTTGGGCCGAGAAGGCCATCGTGAAACATCCGGCGTGCGCGGCCGCGATTAGTTCCTCGGGGTTCGTGCCCTTGCCGTTTTCAAAGCGCGTGGAAAAAGAGTATTGCGTATTCGAAAGCACGCCGCTATCGGTGGAGATGGAGCCCTTGCCTTCCTTGAGTGAACCTTTCCAAACCGCTGAAGCTTTGCGAATCATCTTGTGTCTCCTTTGAAATAAGTCAGAAGTAATTGGCTTCCGGCGCAGACCGCGCGCGATTGCAGCTCACAATCGAGCCTGGATTCGCGAAGCGAGAGTCTGAAAATCGCTGACGCCTTGCACTTCGTAATCCGGGAGTTCGACCCCAAAGTGATTCTCCAACCGGGTGAGCAATTCCAGCGCCTGCAAGCTGTCGATACCGAGCTTCCGGTAAAAATCGTCGGCAGGCGAAAGCTCGGCGCGCGGAACTTTGAAATGCGAGGCCGCCAGATTCAAAACCTCGTCGGTGGTCTGTTCCAGTGTGGGCATAGCAAACCTTAATTCTATCGCAGTGCGGCCCCGATGCGCGCGCCCGGCCTACGGCAAATAGGGGTGCGCATCGGTGCTCTCGACGAACTTGCGCAGGCCCTCCATGACGGCAGGGCGTGCGAACAGCTCGCAGAACAAATCGATCTCGCGCCGCAGCTCCTCCAGCGGGATCGGCTTCGCAAAGCGCTTGGCAGCGGCGCTCGTGGCGCGATCGAACTTGAGCGTCTGCGCCGCCGTGGCGCGCGCCACGCGCAGCGCCTCTCCCTCTCCCGCGACCTGGCTGACGAGGCCGGCGGATTGCGCCTTCGTGGCGTTGATGCTGCGTCCGGTGAGGAGCAAATCGCGCACCACGCCGTTGCCGGCGTCGCGGCGCAATCGCGGAATTCCGCCGAAGCCGGGGATCAGCCCCAGCCGCAACTCGGGAAACGCAAAGCGCGCCATTTTGTCCGCAACGATCAAATCGCACGCCAACGCCAGCTCAAATCCGCCGCCAAAACAAACGCCCTGCACCGCGGCGATCGTGGTCAGCGGCGACGCATCCAGCGCATTCAATACGCCGTGGATCCGAGTGAGAAAATCGCGCACCCCGGCAAGCCGTTCGCGCTCGGAAGTCCGGAGCGAGCCCGCATACAATTCGCGCAAGTCGGCCCCGGCGGAAAAACCTTCCTTGCGGCTGCTGTAGAGGATCAGAGCGCCGGCGCGCTGCTCGAGTTCCGGCAGAGCGTGCTGAATTCGCTCGAGGTCCGCGAGCATGGCTGTGCCGATCTCGTTGCACGGCGCGAGGTGAAGTTCCACCTCGACGACGCCGTTCACGATGCTCCAAGAGAGTGCTTTGCCGCGATGTTCGGTCATCCCGCTTTCCTTTGATACATTGTTGCGATTTCACCAGCAAAGTGAGCGGCGATGGCGTCGCGCTTGAGCTTGCCATTTGCGGTCAGGAGGCCGCTCTCGATGGTCAGGGCGGATTGTTCCACGTGGAACATTCGTATCTGCTTGTAGTGCGGAAGGTTGGCGTTCACCTTTTCGAAAGCTGCCTCAGCAGGGGCTCGCTCCACTTTGCCGGCCACGATCGCCGCCAGATAGCCGCGCCCATTGCCGAGAAGAATCACCTGCTCCGCGCCCGGGATTGACGCTCGCAATTCCTCCTCGATCGGCTCCGGAGCGATATTGTGGCCTGAATTGAGAATGATCAGGTTCTTAATCCGTCCGACGATTCGCCAGTTACCGTTGCCGTTCACCTCGCCTTGATCGCCGCTGTGGAACCAGCCGTCGCGCAGCACCTTCTCCGTTTCCTCGGGCCGATTCCAATAGCCGGGGAAGATGTTCGGGCCTCGCACCAGAATCTCATCGTTCTCACCGAGTTTCATCTCGATGCCCGCGACGGCCGGTCCGACCCAGCCCGGCTCAAAATTACCGGGGCGATCCATCGTGCAGATGCCGGTGGTTTCCGTGAGTCCGTAAACCTGAAGCACGGGCAGGCCCAGCATCACAAAAAAGAGTTGGGTCTCCAGGGCGAGCGGCGCGGAGCCGCAGATGAGCGCGCGCAGGTTCGGGCCGAGCTTTTTGCGAATCGTCTTGAACACTACGGCGCGCGCCACGGCCAGCCACAGCGCGTCGGCAAGACCCGTGCGGCCTTCGCGGCGCGAAAGCCACGCCGCGCGCCCGCGCTCGAAAATGCGCAGAATCATGCCGCCGCGCTTGCGCAAATTGTCTTCAATCGAACTGCGCATGCGTTCGAGCAGCGTCGGTACATTCAGACAGTAGTCGGGCTGCGCTTCGCCCAACTCCGCCGCGAGACGCGAAAGATCCATCGAGAGGGTCAGCACACTCGAACGCAAGAGGCACGAGAGCAACAGGATCCACGAACCCGCAAAACAAAATGGAAGATAGTGAAACACACGATCCGGCTGCGCCGTCTTTCCCATCAAGTCGTCGAGGCGGGAGCTCGTGCAGCCGAGCATGTGATCGAGATTGCCGACGTTCAAAATGACGCCCTTGGCTTGGCCCGAGGTGCCGGAGGTGTAGATGATCGTCAGCGCGTCCGAGGAAGAGCGCGGAAGCGGGGGTTGCACGCTCGCGGATCCGCCGGCGGAGAAAATCTCGTCAAACAAAATGCGCCGCGGCGCTTCCGACCAAGCGGCGGAAATCGCATCGCGCAGCACGGCATCTCCGCAGAGGATGGCGCTCGGTTGAGCGTCGCGCAGCATCGCCGCCAGCTCAACCGGCGCTTGCCGGGCGTAAAGCGGCACGGTGACGATTCCCTCGGCCATCAGCGCCAGATCGAGCGCGGCCCAACGAATACTGTTCGGCGCGAGCAATCCGCAGCGCTCGCGGCGCGAAAAGCCCGCCGAGCGTAGAAATTCGCGTGCCCGCGCCACTTGCGCAAGCAGTTCCGCGCCGGTCACGGAGACGGCTCCCTCCGCGCGCGCTTCGCGAAGTACGGCCCGCGACGCCGAGCGTTCCAAATTCTCGAAAATGCGATCGAGGAAATTCATCGCGCATTCAGGCCGCGCCGCCGGCTGCGACCGCGCCCTCGTGCGATTCCACCAGGGATTGCAGCAGCGGAGATAGCGGCGGCAAGTATTCCTCCCAGCTGTGAATTCCGCTGCGGACGGGAAAATCCGGATAGCAATCGTGGACGGCTTTCTCGAGATAGACGCCCATGCGGGCCATGAGCTTCAGATGCCGCGCGACGACGCCATAGAGCGCCTCGCGAATCGAATCTTCGTCGCGCACCAGGACTTCCATCACCTCGGCCAGTTTTTCGCCGAGTTGGGCATCGTCCACGGTGAGCAGCAAGTGGGAGTGGCCGCGCTCGCGCATCAAATTGCGGATGCGCTCGTCCATCGTCACGCCCACGGAGACGACGCCCGCCGGCATCGATGTGACGATCCCGTGATACCGCGACGATGCCATCCACCGGCCGCAGCGGAGAATGCTCGCCAGCTCGAACATGTTGAAACGATCCGAAGTGAATGCCGGCGCGCGCAGCTCCGGCGACATCACTTCGCAGGCCCGCGCATCCAGCGCCTCCATCGCCACGAGAATCGTGAAGACGTCGTGCCGCGATTGGAATGCTTTGATCGCGCTGGCGAACTCAGCGAGATATTGGCGATAGGCGCGCTCCACTTCGGGACCCGACTTGTGGAAGTAGATCGTGCGGTAGTGGCTATCCTTGTAAGCGCCGAACAGCGTCCGCGCAATAAATTTCGGAACCGAGGGCTTCACCGGCCACCAGTACGGATTGATTGGACAGACTACCAGTACGGGCTTCTTGCCGTCCCAACCGGCATCGGCGAGCTGCTTCCGGCCGTACTCCGGGCCGAGCGGCTCGAAGGTCCAGGCGGTGTCGGTCCCCAACTCGGTCGGAATGTCCAAATCGCTCAGGATGGCGCGCGACTCTTCGCTGCGCGCAATGACGAGAGATTGGCGCAAGAAGCGGTTGCACATTTTCCGGATGAAAGGGTCCATGTCGCCCGCGTCGCCGCCGTAGCCGACCGACAATTTGTTTTCCGCAGCCGCGATGCCGAGCGAGCCGACCGTCATCACCGTCAACGCGTTGGCGAATTTGCTCTTGAACATCGAGCCTTCGCAGGCGACGACGCCGTGGTGGCGCGGCACCTCGCGTCGCAAGAACGGCGGAAAAACGTCCGGCAGATGCACTTGGCGCGCGTCGCCAAAATAGCCGCGGGTCTTCTCGAAGTCCTGCGTCATCACGCTCAACTCGAGGCGTTCTGCGCCCAGCACCTGGCGAACCTGCCGCATCATCTCGTGAACGCGAAGATCCCCGCCGGTATTGCGCGCGCCGTTATAACCGGCGAAGAGCAGTTTCAACTTTTCGTCCGGTTGCCACGGACGGCCCGCGCCCAGCATCCAGAGGTTGCGCTTCCACTCGATGATCCCGCTGACCCATTCGGCGAGGACGTAGTCCATCATGACGCGCGTCCTCCGCTCGCGACCGGCACTTCGCCGGCGCTGCCCACCGCGGCGGGCCATTCCGCCGCCGCGGGCCAGGCGCGATAGGGATAGTTGAAATGGTTTTCAACGCTGAAGCGGAAAAGTCCGTGGCAATACGTGGAAAAGGGAACAGGGGCTCGGCCCATTTCCGCGACGACGCGCGAATTGTCGAAGACGGTGTTCCACACCAGATAGGGCCAGAAAACCTTCAGCAGCGATGCGCCGCGGCTGAAGGGCCCGCGGCCGCGCGCTAAACGCGTAATGGCGCCCGCGAAAATCGGTTCGAGGCCTTCGAGAAATAAGGGCGGCATCTTGCCGCCCGCGCGAGCGAGCGCCTCCGTCAACTGACGGAAGGTCTCCGAATCCGTTCCGGAGGAAAGATGATAAATCTCGTGATCCGGCTTTTCTTTCTGGTGCAGCGCGACGACTGCGTCGGCGACGTAATCCACGGGAACGATATCAATCCGGTCGTTCGGGCGAAACGGCAGGATCGGCAGCCGCGCGAGAAACACGAAGGCGCGCACCATATCGAACTGCGTGGTTTCCGGGCGCCGGCTGTCGCCGAGGACAATACTGGGGCGAAAGATCGTGCGCGGCACATCGGGCAGGAGTTCGTGCACCATGTGCTCGCAGAATTTTTTGGTGCGCGCGTAGGGATCGTAGTCCGAGCGAGCCCAATCGACCGAAGTGTCTTCCTGCACGACCTCATTGCTGCGCTGGCCCGCCACGGCCACGGTGCTGACCTCGCTGAAGCGGCGCAGCCCGCGCGCCTTGCGGGCGCGCTGGGCGAGCTGAATCACTTCGAGCGTGCCGCGCAGGTTCACGTTGAGGCAGGTCTTTTCGGATTTGCGATTCAGCGACGCGGCGCAATGAATCACCGAGTCCGTCGAATCGGCCAGCCGGCGGTACTGCGTTTCGTCCAAACCGAACTGCGGCGTCGTGAGGTCGCCGAGGAAAATTTGGATGCGGCTGCCGAGCGCTTCGTGGAACGCCTGAGCGCTGAGATGAAGCTGGAGCGACCGCCACAGACGCTCGGAGGCTTCGCGCGAATCGCGCGCGCGCACCAGCAGATTCAACCGGTCGGGATGACGCTCCAGGAGGCGTGCGGCGATGTACGCGCCGATATAACCAGTGGAGCCGGTCAGGAAGATGGCCATGTGGGATTTGGGGCGGCGTCGCCACCGGAGATTGCAGCTTGGGGCTCGGCGAAGCTGAATTGGCGGTGCGGGCGCGGCTCGGGCGGGCGCCCCTCCATCAGCGGATAGCACCACTTGCGGAGAGCGGGAATGTGAATGTTGATCCAGTAGTTCCACCAATCGATCGAACTGGGATCGAAATTGAACAGCGCTCGTTCCGATTCCGGCAGTGAATCCGAAAGCAACTGGACGTTGTCGCTCTCGAAAATCTGCTCGTTGTACAAAATAAAAGGCTCGTAAAGCTGGATCAATTTTTCGATGCGCGCGAGGTCGCGCTCCTGCCGGGCCAGCGGCAGCTTTTTTATGGGCAGCAGGGAAGCCGCGCGATTGATGCCTTTGACGACGGCCATCTGTGCGGGCACGGAGAATTTCTCGTAGCGTTGCTTGGAGACCGGAATCGTTTCAAACCGCAGGCGCAGCCAGTGTTCCAGGCCCTGCTGCGCGCGGTAGTGCTTGCGATGGGCCAGCCCCGTCAATTCGATGGAGCGGCCCATATCGCACGGATTCGAACCGGAGGTGGCGAGCTGATAGACCGGCTCGTGACGCCGCTCGACGAGCGCGGCCGCGATGAGCGTCATGCCGTGGCAAACCATGTCCACCGGAATGACGTCGAGGCACTTGCGGGCGTTTGTCGGCAATTGCCGGAAATAGGTGCCCAGCAGATAGGATAGCGGCGCGGAGGTGTTGATACCTTCGTTCCAGCCGCTGAACGGCTCCTGCGTGGAACTTTCCACGATGGAGGGCCGGGCGATGGCGATGGGGAGCCCAGCGCCCCGGCCCACAATCAGGGATTCGGCGAGGCTTTTTGAAAACGTGTAGGTATTGGGCCAGCCGAGCCGCCGGGCGCGCCGCATCCCCGCGTGCGTCAGCCGGTTTTGCAGCCATCGCGCACGGTTTTTGCGGATGAGTCTTTCGAGCTCCGGGCCTTCGGGCAATTCTCTTTGGCGGCCCTTGGTGGTGGTTCCGGGCTTGCGCGAGGCCAATCGCTCTAGCGCCGGCAATAATTCGGGACTCTCTGAGCGGGCTTCGGCATTACGGATAATTTCCTGGAGCTGCTCCCACTCGCGCTCGGCGTCAAAATCGGAAACGTGCAGCGGCGTGTAATTGGGATGCAGTTCCTCCGCGACGCGGCCGTCGCGCGCCCCGACGACGTAACACGTGGAAAGATGCAGCAGCGCGGCGTGGTTCGATCCCCGCAGGAACTCAATCAGCTGGGCGGCGGGCTCGACGTTGCCCGCCAGGGCATCGCGCAAATCGGGATTGAAATCCGTGAGGCCCGAGCTATTCACCACCACGTCGAGCGTGCGCGCGAGCCGCGCGAGGACTCCCGGGGCCAAGCCGAGTCCCGGTTTACCCGCATCGCCTTCGACGACCTCGACGCGCTCGCGAATAAACTGCGCGAACTTATCTCCGTGCTTTTCTTCCAGCGGCTGAAACACCGGCGACTCTTCGACAATCTTCTCGAACCGGCGTTCCGCCGAGGTGCTGCGCTGGCGGCGGACCAACAAGTAGATCTTCCCAACTTCCGGAAGATCCGCGAGGATGTGCGCGAGCCACACTTTGCCGATGAATCCGGTCACGCCAATCAGAAGAATGTTCTTACCCGCGAGCGCGCGGCGCACGGAAAGCGGCTGCGTCTGCTCGGGGTGCTCCAACACGACCAACGGCTGAGGGTGAGGCCGGCTTTCCGCGGTCTCGCGAGCCACCGGACGAATCGTGCGCTCGGCGAGCGCCGGCTTGCGATGCCAGCCAAGATCGCGAATTAACCTTGCGGAGTCCATGTGTCCATCGGGACCTTGCCCCATGATCCATCCCACAGGGCCTCGGGGCCGAACCACGGGATCCAGGAGGCGGCCCGTCGCCACGCCGCTGCGGAACTCGAGCCGGTTGGAGATGAGTTGCTCCACACCGAGATGCCGGGCCAGCGGCTGCATGACGTGGTCCAACCCCTGGCTGACCAATACAACCGGGCCATACTCCTCCTGCCACTGTTTCAGGCGGGCCACGCCTCCCGATTTCAGTTGCCGCTTCAGTACGTACTCAAAATATTCTTCGCCCAGCAGGTCCAGGCGGTCGCGAGTAACGCCCGCGAGAAGCGTGTGCAGCACTCGCGTGGCAAAAACGCGATGGCTGGCGTAAAGCGCCGGGCGCATCAAGGCCAGCAGCAGCGTCGAGCTGCGCCGCGACCATCGCTCCGCAAAACTCTGCGAGTTCCACGTGAAATACGCGATTGGGCGCACTGCGCCGAGGTCGACGAGGCTGCCTTCGACGCGCCAATACGTGCGCGTTCCGTCGCTGGGGCGGCCGATAGCTGCAGGCGCGCGCTTCGCCGACTGGCCCGGCGGGGTTCCGGTTCCGTTGGAAGAAGCGGCTTGTGAATTTGGACGGCTCAATGCCAAGTCCTCATAATTCAGGACGCTGACCTCAAACCCAACCGTGTGGGAGGGGTAGAAAATAACACCCTGCCGGATGCGTGGCAAGCCCACGGCGGGCACAGCGACTGCAAGTCTAGCAAATACAAGCAATTGCAGGAATACCCGCGTGTCATAAGGGAGGTCATTTCTTAACTGGATTACAACCGGGAGCCGGGCTTAGGCACCGCCACCCCTCCGGGCGCTTTTCCGGCCGATCGCTAGAACTTCCGCGGAAAGACGCTCGCCGAATTCCCGGCAGCCCACAATCCGGCTGTTCGGTTCCGCGATGTCCACCGTGCGCACACCTTCGAGCAGCAATCGGTCGAGCGCCGATTCGATCCAATCGGCCTCGGCTGCGAGCCCAAAGCTTTCGCGCAGCAGCATCGCCGCCGAGAGAATTGCGCCAATCGGACAAGCCACGTCTTTGCCGGCGAGCGCCGGAGCGGAACCGTGAATCGGCTCGTAAAGCGACGGCCCCGAACCGCAACTCAACGAAGGGATCAAACCGATCGATCCGACAATCGCAGCGGCGGCGTCGCTCAAGATATCGCCGAACATATTGGAAGTGACCAGGACGTCGAAGTTCCCGGGCGCGAGCACCAATTGCATCGCAGCGTTGTCCACGTAAAGGTGCTCGACCTTTACGTCCCGATGCTCGCTCGCGAGCCGCGTCACCGTGCGTCGCCAGAGAGCGGAACTGGTGAGCACATTGGCTTTATCGACGGAAGCCAATTTCTTCGCGCGCCGCTCGGCTCGCGCGAACGCGTACTGCGCGACCCGCTCGATCTCCGCTGTCGTGTACGTCTCGACGTCCCACGCGCGTTCCGCGCCTCCGCTCTCCTCGAGTCCGTGCTCTCCGAAATAGATTCCCCCGGCCAGTTCGCGCACGATTTCGATATCGATGGCGCCGATGCGTTCCGGCCGCAATGGCGAAATCCCCGCAAGCGGCGCAATCAGCCGAATCGGCCGCAAGTTGATGTAGAGTCCCATCTCCTTGCGCAGCGCAAGCAGGCCGGATTCCGGGCGCTGGCCGGGCGGCCGAGCGTCCCATCGCGGACCACCCACTGCGCCAAGCAGCACAGCATCCGCACGAAGGCAGGCGTCCAAGGTCGCGTGCGGCAAAGGCTCGCTCGCGGCGTCAATTCCAGAGCCGCCGAAGGGAAGCTCCTGAAACTCGAAACGATGATTGCCCGCTTTGGCGCAAGCCTCAAGCACGCCTACGGCGGCCCGCGTCACTTCCGGGCCGATTCCGTCTCCCGGAAGCAGGACGATTCGCTTGGAACCGGTGGATTCAGCACTCATTTTGGTTGGGGGATCATTCCTCGCTCAAGGCAGACCGCACGATCACGAGCCGGCGGGAACGTCGCTGGGAAGCGAGGAGAACGACTTCCGGCGAATCACCTGGTGCGCGATGGCGAGCAAGTCGCGCTGGCGGACGTGCTTGGCTTCGTCGGCCAGCGCAGTCACCTGCCGGTAACATTCGGCCAGCTCTTCATCGGTCGGCTCATACCCGAGATCCTTCAGGCTCGCCCGGAGCGCGTTGCGTCCCGAGTGCTTTCCGACCACGAGCTGCCGCGCGGGCACGCCCACCGCTTCCGGCGACATGATTTCGTAGGTGAGAGGATTCTTGAGTATGCCGTCCTGGTGGATGCCGGCCTCGTGCGCAAACGCATTCGATCCGACCACGGCCTTATTGGGCGGCACATGCACGCCCGTCACCTCGCTGAGCATGCGGCTGGTGGCGAAGATCTTTTCCAAACGGACGCCCGTAGTTACGCCGAACGAGGCATGCCGCACTGCGAGGGCCACTACAATTTCTTCGAGCGAAGCGTTGCCGGCACGCTCGCCGATGCCGTTGATGGTGCACTCCACCTGCCGCACTCCCGCGCGCACGGCCGCCAGGGAATTGGCGACGGCGAGCCCGAGATCGTTGTGGCAATGCGCGCTGTACGTGATGCCCTCGGGATCGCCCAGATACTCCCGCACGCGCGTGAACATCTCGGCGTACTCTTCCGGGACAGCATAGCCGACCGTATCCGGCAAATTGATGATGGTGGCGCCGGCATGAATCGCCGTCTCCACGGCCTTGCAGAGAAATTCGATTTCGCTCCGGCTCGCGTCTTCCGCGGAAAACTCAACCTCAGGGCAGTGGCGCCGCCCAAACGCCACCATGGTCTGTATGGCTTCAAGGGCCTGCGAGCGCGAGAGACGCAGCTTGTGGTGCAAGTGCAGGTCGGAAGTGGCCAGGAAGATATGCAGGCGGGGATGCCGGGCGGGAGCGAGGGCTTCAAGCGCGGCATCTACGTCCAGTTGGCGCGCCCGGGAGAGCGCCGCTACGCGCGAGCCCGTGATCTCTTTGGCGATTTCGCGGACAGCTTCCAGGTCGCCGCGCGAAGAGATGGGAAATCCGCCCTCAATGACGTCCACGCCCAGCTCGGAGAGTTGCCGGGCGAGGCGTAGCTTCTCGGCCACGTGCATGGAGAAGCCGGGAGATTGCTCTCCATCGCGGAGAGTCGTATCGAAGATGTGTACGCGGTCCATAGGCCGCCAAATGGCTGCGGGAAACCTCATTAGACCGCGAAAGTCCCGTCTGTGTCCAATTTATATTTGTTGTACACGGCATAATCTTTGGTTATAAGGGGACATTGCCGTCCTTCGGAGGACCCCGTGGATCTCGCTCAATTGCAAGTGTTTCTGGCCGTGGCGCAGGAGCGCAGCTTCTCGCGCGCGGCCGAAAAGTTGTTCCGGACCCAGCCCGCCGTGAGCATCTCGGTCCGCAAACTCGAAGAATCCGTGGGCCAGCCGTTGCTCGTCCGCGGGGCGCGCCAGGTGAAGTTGACCGACGCCGGCGAAATGCTCCGGGACTACGCGGAGCGGCTTCTCAACCTGCGCGATGAGCTGGGCAAGGGCCTCGAAGGATTGAAGGGGCTTAAGAGCGGCCAGCTTAGCTTCGGCGTCAACGAGAGTTCGATCCACGCGCTCATGCCGGCCTTGGCACAGTTTCACCGGATCTATCCCGGGGTGCGCATCGTGGTGCAACGCGTTTTTTCGCGCGACATCCCGCGCGAGATCCTGAACTACCGGCTGGATCTCGGCGTAATCTCCTACGTGCCGCAGGATCCCAAACTGGAGGCGCGGGAAATCCTGCGCGACGAGCTGACGCTGGTGGTTCCTCCCAATCACCGGCTGGCAAAACGCAAGGAGACGGACCTCGCGGAACTCGGTACGGAGACTTTCGTGGCGCACATTGTGGACTCCTCGTTCCGTTTGCGCGTGATTCAACTCTTTGCCCGCCATCGCGTGCCGTTGCACATTGACGTCGAGCTTCCCACCATCGAAGCCATCAAGCGATTCGTCGAAATGGGAATGGGCGTTGCGATCGTGCCGCGCATGTGCGCGCAATGGGAAATCGAGCGGGCCTGGCTCGCGGAGGTTCGCGTGAAGCAGCTCAAGATGCCGCGGCACCTCTATCTCATCTCGCGGCGTGGCGCACGGCTTTCCCATGCGGCGGTGGGGCTGATGAGGCTGTTGCGAGGACTGCAGACCGCCGCTCCCGAAGTTCCTGAGTGAGGGGCGGGCTGTCCGAGTGGCAGAGCCGGACAAAAGCCGCACAAAAAAGTGCGGCGCCCAGCCGAAGCAGGGCGCCGCAAAAAAACACTCGAGTTAGTTCAGGCGCTAGCCGCCGGAAGCCGAATTCGCCGCCGCAGCTTTCTGTTCCTTGATCTGCTTCACCTTGTCCACGAGATCGTCGGCCTGCTTCTGCAGAGACGCGCGCTCGTTCATGTCGTCCACCATGTCCGCCTTGCGACGAAGAAGCAGATTCAAGTAGGCCATTGCGTCGTCGTAATCGGGCCGGAGTTCGACGGCCTTTTGGAGCTTGGCGATTCCGTCGTCCACCAGAGCGCCGTCCTCCTGCGTATATTGCGCCCGCAGGTTCGGAGGCAAGGGATCTGCGTCCTTGATTTGTTTCCGGGGATTTTCCTGATTGTACTTGGAGCGCAGTTCGGCGTTCGCGCGAAACGCCAGGGTCCAATCGATCACCCCGATCCAATAATAAGACTCCGGGTCCTCCGGCTTAATATCGATGTGTTTCTGGTGATAGGCCTCGGATTCCTTGAACATATCGATGTTAAACGGCGGCCCCGCGGCCATCTGAAACAGCATCGATCCGATGCCGTCGATCGCGGAGAGATTGTTGGGATCAATGGACAACACATCTTTGAATTCCGCGACGGCCTGCTGGCCCATGCGCATGTTGTCTTCGGTCGTCGCGCCGGGCGTGTACTGGCTGGCGTAGGCCGTGGCCAGATAGAGTCGCGCGCTGAGCAGGGTCGGATCGAGCTCCTTCGCCTGCTTGAAATCCTCCACGGCGACGTCGTACTGCTGGTTGCGATACGCTTCGACGCCTTTGTTGAGCATGTCGCGCGATTTCAGTTTGTTGCAGCCCCCTGTGCCGGCAATGGCAACGACCGCGACCAACGCCAGCCAGGCGATGGGAACATTTCTTCGAAACCACTCTCGATCTGCGACTGGATTCATAGCTGGCAAGTCCATTCTTGCGAAGGTTTCCTTCTACTCCATTTTTACCGGCAACCCCCAGATTGCCGGGGACTACACACCCCGCCTGCTTCGATCCGATGCGGAACTAACTCGTTAGCCGCCGCTCTCCATCTTCGCGGTGATGAGACCAACGGAGTCGATCCCCGAGGCGCGCATGATGTCAATGGCGCGGGCCACGTCGGCGAACCGCACGTTATCGTCACCTTTGACGAAAGCGATTTTTTCGGCGCGCGTCTTAAAAATGTCGCCCAACCGACCGCCCATCGTCTCCCAGGTGGTGTCTTCGTCGTTGATCTTGAGTTTGCCGTCATCCAGAACTTGCACGACGATCACTTTATCCTGAATGTCCTGATTCTGTTGCTGGTTCGGCGGCGGCGGTTGTGGGACGAGGGCGTCCAACCCGTGCGGCGTCAGCGGTGTGATCACCATGAAGATGATCAGCAGAACCAACAGAATATCGATGAG
>Ga0209415_10004523_pt1 | contig 25421 bp, 36 predicted proteins | sample PeaSoiSIISIP2007_FD_187696 | JGI IMG/M metagenome (GOLD analysis project Ga0209415, IMG submission 187696) | Peat soil microbial communities from Weissenstadt, Germany - SII-SIP-2007 (SPAdes) (version 2) | ecosystem: Environmental > Terrestrial > Soil > Wetlands > Peat | place: Germany... | reverse complement strand
CGCACCCCCGGTGGGCCGGTAGATCAGCGGAAGATCGCTACCTTGGCAAGGTAGAGGTCGCGAGTTCAAAGGGCCGGGACCCGCGCCGCTCCCGGCCGGAAATTCTCGCCCGGTCCACTCTCCTCGATCCGGCGACTCCACATCGGCAAGTGTCGAGACAGGGCACCGACACGAACCGAGCCGCTTTATACCGGCCGAATCCTCGGCTCGGCTCGTGGAAGGGGAAATCCGCGAGAAGATCGCCGGGGAGGTCGTCCTCTCCCCGCATCCGGGGCGGACGATGCGCAAATGGCGGGAGGACTTCGGCGTCTCCCAGCGCGACCTCGCCAAGCAGCTCACCACCGTCCCCTCCGTGATCTCGGACTACGAGTCCGAGCGACGGGCGAGCCCGGGCGCCGGGTTCATCCGACGGTACGTCGACGGCCTCCTCGCGATCGATGGAACGACCGGTAGCAAGGTCGGCCAGCGCCTGGGGGTCCGGTCGCATTCCGACGGAATCCTCGGGTTGCGCGAATTCGCGGTCGCGATCCCGCTCCGCGCGCTCGCCGACCGCTTGGAGGCTCGGCCGGTGAGCCGCGTCGACCTGCACCGGGACATCCACGGGTTCACGGTCCTCGACGCGCCCCGGGCGATCCTTTCGATCGACGCGTCCCGCTTCGTCGAGGTCTACGGCTGGTCGACCCAGCGGGCGCTCATCTTCGCCAACGTGAAGTACGGACGCTCCCCCATGGTGGCGATCCGCGCCCATCCGCTCAAGCCCGCGGCCGTCGTCTTCGCGAACCCCGGCCGGGTCGACGCGCTGGCCGTCCGTCTCTCCGAGGTGGAGAACATCCCGCTCCTCACGACCTCCCTCGCCGCTCCGGCCGTTCTCGAACGGCTCGAGGAGTTGTAGGGAGGTCGCGGAGGGAAACATGGACGCAGGGATCGTAAGCTATGGGGCGTACGTGCCGAGGTACCGGATCACTCCGACCGAGATCGGGCGGGTGTGGGGGATCGACGGCAAGGGGATGGGCCTCGGACTGAACGTCGTCCGAAAGAGCGTCCCCGCGCCCGACGAGGACACGATCACGATCTCGACCGAGGCGCTGCGGGTCGCCCTCATCCGCGGGGCCATCGACCCTCAGCAGATCGGCGCCCTGTACGTCGGGTCGGAATCCCATCCGTATGCGGTGAAGCCCTCGGCGACGGTCGTCGCGCAGGCCGTCGGCGCCACGCCGAACCTGACGGCCGCCGACTTCGAGTTCGCGTGCAAGGCGGGCACGGCGGCGATCCAGACGTGCCTCGGCATGGTCGGGTCGCACATGATCCGCTACGGCGTCGCGATCGGGACCGACACCTCCCAGGGCGCGCCGGGCGACGCGCTCGAATACTCCGCCAGCGCGGGAGGCGCCGCGTTCGTCATTGGGCGGGAGAACGTCATCCTCCGCGTGCACCGGACCCTCTCCTACACGACCGACACGCCCGACTTCTGGCGCCGCGAGGGCCAGCGCTACCCCAGTCACGGGGGCCGGTTCACCGGCGAGCCCGCGTACTTCCGGCACGTCACCGAGTGTGCCCAGCGCATGTTCGAGGCGGTCGGGTCCACGCCAAAGGAGTACCAGCACGTCGTCTTCCACCAGCCGAACGGGAAATTCCCCCAGCGCGCGGGAAAGCAGCTCGGCTTCACGGAGGCCCAGATGCGCTACGGTCTCGTCACTCCGTTCATCGGCAACACCTACTCCGGGGCCGCGCTCCTCGGGCTCGCGAACGTGCTCGACCACGCGCAACCCGGAGAACGGGTCCTCATGGTCGGCTACGGGTCGGGCGCCGGTTCGGATGCGTTCGACCTCGAAACGACCGACGCGATCGCGTCGTACGACCGGTCGTACGGCCGCCCGATCCAGGAGTACCTCGACGGCGGGGTCGAGATCCCCTACGCCGTCTACGCCAAGTTCCGGGGCAAGATCCACATGGGAGGGAGCTAACGATGCGGGAGGTCGCGGTCCTCGGGGTGGGACAGACCAAGTTCGGGGAGCTGTGGGACCGCTCGTTCCGAGAGATCGGGATCGAGGCGGGTCTCCAGGCGCTCGTCGACGCGAAGCTCGGCAGCGGCGACCTGGGAGGGCTCTTCCTCGGCAATATGGCTTCGGGAACGCTGCTCGACCAGGAGCATATCGCGCCGCTCATCCTCGACTATGCCGGCTTGGCGGGCCGCCACCTCCCGGCGGTGCGTGTCGAAGGCGGGGGAGCCTCCGGCTCGCTCGCGCTCCACCAGGGTTTCCTCGCGGTAGCGAGCGGGTGCTACGACTTCGTCGTCGTCGGCGGGGCCGAGAAGATGACGGACGTCCTCGACACCACCGCGAACGAGATCATCAGCTCGACCGCCGACCACGAGTGGGAAGTGGTCTTTGGAGCGACGCTCCCGGCCCTGTGGGGACTCATCGCCCGGCGCCACATGCACGAGTTCGGGACGACCCGCGAGCAGCTGGCCCGCGTCGCGGTCCAGATGCACGAGAACGGTTCGAAGAACCCCCTCGCCCATTACCGGAACAAGCTCACGCTGGAGCAGGTCATCGGCGCCGGGGAGGTCGCCGAGCCGCTCGGGGTCCTCGACTGCGCCCCCCTCTCGGACGGCGCGGCCGCGGTCGTCCTCGGCCCGCTCGAGGTGGCGCGGAAGTACACCGACACCCCCATCCGGATCGCCGCGAGCGAGGTCGCGTGCGACACGATGGCCGTACAGCACCGGGCCTCCGTGACCACCCTCGCGTCGACGGTCGTGGCCGCGCGGCGCGCCTTCCAGCGCGCCCGTCGCGCGCCGGGCGATGTCCGGGTCGCCGAGGTCCACGACGCCTACACGATCAGCGCCCTCCTCGCCCTCGAGGACCTCGGGTTCGTCGAGAAGGGCCAGGCAGGCCCGGAGTTCGCGAGCGGGCGGTTCGCGGCCGGCGGCTCCCTGGTCGTCAACCCGTCCGGGGGGCTGAAGGCGCAGGGTCGTCCGTTCGGCGCCGTGGGCGTGGCCCAGGTCGTCGAGCTGGTCCGCCAGCTCCGCGGCGAGGCGAAGGAGCGCCAGGTGAGCGGCGCGACGCTCGCACTGGCCCACGACGTCGGCGGGACCGGCGCGACCAGCGCGGTCCATCTGCTCGAGAGGGCCGATTAGGAGGGGACGATGTCGATCGCACGATTCTGGCGCGAGACGCCCCGACGCTACAACCTCGGAGGGTCGAAATGCCCTCTCTGCGGGACGGTCTACTTCCCCCCGCGACCGGTGTGTCCCACGTGCCCACAGCACCGCCGTTCGCTCGAGAAGATGGTCCCCTTCCAGTTGAGCGGGGACGGCACGGTCTTCTCGTTCACGGTCGTCCATGACGCGGCCGAGGGCTTTGAAATGCAGGTGCCGTACGTTATGGCTCTCGTGAAGACGGTCGAAGGGCCGATCCTGACCGGGCAGGTCGTGGACGTGGAGCCCGGGGAGGTCGCGATCGGGCTCAAGGTCCGTGCCACCTTCCGCAAGCTGCGGGAGGAGGGAAAGGCGGGCGTCATCCACTATGGCTACAAATTCACCCCCTCGCTCGAGACGGACGTGCGTCCTCCGGCCCGGGGCCCGGCGGTCCCGGTCGAAACCGCCGCGCCGACCTCCACGGACCGGGCTTCCGCGTGAGCGCCCCGTTCCGCCGCGACGGGGCGCCCCGGCCCCCGGTCGAGGAAGGACCGAAGGACGAGGAGTTCGCGGGCACGTATGCGGCGGGCTACGAGGAGGGGGTTCGCAGCGCGCTCCGGGAGGTCCTGGGCCACGCGTCGCGGGGCCATACCGCCGCCGAGCTGAGGATGCTGGTCGAGAGCCGGCTCGCGCGCCTTTCCGAGGAGGTCGAGCTGAAACGGCGGAGCATGCTCGCCCCCCCCCGGCAGCCCGCGTGGGCTTCCCTGCTCCGCCCCCCCTCCGGAGCGCGCCCGTGGCACGTCCCGATCGGCACGTCCCCGGCGCCGAGCCTCCGTCTCGCGTCGGGGGGGAGCCTGCTCATCCGGGAGGAGCGCCCGCGGCGCGCGATCGACCTGCTCGCGGAGACCGCTCCCCGGTTCCCCCGGGTCGTCCTGCTCTCCCTCCATCCGCCGGACCTTCCCGGGCTGCGGCCCGAGCAGCGGATCGTCATCCCGCTCACGTCGGCGGGCGACGGTCCGGACGGGGCGGCTCCCGGCCCGGGCGAGATCGGCGGGCGGCTGCGGGAACCGACCGAGGCGCCCGGGGGAGCGCTCGTCTACCTCGACGCCCTCGAGTTCCTCGCGACCGAGCACTCCCTCGAGACGACCCTGCGCTTCGTCCAGTGGCTCGGCCACCAGGTCTCGACGACCGGCTCGGCCCTTCTCGCGTCGGTCGACCCCCGGGCCCTCGACCTCAAGGACCTAAGTCGGCTCGAACGCGCGTTCCAGGCGGTCGGGTAGCGGGCCCGGGCCGGGCGGCCCACCGCCGCCGGAGCACCGATAGGCATAGGAACTACGAGCACCACGCGGGAGTGCGAGGCGCCCCGTCCGTGCAGGTCGCATTCTTCACCGACTCGTACCCCCCCATGCGCGACGGCGTCGCGGAGATCACGGGCGGGCTCGCCCGCAGCCTCGTCCGGCTCGGCGTGGGCGTCCGGGTCTTCGCGCCCCAGACGGCGAACGGGGCCCCCTCGGAGGAGAGCGAGGAGGACGGGGTCCAGGTCCGCCGGGTCCGGTCCGTCTCGGTGCCGCTCTATGCCCAGTACCGCTGGCCGATCTTCCCGCTGAGCCTCGTCCGCGGGGCCCGAGGGCTGGCGGAGGCGGACGTCGTCCACGTCCACACCCCCGGCGGGATCGGGAGCGCCGGGTTCCTGGCGTCGCGGAGGTTCGGTCGCCCGCTAGTCGGGACGTTCCACACCAACATCCGCGCGATGGAGGCGTCAGTGCCGCCGAAGTTCCTCGTCCCGCAGTTCTTCCGGGTCGCCTGGTGGTGGAACCTCGGGCTGTACTGGCGATGCGACGTCGCCACGGCTCCGTCCGTCGCCGCGCGGACCGCGCTGATGCGGGGCGTCCGGAAACCGTTCCGCCGCGACGTGGAGGTGGTCCCGAACGGGGTCGACGTGAGCCGTTTCGGACCGGGGATGAACGTTCCCGATTGGCGGGCGAGGTGCGGGCTTCCGTCGGGCCCGCTCGTGACCTACTTCGGACGGTTGACCGTGGACAAGGGGGTCCACCGGTTCCTGGATGCCGTGGCCGAAGCCTCCGCGAGCACGGAACTCGTCGCGATCGTCGGAGGCGCCGGCCCCGAGGAGCGGGCGGTCCGCGCTCGCCTCACGGACGACGACCGCCTCGGCCGCCGGGTCCGGTTCATCGGGCCGGTCGCGGAGGAGGAGAAGCCGGCCCTCTTGAGCCAGAGTGACCTCTTCGTCCTCCCCTCGACCAGCGACACCTCCTCGGTCGCGCTCCTGGAAGCCATGGCGTGCGGCACGACCGTCGTGGCGCCCGCGACGGGCGGAGCCGCCGAGCTCGTCCAGGACGGCCGGACGGGGCGGCGGGTCTCCGTGCTGGAACCCGGAGCGCTCGCGCGTGCCCTCGTCGAACTGATCGAGGACCCGGCGGAGCGCCGGGCGCTCGGCGCCCGTGCCCGCGAGGAGGTTACGCGCAACGCTTCGCTCGAGGCGATGGCCCGACGGTTTATCTCTCTCTACGCGCATGTATTGGAATCCCGGAGGGTCGTTGCCGATCGTTCCACTTCCTGAGCTCGACCGGCTCGCCCACGATCTCGCCCAGGAGCGCCACGGCACGTTCTCCGAGCGGGCCCTCGGGCGCGCCTACGAGGAGTACCTCGCGCGCCGACGGACCCCCCTCGGTCCGGTCCGGCTGAGGGCCGACGGACGGGACTTCAGTACGTTCTATGACCTCGTCGCCGACCCAAGCGCCGGGGCGGAATCGCTGGAGCTCTGGCTCGACCCCGCTCCCCCGGCCGGACCCGCCTGGGAGTTCCTCCGGCCCTTCGAACGGATCCTCTTTGCCGCGGACGGAAGCGCCGAGGTCTTCTCCGCGGGCACGCCGTCGCCGACCCGGGCCATCGCCCGTTTCCTCCTCCGCGAACATTACCTGCCGAGGACGGAGGCCGAGGAGGACCGGGCCGCGGGGGGAGGGCCCCGGGTCGCACTCCCGACGACGATGCGGTCCTGGCAGGAGGGAGTCGGGGCCTGCCGCAGCCGGGGTCTCCTTCCGTTCTCCGTCGCGGTCCTGCTCTACTTCGCGGACGAGCGGATCGCCTACGAGATCGACCTCGTGAGGTCGGTCTTCCTCGCCGACGTACGGGCGGGCCGCCTCGCGCCGGCACGGCGGGTCCGTCGTAGCGCCCGCCTGAGCTGGTCGGTCGACCGGGCGGTGGGGCGGGGCGACCTGCCGCTGCTGGCGGCCCGCGCGCTCTCGGTCCTGGTCGAATCGCAGGGCCTCACCGCGGTGGAGATGACCCACGTGTTCGGAGGGGTCCGGGAGACCGTCGATTCGGCCCTTCAAGGACTCGCCGCCCGCGGGTTCGCGAGCTTCGACCGGCGCACGGCCACGTACCGACCCCACCTGGACACCTTCTTGCCTCCCCCGCCCGCCTCCGGGCACGTCTCGTCGGCCCCCATCGCGGAGTCCAATCCTGCGCTCCGCACGAGCGTGCAGGAGCTGATCGCTGCGGCGGACGCCCGCGCCTCCTGCCCGCTGTGCGGGGACCCGCTGCCTCCCGGAACCCGCGGGATCCTCTGCGACCGGTGCGCGGCGGAAGTGGGCGCCGGGTAGGGGACGGGCCTGTCGGGAGTTTCCGCCTCCGGCGGGTCTCGCCGGGGACCTTTGAACCCGAGTTCTCTGGCTTAGAAGGCCAGTGCTTGGTCCGGGCTAAGCTACAGGCCCGAGAGCCGACGGGCGCCCCGGGCCATAATCCTTCGGTCCGACGCGGAGGAGCGACGGCTTCCGGCGGAGGCGACCAGATGCGCGATCCGGAGCGGTTCGGGGACGTGGCCGCGGACCACCGTTCGGCGGAGAAGTTGGGCCGCCTCCGCTCGGCGGCACCCGACCGCGGTGAGGAAGACGGGAGGACCGGGGGGTGGCATCGGGAAGAGCCGGTGGCGGCGCAGGAGCACCCAGCGACGGGACGCGTCCCGGGGGAACCATTTGCGGAGCGCGGCATGGATCGCCGGGAACTCCGGCCGGTTCCGGGTGACCGCCACGATCGGGACCCGCAGTCCCCGGTGCAACCGGTCCAAGTCGAGCACGTTGAACCCTCCTACCACCGCACCGTCCAACAGGACGGCGTGGAGCCCTTCGAGTCCGCCGGTCGCCCGCACGAGGCGGAGGACCTCGGTCGTCGCGTCGCGGCCGTCGACCCGTACCCGACCGAGACGGACGGACTCCACGCGGTCCGGGGCGGCGACGGCGACGGCCGCGAGCGGAGCCCAGCGGTCGCTGCGACGGAAGGCCCCGTCGTCGACGCCGACCACGCGGACGTGCAGCTTCGAGAATCTCGGCCGCAACGCTAAGACCCCGGAGGGGGTCGGCCGACCGGGATGGCGCCGCCGCTCATCAGCGTCCGTTGCCCGGCGTGCGGGGGCCCGGTCTCGGTCATTCCGTCGCCGACCCCCCCGACGCAATGGTATCCCTGCCCGCACTGCCGCGCCCCGGTGCCGGTGGTCGTCCCGCGCGACCTGCCGCCCCTCTACACGTGGGAAGTGCTCTCCGGGCTTTACCCCTACCTTCCGACCCCGCGGACGCCCCGCTGGAGGGCAAGTCGGGCGGCCGCTGGCGCCTTGGTGAACATCGCGGTGATCGCCGCGGTCCTCGCCGCGATCCTGGGGTACTACGCGATCGCTTCGACCTCCCCGGCCACCTTCTCGGTGACCGGCACGGTCGACCTCCAGCCGAACTCCGTGACGACTCCCTATCCGGTAGTCGGGGCCGTGGTCGCCGCCACCGACGAGGCGGGGCACAACTACTCCACCACCACCGGACCCGGTGGAACGTTCGACCTGCCTCGTCTCCCGACCGGAGGGATCTCGCTCAACGTGAGCTTCCCGGGGTATGCCCCGATGACGGTCGACGTCTTCCTTTCCACCGTCTTCTCGGCCGGAGCAAGCGGAGTCGAGGTCACGCTCGTCCCGGGGAACGTCTCGAACGGTACGGCCGGCTCGCTCACGCCGTTCGTGAACCTCGAGACGTTCGTCGCCGCGGTCGGAGGCGGGGTCGTTCTCCTCGGTCTGGTCGCGGCCATCGCCGGCGCTGCGGCGATCCTCACGCTCCGCCGGGACCGGCCCGCGCTGGGGGTGGTCGGAGGGGGCGCCGGACTCTTCGCGCCAATGATCCTCCTCCTGCTCGACCTCGGCGACCCGTTCCCGGTCCTCCTGGCGGCCAGCGGGGTGCTGGCCGCGATCGGCGGGTTCGCGCTCGCGATCCGCGCGATCGAGATGGGGATGGTGGGCGCGGCCCCCGATTGACCGAAGGTCGGGAGCCGAGGGGTTTAGACCCACGCCTCCCTCCCGCTCCGGACCATGGAGCTCCGCATCGGCTGCTCGTCGTGGACGTCCGAGTCGTGGACCGGCCGGATCTACCCGAAGGCTCTCCCGGCCGGGGAGCGGCTCTCGGTCTATGCGCGCCTGTTCGACACGGTCGAGGTCGATTCGACCTACTATCGGAGCCCCCCGCCCGCGATGGTCGTGGGCTGGCGACGGAAGACCCCGCCGGGGTTCCTCTTCACCCTCAAGTTCCCGCGCGACCTCCTCGACCCGAAGAAGCCGGTCGACCCGGAGAAGGTAGCCGCGTTCGTCGCCGCCGCGCGGCACCTCGACGAGAAGCTCGGGGCGATCCTCCTCCAATTCCCGCCGTGGGTGCGTCCGGGGCGCGCCCAGGAGTTCCTGACCACGCTCCTCGATACCCTGGACCCCGGTCCCCGCTACGCAGTCGAGCTGCGCGACGCGGGGTGGTTCGGGGGCGAACCCCGGGAGTGGCTCCTGAAGACCCTCATCGACCGCCGGATCGCCCTCGCGTGGTCCTACCTCACGTATGTGGAAGTGCCGCCCGAGCGGACGGCCGACTTCGCGTATCTTCGGTTCATCGGCGACCACGATACCATCCCGGCCGAGACCCACGGCGAGCTCCGGGTCGACCGCTCCTCCGTGACCGCGCTCTGGGCCGCGCGTCTGCGGGACATCCGCGACACCGCCCAGCTCGCGTTCGTGCTGTTCAATAACCATTACGCCGGGTTCGCCCCGGCCTCGGTCAACCAGTTCCGGGTCGAGATGGGCCTACCGCCCATCGACACCGGGCGGTACGCCCGCGGGGCGCGACGGCTCGACTCGGACGACCCGCCACGGTGAGGTTACCCGCCGGGGCCGGTCGCGGCCGCGTGGCGAACGGCGGGCAGCGGTCGGCGGGTCCGGAACCCTCCGGTGAGCGAGTGGTAGTGGCCCACCTCCGGCTCGCCCCGGAGCCAGCAAAGGAACACGACCTCGCCCCCTACGTACCCGTAGAAATCGACCAATCCGGATTCGACGTCGCGCAACTCGATCGCCTCGCGATGGAACGAGCCGACCGCCTCCTCGAGACGCTGGGTGAGGTTCGCCCACTCCGAGTCGAGCTGGGTCTTCCGCTCGTGGTCCGCCTGGTCCGGCGCGTCGACCTCCTTGCCCCAGAACTCCTGAAGTCGGTGGAGTTCGGCATGGACCTCCCCCAACCGGACCGTCCAGGCACGGAGGCGCGGTAGCAGCTCCTCCAGCTCGGGGACCCGAGCGTTGGCCTCCTCGACCGTCCAGAGCCGCGCCGGGTTCACGTCGGCGGGGTCGAACGGGGGTTCCACGCGTGCCATTCAAAAAAGGAAATGGGTCCGGGAGTATTTACGCACATGATGGGGGCAAGGTAACCGTCCTCGGCCCCCGCGGGTGGGGCCGGGAGTCGTGGTCCGGGGCGGGCCGTCCCCCGCGCGAGGCGCGCGCCGTAGGGCCGGCGCCAACCGTTAAACTCGCCCTTTTCTGTGCGGAGCGAGGGAACTCGTGCAGGCTGTGGTCAAGACCCACCGCGCCCCCGGAGGGGAGGTCAGGACAGTTCCCGACCCGACCCCGGCCGACGACGAGGTCCTGGTGCGCGTCCGGGCCGCCTCGATCTGCGGGACGGACGTTCATATCTGGAAATGGAACGAGTGGGCCCAGGCCCGGGTCCGGAAGGTCCCGATGATCTTCGGGCACGAGCTGAGCGGAGAGGTCGTCCAGGTCGGGCGGCGCGTCCAAAGCCTCCGCGTCGGGGACCACGTTTCGGCGGAGACCCACATCGTGGACGGTACCTGTTATCAATGCCGTATCGGGAAGATGCACATCTGCGCGAACGTGCAGGTGCTCGGCGTCGACCGAGACGGGATCTTCGCCGAGTACGCCGTTCTCCCCGAGCTCAACGCGTGGAAGAACGACCCGGATCTCGACCCGGCGATCGCGTCGATCCAGGAGCCGCTTGGCAACGCCGTCCACTCGCTCCTGCCCGAGGACCACCTGGAGGACATCGCGGGAAAGACCGTCCTCATCACCGGGTGCGGACCGATCGGCCTCCTCGCGATCGCCGTGGCCAAATCGCTCGGCACGGAGAAGGTCATCGCGACGGAGGTGAACCGCGTTCGATTCGACCTCGCCCGCAAGATGGGGGCCGACCTGGTCCTGAACCCGGTGGAGGAGGGCGAGCGGATCGTCCGGACCATTCGGGACGCGACCTACGGCCGCGGCGTGGACGTCGCCTGCGAGATGTCCGGTCATCCGAGCGGGTTCTCGCTCGTCTTCGACGCCCTGACCCCGGGGGGCCGCGTCTCCCTGCTCGGCCTGCTCGACCGGCCCACGACCATCGACGTGGACGCCGCCCTCATCTTCAAGGCGGCCCGGGTGCACGGCATCTTCGGGCGTCGGATGTTCGAGACGTGGTTTCAGGTGAGGGGACTGCTGGCGATCCGGGCGTTCCGCGAGAAGGTCGCCCAGATCATCACGCATCGCGTCCCGATCCCCGAGCTCGCGCGAGCGATGGAACTCATCGATTCGACCCAGGCCGCCAAGGTCTCGCTCGAAGCTCGGTGGTGAGCCCGTGACACGCGATCCCATCGGATTCCTCCGCCAGGAAGTCGACGCGCTCGTCACCGCCGACCTCGATTGGAAGCTGAGGGTCCTCGGCGGGCCGAGCACCCCGTGGTGCACGATCGACGGGAAGAAGGTCCTGATGTTCTGCTCGAACAACTACCTCGGCCTCTCCAACCATCCCAAGCTCAAGGAGGCGGCCGCCGAAGCGATCCGGACGCACGGTGTCGGCTCGGGGTCGGTGCGGCCGCTCGCCGGCAACATGGACCTGCATATCGAGCTCGAGCACCGGCTCGCCCGGTTCAAAGGCGCAGAGGCCTCCCTCGTCTACCAGTCCGGTTTTGCCACCAACTCCGGCCTCATCCCGCAGCTGGTCGGTGAGGGCGACCTCGTGGTCAGCGACGAGCTCAACCACGGCAGCATCATCGACGGCGTACGCCTCTCGCGCGCGGAGCGCGGGGTCTACCGGCACTGCGACATGGCCGACCTCGCCCGGGTCCTCGAGGAGGCCGAGCGTCACACCCCCGCCTTCCGGCGCCTCCTGATCATCACGGACGGGGTCTTCTCGATGGACGGGGACATCGCGCCGTTGGACCGCATCGCGGCGCTCGGGGCCGAGCACGGAGCGATGGTCTACGTCGACGATGCGCACGGGGAAGGGGTTCTCGGCGATGGGGGGCGGGGGATCGTCTCGCACTTCCATCTCGGTCGGGACCGCGTTCACGTGGAGATGGGAACCTTCTCGAAGGCGTTCGGCGTGGTCGGCGGACACATCTCGGGGTCGGGCGACCTCCGCCGCTTTGCGTTCAACAAGTCCCGCACCTGGCTGCTGAGCGGGTCGCATCCCCCGGCCGTGGCGGCCGCTTGTATCGCCGCGCTCGACGTCCTCGAGCACGAGCCCGAACACGTCGAACGCCTCTGGCGCCACACCCGACGGTTCAAGGGGGCGATGCGCGACCTCGGGTTCGACACGGGGAAGGGCGAGACGCCGATCATTCCGGTGATCGTGGGCGAGAGCGCGACCGCCCGGCGGATGAGCGAGCGGCTCTTCGAGCTCCAGGTCTTCGCGCTCCCGATCGTCTTTCCCATGGTCGCGAAGGATCGCGCCCGCATCCGGACGATCATGAACGCCGCCCTCTCGGACGACGACGTCACCTTCGCCATCGAGGCGTTCACGAAGACGGGCCGCGAGCTCGGGATCATCTGAGGCGCTCGCCGGGCCGACCCGCGGCGTCGCGCGTCGGGATCCGGGGCACGTCGGGTACGGCCGATTGCTCTACGCGCGCGTTCGGAGCGGAGGCGCCCGGAGGCGCCGTCCACGGCGAGGCCGGCCGCGACTTCGGGGAGGTTTCGCCGAATTTCGTAGGTGGGGTTATATAGGGTACCTTTCTCCCCCGCCCCCGCTGGAGGCAGGACCCCCTATCGACCCATGGCCCGTCATCGTCCACGGCGAGGTTCTCTCGCCTTTTCTCCGCGTTCCCGTTCCGCCCGGCCCGTGCCCCGGATCCGCTCCTGGGCCCCCGGCCCGAAGCAGCCGGCTCTCGAAGGGTTTGCCGGATTCAAGGTGGGCATGACCCACGCGTTCATCGTGGATTATCGAAAGCGATCCACCACAGCCGGACAGGAGGTTTCCATCCCGGTCACCGTCATCGAGGTGCCCCCGCTCCGGGCCGCCGGGGCCCGCGTTTACGCGAGCACCCCGTACGGGCGCCACGTGGTCGCCGAGGTCTGGGGCGGCGGGCTCATCGACGAGCTCGGCCGTCGGATCCCCACCCACCCCGAAAGCGGCGCGGAATCCCTGGCCGCGTTCGGCAAGGCGTCGGGCGACGAGGTACGACTCATCGTATACACCCAGCCCCACCTCCTGACGGGGATGGGGTCGAAGACCCCCTCGCTGTTCGAGATCCGGATCTCGGGGGAGAAGTTCGAGGAGCGCCGCGCCTTCTCCCTCGCCTCGCTCGGGAAGGAGATCCCGGCCGAGGAACTGACGAAGGAGGGCGAGTTCCTCGATGTGCTGGGGGTCACCAAGGGCTTCGGCTTCCAGGGCCACATCCAGCGGTGGGGCGTGAAGCTCCAGCCCCGCAAGAACTCCAAGCACCGCCGGATGATCGGGACTCTCGGTCCGCACAACCCGAGCTTCGTCACGTACCGCATCCCCCAGGCGGGCCAGCAGGGCTACCACCGACGCACTCAGTTCAACATGCGCGTCCTTCGGGTCGTCCGCGACCCGCGCGCGGACCCGATTACCCCGGCGGGCGGTTTCCCGCACTACGGAGAGGTCCGCACGACCTGCATCCTCCTCCACGGATCCGTTCCGGGACCTGCCAAGCGTCTCCTCCGCTTCCGAACGCCGCTCCGCAGCCGCACCTCGAGCGTGGAGAAGGTCGACCTCCGCTACCTGAGCACGCGCTCGAAGCAGGGGGCCTGATGGCGAGCTCCCGGCCGGCGGACGTCGCGCCTCTCGTCGAGACCACGGCGCACCACCACCGCGTGCACCTCATCGGCCTCGACGGAAAGGCGGGGACCCACCAGATCACCCTCCCGCTCGCCTTTTCCCAGACCGTTCGGCCGGACCTGATCCGGCGGGCGGTCATCGCCGCCCAGTCGCACCGACGCCAACCCTACGGCACCTCGCTCACCGCCGGTCTCCGGCACTCGACCCGATGGTCGGGGAAGGGCAAGGGCGTCTCTCGAACCCCCCGACTCATGGACTCGATGCGCGGTGCCCAGGCGCCGAACACGGTCGGAGGGCGCCCCGCCCACCCGCCCCGGGTCGACCGGATCTGGACCAAGAAGATCAACCGCAAGGAATCGCGTCTCGCGTTCGCCTCCGCGCTGGCCGCGACCCGGGAGGCGACCCTCGTGACGTCGCGCGGGCACGACCTCCCGGACGGACTCCACCTCCCCCTCGTCCTCGAGGACCCCGTCGAGAACATCCAGACCACGAAGGAGGCCCGAGCGCTCCTCGAGCGGCTCCTGCTGTGGCCGGACGTCGAGCGGGCCCGCGACGGCACCCAGCTCAAGTCCGGGCGGGCGCGTCGGCGCGGGCGCGGCCGCCGGGTCCCCCGCAGCGTCCTCGTCGTCACGAGCCTCCCGAACCGCGCCCTCGGGTTCCGAAACCTCTCGGGCGTCGAGGTGGTCTCGGCGGGGCGCCTCGCGACCGAGGACCTCGCGCCGGGCGGCGACCCGGCCCGACTGACCCTCTACTCCCACGCTGCGGTCGAGTCGCTCCGGGCCCGTCTCAAGGAGGCGCCCGTTTGACGCAACTCCGCCACCGGATCATTCTCCACGCGTACGTCACGGAGAAGTCGATGGACGAGATGGAGCGCCTCAACAAGCTCGAGTTCGTCGTGGACTCCCGCGCCAACCGCGCGGAGATCCGTCGGGCGGTCGAGGAGACCTACCAGTGCAAGGTCGAGAAGGTCAACGTCAAGATCGTGCGCGTCGGGAAGATCGCGACCGTTCGTTTCAAGAAGGAGTACTCGGCCGAGGACATCGGCAGCCGAGCGGGAGTGTTCTGAGATGGGAAAGCGGATCATCTCGCGCCGCCGCGGCTCGGGCACCCCGACCTATCGGTCGCCCAGCCACCGCCACCACGGCCCGATCTACCATCCGGCCGCCTCCCTCGTAGGGGACGGGAAGGTCATCTCGATCCAGATGGCCCCGGGGCGGAGCGCCCCGGTGGCCGAGGTCATCGGACCGGACGGTTCGACCGTCCGCATGCTCGCGTCGGCGGGTCTCGCCACCGGGGACACCGTCGCCTTTCACGAGGGAAAGGTCGACCGCGGTGCGATCCTGCCCCTCTCCCGCATCCCGGACGGAACGCTCGTCTCCAACATCGAGGTCAAGCCGTTCGACGGGGGTCGCCTCGTGCGGGCCGCCGGCGGGAGCGCGCTCGTCACGGCCCACGCGGCCGGCGAGGTCACGATCCAGCTCCCCTCGGGCGACTTCAAGCGCCTGCTCGCGACCTGCCGCGCCCAGGTCGGCGCCGTCGGGGGCAGCGGCCGGCTCGAGCGTCCGATCATCAAGGCCGGCAAGAAGTTCTGGATGACCCAATCCCTCGCGCGCGCCCCCCTCAAGGTCCGGGGGGTCGCCATGAACCCGGTCAACCACCCCTTCGGCGGGGGCGCCCACCAGCACGTGGGCCGCCCCAGCACCGTCTCCAGCGGGACGTGGCCCGGCGCCAAGGTCGGACGTTTCTCCCGATCGATCCGAAAGAAGCGCCGCAAGGACCGCGAGCGGAGGACGTAGGTGCCGAAAGGTCGGAGGACCAAGAAGGTCGAGGCACGACGGAAGCGGGAGTTCACCTATCGGGGGCTGACCCTGCCCGAGCTCCAGAAGCTCTCGCTGGAGGGCTTCGCGAAGGTCGCGGGGGCGCGCGCCCGCCGCTCGATCCGCCGCGGATTCAACGTCGAGACCAATCACTTCTACGAGCGGATGCGGACCACGCCGGCCGACAAGATCGTCCGGACGCACTGCCGCGACGCGCTCGTCCTCCCCGAGCACGTGGCCCGCCGGGTCGCGATCCACACGGGGAAGGAGTTCAAGGAGATCGAGGTGCGGCCCGAGATGGTCGGCCACTACTTCGGCGAGTTCGCCCTGACCCGCCGTTTCGAGAAGCACTCCGGTCCGGGCGTCGGCGCCACCCGGTCGTCGAAGTTCATGCCGCTCAAGTGAGGGGAACGATCCGATGCGAGGCTACACGTACCAAGGTGAGGCCGGCACGAACGTCGCCCGCGCCCGCGGGATCGAGATCCCGATGTCCCCCAAGAAGACCTACGAGGTCCTGAACGCGATCCGGGGGATGGCCCTCGAACGCGCCGAGACGTTCCTGGAGGAGGTCGTCGAACTGAAGCGCGCCGTCCCGTTCCGCCGGTACAACCAAGAGGTCGCGCACAAGAAACGGATCGGTCCGGGCCGGTATCCCAAGAAGGTCGCGGGTCAGGTCCTCCAGATCCTGCACAACGCCCGGGAGAACGCGGAGTACGAGGGTCTCGACGCGGACCTCCTCTACATCAAGATCGCCGCCAGCGCCCGCGGCCGGATCCGGAAGGCATCCATGCCCCGCGCCCATGGCCGGGCCACGCCGTGGAACGAGCAGACGACGAACGTCGAGATCGTGCTCGTCGAACGGAAGGAGAAGGCATGAGCTCGGAACGCAAGGTCATCCAGGAGGCCACGCGCCGCGTGCTCCTCAAGGACTTCCTCGTCAAGGAGAGCGCCCGGGCCGGGTTCGGCGGGCTCGAGATCACCCGCACCCCGATGGGGACCCGCGTCACGCTCATCTGCGAGCGGCCCGGCATCCTGATCGGCCACCGTGGCGAGCTCATCAAGCGCCTCACCGAGGACATCCACGAGCGGTTCCAGCTCGACAACCCCCAGATCGAGGTGCAGGAGGAGCGCGCGCCGAGCCTCAATGCGCAGTTGATGAGTGAGAAGCTCGCTTCGACCCTCGAGCGGGGATGGCACTTCCGCCGCGCGGGCCACTCGACCGTCCGCCGGATCATGGAGGCCGGCGCGCGGGGCACCCAGGTCGTCCTCTCGGGAAAGCTCACCGGCGAGCGGCACCGCACCGAGCGGTTCAAGGCCGGCACGATCAAGTACTGTGGCGAGGCGGTCCACCTCTGGGTCGACAAGGGATTCTACCAGGCTCGCCTCAAGCCCGGCGTCATCGGCGTCAGCGTGTGGATCATGCGCGCCAATTCCAAGCTCCCCGACGAGATCGTGGTGAAGGGCGTGGAGACCCGCGTCATCGCCCCGCCGATCGAGCTGCCGCCGGTCGAGGAGATCCCGGGCGTTCCCCCGGTGGACGCCTCCGTCCCGCCCGAGGCCTTGTGACGCTCGCCCGGATGAAGGACCTCCGGGCCCTTTCGGATGACGACCTCCGCAGCCGGATCGGGCAGGTCGAGAACGACCTCCTCCGCGAGCGAGGGATCGCCGCGATGGGTGGCGCGCCGCCCAGCCCCGGCCGCATGCGGGCCCTTCGAACGAACGTCGCGCGATCGCTGACCGTCCTCCGCGAGCGGGAGCTCGCTGCCCGCGACGTCCGCGCGTCGTAGGGGGGCCGGGAGTGGACCGATGCCGAACCCGAGTCGCCCACCGGACCTTTCCATCGCGGACCGGATCGCGCTGGCTGGGGAGATCCTCGGGGCCGCCGTCCGGTTCCCGGCCGGTCCGGCGCTCGGGGCGCCCGTCGAGGGGGTCGTCGTCGACGAGTCGATGTCGATCTACCACGTCCGGGTCGCCGGACGGGGCCGACCGCTCCGGATCCCGAAGCGCGGGGTCGACGGCACGATCCTCCTCGGCGGACGAGAGTTACCGTTAAGAGGCGAGACCCTTCGCGTGCGTCCCGAGGACCGGACGAAACGGCTCCTAGCCGGTGGTCCTCGGAGGTTCCGATGACCCCAGCACGTACGACGTCCTCTCGCCGGGCACGGGACATCGGTCTCGACGTGCGCGCCCCCAAGGCGCGGTGCGACGACCGCCACTGTCCGTTCCACGGCCGCCTGCCCGTGCGGGGCCAGGTCCTCGAGGCCACGGTCGTCTCGATCGGCATGCAGCGCACCGCGGTCGTCGAGCGTACCCTCCTGCACTTTGTTCCCAAGTTCGAGCGGTACGAGAAGCGGCGTCGCCGCTACCTCGCGCACGCCCCGCCCTGCCTCAACGTACCGATCGGCCACCGCGTTCGGATCGCGGAGACCCGGCCGCTCTCCAAGCTCGTCTCGTTCTGTATCGTCGAGGACCTGGGCGAGGCCGCCCGCCGCGTCGCCGCCGACTCGCCGGTCAAAGACCTTCGCGAACCCCGGGAGGAGAAGGAATGAAGGGTCTCGCCGGACGCCGCGGCCGAGGGTTGCCCAAGGGCGCGCGGCTCGACTGCGTGGACAATACCGGCGCCAAGATCGTCGAGATCATCGCCGTCCGCAACTGGCACGGAACGCACCGCCGCTACCCGCGCGCCGGGATCGCCGACCTCATCATCGTCTCGGTGAAGAAGGGAACGCCCGAGATGCGGCGGCAAGTCCTCCACGCCGTCATCGTCCGCTCCCGAGCGCCGATCCGCCGCGCCGACGGGACGCGCCTTCAGTTCGAGGACAACGCCGCGGTCATCACGACCGAGACGGGCGAGATCAAAGGGTCTCAGATCAAGGGGCCCGTGGCGAAAGAGGCCGCCGAGCGCTGGCCGCGGATCGCGGCCGCCTCGTCGATCATCGTGTAGGAGGTCACATGTCGGCTCTTTCTCCGCACTCCCCTCGCCGCCAGCGCAAGTCGGTCTACGATGCGACGACGTTCCAGCGCCGGATCCTGATGACCGTCCCGCTCTCCCGCGAGCTCCGCCGCCGCTTCCACCGCCGCTCCGTCCCGGTCCGCAAGGGCGACACGGTGCGCGTGATGTCCGGTAGCTTCGTGGGCCGTGAGGAGCGCGTGGCGAAGATCGACCGCCGCGGCTACAGCGTGACGCTGGACAACGTCACCCTCAAGACCGGGGAGGCGAAGTTGAAGCCGCTCGCGATCAAGACGAGCCACCTCGTGGTCACGAAGTTGAATCTGGCCGACGCCTGGCGCCGCCGCACGCTCGCGGTGCAGGAGACGGACCTCACCCCCGAGGAACGGGGCGAGGAGCCCGAACCCACCGAGCACGAGCCGGTCGTCGCCTCGGTGACCGAGACACCGGCCGAACCGACCGCGGCCCCGAAGGTCGGCGACGTTCCGGCCAAGACCCCCTCCTCCCGCTCCAGCCGAAAGCGCCCCGCCGCCCCACCGAAGGAGGCCGCGCCGTGACGTTCCGCCTGAAGCGGCGAGCGGCCCCTCGGGCGTGGACGATCCCGCGCAAGGGGACGAAGTGGATCAAGCGCCCCGGCCCGGGTCCCCATGCCCAAGACCAGTCGATCCCCCTCCTTCTCGTCCTGCGCGACCTCCGCCACGTCGTACGCAGCGCCCGCGAAGCGAGCCTCCTCCTCCGCTCGGGCGCGGTCCGGATCGATGGGAAGGTCTCCAAGGACCTCGACCGCGGCCTGGGTCTCATGGACACCCTCTCGTTCGCCGCTCCGCTCGACGCCCACTTCCGGGTCGTCAAGGACCGGCGCGGGAAGCTCATCCTCGTCTCGATCCCCTCGACCGAGGCCGGCCTCAAGGTCGCGCGAGTCCGCTTCAAGCACACCGTCCCGACCGGCAAGGTCGAGGTCACCCTCCACGACGGACGCAACCTGCTCCTGCCGGCGACGACCCCCTACCGCGTCGGGGATTCTGTGAAGATCGAGGTCCCGGCCCAGAAGGTCGTCGACCACCTCAAGCTCGCGCCCGGCGCGCTCGCGTTCGTCGCGGGCGGCTCCCACGTCGGTCAGCTCGCCCGCGTCGAGCGGGTCGAGGTCCGCAACTCTTCGCAGCCCAACCTGGTCCACTTTGTCGAGGGGTTCTCCACGATCAAGGACTACGTCTACGTGGTCGGCCAGAAGACCCCCGAGGTCACGCTCGCGGAAGGAGTGGAGCGATGAGCACGTCCCCTTCCTCCGTCCCGGCGCCCGCGGGGGCCGCGGCCCCCGCGAACCCCTACCGGGCTGTGCGCGTCATCAAGATCGTCGTGAACTCCGGCGTGGGCGAGTCGGGCGAAGCGCGTACGAAGGCCGAACGAGTGCTCCAGATGCTCACCCGGCAGAAGCCGATCGCCACGCGGGCCCATTCCACCAACCGGGACTTCGGCATCCGCGAGGGGCAGGAGATCGGGGCCAAGGTCACGCTCCGAGGAACGTCGGCCGTGGAGTTCCTCCAGCGGGCGTTCGAAGCCCGCGACCGCCAGCTCGACGGGGACTCGATCGACCGGAGCGGCAACTTCTCCTTCGGGATCGCGGACTACACCGACTTTTCGGGCATGAAGTACGACCCCCAGATCGGGATCCAGGGCATGGACGTCTCGGTCGAGGTGGGCCGTGCCGGGTATCGGGTCCGGAACCGGCGGCTCCAGTCCCGCCCGCTGCCCCGCGGGCTCCGTTCCTCGCGCGACGAGACCCGCGCCCTGCTCACGAGCACGTTCGGAGTGACGCTGCTCGACTAGACGGAGGTCGCTCGCATGAAACCGAAGAAACTGTTCGGACGCAAGGTCGGTTGCCTCCGATGCGACCGCAAGCGAGGGATCGTCCGACGGTACGGACTGCACCTCTGCCGTCAATGTTTTCGTGAGGTCGCGATGGACCTCGGGTTCAGAAAATACCAGTAGGAGGTTTCCCCGATGCAACACGATCTTCTGAATGACGCTCTGGTGACCCTCCGGCATGCCGACGCCCAGGGCCAGCCCCACGTCCGGCTCGCCCCCACCTCGAAGCTAATCGCCGAGGTCCTCCGGATCTTCCGCGAGCACCAGTTCATCGAAGAGTTCACGTTCGTCTCCAACGGGCGCGGCGGCGAGTACGACGTCAAGCTCTCGCGCCGGATCAACTCCTGCGGCGTGATCAAGCCCCGGATCTCGGTCCCGGCCGCCCGCCTCGAGCGGTACGAGGCCCGCTTCCTGCCGGCCCAGGACTTCGGCCTTCTCGTCCTTTCGACCAACCAAGGCGTCGTCTCGCACCGTGAGGCCCGCGAGAAGAAGATCGGAGGTCGGCTGCTCGCCTATGTCTACTGACACGGAACGTCGCCACGCGACCGTCGACATCCCCCCGGAGGTCACGTTGAGGGTCGAGGGCCGGGTCCTGAAGGCGAAGGGGCCTCTCGGAACGGCCGAGCGCCCGTTCCCGGCCGACGTCCTCACCCTCGAGGTCAAGGACCAGATCGCGACCCTCACGCTGCTCCTGCCGCCGGGCCGACGCGCCTCGCAAGCGCTCCTCGGCACGTGGGCGGCCCACCTCCGGAACCTGGTTGCGGGGCTGACGCGTGGCGTCGAGGCCCGCTTGAAGGTCGTCGCGGCGCACTTTCCGATGAAGGTCTCGGTCCGAGGCCCCGAACTCGTGATCGAGAACTTCCTGGGCGAGAAGTACCCCCGCTCGGCGCATCTCGTACCCGGCACCGCCGCCCAGGTCGACGGTGAGTTCGTCATCTTGAGCGGCACCGACATCGAGCAGGTCGGCCAGAGCGGCGCGAACATCGAGCGCGCGACGCGGATCCGCGACTACGACCCGCGCGTCTTCCAGGACGGCATCTATCTCACGGAGCGGTCCCACTTCAAGGAGGCCACCTGATGGCGGACGACAAGCCCACGCCGAAGCCCGCGGCCCCCGCCCCCTCCCGCCGGTCGAAGGCGGCCCCCCGCAAGGACCGGTCCCCTTCCGAATCGAAGGAGAGCGCGGCCGCCCCTTCCACCTCCGCGGAGGAACGGAAGGCCACGCCCAAGGGAAAGGCCGAGCCCGAGGTGCGGATCCCCAAGCGCGCTTCGATCCCGGCTTCTCGCGCGGCCCACCTGCGTCTGCGCAAGGTCCTCGACGGACGGCGCCCGATCTTTGGCCGCCAGGCGGCGAACCGGTACTGGCGGATCGGCCGCGACCTCTCGTGGCGACGCCCCCGCGGCGTCCAATCCAAGCAGCGCCGCCACTACGGCTACCGCGCCAAGATCGTCCGAGTCGGGTACGGCTCTCCCTCGGACGTCCGGGGCCTCACCCCGAGCGGCTACCGCCCGATCATCATCCACCACGTCGACGAGCTCGCCGCGATCGACCCTAAGCTCGAGGCGGCCATCATCGGCCGGACCGTCGGGACCCGCCGCCGCCTCGGACTCGAGGACGCGGCGCGCAAGCTCGGCATCCGGGTCCTGAACCCGATCGCCACGCCCGGCGAGGAGTGACGCATCATGCCCGATCTCTCGAACCAGCGGCGCATGGCCGCCGCCTTGCTGAAGTGCGGAGAGGGACGTGTCTTCCTCGACCCGGCGAGCCAAGAGGACCTCGCCGACGCGGTCACCCGGGCGGACATCCGCAGCGCGATCAAGGCCGGGGTCATCCGCCGGAAGGCGATCATCGGGACCTCCCGCGCCCGCGCCCGGCGGCACGCCGCCGAGGTGGCCAAGGGCCGGCACCAGGGCCCGGGCTCCCGGAAGGGAACCCCCTCCTCACGACTTCCACGCAAGACCCGCTGGATCCGCCGCATCCGGGCGCAGCGCGCGCTCCTGGTCGAGCTGCGCACCGTCAAGCAGATCCCTCCCGCGGTCTACCGCGAGTTCTACCGCCGGGCGAAGGGCGGCATGTTCCGCAGCCGCGCCCATCTCTTGCAGAACCTGAAGCTGGCCGGCCACATTTCGGAGGCCGCATGAGCACCGGTCCCCGCTTCCGCGTCCACTTCCGCCGCCGGCGCGAAGGGCGAACCGACTACCGGGCGCGCCTCAAGCTCCTCAAGTCCGGCCTCCCGCGCGCCGTCGTTCGGCTCTCCGAGCGTCGGGTGCGGGTCTCGGTCGTCGAGTTCGACCCGGCGGGGGACCGCGTCCTCGCGACGGCGGACTCGGGCGAGCTGGGCGGGATCGAATTCCCATCGGGCAGCTATGCGTCCACGCCCGCCGCCTACCTGACCGCCTACCTCGCCGGCCTCCGGGCCAAGGCCGGCGGGCGAGCGGAAGCCGTTCTGGACGTCGGGATCCGCCGTCCCACATCGGGAGGTCGTCTCTCCGCCGCCCTGAAGGGCCTGCTCGACTCGGGTCTCCAGATCCCGCACGGCGAGGGAGGATTCCCCTCCGCCGACCGGCTCGAGGGTGCCCACCTGCCCAAGAAGCTCCCACACCCTCTCGAGACCTATCGGGCAAAACTCTCCTCCCTCGTCCAGCGGCCGGAGGCGTCATGAGCGGCACCGTCTCTGGACCCCCGCGCGAGCGGAGTGGGTATGGGGGCGCCGGCCCCCCGGCGCCTCCGCCATGGGTCCCCCGCACCGAGCTCGGCAAGCGAGTCGCCGCGGACGAGATCAAGACGATGAGCGCGGCGCTCGCGACCGGCCTTCCCCTCCGGGAGTCCCAGATCGTCGACAAGCTCCTCCCGGGCCTCCACGATGAGGTGCTGGACGTCAACATGGTCCAGCGAATGACCGACTCCGGGCGCCGGTTCAAGTTCGCCGTCACCGTCGTCGTCGGGAACGGGGACGGGTTCGTCGGCCTCGGTCGCGCGAAGGGTCGCGAGGTCGGCCCGACCATCCGGCGGGCGATCGACCGGGCCAAGCTCGAGATCGTGGAGATCCTTCGTGGATGCGGCAGCTGGGAGTGCGGCTGCGGCCGCCCCCACTCGCTGCCCTTCCAGGTCCAGGGCCATGTCGGCTCAGTGGTCGTTTCCTTCCGCCCGGCGCCCCGCGGAGTCGGCCTCGCTGTGGGGGACGTCGCCAAGCCGGTCCTCCGGTTCGCCGGGATCACCGACGCGTGGGGGTACACGGACGGCCACACGAAGACGACCGTCAACTACGCCCAGGCGGCCTACGGGGCGCTCGTCGCGCTCGCCCAGCTCAAGGTACAGGCCGCCGACGTGGAGCACTTGAAGATCGTGCGGGGTCCGACCGGGACCTCGATCCTCCCCCCGAAGGAGGAGGGCGCCCGCCCGATCCGAGGCGGACGGGGCCGTGGACGGGGCCGCGGCGGTCCGGGCCGGGGCGGTCCCGGCCGGGGACCCCCCGGCCGCGGGGGCCCTCCCGGACGGGGTCCCCCACCCGCCGGAGCCGGCGGCCCGCGCCGAGCCGCTCCGTCCGGAGGTGCCTAGACATGGGGTGGATGATCGTCCGTGTCCGCGGGTCGATCCACGCCCGGCACGACATCGTGGACACGCTCCGCATTTTGCACCTCACCCGCGCCAACCACGCGACCGTCGTCCCCGAGCGGGCCGAGTTCCGCGGGATGATCACGCGCGTCCAAGGATACGTCACGTGGGGCGAAGCCGATCCCAAGACGGTCGGCCTGCTCCTCGAACACCGCGGGGTCACGGAGGCGGGCGGCGCGCTCACGCCCGAGGCGATCCAGGCCGTGGGCGGCACCCAGAACCTCGACGACCTCGCGGCCCGTGTCGCGAAGGAAGGGCTCCCACCGGTCGCCGGTCTGCGACCGCTGTTCCGCCTCACCCCTCCGAGGGGGGGCTGGCGCTCGACCAAGAAGCCGTTCGCCCGCGGTGGCGCCCTCGGGTACCGCGGCGCGAAGATCAACGAGCTCGTCCAGCGGATGGTGTAAGGTCGATGCCGAGCCGCACGCGCAAGTTCCGGGGAAGCCGCACCCACGGTCGCGGGATCAAGGCGGGCCGCGGCGCGGGCAAGCAGGGGGGGCGGGGCAATGCCGGGCTCCACAAGTACAAGTTCAAGTCGATGCTCATCTACGCGCCCGACCACTTCGGCCGGCACGGCTTCAAGCGCCCCCCCAAGATCGTCGCCCGCCCGATCTCGCTCAACGTCGGCCAGCTCGACGCCTACGTCCCCTACCTGCGGGCCGCGGGCGCGGTCGAGCAGAAGGGGGACGAGTACGTCGCGGACCTCGCGAAGGCCGGGATCGACCGTCTCCTGGGCGCGGGCACCCCCTCGGGGAAATGGAGCGTCTACGTGGCCCACGCCACCAAGCACGCGGGCGAGAAGGTCACGCTGCTGAAGGCGCCTCCCGCCGGGACTTCGGGGGCGGCGTAGGCCCGGCTTGGCCGCGAATCCCCTCCTCCCGTAGACTATATTAATCGGGCCCCGGGTGCAACTCGGCTTCATGGCAGACGACGAGACCCCTCGCGATCCGCGGTGGGCGATCCCCCTCGCGGTCGTCGGGGCCATCCTCCTGGCGGTCGTCTGGTACTGGGACCAGCCGACCCTCATCGCGTTCGGCCTCATCGCCGGGGTCCTCTTCATCGTTCTCGGCGTCTTCTATCTCGGCCTTTCGTACACCGGGTCGGGGTCGAAGCTCTACGGACTGAAGCCGCTCACGACGCGCATGCCGGCGGTCGCTCAACCGAAGGGCCACGTGCAATTCCGCACGAAATTGTTCTGGACGGTCGCGGTCCTCCTCATGTACTTCCTCCTCACGAACATCTTCCTCTTCGGCGTCGACCAGGCGACCGTCATCGACCTGTTCGCGAGCTACCGCGCGATCCTCGCCGGCGCCCAAGGGACGCTCATGCACCTCGGGATCGGCCCGATCGTCACCGGGTCGATCATCATGCAGCTCTTCACGGGCGCGAAGATCATCAACCTGGACCTCACCGACGACGAGGACAAGGGGACCTACCAGGGGACCCAGAAGGTCCTGGTCATCGCCATGATCCTCGTGGAGGCGGTCCCGCAGGTCTACGGGTACCTCACTCCCTCCGGCTCGCTCGTGACGAGCCTCGGCCAGGCCTCGGCCGGGAACGGCCTACTTCTCGCCAACACGATCATCATCGCGCAGCTCGTCTTCGGCAGCTACCTCGTCTTCCTGATGGACGAGGTCGTCTCGAAGTGGGGGATCGGCAGCGGGATCTC
>Ga0209415_10004522_pt1 | contig 25422 bp, 27 predicted proteins | sample PeaSoiSIISIP2007_FD_187696 | JGI IMG/M metagenome (GOLD analysis project Ga0209415, IMG submission 187696) | Peat soil microbial communities from Weissenstadt, Germany - SII-SIP-2007 (SPAdes) (version 2) | ecosystem: Environmental > Terrestrial > Soil > Wetlands > Peat | place: Germany... | reverse complement strand
TGTCGAGCGGCTCGCCGCCTGGGGGATCTTTCAGGACGAGGTCAACCCAGTGGCGCGCTCGAATGTCTGCCCCGAAATCGACCCGCCCGATGCGCCGGCGTTTTACGCCTTCAGCTACACGGTGCGCGGCGAAGGCCCGGGCGCGCGAAGCTTTGTCGCGGCCGGCAGCGGCGAGGCGCGCGGCGAAATCGGCGGCAGCTACGCCGACCGCATCGTCCGCCTCGGCGACCAGTCGCCCGAGGCGATGCGCGAGAAGGCGCACTTTGTCCTGGGCGAGATGGAGCGCCGCATGACCGCGCTCGGCGTCGGCTGGGGCGATGTCACGACGACCCAGCTTTACACGGTCTTCGGCATCCACTCGTTCCTGCCCGACGAGTTCGTCAGGCGCGGCGCCGTCCCGGCCGGGCTCACCTGGCACTTTGCGCGCCCGCCGGTCGAGGGGCTCGACCTCGAGATCGACGTGCGTGGCCTCACCTGCGAAAGGGCGATCTAACCTCGCGGCTCGCGCAGCCGTTGCAACGCTAGTCGCGCGATTGCGGCCGGTGCCTGGTCCGGGACCGCGAAGCACGAGCTGGCGTTGATCTCGCACAGGACGTAGCTGTCCTCACCCGCGGCGGTACGCGGGCCGTAGAGAAAGTCGGCGTCCCAGATGACCGGCAGTGATGCGGCATCGATGCCCAGCACCTCGATCATCTGCGGTGTCCACTCCCCCTCCATCTTCGCCCTGAGCTGCTGAAAGGGCTCTGCGTCGGCGCCATGCATGATGCGCGGCCCGGGCTGCGCAGCTGGGGAATCCGGGCCTTCGGGCGGCGGCGGCAGCAGCGCCTTGATGAGCTGGTGCCCAAAGCCGACGACCCTGTTCCGGCCCATGTAGCAGCGGATCATGCCGTCGGGCAGGCGCGGCTGAAACGGTTGGTCGACGATGCATCCGTCCGAGGCGAGATAGGCCTTGCAGCGTGTCATGAAGCCGGCAAGCGGCATCTCTTCGGGAATGCTGCCCCGGCGCGCATGCAGGATCCGCACGGTGCTCCCCCTGCCGGGGACGAATTCGACCTTCCAGACGCCCTCCCCGCCGTTGCCCCGGTTCTGCTTGAGGACACGGGGCCCTTCCGATTGCAGCCGTACCGGGAAGCCGGCGGCGAAATCGGCCGCCGTGCGGTAGAGGTGGGTATCGCTGCCCCAGCCAAGGTGCTTCGTGCGGTAGAGGACTTCCTTGACGCCCATCTTGAGGATCACGTCCGGGTGCGCGCTGACCCAGGGACCGCGCGCCGCGACGTCGCGCAGCATTGCGTCGAGCACGGTCCGGGTCATCCCCTGATGGATCGGATCGACCCACACGAGGACGCCATCGACCGCCAGAAGTTGCTCCTTCACCTCGTCGGCGATGTCGTCCGAATAAACCGCGGGCTCGGCATCGATGCCCACGGCTGCGAGCTCTTCGAAGATTCGGTGAAAACAATTGTTCTGCGGCGTCGCGGCTCGCCGAGCCTCGCGATCGCCGCGCCAGACAACCGCGACTCGATAGGATTTTACACCGACCCGTCCACGCATCACGCACTCCACGCTTGGCGAGAGGCGCAGAGCTTGGACGGATGTCTGATGGGGTGCCTGCTTCCAACCCCGCAACAATGATATTGATTGTCGCGGCGACTGACAATCCCGCTACCGCTTTGCGTCCCATTCGCCGGGGCGGCTGGCGAAGGCTTCCTCCCAGTTGCGGCCGTCGAAGAGGCGGCGCGATTGCATGCTCGTGGGGTCGTAATCGTCGAGGCAGCGGGCATTTACGCTGTAATTCTCCGGGTCGGTACGCGGGTTGTAGAAGGCGTGGATTCCGCAATGCCGGCAGAAAGTGTGCTTTGCCGTGCCGGTGTTGAACGTATAGGTCGCCAGGTCGTCGGCGCCGCTCAGGATCTCCAGGCGCTCGTATAGCACCGGCAGGTGCAGGATGCCCTTCTTGGTGCAGATCGAGCAGTTGCACTCGCCGATTATGGTCTCCGCCAGATCGACCTGGATGCGAAACCTGACCCGGCCGCAATGGCAGCCGCCCTCGTAGCTCTTCAGCATGGCCTGATGCCTCCGCCTGTGCCCTCGCAGCACTATGGCGCGGCGCGGCGCAGCTGCCAAACCCCAACGAGCCCCGCCGCCGACAACAGCGCCATGAAGGGATAGGCCCCTCCGCCATAGGCGGCGTAAAGCGCACCCGCAACCAGCATGACGAGACCGCTGCCCAATCCCGCCGAGAGCGCGGCATAAAGCGATTGCGCGCTCGCCGCGACGCCGGGCGGCACGTTCCGCGCCATAAAAATCATCGCGCCGAGATGGCTCGCGCCAAAGGTCAAGGCGTGCAGCAACTGCAGCCCGGCCGCCGCGATCAGGTCCGGCCAGACTCCCATCAGGCTCCAGCGCAGGATGCCGGCCGCGCCGCCCAGCGCCATCAGCCCGAGCGGCCCGAAGCGCGCGACCAGCGGCGCGCTGTACCAGAACAACACGATCTCGGCGACGACGCCTTCGGCCCACAACAGGCCGATGATCGCGTCGGAAAAGCCGAGCCCGCGCCAATAGAGCGTCCCGAAGCCGTAGTAGAGCTGATGGCTCGATTGCACCGCCGCGGCGCTGGCGACAAAGAGCCAGAACCGCCGGTCGGCGGCGAGCCGCCCGAGCGCCACCCAGCGCGAGCGGATGATCGCTCCCGGCTGCGCGGCCGGAATGCCGATACAAGCGGCGAAGAGCACCGCGGAGGCGGCGAGCACCAGCAGCAGGATCTGATTGTCGGCTGGACCCAACTGCGGCCCGAGCATGAGGAGGGCACCGCTGCTGACCGAGGCGACGATGAAGCTGACCGAGCCCCACACGCGGACGCGCCCATAATCGAGCCCCTCGTTGCGCACCGCCGCGAGGGTGATGCTGTCGCCCAATGGCATCAGCGCCGATTGCGCCATGCCGGCCATCAGGTTGAGCGCGATGAGCGTCCACCACCCGGCGACAGGCCAGAGCCCGGCATAGGCAACGCAAGCCCCGGCAGCCAGTGCGATCATTACCGCGCGGCGCCGCCCGAGCCGGTCGGCGAGCGCACCCACCAGCGGGGTCGCGATGACCTTGGCCCAGATCGCCGCGGCGAACACGATCGCGATCTGTTGCGCATCGAGACCGCGGCCATTGAGCCACACCGGCCAGAACGGCAGCTGGATGCCAACGACCAGAAAGCTCGCCGCGTAAAACGCGCCAAGCCGCGTCGATTGTCCCCCGGGAGTTTGCGGCAGCGCCGATATCGTCATCCGATTAGCCTCGACGATACCCGGCTTCGTGCCTATGTCGCGAGCGTGCTGGTGGACCTGAACCAGGCGAGCGCGCTGATATCGGTGATCATCATCGACGTCGTGCTCGCCGGCGACAATGCGATCGTGGTCGGCATGGCCGCCGCCGGGCTTCCGGTGGAGCGGCGGCGGCGCGTGATTGCGGCAGGGATCGGTGCGGCGACGGTGCTGCGCATCCTGTTCGCGTTCGTCGCCGTGGAATTGCTGCAAACCGTGATCGGCATGACCTTGGCGGGCGGCTTGCTGCTGTTGTGGGTCGCCTGGAAGATGCACCGCGAGATCAGCGAGGCGCATGCGGTTCCTGCGCTAGACGGGGAACCGGGGCCGCCGGGGCGGCGGCGCAGAAAAACCCCGGCGCAGGCGCTGGGACAAATCGTCCTCGCGGACCTCTCGATGTCGCTCGACAATGTCCTAGCCGTGGCCGGGGTGGCGCGCGACCACCCGGTTGTGCTGGTGGTCGGGCTGGTCCTGTCGATTGCCCTGATGGGGGTCGCCTCGACCTATATCGCCCGGCTGCTCGACCGCGCGTTCTGGCTCTCCTGGGTCGGGCTCGGGATCATCACCCTGGTCGCACTGCGCATGATCTGGGAGGGTTCCGGGCAGATCCTCCACCAGGGCGCCGCGCTCACCCTATAACGGGCGTTCCCAGTACTCGCCGACGAGGTCGTGGCCGAAACTATGGTGCGGTTCGGTTTCGACCAGCTGAAACCCGGCGGCATCGTAGATGCGCCGCGCAGCGACCAGGATGCTCTGCGTCCACAAGGTGATCTTGCGGTAGCCTGCGGCCCGCGCGAAGTCGATGCATTCCTCGACCAGCCGACGGCCGATGCCGAGCCCGCGCGCCGCCGGTTCGACGAGCAGCAGCCGCAATTTGGCGACGCTATCGGCGTCTCTGACCAGGAACACCGAGCCGACCGGCGCGCCATCCTTTTCGGCAATCCAGCAGCGCTCCCGCGCGGCGTCGAGATGGGTGACGAATTCCGCCGCGATCTCCGCGACCAGCGCCTCGAAGCGAATGTCGAAGCCATATTCGGCAGCGTAGATCGCACCGTGCCGGGCAATGACCCAGCCGATATCCCCCGGCCCTGGCGGGCGCAGGAGAAACGGCTCCTCCACGGGCGGAACCGCGTCGAGCAGTTGCTCGATGCTGCGCATCGCCGCAACGAGGCGACGCTGCGCGCCCTCCGGCAGCGGCGCCAGCAATCCGGCGGTCGCGGCGCGCGAGCGGGCATCGAGCGGGGCGAATTCGGTCTCTCCGGACGCGGTCAGCGCGAGATGGCTGCGGCGGCCATCCGTCGCGGCGGGGGCACGGTCAATCAGCCCCTGCCGGCGAAAGCTGCGCAGGATGCGGCTCAGATAGCCGGGATCGAGGTGCAGTTCGCGGGCGAGCTCGCTTGCCGTCGGCCGATCGCGGTGCGCCAGCTCGTAAAGCACGCGTGCCTCGGTCAGCGAGAACCGGCTCTGCAGCAGGCCCTCCTCCAGCACCCCGATCTTCTGTGTGTAGAAGCGGTTGAACCATCGCACCGAGGCGATGCGGTGATCGAATGCCGTGGCGTTCATCGGCCCGGAGCTTCACCCGAATAGTTGACCCAGTCAACTATTGTGATGGCTCACAATACCAGCTGGGTCTGCGTCACCAGGGCGACGAGCCGGCCTTCCGCTGTCGTGACCCGGGTCTGCCACACCATCGTGCGGCGGCCGCGATGCAGCGGGGTCGCGGTGCCGGTAACACGGCTGCCGAGCGGCGCCGCGGCGATGAAGTTGGTCTTGCTCTCGATCGTCGTCGTGCCGGCGCCCTCGGGGAGGTTGAGAAAGGTGCCGGCGGCTCCCAGCGTGTCGGCAAAGGCCATTATCGCGCCGCCGTGCAAGACCGCCGGGCGGGTGCAGAGGTCGTCGCGCACGGTCATCTCCGCGACCACAAGCTCGGGCGCCGCCGCGATGTATTCGATGCCGATCAGCTCGGCGAACGGCAGTTTCAGCCCGTTGAGCCTGGCGAGAGCGTCCATTGCCACCTCCCTTTGTTGACCATTACGACCGACCATAGTCTTATCGGCAGAATTATCGGCAAGGACGAGCCCGTTGGCGAATTCGATCGATGGCCCGAGCGCTTGGCGGCGCGATAACCTCTCCACCGAGGATTACCGGATCGGGCTTGCCGGCGCTGCGCTCGACGAGATCCGCCGCGTTGCCGACGAGGTGCGCGAATTTCCGCTGCCGACCATCCTGCGCCGTCCCGAGGATTTCCCCCTGCCGCATTGTGCGGCGGCGATGGGCGAGGTGCGGGGGATCCTCGACAAGGGGGTGCGCTTCGCGATCGTCGACCGCCTGCCGCTCGACGAGATCGGCGCCGAGGCCGCAACCGCGGTCTATTGGCTCTTGGCGTCGATGGTCGCCCGTCCGGTCGCGCAGAGCATCGACGGCAGGCTGATCTACGACGTCCGCGACACCGGCCGTGCGGCCCTTCCGGGCTCCGGCGTGCGCCCCGACCAGACCAACATCGAGTTGAAATTCCACACCGACAATTCCTACAACCGGGCGCCGCCCGACACCGTCGTGCTGCTCTGCCTCCAGCCGGCACAGCAGGGCGGCCACAGCCGGGTTGCGAGCTTTCACACGCTCTACAACGCGCTCGTGGCGCGCCACCCCGAGTGCCTGGCGCGGCTTTACCGCCCGTTCTGGTTCGACCGCCAGCGCGAATTCCACGAGGGCGAGCCGCCGGTCTTTGCCGCTCCGGTGTTCGCTGCAGGCGATGAGCTGCATGCCCGCTTCAGCGCGCACCAGATTCGCGGTGGCTATGCGTTGAAGGGCGAGGAACTCGACGAGGTGGGTGCCGCGGCGATGGCCGCATTGCTCCAGTTATTCGACGACGAGGCGTTATCCGCCGATTTCGACCTCGAACCCGGTCAGCTGCAATTCGTCGACAACCGCGTGCTCGGCCACGCCCGCACGGGATTCGCCGATTTTCCCGAGCCGGAGCGCCGCCGCCACCTCATCCGGCTGTGGCTGCGTGACCATGGCCGCCGCGCCTATCCCGGGTGACACAGCTCGCCTACGGCACCGTCTCGTCTGGATAGACGCCCCAGAGGTCGCTCCGCCGCACCCAGCCGGTAAGACTGTCGGTCTCGACCCGGCACCACGGCCCCCGGCATTCGAGGAGGCGCGCGACGACGCCGGGCGCAGCGCGGGCAACCACGGGGGAGGCGGCGTCCGGCTCTTGATGGAGCGGCCGCTCCGCGCCCTTGGCGACGATCGCGGTGCGCTTGCCGGCGACCATGTGCTCCTGCACCCAGCCCTCGGTGCCCTCCCAATCGCGGATGCGGCGCCAATGCTCGAACTGGGCGATCACCTCGACCGGCATGTCTTTTCGGGTCAGCACCCACTCGATGGGATATTGCCGGCCCGGACCGGTGCGCAGATTGACCTTGTCAGAATGCAGGCTGACAAAGCGCGGCACTTTGAGGCCGACGTCCTCGTCGGCCGCCGTGGCGGGCAACCGCGCGACGAGGGCGAGCAACAGGGCGGCGGCGCCGATCGCGACCGGCCTCACCGTCTGCCCCTCATTCGATCGTCTCGTCGGCGCGCGCCAACAGCGACGGCGGTACCGTCAGGCCCAGCGCCGTCGCCGTTTTGAGGTTGATTACCAACTCGAATGTGGTCGGCTGCTGGATTGGCAGGTCGGCCGGCTTCGCGCCCTTGAGGATGCGGCCGGCATATTCGCCGCATATGCGATCCGCGGCTGCGAGGCTGGGACCATAGCTGATCAGGCCTCCGGCGGCGACATTCGCGCGCAGGGCATAGATCGCCGGAATCCGATCGCGCGCCGTCAGCGCCACGACCTGCTCGTGCCGGCTGCCCAAGAACGGATCATCGGAAACCAGCAGCGCATCCAGTCGTCGCTCCTGGATCGCCGCGAAGGCGAGGTCAATATCGTGTTCGGTGCTCGCCTGGAGCACCTCGATCCGCAATCCGAGGGTTTTTGCCGCCGCCTGCAAGCTCTTCGTATTGGCGGCGTTTTTGGGATTGGCCGGGTTGACCAGGACGCCGATGTCGTTGACCTTGGGTACCAGCTCGTGCAACAGCTCCAACCGTTTCGGCCAAAGCTCCCCGAATAAGATGGCAACGCCGGTAAGGTTCCCGCCCGGGTGGCTGAGACTGGCGACGAGGCCGAGCGCGACCGGATCGGGACCGACGGTGAAGACGATCGGGATGGTCGAGGTGGCAGCTTTGGCCGCGGTTGTCGCGACGACCGAGACGGCGACAATCACACGGACGTTGCGCGCGACAAGATCGGCCGCTAGCGCCGGCAGCCGGTCGTATTCGCCGTTGCCCCAGTGGTAATCGATCGTGACGTTAGAGCCCTCGACAAAACCGATCTCCCGGAGCCCCTCACCGAATGGCTTCGCGTCGCGCGCACCCGCCTCCGGCGATTGCGGCGAGAGATACCCGATCACCGGCAGTTCGGGTTGCTGGGCGCGGGCGCGAAACGCCCGCGCAGCGGCCGCGAGCGTGGCGAATGTAACAAGGTCGCGCCGGTTCATTTAATCCTGCGGGTTTTAACCGGCGGCGCCGCAGGTCGGGCAATCCGGGTCCTTGGCGATGCGGATGCGGTGAAAGCGCACGCGCAGCGCATCGTAGATGAGGAGGGTGCCGTCGAGGCTGTCGCCGAGGCCCAAGACCTCCTTCAGCACCTCGACCGCCTGCAAGGTGCCCACGACGCCGGCCACCGCCCCCAAGATGCCGGCCTCCTCGCAGCGCGGCACCAGACCCGGTGGCGGCGGCTCGCGGAACAGGCAGCGGTAGCACGGGTGCCCGTCGCCGAGATAGGGCCGGAACGTCGACAACTGCCCCTCGAACGGCGACAGCGCCGCGGCGATCAGCGGCTTTTTGAGGCGGAAGCATTCTTCGGTGAGGAGATAGCGGGTCGCGAAATTGTCGCTGCCGTCGGCGACGAGATCATAGCCGGCGATCAGCTCGGCGGCATTCGCGGGACCCAGCCGCATCGGGTGGGTCTCGACACGGATCCCGTCATTGACTGCGGCGAGCGTGGCGCGGGCGCTCTCGACCTTGAGGGCGCCGACCCGCTCGGTCGCATGCACGACCTGGCGCTGCAGGTTGGTCAGGTCGACCCGGTCGTCGTCAATGATGCCGATCGTCCCGACCCCGGCGGCGGCGAGGTACAAGAGCATCGGGGAGCCGAGCCCGCCGGCGCCGATTACCAGCACGCGCGCGGCGAGCAGCTTTTCCTGCCCCTCCTCGCCGACCTCATCGAGGATCAGGTGGCGGGCATAGCGCTGGAATTGCTCTTCGGTGAGTTCCATCACAGCCCCTCGAACAAGGCGGTGGACAAATAGCGCTCGGCATGATCGGGGAGGATCGTCACGATCGTCTTGCCTGCCATAGCCGGCCGCGCGCCGATCTCGAGCGCGGCCGCCAGCGCCGCCCCGGCTGACGTGCCGACCGCCAGACCATCGAGCTGGGCCGCCTGTTGCGCCGTCCGCAAGGCGGTGTCGTAGGCGATGCAAATGATCTCGTCGATCAGCGAAGTATCGAGGATCTCCGGAATGAAACCGGCGCCGATCCCCTGGATCTTGTTGGGACCCGGCAAGCGCCCCGATAAGACCGCGCTGTCCTCGGGCTCGACCGCGACGATCCGCAAGCCCGGCTTGCGCGGCTTCAGGACCGAGCCTACCCCGGTCAGCGTGCCGCCGGTGCCGACCCCGCTGACCACGATGTCGACCGCGCCCGCGGTATCCTTCCAAATCTCCTCGGCGGTGGTGCGGCGGTGGATCGCTGGATTGGCCGGGTTCTGGAACTGTTGCGGCATGAACGCGTCGGGCAGGCTGCCCACGATCTCCTCGGCGCGTGCGATCGCGCCGCGCATGCCCTGTGCTGCCGGGGTCAGCTGGAGTTCGGCGCCGAGCAGCAGAAGCATCTTGCGCCGCTCCACCGACATGCTGTCGGGCATCGTCAGTATGAGGCGATAGCCCTTGGCGGCACAGACAAATGCCAAGGCGATCCCGGTATTGCCCGAGGTCGGCTCGACCAGCACGGTGCCGGGCCTGATCCGGCCGGACGCTTCCCCCGCCTCGATCATCGCCAGCCCGATCCGGTCTTTGATCGAGGAGAGCGGGTTGAAGAACTCGCATTTGCCGAGGATGTCGGCCGTGACTCCGGCCTCCGCCGCAAGCCGATGCAGGCGCACCAGCGGGGTCGCGCCGATCGTCTCGAGAATGCTGTCATAGATGTGGCCGCGGAATTCGCCGCCCATCACCGCTCTCCGCGCAGGTTCCGGCGCCTCATGTAGCGCCGCCCCGCGTTCATTGCGAGGATCACGCATCCGCCGCCGGTCAGATCTCGAAATCGCCGCCCTGGGCCGCGAGGCCGGCGATCCCGGCGCGGTGCGCCCGGGTGCAGAGCTCTTCGAGGGTCAACGAGTCGAGCCGGCGCATCGTCTCCTGCTCCAACTCGACCCAGAGCGGGCGGACCACCTGATGGCCGAGCGCGCTGCCCGCCGGATCCTTGATCGGGTCCTCGCCGGTTTCGAGCTGGCGCACCGCGCGCACGATGTCGCCGAGACTGATGCGGCGGCGCTCGCGCGCCAGGCGATAGCCGCCGCTCGGGCCGCGGATCCCGACGAGGATCTTCTCGCGCACCAGCTCCTGCAGCACCGGTTCGAGATAGCGGCGCGGGATGCCTTCGCGCTCGGTGATCTCGGCCGAACGGACCGGGGCCACGCTCCCGTTATAGGCGATGTCGAGCACCGCCTCGATCGCGAACAGCAGCTTCTTGGTGAGCCGGATCATGAATCAGGAGTTTCGCCGCCCCGCCCGGTTTGGACAAGCGGAAGCGATACCGGTAGAGCCAAAGCCGCTCTGCTGCCGCCCGCCGCCATCGGCAAACTCCTCGACGATCGTGAATTCCGCGCGCGCGATCCGGGTGAAGACGAGCTGCGCGATGCGGTCGCCGGGCCGGATCACGATCCCCTCGGCATCACCGTCGGCGCGCGGCGGATTGCGGTTCCACGCCGAGACGAGGCAGGTGCCCTCGTAATCGGCGTCGATCAGCCCGACCGCGTTCCCGAGCACCAGCCCGTCTCGGTGGCCGAGCCCCGAGCGCGGTAGCACGAGTGCGCACCACGCCGGGTCGCCGATGCGGAACGCGATCCCGGCCGAGATCAATACCGCCGGTGCCTGCGGCGGCAGCACCAGCGGCTCGTCGATGCAGGCGTGCAGATCGAGACCGGCGGCAAGGCTCGACCCGTAATGGGGAAACCCCCAGCCCGGCAGCCGCGGATCGAGGATCTTCAGCGCGATTTTGAGTGGCATGGATCGCGCTAGCGCGGCTGGCTCCCGGCTCCCGGAACATGGGCGCTCGGCGGCGCGCCGAAATCGCCCCCGAGTGCGGCGGCGATCCGCTCGCCGAGGCAGGCGGCGACCTCGCGCTTGGTCATCGGCGGCCAGTCCTCGACCCCGTTGCCATCGACCAGGTGGATCGTGTTGCGATCGCCGCCGAAGGTGCCGGTGCCGGGCGATACGTCGTTGGCGAGGATCCAGTCGCAGCCCTTCTTCGCGAGCTTGGCGCGGGCATGGGCGACGACATTCTCGGTCTCGGCGGCAAAGCCGACGACCAGGGAAGGCCGGTCGTTTTGGCGCCCGGCGATGCTGGCCAGGATGTCGGGGTTCTCGACGAGGCGGAGCGCCGGTGCGCCCTTCCCGTCCTTTTTCAGCTTCTGGGCGCTGACCGCGTCAACCCGCCAGTCGGAAACCGCTGCCGCCATCACCGCAACATCGACCGGCAGCGCCGCTTCGCTCGCGGCGAGCATCTCTGCCGCGGTGTCGACCGCGACGAGGGTGACCCCGGCCGGGGTCGGCTCCTGGGTCGGCCCCGACACCAGCACGGTCTCGGCGCCGAGCGCGGCGAGCGCGGCGGCGATCGCGTGGCCCTGCTTGCCGGAGGAATGGTTCGAGAGGTAGCGCACCGGGTCGATCGGCTCGCGGGTCGGGCCGCTGGTGACGAGCGCGCGCTTCCCGGCGAGGCGCTGGTCCGCCGTGAAGAACCGCGCGATCGCGGCGAGGATCTCCACCGGCTCGGCCATGCGGCCGAACCCCACTTCGCCGCAGGCCAGCTCGCCGGCCCCGGGACCGACGCGAAGGACGCCTCGCGCCGCAAGCGTCGCGAGGTTGGCCTCGGTCGCCGGGTGCGCCCACATCTGGGCGTTCATTGCCGGGGCGATCAGCACCGGCTTGTCCGAGGCGAGGAGCGTCGTGGCGGCGAGATCGTCGGCCATTCCCGCCGCCATCCGCGCCATCAGATCGGCGGTCGCCGGCGCGACGACGACGAGGTCGGCCTCGCGTGACAGTCGGATGTGGCCCATCTCGCTTTCGTCGGTCAACGACCAGAGATCGCCATAGACCTTGTCTTCGCTGAGCGAGGAAACTGAGAGCGGCGTCACGAACTGGTGCGCCGCCTCGGTCATGATGCAGCGCACCGCGTAGCCCTGCCCGCGCAACAGCCGGATGAGCTCGAGGCTCTTATAGGCGGCGATGCCGCCCGCGATGATCAACAATATCCGCCGGCCTTGCAGCACGTCGCGCCTCCATCTCCAGCCGCCGAGTATGCTACCGCCGCCGCGTCAGCGCGAGGGCAACGACAGCGCCGCTCCCAGGAAGTGTCACGGCACCGCCGCCGCGAGCACGCCAGCGACGGCGCGCTGCCATCCGGCGTAGCGCTCCTCGCGTTCGGCTTCGGCCATCGCCGGGGCGAAGCGGCGAGCCGCCGACCAGCGCGCCATCATCTCCGGCGGCCCGGGACAGAGCCCGCGGGCGAGACCGGCGACATAGGCCGCGCCCCAGGCGGTCGTCTCAAGCGAGGCCGGGCGTTCGACCCGGGCCGGCAGGATGTCGGCGAGGAACTGCATCGTCCACTCGCTCGCCGCCATGCCGCCATCGACGCGGATTCTGTCGATGGCGAGCCCGCAATCGCCGGTCATCGCGGCAATGAGGTCGCGCGTCTGGTAGCCGACCGCTTCGAGCGCCGCCCGCGCGATCTCGGCTAGGCCGCATTCCGCGGTGAGGCCGGAGAGCGCGCCGCGCGCGTGCGCCGACCAATAGGGCGCGCCGAGCCCGGCGAAGGCCGGCACGAAATAGAGGCGCTGGCGCGGGTCGGCGCGCTCGGCCAAGGCCTGCGTCTCGTCCGCCGCGGCGACGGCGTGCAGGCGGTCGCGCAGCCATTGCACGGCGGCGCCGGCGATGAAGATCGAGCCTTCGAGCGCATAGGCGGTCTCGCCGCCGAGCCGGTAGGCCAGCGTCGTCAGCAGCCTGTGGCGCGAGCGGGCCGGCTCGGCGCCGGTGTGGATCAGCGCGAAGGCGCCGGTGCCAAAGGTCGATTTGACCATGCCCGGGCGGAAGCAGGCCTGGCCGATCATCGCGGCTTGCTGATCGCCGGCGATCCCGGCGAGCGGGATTGCATCGCCGAAGAGGCTGGCATCGGTGCTGCCGAAATCCCCGTCCGTGTCGCGCGTTTCCGGCAAGATCGCGCCGGGGATGGCAAAGGCGCGCAGCAGCTCGTCGTCCCAGGCGAGGCGCCGCAGGTCGAACAGCATCGTGCGCGAGGCGTTGGTGACATCGGTGGCGTGCACCCGGCCGCCGGTCAGCCGCCACAAGAGGAAGCTGTCGACCGTGCCAAAGAGGATCTCGCCGGCGGGGGCGCGCTCGGCAAGCCCGGGCACCGTATCGAGCAGCCAGCTTATCTTCGAGGCTGAAAAATAAGGATCGATCACGAGGCCGGTCCGCTCGGCGACCGCGTCGGCGAGCCCGGCGGCGCGCCAGCTTTCGCACAATTCAGCGGTGCGGCGGTCCTGCCAGACGATCGCGTTGTGTACCGGCCGGCCGGTGGTGCGGTCCCACAGCAGAGCGGTTTCGCGCTGGTTGGTGATGCCGATCGCGGCGATCGGGCGTTCGCCGGCGGCCGCGATCGCTTCGCGGCAGGTCGCCACCACCGCCTGCCAGATCTCCTCCGGATCGTGCTCAACCCAGCCGGGCCGCGGGTAGATCTGGCGCAGCTCCTGCCGGGCCGTATGGCACACTGCCCCGGAAGCATCGAACAGGATCGCTCGGGTGCTGGTCGTCCCCTGATCGATCGCCAGCAGAAAGTCTGGCCCGCTCATCGCCTCAGTAGATCACGACGCTGCGGATCGATTCGCCGGCGTGCATCAAGTCGAAGCCCTGGTTGATGTCGTCGAGGGCGAGCTTGTGGGTGATCAGTTCGTCGATCCTGATCTTGCCGTCCATGTACCAGTCGACGATCTTCGGCACGTCGGTGCGGCCGCGGGCGCCGCCAAAGGCCGTGCCTTTCCACACCCGGCCGGTGACGAGCTGGAACGGCCGCGTGTTGATCTCCTGCCCCGATGCGGCGACGCCGATGATGACGCTGACCCCCCAGCCGCGATGCGTGCATTCCAATGCCTGACGCATGGTCGCGACATTGCCGATGCATTCGAAGCTGTAATCGGCCCCGCCCTTGGTCAGATCGACCAGATAGGGTACGAGATCGCCCTGGACTTCGCTCGGATTGACAAAATGGGTCATGCCGAAGCGCTCGGCCAATTCCCGGCGGCGCGGGTTGAGGTCGACCCCGACAATCATGTCGGCGCCGACCATGCGGCAGCCCTGCACGACATTGAGCCCGATGCCGCCGAGCCCGAACACGACGACCCTGGCGCCCGCTTCGACCTTGGCGGTGTTGGTGACCGCGCCGATCCCGGTGGTGACGCCGCAGCCGATGTAGCAGACCTTGTCGAAGGGGGCGTCCTCGCGGATTTTCGCCACCGCGATCTCGGGCAGCACGGTGAAATTGGCAAAGGTCGAGGTGCCCATGTAGTGGTGGAGCATCTCGCTGCCCAGCGCGAACCGGCTGGTGCCGTCGGGCATCACGCCGCGGCCCTGCGTCGCGCGGATCGCGGTGCACAGATTGGTCTTGCGCGAGAGGCAGCTTTCGCACTGCCGGCATTCCGGCGTGTAGAGCGGGATGACATGGTCGCCCTTTTTGAGGCTGGCGACCCCGGGCCCGACATCGACAACGATGCCCGCCCCCTCATGCCCGAGGATCGCCGGGAAGAGCCCCTCGGGATCGGCGCCCGAGAGAGTGTAGGCGTCGGTATGGCAGATCCCGCTCGCCTTCACTTCGACAAGCACCTCGCCCGCCTTCGGCCCGTCGAGCCGCACGGTCTCGATCGACAAGGGCTGGCCGGCTTTGTGAGCGACCGCAGCGCGCGTTTCCATGCATCTCTCCGACTTGGGGTGCGGCCGCCTCAGCCGCCTCTGCGCGGGCGAGACGCCCACGGTCCAATTATAAGCCGCTCATCGCGGTGGTGCACCTCAGGCCATCTCGACATGCGGCACGCCGTAATCGTCGAATGGCGCCGATGTCGTGCGGAAACCGAGGGTCTCGTAAAACGGTGCCAGATAGGTCTGCGCGGTGAGGGTGACGGTATGGTCCGGAAAATCGCGTGCGCAGCGGGCTAGCGCTTCGGCCATCAGAAGGCGGGCCAGCCCCTGACGGCGCAGCGCCACAGCGACCGCGACCCGGCCGATGGCTATGCGCGCTACGCCGGGATAGGGGATCAGCCTGAGATAGCCGGCGAGCTCGCCATCGACCCGCAACAGGAGATGCTCAGCGCGCTCGTCGTGCCCGTCGAGGTCCGGATAGGGCGACGCTTGCTCGACGACGAAGATCGCCTGGCGAAAGCGCAGCGCCTCATACAGGAGCGCGGCGGAAAAATCGCCGAAGCTCGCCCATTGGAGCCTCGCCCGGTCGCCAATCTCCACGCCGCCCTCCGCCGATTTCGGTCTATAGTCGCCGGGCTTGATCCTGCCGCGACGGAGGCTTTGATGGAACCGCGCGATTACGGCCCGTTCCCCTATGTCCCGATCAACGACCGGCCGCGGCTCAAATGGCCGAACGGCGCCCGGCTCGCGGTGTGGATCGTCCCCAATATCGAATTCTTTCCGCTGAGCATCGGGATCCCCGGCAGCCCTTACGACACCCGCGTGCCGGCGGCCCCGACGGTGCGCGCCTGGGCGCAGCGCGATTATGGCAACCGCGTCGGCATCTGGCGGATGATGGAAGTGCTGCAAAAGCGCGGCATCCGTGCTTGCGCCAACCTCAACAGCGACATTTGCGATCACCATCCGCAGATCGTGAAGGCGGCGGTCGAGCTCGGCTGGGAGATCCTCGGCCACAATGAGACCAATTCGCGCTGGCTTAACGTGATGGAGCCGGTGGAGGAGCGCCAATCGATCGCCCGGACGCTCTCGAAGATCGCCGCGCTCTCCGGCAAGAAGCCGGTCGGCTGGCTCGGTGCGGGGCTCGCCGAGACCTGGCACACGCTCGATTACCTGATCGAGGAGGGGTGTCTCTACGTCGCCGACTGGGTCAGCGACGACCAGCCTTTTCTGATGGATGTCGGCGGCAAGCGGCTGGTGTCGATCCCCTATTCCTACGAGATCAACGATTCGCCGTTCCTGCATACGAGGAACGGCACGATTGACCAGCTCGTCGCAGCGATAAAGCGCCAATTCGACACGCTCTATGCCGAGGGCGCGCAATCCGGCCGGGTCATGGCGATCTGCCTCCATCCCTATCTGATCGGCGTGCCGCACCGCATCCAGGGGCTCGCCGACGCGCTCGACTACATCAGAGCGCATGACGGGGTGTGGTTCGCCACCGGCGAGGAGATCGTGCAGGCATGGCTCGCCTCGGGCGCAACCTTTTGAGGCCGACCGTCAACTCGCGGCAAATACTCCATTTTCGTTCATGGCCGGGCCTGGCCCGGGCACGAACGAAATAAATTTCCTGAGCGGAAGGATACCCGGTGCAGCTAATTGAGTTGAACGGCCGTTCCTACCGGCTGCCCACGCGCCCGACGGTGGTGATCTGCGCCGATGGCTGCGATCCGGCTTATATTGAAGCGGGGCTGGAAGCCGGGGTGTTGCCGACCGTCGCGCGCTGGCGCGAGCGTGGGTTTTACGCGCTGGCCGACGCCGTGATGCCGACCTTTACCAACCCGAACAACCTGTCGATCGTCACCGGGGGACCGCCTTCGGTGCACGGCATCTCGGGCAATTTCGCGCTCGACCGCGAGAGCAGCGCCGAAATCATGATGACCGACCCCGAGATGGTGCGCGGCGAGACGATCCTTGCGCTGATGTCGCAGGCGGGAGTGCCCACCGCGGCGATCACCGCCAAGGACAAATTGCGCCGCATGCTCGGAAGCGGCCTCGATATCGGCCGCACCGGCATCTGCTTTTCCTCCGAGCAGGCCGATCGCTGCACTCTGACCGAGCATGGCATCGAGGGAGTGGAGGCGCTGGTCGGACGCGCCGCGCCCGACATGTATTCGGCCGACCTCTCGCTTTTCGTGCTCGATGCCGGCATCCGTCTCGTCGAAGAGGAGCGCGCGCGGCTCCTCTATCTTTCGTTGTCCGATTACGTGCAGCACGGCCACGCCCCCGGCGAGCCCGAGGCGCTGGCCTTTCACCGCGCCCTCGACGAGCGCCTCGCGCGCCTTGAGGAATTGGGCTGCGTCGTCGCCGTCACCGCCGATCACGGCATGAACGACAAAGCGCTCCCCGACGGGGGCCCGCATGTCCTCTTCCTCGAGGACATCCTCAACGCGCAATTCGGCGCCGGTGCGGTGCGGGTGATCTGCCCGATCACCGACCCGTTCGTGCGTCATCACGGCGCGCTCGGCTCGTTCGTCCGGGTCTATCGCAAGACGGACCTGCCGCTCGCGGCCCTCGCGCATAGCGTGCGCGCGCTGCCCGGCGTCGATGCGGTGCTGAGCCGCGCGGAGGCGTCGGCTCTTTACGAGCTGCCTTACGACCGCGAGGCCGATCTGGTGGTGACCGGCGACCGCAATACGGTGATCGGCGCGAGCACAGCCGAGCATGATCTCTCCGCGCTCGCCGGGCATCGGCTGCGCTCGCATGGCGGAGCATCGGAGCAGACCGTGCCGTTCCTCCTGTCGCACAAGCTGACGCTGGATTATCTGCGCCTGTCACAGTCCCAAAGGCTGCGCAATTTCGCTATTTTCGAGTTTGCATTAGGAGGGGTGACGCCATGAACAGACCGAGGGCCGTCATCGTAATCTGCGACTCTCTGCGCGGTGATCTGATCACGCCAGCCGATACGCCGTTTCTCGTCGAATTGTCGGAGCGCGCGGCGCGCTTTGCCGCCCATCGCAGCGTCTTCCCGTCGACGACACGGGCGAGCGCCGCCTCGATCGCGACCGGCTGCCGACCGGCGCGCCACGGTCTCCTCGGCAACACGATGGCGCTCGACGAGGGCGAAGGCCTTGTCTGCCGCTCGGCCGGCCACCCCGATTTTCCCGACCGGATGCGGCGCGCGACCGGCCGCACGCTGCAGGTGCCGACGCTTGCCGAACGGCTGCGCTGGCACGGCGAGATTTCGGTCTCCTGCGCCAATGTCTCGCCTGGCGCAGCCTATTTTCAGGACCCCGACGGTCACGGCTTTGTCTATCACGCGGCCGGCAGCTATGGGCCGGGGCGCCTTCCGGTCGAGGACCCGGCTAGCGCCGTGCTCAAGAAAGGACTCGCCGGCGACCGTGCGATGACCGAGCGGTTCTGCGCCGAGATCCTCGAGGAGCGCGCCCCCGCGCTTGCCATCATGTGGCTGTCCGAGCCCGACTATACCGGACATCATTCGCCGCTCGGCTCGCCCGAGCATCGCACCGCGATCGCCGGCGCCGACCAGTGCGCGCGGCAGGTCTTCGAAACGGTCCGCCGGCTCGATCCGTCGGGCAGCGAGATCCTGTTCATCGCCGGCTCCGACCACGGCATGGAGACGGTCGCCCGGGCGGTCGATCTCGACGCCCTGTTGGTGAGCGCTGGGCTGAAGCGCGCCCCGGACTCGCGCGATGTCGTCGTCGCTCCAAACGGCACGGCGGCGACCCTCTATTTCGCCGAGCCCGAGGGCGCTCTCGTGAAGCAGGTCGCGCGCTTCCTTGAGGCCGAGGACTGGGTCGGCGAGGTGTTCATCGGCGACCGGCTGAGGGCGGTCGGGCTGCCGACCGACACGGCGATGCGGGTCGCGGTGACGCTCGCCGGCGAAGACAAGGCCAATCCGCACGGGGTCGAGGGCTATTGCCCGATCGTGCAGGACCCCGCGGACAACGAGAGCAAGATCGGCTTTGGCCAGCATGGCGGGCTTGGCCCCAACGAGCAGCGGCCGTTTCTGATGATCGAGGGCGGCGGGTTCGTTGCCAGCCCGCGACACCAGCCGACCTCGCTCGTCGACATCGCCCCGACCGTCTTGCGCCACCTGCACATGGATCACGACGACATGGACGGAAGCGCGCTGGCGCGCATCGTCCGCTGACGCGCCTCAAGCGCGGTTCGGCTGGCGATTTGCCTCCCCGGTCGCGGAGCATGCCGATGCTACGGAAGGGATCTTCGAGATGCGTTTCGACCTGTCTGGCTGCGGTGCCGGCCTGGATGAGTCGGCGCGGAGCCTGCTTGACCTAGGCCCGCTGGCCGAGTCGCTGGGTTACGACGGCCTGTGGATCAACGAGGAGCATTTCGGGCAAGGCAGCCGGGTCTGTCTCTCTCCGATACTGCTGGCGACCGCCTTGGCAATGCGGACGCGCCGAATTCGCATCGGTTTCTCGGTTCTGGTGCTGCCGCTGTTCGAGCCGATCCGGCTGGCCGAGGAAATTGCCACGCTCGATGTGCTTTCCGAGGGTCGCGTTGACCTGGGCGTCTCACGCGGCAACACCAGCCGATATTTCGAGGCATGGGGGCTGGACTACGCCGATCGTTCCACCGCGTTCGATGCGGTCTTCGATAGACTGATCCGCTACTGGACCGAGCCGACGGTCGAGGTCGGTTCGCGCACCGAGTCGATTGAGCCGAAATGCGTTCAGAGACCACATCCGCCCATCTATGTCGCGACGTACCGCGAGGAAGGCGCTGCCTGGGCAGGACGGCACGGACTGACACTGTTCCAGGGCAGCCAGCAATCGGTGCCGAGCAGCCGCCATTGCATCGCTGCATTCCGGGATGCCGGCGGCGATGTCGCGCAGGTGCCGATCGGTCGCTTTGTCGTCGTCGGCGAAACCGATGAATCCGCCCGACAGGCCGCGTGGCCTGCCGCCGAAAGGCTGACCGCCGGGTACCGTCGCGGCGGCGACCAGTTGCGACGCGGAATCCTGACAGAAGCGGAGCACGATACCGAGCGCTGGCTGCGGGAGGTGGCGATCGTCGGCAGTCCCGAAACGGTGGCCGAGCGGGTCGCCGCCCTCCACGCCGAATTCGGCTTCGGCGGCTTCCAGTTGGTCACGGGCTTCCTCGGCAATCTTCCGCAGGAGCATGTCGTTCGGACCCTCGAACTCTTCGCCAAGGAGATCACACCGCGCTTCCGGCCGGCCTCAAGCCGAGAGCAAAATGACCACCGCAGCCACTGAAGCGGGTGACACGCCAGCTCGGCCCGGCAGCGCCCTTGAGGTCCTGCGCGTCTTTACCCGTCTCGGCCTGACCAGCTTTGGCGGGCCGGTTGCCCATCTCGGGTATTACCGCGCCGAGTTCGTCGAGCGCCGCAAATGGCTCGACGAAGGGGCCTTTGCCGACATCGTCGCGCTCTGCCAGTTCCTGCCCGGCCCGGCGTCGAGCCAGGTCGGCATCACCCTCGGCATCCTGCGCGCCGGTCTGCCGGGGGCGCTCGCCGCCTGGCTCGGCTTCACGATGCCGTCGGCGGTGGCGATGGTCCTCTTCGGCTATGGGGTGACCCGGTTCGGCGACCTGTCGGGCGCCGCCTGGCTGCACGGGCTGAAGATCGTCGCCGTCGCGGTCGTCGCGCAGGCGGTCTGGGGGATGGCCCGCAGCCTTTGCCCCGACAAGGGCAAGCCTTTGCAGGTTTGGGCCAGCGTCGCGGTCGGCGCGGCGATCCTCGCGCTCGCGGTGCCGTCGGCGATGGGCCAGGTCGGCGCGATCGCCGCCGGCGGGCTGATCGGCTGGAGCCTGCTGGCGAACGCGGCGCCGCCTCAGCCCGGCGCGCCGCTCGCGGTGCACCTGCCGCGCACCTGGTCGGTCGCCGCCGCGATCCTGTTTTTCGTATTGCTGATCGGCCTGCCGCTGCTCGCGGCGGTGTTGCCGCTACAGCCAGTAAAGCTGTTCGATTCGTTCTACCGCTCGGGCGCGCTGGTGTTTGGCGGCGGCCATGTCGTGCTGCCGCTGTTGCAGGCCGAGGTCGTGCCGCCGGGCTGGGTGTCGAATGACGCGTTCCTGGCCGGCTATGGCGCGGCGCAAGCGGTGCCGGGACCGCTCTTCACCTTCTCGGCCTATCTCGGCACGGTGATGGGGCCGGCGCCGAATGGCTGGGCCGGCGGCCTCCTCTGCCTCGTGGCGATCTTCCTGCCGTCGTTCCTCCTGCTGATCGGAGCATTACCGTTCTGGGACGCGTTGCGGCGCCGGCCGGCCGTGCAATCGGCGCTGCGCGGGATCAACGCGGCGGTCGTCGGGCTGCTGCTTGCCGCGCTCTACCGGCCGGTGTGGACGAGCGCGATCTTCGGCCCCTCTGATTTCGCCGTCGGCATCGTGGCCTTCCTCCTGCTCGCACTATGGGCGGTGCCGCCCTGGCTCGTGGTCGTCCTGGGCGCGCTCGGGGCGAGCGCCGTCGCACTGCTCTAAAGGCGTTGGTCGGTTCCTCGGATCGCACTATGAGTCCCCCCGACACTCGATCGCGAGAGGTGGGCAATGACGATCACGATGTACGATCTGGCCGGGGTGGAAGCCGAGCGCCGCTTCAGCCCATTCTGCTGGCGCACCAAGATGGCGCTGGCGCATAAGGGGCTTGCGGTCGAGACCGTGCCGTGGCGCTTCACCGAGAAGGACAAGCTGCCGCAGCCGAATGCGGGGCGCGTGCCGGTGATCCGCGACGGCGACCGCGTGGTGCATGATTCGACGGCGATTGCCGATTATCTCGAGGAGCACTATCCCGACCGGCCCTCGCTGTTTGGCGACAAGACCAGCCGCGCGCTTACCCGATTTGTCCAGAACTGGACCGAGACGGTGCTGCAGCCCGGACTGATCCGGCTGGTCCTCCTCGACATCTACCGCCATATCGGCCCCGCGGATCAGGCATATTTTCGCAGCGACCGCGAAAAGCGCTTCGGCACAACGCTCGAAGAATTCGTCGGCGACCGCGCCGCGCGGCTGCCCGCCTTCCGCGCCAGCCTCGACCCGTTGCGCCGCACGGTCGAGCGCCAGGACTTTGTTTCCGGCGATGCTCCCGCCTACGGCGACTACATCGTGTTTGGCGCGTTTCAATGGGCACGGGCGATCAGCGATTTCGAGGTGCTGGCGGCCGACGACCCGGTGCGCGCGTGGCGCGGGCGCATGCTCGACCTGTTCGGCGGATTGGCCCGCCGGGCGCCCGCCTACGGCAGCTGAAAGGTGGGCGACACCATCGCGATTGCCACGGTCGCGCTGAGTCTCCACGCCCTGGCGGCGGCCGTCTGGGTCGGCGGCATGTTTTTCGCGCTTCTGATGTTGCGCCCGGCGACGGCGCCACTCGAGCCGGGGCCGCGGCTCGAGCTGTGGTCGCGCGTCCTCGAGCGGTTCTTTCTATGGGTGATGGCCGCGATCGTGCTGCTGCTGGCGAGCGGCTACGCCATGATTTTCGGGGTTTATGCCGGGTTTCGCGGCATCGGCCTGCACATCAACATCATGCAGGGCATCGGCATCATCATGATGCTGTTGTTCTTCCACCTGTATTTCGCTCCGTGGCGCCGCTTCCGGGCGGCGGTGGGGCGGCAGGATTACCCGGTCGCCGCCGCCCAGCTCAATCAGATCCGCGTGATCGTCACGATCAATCTAATTCTCGGTCTGATCACCATCGTCGTGGGCAGCAGCGGCCGATACTGGGGCTGATGCCTTGGTGCCGCCGCGCGATCCCAGGCTCTGCGGGTCGATCGGTCGCAAATGTGCAGCCATCGAGGTCTTGCCGTCGGTCGAGCTCCAGTCCGCACCGAGCCCGCCATCCGGACGCGGGCGAAAGCGCAGCGTGCTTTTGCCCTTCTCTTCGAAGACAAAACTGTCGTCGACGATGTGGCCTTGGCGCCGCGACCAGGCGGCCGGAAACACACCGTCGATGCTCGGCCCGATCGCGTAGACCGCGGTGAGGTCGTTGCCGTGCACCGCTTCGACCCCGAGCAGGACCTCGCGGCCGTTCGGGTAAAATCCGTACCAGACATCGCGGAACCCGTGCGGCGCTTTGGCGCTGTCGCCGGCCGCACCCGAGCCGGTCGGTGCCGCCGCCGCTTCGCGTGCCGAATGCACGTCTGCGAGTTCGGGCGGCAATTTCATCTCGGCGCTCGGGCTCGTCCCCCAGCGCGGCGAGCAGGTCTGCTCGCCCGATAGATTGGTGTTCTCGGCGAAGTCGCGGATGCAACTGCCGTAACGCCGCAGGAACAGCCCGCTCGACGATGCCCAGTGCCCGGTCAGGAAGGCCGGCTGGTCGACGACGGCGTAGCCCAGCCCGCGGGTCGAGAGGATCTCGCGCGAGCGTTCGCCGCGCCCGCCGGGATCGAAATCGTCGTCATGGAAATAGAACACCATGACCCGGGCGTGCTTCACCTGTTCGAGTAGCGGATAGAGCTTGGTCGCGTTGAGCCGCCAGCTGTCGTAGAAATCGTCGAAACTGCCATAGGCCGCCGGGGCGGTGGCGACCACCGCGTCGACTTCGGCGGAGTCGTCCGCGGCCATCAGCGCCAGGAACGCACCAAAGGATTGCCCGGCGAGGACAACCTGCTTGTAGCCCTTTCGCTTGAGCTCGCTGACATGGTCGACGAGCCGCGCGGTGCTGTCGGTCAGCGTGTCGCCGCGCCGCGCCCGGTCGAAGCGCAACACGTCCCAACCACCGTCGCGCAAGGCGTGCAGATAGGACGGGGTGGGCGATTGCGAATCCTCGGCGTTAATCGAGCGGCCGTGGCTCCAGACGACAACCCCCTTCGCCTGGGTCGGACCGATTGCGGGTTCGGAAAAGGCCGGGTCCAGCCCCAGCGCCCAAACCGGAGCAGAAGCCAGCAATGCCGCGGCCAAGACCAGGCCGCCCATTCGCTTGGGCAGCATTCCCCTCATACGCGCGATCCCCCCAATGCCATTCGGCATACGGATAGCGCGCGCAGCTTAACAAAAAATTTCTTTTTGTGTCACTTCGTAACGAAGGCGCAGATCATTCGCCAAAGCGCGGCAAAAGCGGCGGAAACGCTAGATTTGGCGAAGTCTCGCAGTGTTGCGACGAACTGGCGCAGTCTCGTCTCGCGATTTATTTCGCGATTATTCGCGTTGTACGGTCATCAACACGAGCGCGGCGAGCAAAACGCCGATTGCTTCCATTCCCATGGCGATCTGGCCGAGCATCATGCTGAGCAGGGTGCACACAACAATCGTCGATCCGAGCAGCATCGGCATGGCGGCGGTCCCTGTAGGAAGCGGGGGGTTGACGGAACCAGAGGAGCTGCGGTGTAACGGGTGCGGGGCAGGGTTTATTCCCGCGCCGGGAAAGCGAGACACGCATGCCGGTACTTTATGTCGCACGCAGCGCCAAGCTCGCCCGCTGGGCCTTCGATGTCGGGTTCGGCAAGCACATCTACAAACTGGGTGTCTCTGAGGCTGAGGATGAGCAGAAGGCGCTGGCCGCCGCCGGTTGGGCGGGCGAAGCCGATTGGAAGATCGTGCGCCAGGTGGAGGTCGAGGGGCTCTCCGAGACCGAGGCGATCGATCGGCTTGGCAAGAAGGAGCGGATGATCGACCCGAACCTCTACCCGAAGCTCAAGGGCGCCGCGGGGGTGTTCCGGGTCGCCGCCGACCATGTCGAGAACCACATCATCGTCTCTCGCGCACTGGCAGGCGACAGCGACCGCCGCGACCTCAAGCTGAAGCCCGCGGATTTCGCGGCCTATCTGGTGCACAACGCGACGCGGTAAGCAGGCTGATGGGGACCGCGGGCGTCTCGCCCGCATGCGGCCGTGACCGCCGCGGTCCGATGCGACTCACGCCGCGCTCGGCTTCACCTTGTCCCTGAGCGCGGCGAGAGCGTTGGGCGTGTCGACATCGACGAGCACGCCGTCCGAATCCATCTCGACTTCATAGACCAGCTCGGCGTGCTCGCCGATCAGGTGCTTGGCGCCGACATCACCGGCGAGCTCCGCCATTTCCGGGAAGAAGCGGCGCGCCCACAGCACCGGGTTGCCGCGCTTGCCACGGCGCGTCGGCACGACGATGGCGCGGCCTTCTAGCGGGTTGAACGCGGCGATTAACCGGTCGAGGTCGCGTCCGGTCACGAGCGGCATGTCACCGAGGCAGACGATGACCCCGTCGCACTCGGGCGGCAACGCCTGGAGGCCGCGCTTCAGCGAGGTCGACAGCCCCCCGGCGAAAGCCGGGTTGCGCACGCGCTCGACCGGCAGCTTGCCGAGCGCGACATCGACCGCATCGGCCTGGTTGCCGAGCACGGCGAAGATCGGGCGGGCATGTGACGACAAGAGGCGCTGTGCGACGCGCGCCACCATCGGCTGCCCGTCGATCTCGGAGAGGAGCTTGTTCGGACCGCCCATGCGCCGCGACTGGCCAGCGGCCAGCAGCAATGCGGCGATGCGCGGCCCCGGTGGCACCTTCTTTTCGACCGGTTTCGCGGCGGGCGCCGGGCTCGCCGCGGCGCGCGGCAATGGCCGCGACGGGATTTCCGCCAAGAGCCCGCCGGCACCCATCTGCATGATCTCGCGACGGCCCATCGGCAGACCGGCGACGAGCCGCTGTAGCACCCAGTCGAAGCCGTTCTCCTTCGGCGAGCGGGCGCATCCTGGCAGCCCCAGTACCGGCGTCGCACCCAGATGGCCGAGCAGGAGCATGTTGCCGGGGTCGACCGGCATGCCGAAATGATCGATGACGCCGCCCGCCGCCTCGACCGCCGCCGGGATCACGTCGCGCCGGTCGACGATGACCGAGGCGCCGTGCACGAAAACCAGATCGGCGCCGGATCTAGCGGCAGCCTCTATGCGCGGTGCCAACTCCGAAGGCGTGAAGCACTTTGT
>Ga0209415_10004521_pt1 | contig 25424 bp, 23 predicted proteins | sample PeaSoiSIISIP2007_FD_187696 | JGI IMG/M metagenome (GOLD analysis project Ga0209415, IMG submission 187696) | Peat soil microbial communities from Weissenstadt, Germany - SII-SIP-2007 (SPAdes) (version 2) | ecosystem: Environmental > Terrestrial > Soil > Wetlands > Peat | place: Germany... | reverse complement strand
TCGTAGCCCAGGCTGGACAGCTTACGGCGAAACGCATCTAGATTCAGGCGCTCGGCCGCGAGCCTTCTCCCCGAGAGAATGCCGACGCGGTACATCTTGCCCGTTTGCTGCGCGCCGACCGGACGGCCGAGCACGCCGAGAAACGCTATTCCCAAAACGGCTGACCGTCTCACGCCGGCTCCGCCGAGTTAAGCCGATCGCGGCCTGACTCAATGAGCAGGTCGATCCCCTCGAAGTACGATTGCGGGCCGCGACCCGAGATTTTTCCGATGCAAACCTCGGCGATCGTCGAGATCTTGCGGAACGGCTCGCGGGCTTCGACGTCGCTGAGGTGGACCTCCACCGTCGGGATGCTGATGCCGGCGATGCAGTCGCGCAACGCGTACGAGGTGTGGCCGTAGGCGCCGGGGTTGATCACGACGCCCCGCGCCCAATGGCGGGCCCGTTGCAGCGCGTCGAGCAAGCGGCCTTCGTGATTGGATTGATAGGTGCGAATCTCGCACCCGCGCGAACGGCCGTAGGCACGAATTTGGGCGTTCAACTCCGCCAGCGTCAACGTCCCGTAGACTGCGGGCTCGCGTTCGCCGAGCAAGTTGAGATTCGGACCGTGAACGACGAAAATCGTCATCCGATCGCAGTCAAGGCCGTGCGCAGCGCGGCTTCGTCGACGTCGTCGACGATGTACGGCTGCGCGACGTCGCGGATCAGGATGAAGCGCACCTTACCCGCCTTGCGCTTCTTGTCCGACGCGGTCGCAGCGATGATCCCCTCGAGCGGGGCGTCGGGATGCGGCGTGGGGATGGCGTCCACCAGCGCCGCGATGCGCTCGGCCTGCGCCGCAGGCAGGCCGCGAGCGCGCGAGAGGGCCAGCGCCGCGCGCATGCCGAGCACGATCGCTTCGCCGTGGCGCAGCGCGCCGTAGCCGCAGGTTTGTTCGAGCGCGTGCCCGACCGTGTGCCCGAAGTTGAGGATCGCACGGCCGCCCGCGCCGCTCTCATCGCGTTCGCGCTCGTCACCGGCGACGACGCGTGCTTTGGCCGCCACGCAATGGGCGACGGTTACTGCGAGGACCTCGGGGTCGGCCGCCAGCGCGCGCGGCATCTCGCGCTCGAGAAACGCGAACAGTTCGGGATCGGCGACGAGCGCGGTCTTGAGCGCTTCGCCCACACCGGCCGCGACGTCGCGCGGATCGAGCGTGGCGAAGGCCGCCGGATCGATCGCCACCAGCGCGGGGTGATGGAACGCGCCGACGAGATTTTTCCCGGCGGCCAGATTGATCGCGGTCTTCCCGCCGACCGCGGCGTCGACCGCCGCGAGCAACGTGGTGGGGACGGCGCACCACACGAGTCCGCGCAGATACGTTGCGGCAACGAAGCCGCCGAGATCGGTCACGGTGCCGCCGCCGATGACGATGAGGACGGCGTCGCGGTCGATGTGCGCGGCCGCGAGCCAGTCGTAAAGCTCGCCGGCAACCGCCAACGTCTTCACCTCTTCGCCGGCGGCCAGGCCGCGCGCCAGCGCGACGCGTGAGCCGAAGGCGGCGATCACGCGCTGCGCGAGCGCTTCGACCGCAACGTCGTACAGCACGACGACCGTCCGCGCGTCCAGCGCCGTCAACTCGTCGAGCGCGCCGGCACCGATCACGACGTCGTACGAACGCTCGTCGCCCAGCTCGACGCGAACGCGCCGGCGCTGACCCGCGATCACGAGCGCTCTCCGGCCAACTCGACCGCGCGCAGCGCTTCGAGCACCGACGCGGCCACGCCCTTGGGGGCGAGCGACGCGTCGACGATCACGTGCGCTTGGCGATAGCGCGGTTCGCGCTCCGCCGCCAGCGCGTGCAATTTGGCCAGCGGATCCCCGGTCAACAGCGGACGATCGCCGTTTCCCGAGAGCCGGGTCACGAGCGTCGGCACGGTGGCTTTCAGCCACACCAGCGTGTGGCGGCGCGCATCGGCGAACGTCCCGTCGTCTTCGAGCGCGCCGCCGCCGAGCGAGATCACGGCCGGCTTCGGCGCGGCGAGCGCGTGCACGATCGCCGCCCGTTCGCGGGCCCGGAACGCGGCCTCGCCTTCCCGCGCGAAGATGGCCTGAACGCTCATTCCCGCCGCCCGCTCCACCGCGCGGTCGATGTCGACGAAGTCGCGGCCGAGCGCGCGCGCGACGAGCGCGCCGACCGTCGTCTTGCCCGAACCGGCGGTGCCGCAAAAGACGATGTGGCGAACCGTATCAGCGGACACGGATGCGCTCCCGCCACGCGCCGACGTGGTCGCGCAGCATCGCGAGCGTGTCGCCGGGAAACGTCTCCAGCACGGCGTCGGCGAGCACGAGCGCGAGCAACGACTCGCCGATCACCGCCGCGGCCGGCACGGCACAGACGTCGCTGCGCTCGATGTAGGCGTTGGTCGCTTCGCCCGTACGCAGATCGACCGAGGGCAGCGGCTTCATGAGCGTGGAGATCGGCTTCATCGCGACGCGTACGACGATCGGTTGACCGGTGCTGATCCCGCCCTCGATCCCCCCGGCGCGATTGCTGCCGTAGCGCGTGAGCGCGCCGTTCTCGCCGGGATAATACACATCGTGAACCGCGGAGCCGGGCAACGCCGACCCGCGGAAGCCCAGCCCGAGCTCGACGCCCTTGATCGCGTTGAGCGCGAGAAACGCCTCCCCGACCTTGCCGTCGAGACGCCGGTCCCACTGCGCGTGCGAACCGAGCCCGATCGGCAACCCGCCGGCGACGACCTCGAACACGCCGCCGAGCGTGTCGCCGGCCTCGCGCATCGCATCGATCTGCGCGACGATCCGTTCGGCCGCGCGCGGATCGAGCACGCGAACCGGCGAGGCGTCGGCCCTCGTGTTGAGCGTCGCGATGTCGGCATCGAGCGGCGTCTCGTCGACGACCTCGCCGATGCGCACGACGCGGCTCGCGACCGAGATGCCGAGTTCGCCTAGCAGCTTGCGGGCAATCGCGCCGAGCGCGACGCGCATCGCGGTTTCCCGCGCGCTGGCACGCTCGAGAATGTCGCGCATGTCGGCCCGGTCGTACTTGAGGCCGCCGACACGGTCGGTATGCCCCGGCCGCGGAATGTAGACCGCGCGCGCCGCCTCCCCCGCGCGCGGTTCGATCGCCATGATATCGAGCCACTTCTGATGATCGCGATTCTCGAGATACAGCGCGATCGGGCTGCCGAGCGTTTCGCCGCGGCGGACCCCCGAGAGAATCTTGACGTCGTCGGTCTCGATTTTCATGCGGTTCCCGCGACCGTAGCCCGTTTGCCGCCGGAGCGAATCCGTTTTGATCTCTTCGACCGTCAGCGGCATGCCCGCGGGCATGCCCTCCATGATCCCGCTGAGCGCCGGACCGTGCGATTCGCCGGCGGTGAGATAGCGCAGCCTAGCCATGATTCAGGGCGCCTCCACGAGCGCGGTGAGTTCGGCCTCGGCGGCGCGCCCGAACCGCACGTCGTCGCCGTACCAGATGTAAAACGTCGCGATCGCCTGCGCGACGAGCATGTGGGTGCCGTTCACCGCTTTGTAGCCGGCGGCGCGCGCGGCTTGCACGAACGGCGTGGCGCTGGGTTGGTATTGCAGATCGACGCACCAGCCACCGGGGAGGCACGCCCCGACCGCAGCGGCCACCGCAGCGCCGTCGCTCGTCGCATTGATCATGACGTCCGATGCAACCGGAGCGCCGGCCACGAGCTCGGTCGCACCGGCGGCGTCGTGCAGAGCGGCGACCAGCGCCTGCGCACGTTCGGGCGTCCGGTTGGCGATCACGACGCGCTGCGTGCCCATCTGCGCGAGGGCGACGATCGCGGCGCGGGCAGCGCCTCCGGCACCCAGCAGCGTGACGACCTTGCCGGCGGGGTCGATGCGCTCCGAACGCAACAGCGCGATCAGCGCGCCCACGTCGGTATTGTCCGCAAACGCCTCGCCGTCGCGAAACGTGATAACGTTCGCCGCACCGACGACGCGCGCGTCCTCGCTCGCCGCATCGGCCTTCGCGAGCGCGCGGGCTTTGTGCGGCGCGGTTACGTTCCAGCCATCGAAGTCCTCGCGCGCATCGGCGAAGGCACGGTCGAACTCCTGGGGAGCCAACTCGAGCCGCTCGTACGACAACGCGATCCCCGACGCACGCGAGAGCGCGGCGAAAATTTCGGGCGAGCGCGAGTGGGCGATCGGCTGACCGACGACGGCGAACCGCTTCGTCCAGACGCCCGAAGCAGCGGGTGAGCTCAGCTCCGGCACAACTGCTCCAGATCCGCGAAGAACGACGGGTGTGAGATCGCGACGCAGCCGGAGTCTTCGATCGTCACCGGGGCGCTCGCGCCGAGCGCCGCGATCGCGAAAGCCATCGCCAAGCGATGATCGCCGCCGCTCTCGACGCTCCCACCGTGCAGCGGCGCATGGCCGCTGACGTCGAAGCCGTCGTCGACCTCGCTAACCGCACCGCCGAGCGCGCGCAGTCCCCGGACGAGCACCGCGATGCGATCGCTTTCCTTGACCCGCAGCTCGCGCGCACCGCGGACGACCGTCGTACCCGCGGCGTACGCGGCCACGACGCCGAGCAACGGCAACTCGTCAAGGATCGGCGGAACGTCGCGCGCTTCGATGGCGATCGCGTGCAACGGGCGCGCGCTGACCTCGATGCGGCCCATCGGTTCGGGTTCTTCCCGAACGACCGTCACCTTCACGCCGGCTCCCATGCGCTCGAGCGCGTCGACGAAGCCCAAACGCGTCGGATTGAGGTTGACGTTCTCCACCACGATGCGTCCGCCCGGAACGATGGCTGCCGCCGCCAGCCAAAACGCGGCCGCCGATGGATCGCCGGGGACGTGGAAATCCGCCGCATGGAACTGCTGCGGTCCGTCGACGATGATGTCGTCGCCGGCACGCCCTACCGCGACGCCGAAATGCGGCAGCATCTTCGCCGTGTGATCGCGCGCGCTGCCGGCGCCCGAAATCACGACCCGCCCGTTCGCGCCGGTCGCCGCCAGCATCAGCGCGCTCGCCAGCTGGGCGCTCGCAACCTTCATCTGAATGTGACCGCCGTGCAGCGGCCGGCCGCCGCGCACGTGCACCGGCGCCGTGCCCTGGGCCGCCGTTTCGACGAGTGCGCCGAGTTCGCGCAGCGGTTCGGCGACGCGCAACATCGGCCGGCGGCGCAACGAATCGTCGCCGGTGAGCGTCGCCGCGACCCCGCGGCCGGCGAGCGCGCCGATCAGGAAGCGCATCGTCGTGCCGGAGTTGCCGCAATCGAGCACACCGTCGGGCGAACGCCACGCGCCGCCGCGAATGCGCACGTCGAGACCGTTGCGTTCGACCATCGCGCCGAGTTGCGCGACGCAGCGCATCGATGAGGCCACGTCCTCGCCCGGCGCGACGTTGGTGATGTGGGATTCGCCCGCGGCCAGCGCGGCGAAAATCACCGCGCGGTGCGAGATCGACTTGTCGCCGGGAATGTTCGGCGCTTGCGAGCCGAGTGCGCGAGCCGGAGCGACGGTCTCGCTCCGGGTTTGCGTGTTCGTCATCGAATCGTACGCTAGTCCTGAATGAACGGGATCCGCGCGAGGTCGGCCACGATCTCCTCGTAATCCTGGAACGTGAGCGCCTGGTCCGCGTCGCTGAGCGCGACTGCCGGGTTGGGATGCACTTCGATCAGGATGCCGTTCGCGCCGACGGCCTTGGCCGCGCGGCACAGCGGACGAATCCAGCGCCGCACCCCGACGCCGTGCGAGGGATCGACCATGATCGGCAGATGCGTCTTCTCGCGCAGCACCGCGACGGCCGAGAGATCGAGCGTGTTGCGCGTGGCGGTCTCGAAGGTGCGAATCCCGCGTTCGCATAGCACTACGTCGGGGTTGCCTTCCGCGAGGATGTACTCGGCCGCGCTGAGCAGTTCGTCGATGCTGGCCGACATGCCGCGCTTGAGCAACACCGGTTTTTGCGTTTTGCCGACGGCTTTGAGCAGATCGAAGTTCTGCATGTTGCGCGCGCCGATCTGGAACATGTCGACCGACTGCCCCATGCGCTCGACTTGATCGACGCTCATCACCTCGCTCACGATCGGCATCCCGGTTTCGCGCCCCGCTTCGGCGAGCAGCGCGAGGCCTTCCCAGCCCATCCCTTGGAACGAGTAAGGCGAGGTGCGCGGCTTGAAGGCGCCGCCGCGCAGCATAACCGCGCCGTGATCGTGGACCTCGTGCGCGACGGCGAGCACCTGTTCGCGCGACTCGACGCTGCACGGACCGGCCGCGATGATGAAGGTGCCTTCCTCGAGGACGACGTTGCCGACCCGGACTTTCGAGCGCGGCTGGCCCGGTTCGCGCGTGACCTTCGGGAAGTTCTGTTTCTGTTTGCTCACGCTCGGCACGACGGCCGGCGTGTTGTCGACGACGACGTCGAGCGGCCGGCGAATGCGCGGCGGAGCGGTCCCGGCGTCGTACGAACCGATGATGTGCAGCGAGGACGTGTGTTCTTTGAGGTCGCGCAGCGCATCGGCGAAGCGTTCCTCGCGCACGTCGCCGTCGACGTCGGCATAGAATGCGAACTCGCTCGTTCCCAGGCGCGCTTTCGAGTCGAGCTTCGAAACGTTCAGGCCATGCTGGCCGAAGGCGTCGAGCGAACGGGCCAGCGCCCCCGGTTTGTCGGCGACGGAAAAAATCAGCGAGGTCTTGCGGTCGGTTCCGGCGGCGGCCGGTTCGAACTCGCTCGCCGGACCGCTCGCGGCCGGGGCGCGGAAGAGCAGAAAGCGCGTCGTGTTGTCGGGATGGTCGGCGATCGATCCGGCCAACTCGACCAGACCGTAGCGCGCGGCGGCCTCCTTGGAGCAGATCGCGGCGTGGCTGGGATCGCGGGACTCGGCGACGTCGCGGGCCGCGATCGCGGTGTCCCCGACCGGCACGCGCTTGACGTCGGGGAGCGAAGCGAGGAAACGCCCGCACTCGGCCAGCACGATCGCGTGCGACTCTACCTCGCGCACGCCCTCGAGCGTGGCGCCGGGCAAGCCGACGAGGCGGTGCTCGAGGCGCAACGTGATCTCGGCCAGCGGGTCGAGCTCGTACTCGGCCAACACGTCGTAACCTTCGCGGATCGTTCCCGCGATCGCGTTGTCGATGGGCAGCAAGCCGACGTCGGCCCGTCCGCTCAACACGGCATGGGCGACGGCGCGGAACGTCGCGCAGCCCAACGGCTCGAACGCGACGCCGCGCCGGCCGGCGTACGTTTCGAGCACGACGTGCGAGTAGGCGCCCTCGATCCCTTCGAAGGCGGCCGTCATGGTCAAGGCTGGGGTGGCGCTGGTTCGGGCTTGCGTCTGGGCGGTCGTCATCGCGTCTCCATCACAGAAAAAGAAGAACCCCTCGCACCGGCGGGGGGCTCTCGGCAGCTAGCGTCCTGATCGTGGACGTTACGGCAAAGAGTCGGCTCGCCGGCGCGAAATCGCCCAGCTAAAGAAGCCAAAGTACCCAAAACCGCTCACGAGCATCCCCCGGGTTGTATCACGCCGCCGCCAATGCTGTCAAATGACGAGCCTCGCGCCGACAGCGATGCATGGCCCCCCTATGTCACCCCGAGCCTGTCGAGAGGTGACATAACGGGGACACGCTGCCATCAAACGGCGATTGCGCTACTTCGCCTTCGGGGCGTAGGCGATGCAGTAAGCGTTGGGGCTGATCTTGCCTTTGACGACTTTACAACTGGCCGGGGCGGTGAAGAGCGCGCAGGTGCTGCACTTCTTGCCCCCAGGGCCCGGCTTGAGCTGGTACTTGAACTGCGCTTTGGTTCCGCCGGAGTCGTCGGCGGCCGACGCGACGGCAGTGGTCCCCGCAACGGCGAGGGGCAGACCGGCGATGAGCGAGATGATCTCGCCGCGAGAGATGCGATCCGACATGGAGTTCCTCCGGGTGGGTTAGGTGGGTTAGAGGATGAAGTTGGACAAGTCCGCGCTGGAAGCGATTTCGGCCAGCCGATCCGACACGTAGGCCGCGTCGATCGTCACCGTCTCCGCCACTTCGGGTGCTGCAAACCCTATTTCCTCGAAAACGCGCTCCAATACGGTGTGAAGCCGCCGGGCGCCGATATTTTCGTCGCGCTCGTTCACCTCGTTCGCGATCCGGGCAATCGCGGCGATCCCGTCCGGCCGGATGTCCAACCGTACGCCGTCGGCCGCGAGCAGCGCGGTGTATTGGGTCATCAGTGCGTTCTTCGGCTGCGTGAGGATGATCTCGAAATCGGCCGCGGTGAGGCTGTCCAACTCGACCCGGATCGGAAAGCGGCCCTGCAATTCCGGGATCAGGTCGGACGGCTTGCTCATGTGAAACGCGCCGGCCGCGATGAACAGCACGTGGTCGGTTGCGAGCGGACCGTACTTCGTGTTGACCGTGCTGCCCTCGACGATCGGCAGGATGTCGCGCTGCACGCCCTCGCGCGAGACGTCGATGCCGCGTCCCTCGCGGGTCGCGATCTTGTCGATCTCGTCGATGAAGATGATCCCGCGCTCGCCGGCGCGCCGCAGCGCTTCGCGCTTGACGGCGTCCATGTCGATCAGCTTCCCTTCTTCCTCTTGCGCGAAAACGCGGCGGGCATCGGCCACCGTCACGCGCTTTTGCGCTTTCTTCTTGGGCAGCAAACCGGAGAGCATCTCGCTCATGTCGCCGGCGCCGCCCATGCCGCCGCCGTCGCCGCCCATCATCCCGATCGGCAACTGCGGCGCTTCCTCGACTTCGATCTCGATCAACCGGACGTCGTAGAAACCGCGCTCGATATCGGCGCGTGCTTCGGCGCGAATGCGTTCCGACTCGTGCGGCGGGGCCGGCGGCATCGCCGGCTGCGGCGGCGTTTGCGGATGCGTCTGTGCGCCGAACGAATTGCCGAAGATCGAGCCCAGCGTCGCCGCAAACGGATTGCCGCTTTGCGGTTGCGGCCCGCGCGTCTCGGGGTGCAGGATGTCGATGATGCGCTCCACGGCAGCGTTTTCGGCCGCCTCCTTGACGTCGCCGCGGCGTTCGTCTTTGACCATCCGGATCGCGGCTTCGGCGAGATCGCGAACCATCGACTCGACGTCGCGTCCGACGTAGCCGACCTCGGTGTATTTCGTCGCTTCGACCTTGACGAACGGCGCGCCGGCGAGCGAGGCGAGGCGGCGGGCGATCTCGGTCTTCCCGACGCCGGTCGGTCCGATCATCAGGATGTTTTTCGGGATCACTTCGCGCCGCAGCTCTTCGGGCAGCTGTTCGCGCCGGTAGCGATTGCGCAGCGCGATCGCGACCGCGCGTTTGGCCTGCGCCTGGCCGACGATGTACTTGTCCAGTTCCGCGACCACTTGGCGCGGGGTGAGATCTTGCAGTTCCATTTAAGCCGTCTCGACGGTGATATCGTCGTTGGTGTAGATACAGATTTGCGAGGCGATTTTCAGCGCTTCGCGCGCGATGGCTTCCGCATCGAGGTCGGAGTGATGCAACAGCGCCATCGCCGCGGCCTGGGCGTAGGGGCCGCCGCTGCCGATGGCCGCGATACCCTCATCGGGCTCGATCACGTCGCCGGTGCCGCTGAGCACCAGCAGATGCTCGGGGTTCCCCACGAGCAACAGCGCCTCGAGCCGGCGCAGCGCGCGGTCCTGACGCCAATCCTTGGCCAGCTCGACCGCGGCGCGCATCAGATTGCTGCCCGAAGAATTGAGCTTGCCCTCGAACTTTTCGAGCAACGTGATGCCGTCGGCGGCGCTGCCGGCAAAGCCGGCGATCACCGCACCGTTTGCGATCCGCCGCACCTTGCGCGCGCCGTGCTTCATCACCGTCTTGTCCAGGGTGACCTGTCCGTCCCCGGCCATTGCGATCTTGCCGTCGCGAAGCACCGCGACGATCGTCGTGGATCGAATGCGCATGATTTAAAGGCGCTCCGCCCCAGGCCCCACGCTTTGCGTGGGGCCTCCGGTCCGAGCTCGCAGCAACGTGGTTGCTCGTTCACGATTTTGCTGCGCTCGCTCCATCACCATCGTGCTCATCTACTCGGTTACGGACCCCGCAGTTGCAAGCGCGCTTTCCCTGCTCGGCCGCACGGCCGCGGCGAACGCATCGACGCGGGCGAGCGCCCGGGCCGCTAGCGCCGCTCGGCGCAGGCGCTTTTCCCGGATCGGCCGGCCGGGTAACGGCGAGAACCAGGTCCAGGTGACGTTGGCCGGCTGAAAGTCCGGCGTCGCCGTGTTCTGCAAATGTGCGATGACGGCGCCGAGCGCGGTGTCGGCCGGAACCGCCGGCGCGACCTCAGCGCGGGCCGCGTAGGCCGCCGCGATGCCGGCTAGCGCGCCGCACGCTGCCGCTTCGACGTACCCTTCCGCGCCGGTGATTTGGCCCGCGAAGTACAGCCCGGGCCGCGCGCACAACTGCAGCTGCGCGTCCAGCAGTCGCGGCGCGTCGATGAACGAGTTGCGGTGCATCACGCCCAGCCGCAACCACTCCGCGTTCGCTAGGCCCGGCAGTTTGCCGAACGCCTCTTTCTGCGCGGGCCAGGTCAGGCGCGTTTGGAAGCCGACCAGGTTGAGGGATTTTCCGTCGGCATCCTCGTTGCGCAGTTGGACCACCGCGTAGGGGATCTTCTCCGTGCGCGGATCGCGCAGCCCGACCGGTTTGAGCGGGCCGTAGCGCAGCGCGTCCTCACCGCGAGCAGCCATCTCCTCGATCGGCAGACAGCCTTCGAAGTACGGCACGCGGCCGGCGGCCACATCGAGCTCAAAGTCTTTGGGATCGTGTTTCGGCAACGCGCGCAGGTCGGCGACGAACTGCCGGTACTGCTCCTTGTCGAGCGGGATGTTGAGGTAGTCGTCGCCGTCGCCCTTGTCGTAGCGCGACTTGCGGTAGGTAGCCGACATGTCGATCGAATCGGTCGCGACGATCGGCGCCGCGGCGTCGTAGTAGTGCAACCGGCCGCCGCCGACGAGCGCATCGATCTGCGCGGCCAGCGCCGGCGAGGGCAGCGGGCCGCAGGCGACGATGACGATGCCCCCGGCCGGAATCGCCGGCACTTCCTCGCGCACGATCTCGACGCCGGGCAGCCGCATCAAACGCGACTCGACCAGCGCGCTGAAGCGCTCGCGGTCGACCGCCAGCGCCCCGCCGGCCGGCACGGCCGCGGCGCGCGCCGACGTGACGATCAGCGAGTCGAGCCGCGCCAACTCTTCCTTGAGCAAGCCGACGCAGTTCTCGAGCGCGACGCCGCGCAGCGAGTTGCTGCAGACCAGCTCCGCCAGCATGTCGGTGTGGTGCGCCGGGCCCGTGCTGTGCGGCCGCCGTTCGTACAACCGCACCCGCACCCCGCGCCGCGCAAGCTGCCAGGCCGCCTCACATCCGGCTAAGCCGCCGCCGATGACGGTCACCGGATCAGACGGGCTCAAGCTCCTCTTCTTCCGCCTGCGGAGCGCCGCCCATCGTGGACGTGTCGTGCGTCTTGTCGGTGTGGCATTCGAACCGCGCCGTTCCGCCGCGCTTCGTCTTGACGACGACGTAGTCGCCGCAGACCGGACACCGCTCCGGCACGACGCGGTCCCACGAGACGAAGTCGCACTTCGGGTAGTTGGCGCACCCGTAGAACGTGCGGCCCTTGCGCGACTTCCGCTCGACGACCATCCCGCCGTCCTTGGGACAGACCGCGCCGGTGTCTTTCAGGATCGGGCGCGTCGTCTTGCACTCGGGGTAGCCCGTGCACGAGATGAACTTTCCGAACCGGCCGCTCTTGATGACCATCGGTTTGCCGCACGTCGGGCAAATCTCGCCGGTCGGTTCGTCGCGCTGCTCGAACTTCGGAAGCTTCTGCTCGGCCGCCACCAGCTCGACGCTGAACTTGTCGTAGAACGTCCGCAGCACCGCGACCCAGTCGGCGCCGTCGTCGGCGACGGCGTCGAGCTTGCGTTCCATCCCGGCGGTGAAATTCGGATCGACCACGTCCGGGAAATGCTCGGCGAGCAAATCATTGACTTGAATGCCGATGTCGGTCGGGTGGAACCGGCGCTCGAGCTGCTGGACGTAGCCGCGGGCTTGGATCGTTTCGACGATCGAGCTGTAGGTCGACGGACGGCCGATCCCGTTCTCTTCGAGCGCGCGCACGAGCGAGGCTTCGGTGAAGCGCGGCGGCGGCTCGGTGAAGTGCTGCTTGGGTTCGATACCCCGCAGATCGAGGCGCTCGTCCACGGTCAACTTCGGCAGCAAGGGCTTCTTGCCGTCGGTCAATTCTTCGGCGGGCACGCCGGCGCCGTCGTCGCGGCCTTCTTCATACACCCGCGTGAAGCCGGCGAACTTCAGCACGCTGCCGGTCGAGCGGAATGTGTAGCGACCCACGATCATATCGACGGTCGTCTGGTCGAAGACGGCGGGCGCCATTTGCGAGGCGACGAAACGCTCCCAGATCAGCCGGTAGAGTCGCAACTCGTCGCGCTTGAGCACGCCGGCGACCGAGTCCGGGGTGCGGAACACCGAGGTTGGACGGATCGCTTCATGCGCGTCCTGGACGCCTTCGCGCGCCTTGAACTGGCGCTGCGCTCCGACGAACTCTTTGCCGTAGGTGCCTTCGATGAACTCGCGCGCCCCCTCACGGGCCGAATCCGCGATGCGCGTGGAGTCGGTGCGCATGTAGGTGATGAGGCCTTGGGTGCCTTCGGGACCGAGGTCGACGCCCTCGTAGAGCGCCTGCGCCAACTGCATCGTCTTGCGCACGCGGAACTTCAGCTTGCGCGAGGCTTCTTGCTGGAGGGTCGAGGTCGTGAACGGCGCGGCGGCGTTGCGCCGCGTCTCGCGTTCTTTGACCGAGGACACGCGCCACTGCGCGTCCCGCACCGCCTCGACGACGGCGGCGGCGGTCTGCCCGTCCGTTACTTCGGCCTTGGCGCCGTCGATCTGGTAGAGCTCCGCCGGAAAAACGACCGGCGGCGTGCCGTTGGCTCGCTGCTTTGCGAGCCGCGCGGTGATGGACCAGTATTCCCGCGGGATGAACGCGTCGATCTCGCGCTCGCGGTCGACGATCAGCCGCACGGCAACCGACTGCACGCGCCCGGCCGAAAGGCCGCCGCGCACTTTGGCCCATAGCAACGGCGAGATTTTGTAGCCAACCAGCCGGTCCAGAATCCGGCGGGCTTGTTGGGCGTTCACCCGCGGCATGTCGATCGCGTGCGGGTGCGCGATCGCCGCCAGGGCCGCGTCCTTGGTGATTTCGTGGAGCTCGATGCGCTTGGGGTTTTCGAGCTTGAGGATCTCGGCCAGATGCCACGCGATGGCTTCGCCTTCGCGGTCGGGGTCGGTCGCCAGGTAGACCTCGCTGGCCGACTTTGCCGCCAGCTTAAGCTCTTTGATGATGTCGCCCTTGCCTTTGATGGTCAGGTATTTGGGCGCAAAATCGTGCTCGATGTCCACGCCCAGCGTCGATTTGGGCAGGTCGCGGACGTGCCCGACCGACGCCCGCACGACGAAGCGCGGCGGCAAGAACTTCTTGATGGTTTTGGCTTTCGTCGGCGATTCGACGATGATCAGTGGTTTCGCCACGCTGGTCTTCCTATGAGTAAACGCCTTCAGTATAGTCGCCCCGTCAAGCCCCGGCCAAAATGGGGCCCTCGGAGCCCGCGTTTTAACCGCTCGGCCGGTCAGCCGAGTTGCACAAATCGCAAATTCCTTGTAGGATGCTCGTAACGATGCGTCGACAACGCGCGACGCACAATCGAACGCCACGATCGTCCGCGCGGACGAGGAGGTTGAATGGACCCGGAAACGCTTATGCCGGCGCCGGCGCCGGCCCCGAAGAAGGCCCGCAAGAAATCACGCCGCAAGAAAGCCGCCAAAAAGGTAGCTGTTGCGAAGAAGACGACCCGTAAGAAAAAAACCGCCAAGAAATCCAGCGGCCGCAAAAAGGCTGCAAAGAAGACCACCCGCAAGAAGGCCGCGAAGAAGTCTACCGGTCGCAAGAAAGCGGCGAAGAAGTCTACCGGCCGTAAGAAAGCCGCGAAGAAGTCCAGCCGCAAGAAGAAAGGCGCCAAGAAGAAAGGCGCCAAGAAGGCCGCCAAAAAGACCACCCGCAAGAAATCCAGCCGCAAGAAAAAGAAGTAGTTTCGGCGCCTGGAAATCGAAAAGAGCGGCCCAAAAGCCGCTCTTTTTTTTACGCTATGAGCGCCGGGCCGTGGGCGAGGTCGGGGGCTTTGCCGCCGTGTTCTTCGACCCAATGGCACGCCGCGCGATGCCCGTCTTCGTACAGGTTGAAGGCCGGGACTTCGGCGCTGCAGCGCTCGAACGCGATTGGGCAGCGAGTGTGGAAACGGCACCCCGACGGCGGGTTAACCGGTGAGGGAATGTCGCCGGTAAGGATGATGCGTTTGCGCCGCCGCTCGAGGTCGGGATCGGGGATCGGGATCGCCGAGAGCAGCGCCTGGGTGTAGGGGTGGAGCGGGTTGGCGTAGAGACGGTCGCGGTCGGCGATCTCGATGATCTTGCCGACGTACATCACCGCCACCCGGTTCGAGATGTGCCGCACGACCGAGAGGTCGTGCGCGATGAACAGGAACGTCAGCCCGAGTTTCTGCTGGAGATCCTGCAGCAAGTTGATGACCTGCGCCTGGATCGAGACGTCGAGCGCCGAGACGGGTTCGTCGGCGACGATAAACTTCGGATCGACCGCCAGGGCCCGCGCGATGCCGACGCGTTGGCGCTGTCCGCCCGAGAATTCGTGCGGGTAGCGATTTGCGTGATAGGGCTGCAGGCCGACCATTAACAGCAGTTCCCCAAGCCGCCGCTCGGCGTCTTTCCCCGCTGCCAAGTGGTGGATCGCAAGCGGCTCGCGGATGATGTCCCCGACCGTCATGCGCGGGTTGAGCGAGGCGTACGGGTCCTGGAAAATGACCTGCATCTCTTTGCGCAGCGGGCGCAGTTCGGCACGGCTCAAGTGCGTGATGTCGCGGCCGTCGAAGTGGATGGTGCCGGACGTTGCCTCGATCAGGCGCAAGATCGTGCGGCCGGCCGTCGTCTTGCCCGAACCCGACTCGCCGACGAGCCCCAGCGTCTCGCCGCGGCGGATGTCGAAGTCGATGCCGTCGACGGCTTTGACGTCGCCGACCTTCTGCTGCAGCAACCCCGCCGTGATCGGAAAGTACTTCTTCAGGTCGCGGACGACGACCAGGTCGTCGCTCAAGAGACCGCTTCTGCTTCGAGGCGCAGGCGCGGCGCGGTCGCGACGTCCAGCGTGCGCGTGCCCGCGGTGCGTTCGTCGTAGAGGAAGCAGCGCGCCACGTGCCCGCCCCCAAAGTCGTAGAGCGGCACCGGCTCGTCGCAAATCGGCATCTTGTAACGGCAGCGCGGCGCGAATGCGCAGCCGGGCGGCATGCGCAACAGGTTCGGCGGCTGGCCCTCGATCGGCACGAGCCGCTCGCCGGCCGCATCGAGCCGCGGCAGCGACTCGAGCAGTCCCATCGTGTACGGCATCTTCGGATGGTTGAAGATGTCGTCGGCGGTGCCGTACTCGACCATGTTGCCGCCGTACATCACGAGCACGTTCTTGCACGTCTCGGCGACCACGCCCAGATCGTGCGTGATCAGGATGATCGCCGAACCCAGCCGCTGCTGCATCTCGTTCATCAACTCGATGATCTGGGCTTGAATCGTGACGTCGAGGGCGGTCGTCGGCTCGTCGGCGATGAGGACCGCCGGGTCGCACGAGAGCGCCATCGCAATCATCACGCGCTGGCGCATGCCGCCGGAAAATTGGTGCGGGTAGTCGCGGATGCGCTTTTCGGCGGCCGGAATTTTCACCAGCCGCAGCATCTCGACAGCCTTCTCGAGGGCCTCTTTTTTCGAATAGCCGAGGTGCAGTCGCGTCGCCTCGGCGATCTGTTCGCCGACGGTCAGCACCGGGTTGAGCGAGGTCATCGGATCTTGGAAGATCATCGCAATGTCCTTGCCGCGAATCTTCCGCATGTCGGCCTCGCTCAGCTTGAGGAGATCCTCACCCTTGAAGAAGATCTCGCCGCGCTCGATCTTGCCCGGCGGCTGCGGAATCAGCCGCATGATCGAGAGCGAGGTAACGGATTTCCCCGACCCCGATTCCCCGACGATCCCCAGCGTCGTCCCCGCCTCAACGGAAAACGAAAGCCCGTTGACCGCGCGCACCAGCCCATCCTCGGTTTTAAAAGTCGTCGCCAGGTCCCGGACTTCGAGAACGGGCTGGGCCAAAACTAGATCCCGGCGAGCGAGACGAGCGTTGCGATTACGACAAACGCGATGGCGACGGCTTGGGTAACGCGAGCGATCTGGCCCTCGAAGCCAAGCCGGCCGCGATAGGCTGATTCGACGCGCCCGCCGATGGTGCCGGAGAGACCCTCTTGCTTCGTCGTTTGCACGGCCAGCAGGCCGATCAGCGAGAGCGCCGTGAGGATGAAGAGCCCGGCCAGCGTGTGCGTCAGCCACGGAGCATGCGCTTGCAGCGGCGACTGGTGCTGGTAGGTCAGGGATTGCTGAGCCTGCAGCATCTGCTGGATTTGCTGGGGCGTCAGCTTGAGGGCGGCGGCGGTCGCCTTAGCGACCGGCGTCGCCGCCGCAAGCAGGGCGGTTAACACGTGAATTCAGGCTCCTCGAAAATGCGGCAAAATCAACCCGTCGACTACGCCCCGGCGGCGGGCCGAACCTTGTCGCGCAGGGCATTCACCCGTGCGGCGACGTGTTCGCCCGTCAACCCGAACTGCGCGCGCTGGGCTTCCGGTTTGGCGTGGTGGACCAAAACGTTGGGCACGCCGATGCGCTCCACCGGCACGATCAGACCCCGATCGTTGAGGAACTCCACCACCGCCGAGCCGAAGCCGCCGGCGAGCGAATGCTCTTCCAACGTAATAAACCGGGTGTGCGTCTCGGCCAGTTCGAGGATCAGGATCTCGTCGAGCGGCTTCACGAAGCGCATGTTGACGACGGTCGGTTTGGCCGCATCATCGAGCAGCTCGTAGGCGTCAAGCGCGGCGTCGACCGTGATGCCGAGCGCGAGGATCGCAACGCCGCGGCCCCGGCGCAAGACCTCCGCGCGGCCCACGACGACGGGGGCCAGCGGTTCGTCCCAGCGTCCGCTGGAGCTGCCGCGCGGGTAGCGGATCGCGGCCGGTCCCGCCAGGGCGAGCGCGACATCGAGCATGGGCGCGATCTCGGCTTCGTTGCGCGGCGCCATCAGCGTAAAGTTCGGCAGCGTACGCAAATAGGCGATATCGTAGAGTCCCATATGCGTCGGCCCGTCGTCGCCGACGAAGCCGGCCCGGTCGAGCGCGAACACGACCGGCAAATTCTGCACCGCGACGTCGTGGACGACCTGGTCGTAGGCGCGCTGCAAGAACGTCGAGTAGATCGCGCACACCGGCTTGAGGTTGCTCGTCGCGGCGCCGGCGGCAAAACACACCGCATGCGCTTCGGCGATGCCGACGTCGAAATAGCGCGCCGGAAAGGCCTTGGCAAACTTCGCCAGGCCGGTTCCGTCGGGCATGGCGGCGGTGATGCCGACGATGCGCTCGTCGCGCGCCGCGACCGCGATCAGCGCGTCGGCGAACGCTTGCGCGAAGGTCGGGCGGCCGCTCTTCTTCTCGAGCCGCCCTTCGTCAGGGGAATAGACGTTCGGACCGACACCGTGAAAGGTGCGCGAATCGCTCTCGGCGGGCTCGAAACCCTTGCCCTTGACCGTGCGCACGTGCAAGAGCACGGGACCCGGAATCCGGCGCGCGTTCGAAATGATGTCGCACAGTGCGTCGTAGTCGTGCCCGTCGATCGGGCCGATGTAGCGGAAGCCCATCTCCTCGAAGATCACCGCCGTCTTGCCTTCGGGCGAGACGAACTTCATGGCCGCCGTTTCGGCCGAGGAGAACGCGCGGCGCGCTGTCTCACCGAACGGCACGTGGCCGAAAAAGTCCTTGGTCAGTTCGCGCGCGCTGGTCGACCACGGCTTGCTGCGCAACACCGATAGATACGAAGCGATCGAGCCCACGTTGGGCGCGATCGACATCTCGTTGTCGTTGAGGATGACGATAAAATTCGTCTTCAGCGGCCCGGCGTTGTTGATCGCCTCGTAGGCCAGGCCTCCGGTCAACGCCCCGTCGCCGATGACGGCGACGACCGTTTCCTTTCCGCCGCGCAGATCGCGCGCCGTCGCCATGCCGAGTGCGGCTGAGATCGACGTCGAGGCGTGACCGGCGCCGAACGGATCGAATTCCGATTCGCTGCGCATCGCGAAGCCCGAAACGCCACCGCTTTGGCGCAGCGTCTCGATGCGTTCCGCTCGGCCGGTCAGCATCTTGTGGACGTACGACTGATGGCTGACGTCCCAGACGACCTTGTCCGAACGCATGTCGAGCACGCGGTGCAGGGCCAACGTCAGTTCGACGACCCCCAAATTCGGCGCGAGGTGTCCGCCGTTGACCGCGCAGACTTGGATCAGGATACTGCGGATTTCTTTGGCCAGGCGGTCGATATCGGCGCGGCCCAGGCCGCTCAGATTCGCCGGCGTCCCTAGACGTTCGAGCATGGACCGCTTTTCGACGTCGCGAACGCGAAGCCCGTGCAATCTCCGGCGAGGCATCCTCAGCCTACCCAACTGCGCGTCCGGGCCCGTGTCTGGACGGACGTCGCGCGCATCTTCTCGACGGTCTGCAACCCGTTCTTGACCTCGCTGCTCCTGTTCGTGATTTTGGCGGGCGCCCGGTCGCGGACGAACACCGATTTCTGGGTGCTGCTCGGCAATAGCGCGTTCTTCACCTCGCTCGGCCCGATGCTCTACCTCTTCTGGCTGTACGCTACCGACCGCATCTCCGATCTCGACATGTCCAAACGCGACGAACGCGAGCAGGTCTTCGTCGTGTTCGTGATCTTCTTCGTCCTCGGCACGATCGATCTGTGGCTGATCGGCGCGCCCGCGATCATCACCGCCTCGATGGCCGGCTACGCGGTTTCCGCGCTCGTCGTTCAGTGGATCACGCGCTACTGGAAGATCTCAACCCACGCGCTCGGCATCACCGCACCGCTGATCGCCCTGTGCGTGCTCTACGGCCCGCGGCCGCTGCCGTTCCTCATCCTGATCCCGATCGTCTGCTGGGCGCGCGTCTACCTGCGCGCCCACACGCCGATGCAAGTGATCGCCGGCGTCGCGCTAGCGACAGTGTCAACGCTGGTCGTGTTCCGGCTGTTTCACGTGATTTAACCCCGACTACACGTGCGGCAACACGGCCAATCCCGTGACGATGCCGGTGAGGTCGCCGGTCCAATGTCGCACGTTGCGTTCGAAGAGCGCGACGTCGCCGTTGGTGACGTAAAGCGTCGTTGCGTTCCCCGGCCGGCGGCCGAGCGCGCGGACGGCGCGCGCTTGTTCGCGGGCCGGATCGATCCGCGCCGCACCCGGTAGTTCGGCGGCGAAGTGCGCGTCGAGCAACGGGTAGTGCGTGCAACCGTACACGACCGCATCGACGTCCGACGGAAATTCCGCCACGACGTCGCGCACGGCGGCCCGTCCGCGTTCGCTTTCACTCTCGCCGGCTTCCACCAGCGGGACCAGCAGCGGCGCCGCGATCTCGACAACCTCGACGTGCGGCGCAACCGCCGCGATCGCGCGCGCGTAGGCATGGCTGCGCACGGTGGCCGGGGTTGCGACGACCGCGACGCGCCGGTAGGCCGTGTTTGCGAACGCGCCCGCGCAATTGACGATCAAGTCTTGGATCGGCCAGCGGAACCGCAGCGCCGGCCAGCCGAGCCGGCTGGCAACCGCACACGACGTGTTGCAGCCCATCACGACCAGATCGGCGCCGTGCGCTTCGAGCCAGGTCAGGTTGGCGGTCAACAGTCTCTGCAGCTCGGCGTCGGTCCGCTCGCCGTACGGCACGTGGGCTTGATCGGCGAAGTAGACGACATCGTCCTCGATCGCGGCGGCGCGCAGCGCGGCGAGCACGGTGAGCCCACCGAGCCCCGAGTCGTAGACGCCGATCACTGATCGGCCCGCGACGCCTGCGTGGGCGGTGCGCCGGCGTAGGCCGTCACGCCGTTGGCGATACCCTGCGCCATGTTCTGCAAAAACGCCGGCGTCCGCAGCAGTGCCGCGTCGCGCGGGTTCGAGATGAAGGCCGTCTCGATCAGCACGGCCGGCATCGTCGCGTGGCGGATCACGTAGAAGTTCTCGTGACGCGCACCGGCGTCGTTGGTGCCCGCAACCGGAGTAACGGCATGTTCGAGCGTGGTTGCGAGCAGTTGATCCTCCGGCTTGTACCAGTAGAACGTCGTCCCGTTGACGCTCGGGCTGTCGGAATAGTTCACGTGAATGCTGATGAAGATACGGGCGTTGATCGAGTTCGCCGTGTCGCATCGCGTCTGCAAGTAGGCCCGGTCGTCCGGATTAGGCTTGCCGTCCGCGCGCATCGCGGCGAGGTTCGCCGGCGAGACGGGATCGATATCGCCCTCGCGCGTCAGGCGCACGTTCCAACCCGCGGAAACCAGCAGCGTGCGCAGGCGGCGCGCGATGTCGATCGTCAGGTTCTTCTCCACCAACCCGTTGTGCGCGGTGCCGAAATCGTCGCCGCCGTGACCGGGATCGAGGACGATCGTGCGCGATCCGTTGATGTTGCTGAACTTCCACGGCGTGGCCGGCGCGGCCGGCGTCTCCAGCGCCACCGGCGGAGTGCCGGCTGCATCGTCGATCGCAGCCGAACCCACGCGGCCGCTGCCGGTCTTCACCGCTGCGAGCGCATCGACGTTGGTCGCGGCGATCGACAGGCCGTCGGGGGTCATAGCGACGTCGACTTCTTTTTCACCGCGCAACGTCAGCGCGATGCGCACGGCGGGCTCGTCGGGAGTCCCGATCTGCCGGATGCGCACGCTGTCGACGGCGGCGACAGGCGGACGCTCGTCACGCCCGGCGTCGGTCAGGGTGGCATTGTGGAGATCGAGATACCATCGTTGATCGGCCAGGCGATGCCAATCGTAGGCGGCGGTACCGGTGATGACGACGTGAATCGTCAGACCGGCGTCGAGCGGCTGCAGCGTGATCGCGGTGACCACGGCGGGGACCGTCGGGGTCGGGAGCGGGCCGATCGCCTCCTGCGACGGCGACGGCAAGGGCGGCGGCGCAGAGCCGGCCGAGAGCACGGGCGGCGGGGGCGGTGTGTACGGCGTCAGCACTGCCGGCGGAGCGGTGACCGGCGGGTTTGCCGGCGGCGCAGCCGGCGCGTTTACGGCGACCGTCCCGGTATCCTCGCTGACCGTGAGCGACAATTCGAAGGGCGAGGTGACCGGGGCAAGCTCGTACGTGAAGCCGCGCGGGCCGTCGAAGGCAACGATCGTCGAGGGATTGCGCGGCGGGCCGCCGGTCGTGATCGTGGCGGTCGTTCCGGCTCCGACGCGCCGAGTGCCGGTCAGCGGCGAGGCCACTCCGGAAAACGCAAACTCCACGTGAGTCGGCGTGTCGATGCGTTTCACGTACGCCAGCGCCGTCGCACCGCGGATCGCGACCGTCGTCCGGGTGCCTGCGGTGCGGATGTCGAGCGCGCCGATCTGCGGTTGCAGAATCGTTTCGCCGGCCCCGGCCACCGGTTCGACGTAGAGCGCATGCGCGAGCGCGAAGAGCGGGATTATGGGGTCGGTGCCGTCGATGAACGGGGCGAAGGTCGCGCGCGCGGCAATTCCGCCGGCGCTGTACTGCGCCGAACCGATGGCGAACGTGATGGTGCGGTGGTCGGCCGCGGTGACCACGATGTAGCGCTGCTGCGGCTGATAGGCGATCGTCGCCCCGAGCCGCGCGGTGAAGCGCAGCAGCCCCGAATCCCGAATCGACACCGCAACGTCGCCGTCGAGCGGGATCGCCCGCTCGAAGATCAGCCGCGTTCCGGCAAACCAGAAGTTGGCGCTCCAAGTGACCGGCGAGTCTTGCGCGCGGGCGGGGAGCAGCGCGGCCACGGCGATGGCGAGCGCCGCGACGGCGCTAAAAACTCTGACGCGAAAGCGGTTCATCGAGTTCGAGGTGGCCTCCCGGAAGCGCCGCGATCCGATCGCCCTCGACGCTCACCTGCACGGACGAAATGCCGGGGAGCGCAGTCAGCGTGTATACCAGTGCCTTGAACTCGCCGGCCTCGTTGAAGCTGCCCTCGACGCCGACGCCGACGTCTTTGGACAGATCGACGTCAACCGTCGATCCGGCAACGTCGGCCGAGCGGACGGTCGTTCCGGGCGGAAAGCGTACGGCGTCGACCCCGGCCGGTGGCCCGGCAACCGCCTGAACGGCGGCATAAAAGGCGACCGAGCGTGGATCGCGGGCCGGTCCGAGCGAGACGGTCCACGGCACGAGCGCGGTGCCGTCGGCCTTGGTGTAGTAGACGACGACGGAATCGGGCCCGCTTGCATGCCGCCCGAAGAACCACCACGAAGCAGCGGCGACGGCGACCAACAACAGGACCAAAGCGACGGCGCGCGTGGTTCGCATGTTGGGAACACCATATTCGCCGTACCGACGACGCTCTACTCCGACCGATTAGTGGGATGATTCTGAGCGCGCAGGAAAGGCGTCAACCGTGCTCTCACGAACGACCTTTTTGCCGTGGTAAGCTGGGTGCGCCGATCCGACGGCCGCGCCGAGGCGTTTCGGTAGCGGCTTGTCCCGTCTCTTTGAAAGCTTCGGCGACGACGCCGACGAGGCGCAGATTCGAGTTGGTTCACCGCTCCCCGGTGAACCCGAACCCGAACCCGGCGCGGAGGCGGATGCGTTCGGCGAAGCCGACCTCGGCGCGCACGAGCCCCCCGCCCTCCTGGACGACGATGCAGACCCAGCGCCGGCCGTAGCACGTCCGGCGTCGCTGAGCCTTCACGACGAAGCAGCCGCAACCGTTCCGGCCGAGGTCGCGGTGCCGTCGCCCTACGACATTCCGGACTTTGCGAAAGACGCCAAGGATCTCGACACCTACGACGACGCCAAGCGCCGTTACGAGCGCCAGCAGATGGCCTCGGCCGAAACCGCGATCCAAACGTCGTTCGCGCAAAAGCGCGACCAGCTCCAGCGCGAGATCAAGAACGGCCGCACCTTCGAGGACGAGCGCCGCGCGACCGCGCTGGTCACGACGCGCGCGTACGCTAACGCCTACCCGATCCACGTCGACAAGCGCGGCGTCAACCCGCCGGGGTTCTGGGAGAACCTCTTCTCCTTCGGCCGCGCCGGCCGGCTCTACCGCGCGGCCTTCCTCGCCGCCGAAGCCCTCGATCAATTGCGCACCGCCATGCGCAAACGCGAGGAACAGCTCGGCGCGCTCGACGACCAGCTGAAGCGCGCGATCTACCTCAAGGAAGAATCGATCAAGAAAGCGATGGAAACCGAGGCCGGCCTGAACGAGTTCCACGAGCGCCCGGAGATCAAGCCGCTCTTCGGGCGCATCGAGAAAGTTCGCAAAGAGCGCGCCGAGTTCGCGAAGCGCTTGGAACGCGGTCAGGTCAGCGACGAAGAACAGCGCGACCGTGCGATGTCGGAGCAGAAGCTCGTGCCGGCCGAACTGCCGATCATGGGCGCCGTCATCGCCAAGGTCGCGCGCTTCGGCAACCTCTCGTACTTTCAACTGCGCGATCTGGAACGTATGGAATCGCTGCTCAGCTACGATCCGCGGCTGGATTCGTTGCGCAACTGCGTGTTCGACGTCTATTCGGTTGCGGGCACCGTGGCGGCGAAACTCAAGCGCAACGACAACGGCACGGCCTTCCGGGTGGCCGACCACTTCAAGGCCTGCTGGCGCAATCAGGACAAGGCCGAGGAGCTCTACAGCCAGCACCGCTCGGCGCTGCGCGAAGATCGCGGCCTCGCGCCGATGCCGCCGCGCAACGACAGCGAGGCCGAGATCGTCGAGCGCCTGGCCAACCTCGCCGCGCTGGTCGACGGCGGCCAAGGCCGCCAGTTCTCAGATCAGCCCGCCCCCCAACAAGGCGCGCAAACGGGATAAGACCGGGTCACGCCAAGAACGGGATCGCGGTCCCGCCGGGCCGTTCGACGAGCGGCAGCACCAGCGCGGTCACGCTCAGCGGATCGCCGACGACGCCGCGGCGCGGAGCGATCCCACGCGCGCGCAATTCGATCGCCGAAACGATGTCGCCGACGACGCTCGACGCCGACGCCTCGCCGCCGGCACCGAGTCCGAAGAACTCGAGCGGTCCCGAGTTCGCGCCCACGACGCGGATGACGTTCTCGGCCGCATCCGGACGCGCGAACGCGTGGCCGCGCGCAACGTAGGCCGGCGTGACCGCGGCTTCGATGCCGTCACTCGTGCGGCGCGCGAGAGCGACCAGCTTGAGCCGCCAGCCGCGTTCGGCCGCCAGCGCGATGTCGGCCGGTACGATCGCGCTGATGCCGCGCCGCGGAACCGCCGCCGCTGCGACCGGACGGCGGAAGGCCAACGTTGCGAGGATCGCGAGCTTGTGCCCGGCGTCGACGCCCTCGACGTCGTTGCGCGGATCGGCTTCGGCGAAGCCACGGCGCTGCGCTTCGGCCAGCGCGGCGGCGTAATCGGCCCCGGCTTCCATCTGCGAGAGCACGAAGTTCGTCGTGCCGTTGACGACGCCGCCGACCTCGAGGATCGGCTCGTCGGCGAGCGAGGTTTCGAGCACCCGCAAGATCGGGATCGCGCCGCCGACCGACGCTTCGTAGTGCAGCGTGGCACCGGTCCGCGCGGCGAAGGCGCGCAGCCACGGTCCGTCCTGCGCGATCAGCTCCTTGTTGGCGGTGACGACGTCCTTACCGTGAGCGATGGCGCGCAACACCAGCTCGCGCGCCAGGCGCACGCCGCCGATGCACTCGACCACCACGTTGACGCTCGGATCGTCGACCACGGCGAACGGATCGCCGTCCCAAGCCGCCCAGTCCACGTCGCGGGCCTTGCGCGGGTTGCGAACGGCGACCGCCCGCAAGAGGCCGGGGTGGCCGAGCAACAGCCGCCGCGCGACCGCGGCACCCACGACCCCGCAGCCCAGCAGGCCGACTCCGGGACGAGGGGGCGCCTTAGCGGCCGCGTGCGCGAGCGGATCGTGGAGAGAAAGGGCAGACATCGGGAACCTCCGGGAAAACAAAGCGGCCCCCGCCTACTGGCGAGGGCCGTGTCATCTGATGCCGTGGATCGCGTTTAGACCAGCACCGACCGACACTCGCCCTCGCCGAGGGGAATGGTGATAATCGTCGTGGTCATGGTGGCGCAAAACGCGGACATGCGCCGACCCTACCACGCCGGCGCGCCGCTGGCAAGAAGGGCGACCCTACGCCGCGCGAGCGGGCAAAATAAAAAGAGGCCCCCCGCAGCCTCTTTATTGAGAACGCCGGAAGGCCGGTTAGCGGAACAAGCCGAGAACCGTTTGGGCGTTGGTGTTCGATTGCGCGAGCACCGTGGTGCCGATCTGGATGAGGATCTGTTCCTTGTTGTACTCGGCGGT
>Ga0209415_10004519_pt1 | contig 25432 bp, 19 predicted proteins | sample PeaSoiSIISIP2007_FD_187696 | JGI IMG/M metagenome (GOLD analysis project Ga0209415, IMG submission 187696) | Peat soil microbial communities from Weissenstadt, Germany - SII-SIP-2007 (SPAdes) (version 2) | ecosystem: Environmental > Terrestrial > Soil > Wetlands > Peat | place: Germany... | reverse complement strand
CAGTCCCGCTCTACCGAGCCCGCCGTCAAGAGCGCCAGCGCAGCGACGTACCCGAAGTACCAACGTGATGTGTCGCCCACATCGAACTGCGCAGCTCCCTTCGCAAGCGAGACCATGCCGACGACCACACCAAGCGTGAGTGCCACGAGGTCGTTTCGCTGGCGACCGGCCAGCGGAATGAGGCCCACGACCACGAAGGGAATCAACGCCGCTATGGGTCTCCCATGAAAGATGTGTCCCTCAAGATTCGTCACGGCGTCGAGCAGTGAGCCTGCCGGCCTCAGATACGAAAATCCGGGCGTCATGTTGCTGTGCCCCAGCGGGAAGAAGAACGTGCCGCTGGACTGCTCGAGCATGACCGACCACGGCAAAAGCGTGACCGCGCACGCCACTGCGAAGACTCCGACGACACGTAGTAGCGGCCAAATCGCCTTTCGCACCCACGGACGGCGATTCGCCAGTAAGAACTCGGCGCCAAACACAAAGGCGATGAACGGAATCATCGCTGCCATGTTACTTGGCCGCAATAGAATGGTGACGATCGTGAGCGCGCCCAGGGCGACAACTCGGTTTGTCTCCATAGGCCAAGACGGTTGACCAGGCTCGCGCCCCATGGGAATGCGCAGAGTGCGATAAAGGGTGAGCATCGCGACGATGCCGGAGAACTCGCTTCCGATGTTCCTGTGGACGCTCCTCAAGGCGAAAAACAGAAACAGGACGAGCACGAGTGCGGCGACACGCCGTCCCGTAACCACCGAGCCCTTCACGTGGCCGTGGAGGAGACCTAGGACGACTGCGGCACAAAGACCTCCATCCACGACGTGCACGTAATACGGCGCGGCGACCGAAAGGAACATCGCGTGAAGGTATACTTGGCCTCCCAGAATGGACGCGCGCCGTGCCGCGAAGGGCTCCAGCATCGACCCGGCTTGAACCAATTTCTCGGGTAGAGTCAGATAGAGTGGCGGATCGTCCGACGGTTCGAAGTCGTGATCGCCCAACCACCCTATCGCGAGAACCACGACGAGCGCGTACGCGCCGATGATGAGCGCGTTGATGCCAGCACGGCCAATTGCAAGTGCAAGGCGCCGCCGAACGCGAACGGCGGAGGGCCACGATGGTCGGTTCGCCACGAACAGAACTACAAGAAATACGACCCCCAGTGTCACCTGGGTGACGAAGACCCCGCGCCTCGCCAGGTGCGTTGCACAGAGAAATCCGCCGAGGATGATACTAAGGCCAATACCCCACCCGGCTCGCAGACCCCAGTCGATACGCTGCCCGGGCGCGAGCCAAACACCAAGAAGGGAGCCCCAGCCGACAAATGACGCAAGGATGAGGCCCGTCCAAAAAATGGCCTGAATGTACGGATGACCGGTGACTGTGCCAAGTATGGTCATTACCCCAATAGCCGTAGCCGCAGCCGACACGATGGGCGCGACGTGGGTCCTGGCAAACGCCTTCTTAAACATGGCGCCGATGGTCACTGGCATGGCGACCTAGCTTACCGCGAAGAGGGGTGTCGGTGCCTGCGACGCGAGTGGCGTTGTCGTTTGCTACGAGGTCTGCGGCCACCTGGGGGCCGGCACCGGTGCGCCCGGCCTCCTCTGCGCTCTCTCGTGCGCGTACTACGCAGGCGCAAAGGAAGCTAGGGAACCCCCGCCCTGACGTTCGGACACGTCGCGCTGCCCGCGAGTAGCTGGGCCTGGAACGTCGCCGAGCTGACCACGAACGCAGGGCTGTTCGTGTCGACGAAAGCCGCCTGGCTCAGAGCGCCGCCGGCGGTGCTGCAGTTCCCGCCAGCGACGAGGTGGCATCCGACCGTGTGGTCGTTGATCTGGCTCACCGTCGCGGGACCGCTCGCGGTCGTGCACGTCGTCAGCGTGCCGCCCAGCGCGACGACTGAGCGGAGCGCCATGTAGAGCTTGTCCGCGTCGGGCCCGAGCGCGCCGACCGGTATCGCCGAGTACGTGCCCGCGTCGTCCTCGGTCCGCTGGCCCACCTTGGAGTCGGCGGTGACCCCCGGGTTCGTGTCCATGTCCGTGTCGAGCGACTCGCCCTGGGCCGTCGCCAGGCTGGGCCAGGCGCCCGTCACGTCGTCCTCGACGGGGTTCGTGAACGCGATCCCGATCAGATTCGCCTCGGCCGGGGAGCTGAACGACGCCCCCGGCGACGAGCTGCTCAGCGTCAACGACGACGAGGTCGCCGTCAGGAACGTGCCGTCGAAGAGGGAATCGGGGAACGTGACACCGAAGGTCGGGCTCCCGACGATGGACGGGCCGTTGAAATCCGGGAGGGCGATCCCGCACGGCAGGACGGTCACGGGGAAAGATGCGCCGCTCTGCGTGCCCTGGACCAGAGCCCAGAGGTTCACCGTCCCGCTCCCCGCCGCGAGGATCTCCGTGGTCGACCACGTCACCTGCACGGTGACTTTCAGCGCCCAGGCACCCGAGAGATTGCAGGTGGTCCCCGTCTCCGCTGCGGCATCCGCGCCGCCGCTGGAGCTACTGCCGCCGCTGCTGCCTCCGCTGTCGGTCCCGCTGCTGCTGCCGCTGTCGGTGCCGCTGCTGCTGCCGCCGTCGGTCCCGCTGCTGCTTCCCCCGTCGGCGCCGCTGCTGCTGCTGCCGCCGTCCGCCCCGCTGCTTCCACCGTCGGCTCCGCTGCTGCTTCCGCCGTCAGCTCCGCTCGAACCGCTCGATCCGCTGCTTCCGCCGTCCGCACCGCTGCTGCCGCTCGAGCTGCCGCCGTCCGAGGCGCCGCTGCTCGATCCGGTCGTCGCGTCGCTTCCGCCCTCCTCGGCGCCGCCGCTCGAGCTCGCGCTTCCATCCTCGCCCGATCCGTCGGAGCCCGAGTCTTCTCCCGCCTCCGATTCGCTGCCGCCGCTCGAGCCCCCGACGATGTAACCCCCGCTGCTCGACCCACCCCCCGACCCACCGTAGGTGCCCGACGCGTCGGGCGAAGGCGTCTCGCCGCCCTTCGTCTTGCTTCCACCGCCGCACGCCGTGGCGCAGCACGCGAGCAAGGCGAATGGAACGATCAGCGGACGCCGCCGGGACGCAAGCATGGGACGCACGGCATGGAAGCTCTTCATCGGACGGCTCCGGTCTTCCCCCCAGAGACGCGTCAGATTTTCACACCGCAGGTGCATCGGCAAGCCACCATGCGATATACGCCGTCCGGCCCCCTCTCGAATGGCGCCTCTTCCCCCAACGCTTGCGCCCAGCGCCTCCCTCTTCGGTGCCTGGTCGCGCCCGCCCGATCGTCCGGCAGCGCTTGCCCTCGCCCTGGCGGCGTTCCTGCTGATCGTGGCCCTCGTCCCGCGCGGGCCACGGTGGCTCGGGAACGCGCTCGACTTCTCCGGGATCCCCGACGTCGCACGTCCTCGCCGCTTCGTGACCGTCGCGTCGTTCGTCGCCGCGTTCGTTTCGCTCGGCTACATCGCCTTCTACCTGCGCGGCGGACCGAGGGCGCCGGAGGCCGCGACGTACTGGCTGCAGGGCCGGGCGCTGTCGCATGGCGATCTCGCGTGGGCGGCCCCCGATCCGACCGCGAGCTTCCGAGCGGCGCGTCTGCTGTCGGTCGTCCCGGGTCGGCTGGCGGGGATCTTCCCGCCCGCGTTTTCGCTCATGGTCGCCGCGGGGTTCCTGGTCGGCGCACCCATGCTCGTCGGCCCACTCATCGCCGCCGCGCTCGTCGTCGCGACGTGGCTGCTCGCTCACGAGGTCGCGGCGGCGGCCGGCGAGCGCGACCCTGCCCGGGCGGAGGCGATCGCGCGCGTCGCCGCGGGGCTGTCGGTCACTTCGGCCGCCCTGCGGCACGGAACCGCGGACGTCGTTCCCGACGGGGCGATCGCGCTGGCCATCACCGTGGCGCTGGCCTCGGGGCTCCGGGCGCGGCGGTCGGCGGTTCCAGCGATGTTCGGGGCCTCGGGGCTGGCCGTGGGCTTCCTCGTCGCCGCGCACCCCGCCGCGAGCCTTCCGGTCGGCGTCGCCGTGTTCGTCCTCGCGCTCCGTGCGCCGCAGCGCGCGCGGTGCCTCGCCTGGATGGCCGCGACCGCGATCCCCGGGCTCGTTCTCCTGCTCGCGGCAAACCATGCGGCCACAGGCCACGCTTTCGCTTCGCCGTGCGCCCTCTACCTCGCCGGCGCCGAGCCTCACGGCGGATCGCCCGGAGCGAAGGTCCGGGCGCTCGCGACGATCCGTCGCCTCCGCGAGCACCTCGCCGAGGCCGCGAACTTCGAGCCTCTCGCGCTCGTCGCGCTCGTTCCCCTCACGGGCAACCGACGATCGTCCGTCACCACGGTCCTCGCCGTCCTGATCGCCGCTCTCGTGGCGATCGCCCTGGTCCAGCCGCCGACGGTCACGCCGGGCCTCACCGTCGTCGTTCCGCTCGAGCAGGTGCTCGTCGCGCTCGCGATCGTGCGTCTCTTCCCGGAGGCGAAGGCGCGGGCGGCGACGGCCACGATCGCGCTCGTCGCCGCAGGCTTCGCGGTGCACATGTCGAACGACCACGAGCAAATCGCAGGCGCGGACAGGGGCCGCCCGGGCTTCGAGCCCGACGTGGCCCGGGAGTCCAACGTCACCCACGGCCTGCTGCTCTTCGACGACGACATCGGGTACGAGATCGCCAGCGATCCCGGCGTTCCGGCGAGCCACGGCGTCGAGGCGATCCGCATGCGAGGCGACGATCACGATCGCCTGATCTTCGACGAGCTCGGCCACCCCCCGGCCCACCGCTACGTCATCGGTCCGACGTCGGCGTCCGTCTCGTCGTGGTCGCCGCCTGGCGGCTCGGGCGACATCTGGCGGTTCGAGGCGGAGAGCGACTGGCCGCCGCTTTCTCCGGCGCGCGGCTGGGCGGAGGTCGTCGCCCCCGGGGGGTCGTGCGCGTCGGACGGCCACGTGCTCGCGCTCAATCCCTCGGGAGCCGCGGAGGCGAGCACGATGATCGAGCTTCCGGTGCCGCGCGGCGCGACGCCTCCGGCGCGGCGGACATGGATGGTCGTCCCCCGCGTGTTCCAGCGGGGCGGGGCCGGACAGGGAACGATCGCCCTCGTGGTCGCCCCCGGCGGCACCCCGATCGCGCAGTGGAGCTGGGCGGACGCGGCGGCCGGCTCCCCGTGCTCCGACCTTCCCGCCCAACCCGTCGAGCTCGGGGCCGAGCGCCGCCAGGCATGGCTGGTGGTGACCGCAAAAGGCGGTTCTGTCGCTCTCGACAAGACCACGCTCCGCCCCCGGTAACGGGCACCGTTGACGATGCGGAAATCTCGGTGATACCGATATGTTCTGCGAAGCGCGGTAGGCTACTGGGAGCCCAACTGAATGACGAAGAGCGAGCTCATCGACGCCCTGGCCGAACAACGGCTCGACCTCACCAAGGCTCGGGCCGAGCTGGTCGTCAACTGCGTCTTCGACACGATGACCGAGGCGCTCCAGCGCGGCGAGGGGATCGAGATCCGCGGCTTCGGCAGTTTCACCGTCCGGCCCTACAAGCCGTACTCGGGCCGGAACCCGAGGACGGGCGAGCCCGTGGACGTCCCTTCGAAGCGCCTGCCGTTCTTCAAGGTCGGCAAGGAGCTCAAGGAGATCGTCAACGGCAGCCGGCACTTGCCCATCACCGGCGGCCAGGACGACGACAAGTAAGAGGGCATGGCAGGATTCCTCCCAGTGCCCGAGCAGCTCGCGGTGCTCGAGCGCGGCATCGTCGACTTCCACGTCCGGGCTGATCTCGAGCAGCGCCTGACCGAGGCGCGCGGCAGCGGGCGGCCGCTACGCGTCAAGGCGGGCTTCGACCCGACGCGCCCGGACCTTCACATCGGGCACTGCGTCCTGCTCCAGAAGATGAGGCAGTTCCAGGACCTGGGGCACACGGCGATCTTTCTCGTCGGCGACTTCACCGCGATGGTCGGAGACCCCACGGGCAACAACGAGAGCCGCCCCAGGCTCACCCGCGATGAGGTGAACCGGGCCGCGGAGACGTATCTCGCCCAGGCCTTCAAGGTCCTCGACGAGGCCAAGGTGGAGCTCCGCCGCAACAGCGAATGGCTGGACGGGATGACGATGACCGACGCCGTCGAGCTCATGGCCAAGACGACGGTGGCTCACATGCTCGAACGCAAGGACTTCCGGCAGCGGTTCGACGAGGAGCGAGCCATCCACCAGCACGAGTTTCTCTACCCGCTTCTCCAGGCGTACGACTCCATCGCGCTCGAGAGCGACGTCGAGCTGGGTGGGACCGATCAGCTCTTCAACCTCTTGATGGGCCGCGAGCTGATGGGCAAGTACGGCAAGCGCCCGCAGATCGTCATGACGACGCCGATCCTCGAGGGGATCGACGCCCGCTGGGAGAACGGCGCGCCGGTGGGCAAGAAGATGAGCAAGAGCGCGGACAACACGATCGGCATCCAGGAGCCCCCCGACGCCATGTTCCGCAAGGTGATGCAGATCGACGACGACGTGATTTTTCGCTTCTTCGAGCTCCTGTCGAACCGGACGAACGCCGAGATCGGCGCCCTCAAGGCGGAGAGGGCGGCGGGCCGCAACCCAATGGAAATCAAGGCTCTCTTCGGGCGGGAGATCGTCGAGCGCTTCCACGGCGCGGAGGCCGCCGAACGGGCGGCGCGCGAGTTCGACCGGGTCTACTCCAACGACGCCGTGCCGGACGACGTGCCGCGCGTCGCCGTGACGCCGCCGGGAGGCGTCGCCGAGCTCGCATGGGCGCTGAAGCAGGCCAACCTGGCCGCGTCGACCAGCGAGGCCCGGAGGCTCGTCGAGCAGGGCGGCGTCGACGTGGACGGCCAGCGGGCGACCGATCCGAAGGCGAAGCTCGAGCGGGGGCGCGAGTACCTGATCCGGGTCGGCTCGAAGAACCGGCGCTTCGCCCGCGTTCGCGTGTCGGGATGATCCCGAGGCGGGACGCGCTCGCGCTTCTGGGCGGGCTCGTCGCGTCCGCCTGCGGGGCGTCGCGCCGCGATCTGCCCGCTGCCGCACCCGAGCCGACCTTCGCGCTCGACCCTGTCGTCGATCTGGTTCCTGCCGCGGGCCTCGTGTGGCTCGTCGATGCGCGCCCGCGTGAGCTCTTCGAGAACGCGGCGATCGCGCCCGCGATGGCGACGATCGTCCCCGACGAGCGGGTCCGGGCGATCGCCCGCCTCTACGGCGCCGTCGACGTGCGCAGGGCGGGTCAGATCGCGGTGGCGGGCTTCGCGGATTCGTTCCTGGGGATCGCCCGGGTTCCGGTGGAGCCGGCCGCCGTGGAAGCGGCGTTCGCCGCGGGCGGGGACGTGGCGGAGCGAGAGGTCGAGCATGGCGTGACGCGCTTCCGAGCGACCGCCGGCGCCCGGCCGAAACGCGTCGCCGTGTTCGGGCGCGACGGGGCAGCCATCGAGCAGGGGAGGCCCGGCCCCCTGCAAGCCGCCATCTATTTCGCGGAGGGCAAGCTCAAACGCGCCCTGCCCGCCCTGAGGGCGGACCCGCTCGCGGCAGCCTCCTCCCGCATCGCCGATGCGCCGCTGCGAGCCTTCGCGCCCGGACCGTTCGAGGGGGAGCTGGCTCGGGGGCTCGGGGGACTCCTCGGCGCGGCGACAGCCCTGGCGGCCGGGATGCGTCCCGTGGAGGCCAAGGCGAGGCCGGGCACGGCAGCCGTGGCCGTCACGCTCCTTCTGCTCGGGGCATGGGGCGCCGACGCGCCCGCCGCCGAGGAGCGCCTGGGCGCGGCGTTTCACCTTCTCTCGGAGGACCCGCTGGGCAGGCTGACGGGGGTGAACCGGCCCATCGACGCGCCTCGCACCGCCAGCGACCCCGGCGCCCTGAGGCTCGACGTGGTCCTCGACCTGGCCTCCCTGACGCGGGGGCTGCGGGACGCGACCGACGCCACCGTGGCGGAGATCATGGGCTCGTGAGCACAGCGTGTTTTCGAGCCGAAAACGAGCGGCATGGCCTCCCCGTCATTGACGCCGGACCGAACATGATGGTAGGCGCACGGCTCGGCTGTTCCGAGCACGTCAATGATGCGCCTTGCCCGGTCCGGTCCCATACCTCGCATTCTCTCCCCGTGCGCCCTGCCCTCTCTTCAGATTCCCCCGTGAAATCGAGGACAAGGCGAACGGCCAAACCCGTTCAACCCCCTCCCCCGGTCTCCGTCGAGCGGCCATCTGTGCCCGCCCCGGGTATGCGGCCGTCGTCACGCCCGGGCGTGCCGGGAGCCTATGTGCCCCCCCCCGTCTCCACGGGCCCGGCACCGACGTTCCACGTGGGTGACAAGGCGGTTCACCCCTCCCACGGAGTGGGCGAGGTCACCGCGATCGAGCAGCGCGAGATCGGCGGCACGCGCGCGACCTTCTACATCCTGCGCATCCTCGACAACGCCATGAAGGTCATGGTGCCGACGAGCGCCGCGACCCAGGTGGGCCTCCGCAGCATCATGAGCGAGAAGGAGGCCGCGAACATCCTGACCACGATGCGCGCCCGGGAGGTTGCCGTGGACGTCCAGCCGTGGAGCCGCCGCTTCCGCGTCTACACGGAGATGATCAAGAGCGGGTCGCCGGTCGAGATCGCCAAGGTTCTCCGGGACATGAACCGGCTCAAGTTCGACAAGGACCTCTCGTTCGGCGAGCGCCGGCTGCTCGACCAGGCGAAAAGCCTCCTCTTGAAGGAGCTCGCGCTCGCCAAGAAGAAGAGCGAGGCCGAGATGGCCGAGGAAATACGCAGGATCTTCACGGCCTGACCCACGTCCAGCCCGCCTCAGCCTGTCACTCGGGTTGCCGCTGGGGCCGCCACATTGCACAGTTACAATGTGGCTAGTGCTGGGCCCGGCGAGAGTCTACTCATCCTGTCCGACGTCCATCTCGGCAACGACCTGAACGACGTCGCGCCGAACGGCGAGAAGCGATCCGCGGTGGTCGACGCGGATCTGGCGAGCCTGCTCGCGCACTACCGGAAGACGCCGTGCGGGGGACGGCGCTGGCGGCTCGTCATCGCGGGCGACTTCATCGATTTCGTGGGGATGGCGATCCGGGCACCGGCGGGCGCCGCCGGCCAATCGCCGACCGACGAAGAGCGCGCTCATGGCCTCGGCAACGCGGAGGCCGACGGGCGCGTCAAGCTCCGGGCGGTCGCGGCGAGGCATCGCGTCGTGTTCGAGGCGCTGGCCGACTTCGTGGCCGAGGGGCACGCGGTCACGCTCGTCCACGGCAATCACGACGTGGAGTTCCACTGGGACGCGGTGAAAGACGAGCTGCGCCAGCTCCTCGTCGATCTCGCCGGTCGTGACCGGCCCGCGGGCGAGGAAATTCCGGACGCCGCGGACTTGGTCTCGCGGATCGAGTTCGCTCCGTGGTTCTACTACGTCGGCGGGGTCGCCTACGTCGAGCACGGGCACCAGTACGACACCCTGTGCTCCACCGCTCACGTGATGGCGCCGATGTCGCCGCTGGATCAGCGGCGGATCATGCGAAGCTTCTCGGACGTCCTCCTGCGCTGGGTCGTCCGGCCGACCCGGGGCGTCCCCGAGTACGGGCACCACCGCATGGGCCTCGTCGACTACGTCCTGCTCGCGGCCCACCTCGGAGCGGGGGGGCTGGTCCGTCTGGGATTGCGCTTCGCCGCGGCGGTCGTCGAGCTGTTCCGCCTGCGCCGCGCGCACCTCACCGAGGCGGCCCGCAACCTGCGCGAAGAGCACGAGCGACGGATGGCGGCGCTGGCGACCGCGACGCGCCTCGGCATCGAGCGCCTCCGTGCGCTCGCCGCGCTGCAGGTGCCTCCCGTCACGCGGTCGATCCCCAAGATCCTCGCGAGCGTCCTCCTCGACCGCCTCGCGGTGGCGCTCGTCGCGACCTCCGCGATCGTCACGCTCGCGTGCGTCGGGCGGCATCACGCGTGGGCCTGGGGGATCGCGGCCTTTATCGCGATCGGATGGTTGCTGGCGAATCGGCAGCTGAGCGCGCAGCGTCGCGCATGGTTCGGCGAGCGCCTGGACAACGACGAGATGCTCGCCGAGCGCGCCGGGCACCTCGCCCGCCTCTTCCCGGCCGCATTCGTGGTGATGGGCCACACGCACACGCCCGCGATGATCCCAGTGGCCCAGGGGGGCTCGACGTACGTGAACGTGGGATCGTGGCACGAGGCCGAGGCCCGCGAGAGCGACGCCGCACCGCCGATGCGCGCCGCGCGGACGCACCTCGTGATCCACCCCGAGCCCGGCGGCCCGACGGCGCAGTTCCTCTCGTGGAGCGCCGATGGCCCGCGCCTGTTCGTGGCGCCGCGGGTCGGCGGCTCTCGAGATCAGCGCGACTCGTAGACGCGCATCGCGGGGAGCTCGAGGGCCGTGAGGAAGCCGCCCTTGCCCGCGCCCGTGTCGAGGCCCACGCAGCAGGGGCCGGCCCATATATCGAGCGGGTCCTCGGGCGTGTACGAGCTCAGCTCCGGCGGCAGGTACGCCGTCGCGGTGTGGCCGAAGACTACGAGCTTGCCGCGGTAGTTCCGGAAGAAGTCCTCGTCCCTCAGCCAGAGCAGCGCCGTGGGCACCGGCGCGCGTGACGGGTGCACGAACTCGCCGGCGGCGCGCGGGAGGCCGGCGTGCACGTAGATCGCGTGATCGTCCTCGTGCCAGAGGGGCAGCGTGCGCATCCAGGCCACGACGTCGGCCGGAAAGAACGAACCTCGGAGGAGCGACCGGAGCTCCGCTGGACGCGGCTCGGCGTCGGCAGCCGCGACGGGGCCCCCGGTGAACGATCGCATCGCCGCGAGGCAGCCGTTTCCGGGAGGACGCACGAACTCGGGCCATCCCGAGTCGATGACGCGAAGCCACGCGTCCTCGTGGTTCCCTCGCAGCGCGACCACCCGGGCCGGGCCCGCATCGGCCAGGCGGCGGACGAACGCCACGACCTGCGCCGAGCTCGGCCCGCGGTCGACGTAGTCGCCGAGGAACACGATGGTGTCGCCCTGCTCGGCGGCGGGAAGGCGGTCGAAGACGCGGTCGAGCGCGGCGAGGTCCCCGTGGATGTCGCCGATGACGAATGTCCGAGGCACGGTTCCATTAGAGCCCATCGAGGAGCGCCGGGGTACCGATTGGATCTTGCGCGGACCAGGACGACGGTGGTCTATCGTTCAGGTCGTGGCAATCAAGCGCGCGCTCATCACCGGGGTCACCGGCCAGGACGGCTCGTATCTCTGCGAGTTCCTGCTCTCCAAAGGGTACGAAGTGCACGGGGTGGTGCGCCGCGCCAGCACGTTCAACACCGAGCGCATCGAGCACCTCTACCGCGACCCGCACGAGGCCGGCGTCCGCCTGTTCCTGCACATGGGCGACCTCAGCGACGGCACGGGACTGAGGCGGATCCTCGAGCGCGTGCGCCCGGACGAAGTCTACAACCTGGCCGCCCAGTCGCACGTGCGCGTCTCGTTCGACCAGCCCGAGTACACCGCCGACGCGGTTGCCACGGGAACCCTGCGCCTGCTCGAGGCGCTGCGAGACTACGGGGCGATCTCCAAGACGAGCGCGCGGTTCTACCAGGCGAGCTCGTCGGAGATGTACGGCGCCGCGGCGCCGCCGCAGAGCGAGTCGACGCCGTTCCACCCGCGCAGCCCGTACGCCGTGAGCAAGGTGGCCGCCCACTGGTACGCCATTAACTACCGCGAAGCGTACGGGATGTTCGTCTGCAGCGGCATCCTCTTCAACCACGAGTCGCCTCGCCGCGGTGAGACGTTCGTCTCGAGGAAGGTCACGCGCGCGGCGGGGCGCATCAAGCTGGGCCTGCAGCAGAAGCTCTACCTGGGCAACCTCGACGCGAAGCGCGACTGGGGCTTCGCGGGCGACTACGTCGAGGCGATGTGGAAGATACTCCAGGCGCCGCGCGCGGACGACTACGTCGTGGCGACCGGCGAGGCCCACTCCGTGCGAGACCTGCTGGACGTCGCATTCTCCCACGTAAAGCTCGACTGGAAGAAGCACGTCGAGGTCGACCCGCGCTACTTCCGCCCGGCCGAGGTCGACCACCTGTGCGGGGACGCCGCCAAGGCGCGGAGCGAGCTGGGATGGGAGCCCCGGGTCCGCTTCGCCGATCTCGTTCGCATGATGGTCGACCACGATCTGGAACTCGCCGCGCAGGAAAAGACGCTTCGCGAGGCGGGCCACGTCCCCGCCGCACGTGGGGGCGGGCGCGAATAAGCTGCCCGGGGCGCGTGGAGCCGATGGTCAGCTGGCTCAGAGCTCGTCTGCGGGCACTCGTCCCGTGGCTCGTCTACTTCGCGGCAGCCTACGCCTGCACCCGGTACCTGAACGACAAGGCGGATCTCGTCATCCGCCGGGGCGAGTGGTACGCGCCGGTTCAGGAGCCCCCTTACATCACACTCCAGGACCGCGCGTTCCTCTCGGGGCACTTCGCGCTCGTCCCGCATCCCTCGGGGGGAGGAAATGACTACAACTGGGGGCGCGGAGGCATGCACCAGGCGTGGGGGCTCGGCGTCCCGATCGTCGCCCTCCCGTTCCACGTCGTCGCGCGCATGCTGGGCGCTCCCGGGTTCCCGGACGGGCTCAGGTTTCTGGTTCTCTACGCCGCCACCGCCGTCGTGCTCGCCTACGCGCTGCACCGCGCGGCGCGGGACGAGCCGGGTGGGCTCGTCACGGGTACGGCGGCGGCGGGCTTCGTCATGGTGTTCCCGACGTTCGTCGGCCTGGTGACGTCGCGGTTCCTGATCTACGAGCAGACGATCGCCGTCGCGGCGCTCTGGGACGTGTTGCTCCTCGCGGGGCTGGTCGCCGTCGTCACCCGGTGCACGCCCGTGCGCCTCGCGCTGGTCTGCGCGGCAGCGGGATTCTCGCTCGCGATCCGCCCTCCGACGGCGGTGTTCGGCCTCACGACGGTGCTCCTCGCGCTCCTCGTCGCATGGCGAAGGAGGCTCGGGTGGCGCGCGCTCGTCGCCGCGGCGTTCGCGTACGGCGCGGGCCTCTCCGCTTTCTTCGTGGGCAACGATCTTCGCTTCGGGTCCCCCTTCGACGCGGGCTACGCGACCTCCGTCTCCGGGGCCTTCGTCAATCGCCTGACACGCTGGGGTCTGCCCTTCGCGAAGGTGCCCTTCCTTGTCGCGGCCAAGGAGATGTTCGCAACGCTCTTTCTCCTCGAGCCGGTCCGGACGCAGATCGCGATTGGCGGGCCTCGCCCGCCGATCCGGCCGTTCATGAACGTCGAACTCTGGGACGAGTACTACGCCCCTCCCCCGTCGGTCCGGCCGTATGCGGTCGGCGAGCGCTGGCGCGAGTACTACGCTCCCACGTTCAATCGGCTCATCCTGGCGATCTGGCTCGCGGCCATCGCGGTCGTCGTCTTCCGCTTCGTGCGCGGCCGCCTCTGGCGGAACGACCGGACGCTCGATGACGATCTGGGTGCCCTCGTCGGCGCGTGGGCGATCCCGCCCGTCGTCGTCCTCTTCGTGTTCTATGCGCGCATCGGCCAGACGGTGACGCGCTACGCGACCGACTTCTACCCGGCCTTCGCCGCCGCGTCGCTGTGCGTGGGGATGGCGATCGTCGGCGAGGTGCGCAAGCGGGCGCCGCGCTTGGCCCCCTCGGCGCAGCTGGCGATCGCGTGCTCGGTCGGGCTCTACATCGCGGGGTGGCAAGGCTGGGCGACTCATCTCTCGCGCCCGGCCGATCGCAACGCGCTGATTGCGTCGATCGCCCAGATCGACGCACGCGCGCGGCTGACGCCGGTCGCACCGGACCACTTCGAGTGCGGCGAGCCGCGCGGGGCCGCGCCCGTCCACGGGCACCTCGAGGACTGGCGCTCGGACTGCAGCTTCTCCTCGGGAATGGTGTTCGCGATGAAGCACAGCCCGTGCGTCTCGTTCACGTTCCGTCCGGACGGGGGGACCTGGACCCCGGAGGACGATCAATCGCTCGCCTCGTTCCGGGCCAACGCCGACTCGGACAGACTCTCGACGTGCGGGAACGTCGCCGACGACGGGACCGAGAAGCGCGTGACGATGTGCGATCCGCGCCCTCCCCGCTACCTCCTCGACGGGATGCGCCTCTATGCGATCGCGACGCTCAACGACGACCTGATCCCTATCGACCGACTGAGACTGATGCGGATCGATCCTGCGCCTTCTTGCCCGTAGCCGACGGCCGCCTCCGGCACACGACGACCGCCTGGATGAAGAAGTCACGCGCCCCGAACGTGTACGACTCCAGGTCGAACCCGTTGGCCTCGAGGAGGCTCCGCGCTTCGGCCTCCGAATGAACGAGCGAGACCTCCGGTGGGTGCAGGCGCACGTCCCTACCGAGCACGTCGTTCATCACCCAGTGGACCGAGTTGAGCACCGCGACGCTGGTCGCGCGCGCGTGCGGCCAGAAGACGACGAATTTGCCGCCCGGCTTGATGACGCGGTGAAGCTCCGCGAAGATCTTCCGCAGCTCGTCCTTCTCGAAGTGCTCGACGACGCCCAGGTTGTACGCGCCGTCGAATGTCCCGTCCGCGAACGGCAGCTTCAGGATGCTCGCGTGCCTGATCGCGGCGGCATTCGGGTTCTCCTTGCTGTAGATCTCGAGCGCCGAGGGCGAGATGTCCACGGCCGTCACGCTCGCGTAGTCGTGCAGGCCCACGTCGACCTGTCCGCTCCCGCACCCTGCGTGCAGGAGCCTATCCCCCGGCTTGAACTCGCGCCGGATGACGGCCTCCAGGCGGTTCCGCAGGACGAGGTTCCGGTACGTCGCCGCCACGACCTCGTACGCCATCGTGCTCTTGCGCTTCTTCTTCTCCCAGTAGTCGTCCCACCCTTGCGGGTCGACGAGGTCCGGATCGACGTCGCAGACCCGCTGCCCCACGCGGAACTGCGCGGGATTCGTCTTGTTCGCGACGAAGAGCGCGAAAAGCTGGGTCACGCTCCGCTGGATCTCGACGAGGCTCATCTTCGAGTGTCCGTAGGTCCTCGGGGGAAGCGTGATGGGGACCTCGCGTACGACGAGCCCGTTCTGCCTGGCGATGAAGAGGCTCTCGAAGAAGAAGGCGTACCCACGCGCCTGGACGAGCGCGAAGAGATCGCGCGGAATCCTCGACAGGCGATAGACGCGGAACGCGCCGGTCGCGTCGCCCTCGACGCCCAGCATGTTCACCGTCAAGAGGTGCCCGACGTTCGTCAGCATCCGCCGGACCAGGTTCCACCCGGGCAAGCTGTCGGGACGCAGGTAGCGCGAGCCGATCGTGAGGTCTGCGTTTCCGGATTCGGCGAGCAAGACGGGGATATCGGACGGGGAGTGCGTGAAATCGCAGTCGAGCGTGACGAGCGCGTCGTACCCGTGGTCGTACGCGTACGCGATGCCGTCGAGGTGCGCGCCGCCGACCCCCAGCTTGCCCGCGCGGTGCAGGACCGTGAGGCGCGGCTCGCTCTTCGCCAGATCGTCGAGGAGATCGCCCGTGCCGTCCGGGGAGTTATCGTCCATGAACACGACGTCCGCGCCCGGGACGTGCCTGAGCACCTCGGAGAGCATGCGGGAGACGTTGTCGCGCTCCTCGTACGTCGGAATGAAGATGAGGGTCTTTTCCCCTTGCTCCATCACGCTCTGAGTAGCCGAGGGGCCGGGCCCGAGCAAGCTAGGGGACCGCGTCGACGAGGAGTTTCACCAGAGCATCGAACCCGATCGTAGGCTTCCAGCCCGTCCTCGCGCGGAGCTTCGACGCGTCGCCGACGGCCGTGCCGCGCGCCGGCCGGACGAGCGTCGGGTCCTCCCCGACATGGGCGCGCCAGTCCAGGCCCACGTGCCCGAACGCGACCTCGACGAAGTCGCGGACCGTGTGGGGCTCGCCCGTGGCGATGACGTAGTCGTCCGCGCCGGGCTGCCTGACGATTCGCACCATCGCGTCGACGAAGTCGGGGGCGTACCCCCAGTCGACCACGGCCGCGAGCGACCCGAGCGTCAGCTTGAAGCCCGGGTCGCGGGTCGCCTGCCGCGCGCCCCGGGCGATGCGCATCGTCACGAAGCGAGGCCCCCGGAGGGGCGATTCGTGGTTGTAGAGAATGCCCACGGACGCGCGCACGCCGTACCGCTCGCGGTAGAGCGCGCAGGTGTGGGCGCCCGCGACCTTCGTGATCGCGTACGCATTGCGGGGCGCGAAGGGGGTCGATTCGTCCTGGGTCGCCGCCGAGGGCTGCCCGAACATCTGCGACGACCCCGCGTAGAACAGACGCGCTCGGGGAACGTGCTTTCGGACCGCCTCGAGGAAATGGACGAGGCCCATCACGTGGACCCCGAAGCACGCCTGGAGCTCCTGCGCCTCGCCCGGGTGCTCCTCGGACGAGTGATGGTGGGCCGCGAGGTAGTAGACCTCGTCCGGAGCGAGGTGCTCCACCAGCCGCCCGACGGCGTCCGCGCTTCCCACGTCCACCGGATCGCGCGGGGCGGCGTCGCCCAGGCGATGCGCCGTCACCGTGCCGACGTCGAGCCCGAGAACCGCGCAGTCCTCCGAGAGCCGCTCGAAGAGGAACCGTCCGTCCTGGCCGCCGCTGCCGACGATCAGCGCGCGTCTCATGGCTCGGGGAAGAACGCGATCTTCGGCAGCGGAAAGAGGAGCTTGACCCCCCCGTCGAGGGCCGGCTTCATCCGGCGGATCATGATCTCCCGGAAATGCCAGGGCAGGACCATCAGGACGTCGGGCTTCCTCGCGAGGGCGTCTTCCTCGGACACGATCGGAATCGCCGTCCCGGGAGTGAAGCAACCGAACTTGTCCTGATTCACCTCGGCGATGGCGGGGAGCAGCTCGGGGCCGATCCCGCAGTACTGAAGGATGACGTTGCCCTTGGTCGACGCGCCCATCCCGAGCACGCGTTTGCCGCGCGCCTTCAGATCCTCGAGGAGCTTCCTGAGGTCGCGTCCGTGCGCGGCGACGCTCGCCGCGAACCGGGCGAAGGGCTCCGGCCCCGAGAGCCCGGCGCGCCGCTCGTCCTCGAGCATCCGCGCCACGACGGGCGCGTGCGCCGTCTCGCCCGGCCGGGCCCTCGAGAGCGTGAGCGCGAAGCTTCCCCCGTTGATGTCGTTGAGCGACACGTCGACGATCGAAAAGCCCACGCGGTCGGCCATCCAGACCAGGGTCGCGAGCGAGTAGTACTCGACGTGCTCGTGGCAGATGGTGTCGTACGAGCTCGCCTCGAGCATCGAGGACAGGTAGCTCATCTCCACGTGCCAGACGCCGTCGTCGGCGAGGACGGCGTGCACCTGGCGCATGAAGCCCAGCGGGTCTTCGAGATCGTAGAACATCGCGATCGACGTGACGATCTTGGCCCGCTTGCCGCCGCTCGCAGAGAAGAAGGCATCGGCCGTGAAGAAGTCGGGCACGACCTTGATGTGGGGCTTGTAGTACTTCGCGAACTTCGCGGCGGTCGGGTCGATCCCGATGAGCGTCGCGCTCTCCGGATGGAACGACAGCGTGGTGCCGTCGTTGCTCCCGATGTCGAGGACCACGTCGCCGGCGCCGACGGGCACGCGCGACGTGAGCGCCTTCACCTTCGCGCTCAGGTGCTCGACCATGGACCGGTTCAACGACGACCGGTAGCCGTAGTCGCCCCCGTACATCTCGACCGGGTCGTAGCTGTGGCGCAGCTGGACGAGACCGCAGGCATCGGGCGCGCCCGCGCACCGAACGAGCTCGAGCGGGCCGCGCGTCACCTTCGCGGCCGCCGTCCGCGGAAAGACCCCCGTCAGCGCCTGGGTGCCGAGGTCCACCACGGGCTGGAGATCCGTCGACCCGCAGACCCGGCACCGGTGGACGACCTGGAAGGGAGCGCGCTCGGTCAACGCTGCCCCCGACGCGTCCTGCACCCGTCCCGCTTCATCGCGGCGTCCACCTTTAGCCGAGGCAAACGGCACGAGCAACGCCGGCGCGGGTGACCACAGCCTCGGAAGACCTCCCTCAGCCCTGCACCGTGCGCTCCAGGCGCTTCACGGTCTCGAGGGCCTCTTCCGCGTGCCGGCCGAACCGCAGCTGCGACACGTAGACGTGCTGGATGATGCCCTTGCGGTCGATGACGAACGTCGCCCGCCCCGGGAGCAAGCCGAGCGTCGAGCGCACGCCGTAGAGGGCGCGCAGCTTCTTGTCGGCGTCGCTGACGAGCTTCATCGGGAGGCCGTGCTTCGCGGCGAAGCCCTTGTGAGAGTCCACGGAGTCCGAGCTCACCCCGATGACCTCGGCGCCCGCCTCGCTGAACGCGCCGTACAGGTCGCGGAAGCTGCATGCCTCGACGGTGCATCCGGGGGTGTCGTCCTTCGGGTAGAAATAGAGGACGACCGTGCGGCGGGAGTACACGTCGGACAGCGTCAGCGGCTCTCCGGACGATGATGGAAGGGTGAAGTCGGGGGCTCGGTCGCCGACGGACAGGGGCATGGTTCTTTCGTCTCCGGGGGGTCGGGGGTGTAGCGCGATCCCAGGCGAGCTGCTAACGGCGGGGGCTCGCGTGCCCGCGTTCGAGGAACTACCCTCCCCGGCCAACGATGGACCTGCGCGCCGACGCCCACATCCCCTTTCCGCGCGAGAAAGTCTTCGCCGCGTACCGCGACGACGTGGTCGCGCTCGTTCCATACCTGACGAACGTCCAGGCCATCGAGGTGAAGTCGCGCAAGGACAACGGCCCCCTCGTCGAGTTCGTGAACGAGTGGCGCGGCGGGGGAGAGATTCCCGCGGCCGTGCGCGCCTTTCTCAGCGAGTCGATGCTCTCGTGGACGGACCACGCGACGTGGAACGCGCAGTCCCTCTCCTGCGACTGGCGCATCGAGACGCACGCGTTCACCGACGCCGTGCGCGCCATCGGCCACAACCGCTTCCTGGAGGAGGGCGCCGGGCACACGCTCCTCGAGATCCGCGGCTCGTTCGACGTCGACGCGAAGAAGATCCGCGGCGTGCCGCGCCTCCTGTCCGGCGCCATCGGGCGCACGGTCGAAGAGTTCATGGTCGGCAAGATACGGTCGAACCTCATCGAGACGGCCAGCGGGGTGACGAAGTACCTCGAGGCGAAGGGCAAGGGGAAGGCGTAAGCCCCTTCGCGAGCTACGTCTTGCGCATCTCGTCGAGCGCGAACGCGTACTCGTCGGCCAGCTTCTCCACCGCGGCACGCACGAGGTCGGCACCCCCGTGGCCGGAGTGCCGCTCCACGCGCAGCAGCACCGGCCCGCCCGCCGAGCCCCACTGCAGCTCTGCAGCGAACTTGCGCGCGTGCATCGGGTCGACGCGATCGTCGCTGTCTGCGCTCAAGATCAGCGTCGAGGGGTACTTCGTCCCCTTCGTCACGTGGTGGTACGGGGAGTAGGCATAGAGGGCGGCGAAGTCACCCGGGTCGTCCGCCGAGCCGTACTCGGCGATCCACGTCTTTCCGCTGCCGAAATCCTGGTAGCGCAGCATGTCGAGGAGCGGCACGCCGCACAGCGCGACGCGGAAGAGGTCCGGTCGCTGCGTGATCGCGGCGCCGACGAGCAGACCTCCGTTGGATCCCCCGAGCGCCGCGAGCTTCCCGGGGCTGGTGAAGCCCTCCTTCACGAGCTCCTCGGCGACGGCGACGTAGTCGTCGAAGACATTCTGCTTCTCGTGCTTCATGCCATGGCGGTGCCAATCCTCGCCGTACTCGCTGCCGCCGCGCAGGTTCGCGGTGACCCAGATCCCGCCGTGCTCGAGCCACGGATAGATCGACGACGAGAAGACGGGCGTCTGCGCAGACTGGAAGCCGCCGTAGCCGTACAGGATCGTCGGCGTCCCGCCGTCCTTGTGCAGGTCCTTCGCGTGGACCACGAAGAACGGGACCCGCGTGCTGTCTTTGCTCGTCGTGAAGAGCTGCTCGACCGTGAACTTGCTGGGATCGACGGGGATCTTCAGCGCGTGGAACGTCGACGTCTTGCCCGTGGCGACGCTCGTCTCGAAGATCTCGACGGGATACGTGAACGACTGGAACGCGTAGTACGCGACGTCGTCGTCGGCCTCGCCCGTCAGCCCTGACGCCGAGCCGAGCGTCGGCAGAGCGATCTCCCGGACGAGCTTGCCGTCCTCGTCGTGGACCTCGACGTGGCTCACGACGTCTTTCAGGTACGAGAGCGACAGGTGGTGCCCGACGACGCCCATCCCCTCCAGCGTTGCGTCGCTCCGCGCAGGGACGATCTCCTTCCAGGCATCGCGCTCCGGATGCGCCGGGTCGACACGGAAGACGCGGTACTTCGGGGCGCCCTCGTTGGTCCACACGAAGAAGTGCCCGCGATCGACCGTCACGTCGTATCTCGCGTCCGTGCCGGCGACGAGCGTCTTCCATTCCGGCTTCTTCGCATGCATGTCCTGGAAGGCGATGTCCGTGCTCGTCCAGCCGTGCTCGATCGTGGCGACGAGCCATCGCCCGTCCTTGCTCAGGACTGCGCTCACGAAGGTCCTGGGGTCCCCCGTCTTCTCGTGGACGAGCGGGTCGTTCTTCGGGTCCGCACCGAGCGGGTGAAAGCGGACATCGGCGTAGCCGGGGCGGTCGGCGACGGGCACGCTGCCGACGGGTGGAAGGCGCGTGTAATAGAAGCCGTTGCCCGAAGGCGTCCACGACGGCGACGCGTACTTGGCGCCCTCGATGACGTCGACGTCGCTGACTTTTCCCGTCGCGACCTCCATCACGTGCAGCGTCGCCTCGTCGGAGTTGTTGCTCTTGACGGCGTAGGCGACCCGCTTGCCGTCGTACGACGGCGCCCACACACCGAGGGACACGCTCCCGTCGCTCGACCACGTGTTCGGATCGAGCAGGACGTTGTCCTTCCCTGTCTTGCCCTCGCGCCAGTAGACCGTGAACTTCTCCTTGCCCGCGTCGCGACGGGGGAAGAAGAGCCGCCCGCCGAGGCGGTGCGGAACACCGACGCTCTCGATGTAGAAGAGCTCCTTCAACCTCGCGACGATGGCCTCGCGCTCCGGCAGGCGCGAGAGGCGGGCTCGCGCGAACGCGTCCTGCTCCTGCGTCCACTTCTTCACCTCGTCGCTCGCGGCGTCCTCGAGCCATCGATACGGATCGGCGACGGAGACGCCGTGCAGGACGTCGACCTGGTCGGTGCGTCTCGAAGGGGGATACGGCGGTGGCATGACCACAGCGGTAGCCGAGGGGGCGGGAGGAGTCAGCGTGATCGCGGGGGGAGGCGGGGGCGGGGCGGCAGCAGGCGGCGGCGGATTGCAAGCGGACGCATACGACGCGAGGGCGACGATGGGAATCCAGAGACGGGGGCAGAACGGCACGGGCGGAACGATAGCGTCCACGGACCATTCGTCACGAGGCCCTTCTGTGCGCTGAAGGGGCTGAAGCGTTTTCAGTGCGCTATACGCAATCGCGTAGGCCCGTCGTGCAGAACCCCGCCAACGTGAAGCTCGGCCGACAGCCGCCGCCCAGCGAGGACGTCCCCGACGCACCCGGCGCGCCCCGTGTCGGCCGCATCCGTCGCTTCCTCGCGCTTCACGGGCGCAAGCTCTGGTGGCTGCACTCCGTGTACGCGCTCGCCCTCGGCGCCGGAGTCGTCGCCTTCGCGCGCCAGGGATTCGCGCACGCGCGCTGGCTGGCGGTGTCGCTCGGCCTCGCGTGGCTCCTCGTCGTCCTGCTCTTTCGCATCCGCGGCGTGCAAGGAGAGCCGCCGCCCTTCGACGCCCCTGACGCCCGCGTACGCGTGCGCTTCTACGTGGTGACGTACGCGCTAAAGAACCTCTACCAGGGGATGCTCTTCTTCCTTTTGCCCTTCTACTGGCAATCGACCACGATGGACGCGGCGAACGGGTGGTTCGTCATGCTGCTCGCGGCGTGCGCGGTCATCTCGACGCTGGACCTCGTGTTCGATCGTGTCCTGATGCGCTGGCGATCGCTCGCATCGCTGTTCCACGGGATCGCGCTCTTCGCCTGCCTGAACCTCGTCATCCCGGCGCTCTTCCCGGACACGCGCACGCTCTGGTCGCTGCTGCTGGCGGCGAGCTTCGCCGTGGTGAGCTTCTGGACGCTGCACGTCACGTGGTCGCAGCTCAAAAAGAGGATCACGATTGCCCTCTTCGCGGCGAGCCTCTTCGGAGGCATGGGTATCGTGTACGCGGGCCGCGTGGCGATCCCGCCAGTTCCGATGTACGTGTCATCCGCCGGAGTCGGCCCGGAGCAGCTGCCAGACGGGCGGCTCGCGATGGAGGTGAAGACGCTGCATCCGTCGGCCATCCAGGAGCTCATCGCCGTGACCGACGTCGTTGTCCCCGGTGGAAAGGGTGACCGCCTTCGGCACGTCTGGCGACACGAGCGGAGCGAAGTGCATCGAACTACAGAAGAGACGTCGCGCGTCGACGGTCCGAAAGGTATCGTGCGGCTCCGGTCGTCACTGAGCGGCCGGGATCTTCCAGGTGTGCTCGTCGGCGCGTGGTGCGTCGACGTAGAGACCGACGACGGACAGCTCGTCGGACGAACCGAGTTCGACGTCAAAGAGTGATGTCTCCCTGAGTCTCCTAATTGCGTGACCGCGGCATTAGCAACACGCATGCCGGAGCGGTGGCGCGGGCATTGCGTTCCGCCGGCGCCGCTGGGGCGGTTTTGACCATGCCGTCCCACTTTCCTCGGAGGTAAAACAACATGGACAGTCTCGTCACCTATCTCGTCACTGCGATGCTTTCATGGGTCCCGCTGCACGCGCACGCGCCCTACGAGTCACCCGCGGATACGCGGGATCGCTACGACAGCATCGCCCGCGACGTCGCGTCGGTGGTCATGGACGGGGGCGAGGAGCCATTGTTTGGGGGGACGAGTGGACGCACCGAGACCGCGCTCCTGATGCTCTCGGTCGCGTCCTTCGAGAGCTCGTTCAGGAAATCCGTCGACGACGGCATCGGGCGCGGCGACAACGGGCATTCGTACTGCCTCATGCAGATCCACGTCGGAACGGGCACGACACCCGAGGGATGGAGCGGCCCGGAGCTCGTCGAAGACCGCAAACGGTGCTTCCGCTCCGCGCTCCACATGCTGCGCGGCTCGTTCGGCGCTTGCCACAATCTCTCGATGGAGGACCGCCTGAGCGCGTATGCCACCGGACGCTGCATCGCCAACGTCCACGTCTCGCGATCGCGCATCGGTCGCGCGCGTTCCTTCTGGGAGTCGCACGCGCCTCCCGCGCTGCCGTGGGAGAGCTGAGCTCCCTCGGCGGCGAACGGAGAATGCGACGCGCCGCGACATGGGGCACTGCTCCCTGCCCCGGTGAAAATCGCCACGGCGGGCCCGACTAAAAGTGGCGCCGCCGGCCGAAATGAAGGACACCCGTCAGGGAGCGATGTCCCAGGCCGCAACTCCGTCGAAACCTGCGCAGGCGCTCGCCTCGCAAGCGCCCGCGTTCGGCGCTCCGATCCACCGCGGCGCGAACACGGTCGGCTGGCGCTTCCTGCGCGCGTACAGCACGACGTTCATCGTCATCGCGAGCTACCTCTGGCTCTCGGCGCGCGCGCGATTCTTCGGTCGCTCGTGGCGCGACGCCCGCATCGGCGACGTCCACACGCGCAACGCGAAGCGCGTGTACGCGACGATCCTTCGCCTGCAAGGGCTGTTCATCAAGGTCGGGCAGCTCCTGTCGATCATGGCGAACTTCCTGCCGCCCGAGTTCCGTGGCGAGCTCGAGGCGCTGCAGGACCAGGTGCCCCCGCGCCCGTACCCGGAGATCGCCGAGTCCCTCCGGAGCGAGATCGGCGAGAGGATGGCGCTCGTCGCCGAGCTCGACGCCGAGCCGATCGCGAGCGCGTCGCTCGGCCAGGTTCACGTTGCCCGCCTCGCCGACGGTCGCCGCGTCTGCGTGAAGGTGCAGCACAAGGACATCGACCGTATCGTCCGCCTCGACCTCCGGACCATCCGCCGCATCATGGGCATCGTCCGGTGGTTCGTCCCCGTGCAGGGCCTGGGCGCGTACTACCGGCAGATCAAGGAGCTCTTGACGCAGGAGCTCGACTTCGCCCTCGAGGCGAACAACATCGAGCGCATCGCCGCCAACTTCGCGGGCGACGACGGGGTCGTCTTCCCGAAGCCGGTGCGCGAGCTCTGCACGCGGCGCGTGCTGACGACGACGTTCGTCGAGGGCGTGAAGGCGAGCGACGTCGCGGCGCTCCGCGCGCTCGGCGTCGACAAGAAGGACGTGGCGAGGCGCCTGGTGCGCCTGTACTGCCAGATGATCTTCGTCGACGGCGTCTACCACGCCGATCCGCACCCGGGGAACGTGCTCGTGCAGAAGAACGGGGCAATCGTCCTCGTCGACTTCGGCGCCGTCGCGGAGCTCAGCCCGAACATGCGCGAAGGCATCCCGGAGTTCCTCGAGGGCGTCCTGCGGCGCGACACCGATCGCCTCGTGAGGTCGATGCGCAAGATGGGGTTCATCTCGCGCACGACCGACGAGGGGATGAGCGAGCGGATTATCGAATACTTCCACCGGCGCTTCCAGGAAGAGGTGCGCCTCGACAGCTTCAACCTGAAAGACATCCGCATCGATCCGCAGCGGGGGTTCGAGAACCTGCTCGACCTGCGACGGATGGACATCGGGCTGCGCGAGCTCTCCGGGGCGTTTCACATCCCGAAGGACTTTGTGCTCCTCGAGCGGACGATCCTGCTCCTCTACGGCTGCTGCGCGCTGCTCGACCCGGAGTTGAATCCGGTCGCGATCATCCAGCCGTACTTGCAGGATTTCGTCTTCGGGAACCGCGATTTCACGCAGATCGCGGTCGAGGCGATCCGCGACGTGGCGATGAGCGCGATGACGCTCCCGGAGGACATGCGCCGCTACCTCATCAAGGCGAACCGCGGGGAGCTCGAGGTGCGCGTGCGTGGGGTGCAAGAGGGAGCGCACGCGGTGTACGCGGTGGGGCGGCAGATCATCTACACGTCGATCGGCCTCGTGGCGGGGTTCGAGGCGCTCGAGTCATGGCGTCGCCAGGAGTGGGAGCTTGCGCGAGCGATAGGCGGGGTGGCGATCGGCGCAGCGGTGCTACTGCTTCTGTCGAGCGTGTTCTCGCGACCGCGTCGGAGGTGACGGATCCTCCCGTCCGCGCATCGCTCACTTGGGTCCGACGTACACCTTGCTCGTGATAACGCCGGGCTTGCCAATGAATGGCGCGACGTGTGCCTTGACGAGTCCGTCCACGATGCAGGCGCCGGTCGGCGTGCCGGCGAACGGCGGGCTGACGATCGCCTCGCTCACCGACCCGTCGTTCGCGAAGGTCACGGTGGCGATCGCGATGCCGTACGCCTTGCCGCGCCGGCATCGGGCGACCTCGGGGGATGTGGCGTCCACGGCGTGGTGGGCGGCGTAGGAGTTGAAGGCGGCGGGCGGGGTCGGGGTCGCGGTCGGGGTCGGGGTCACGGTCGCGGTCGCGGTCGCGGTCACGGTCGCGGTCGCGGTCGGGTTCGCGGTCGCGGTCGGGGTCGCGGTCGGCGTTGCGGTCTGGCTCCCG
>Ga0209415_10004518_pt1 | contig 25438 bp, 23 predicted proteins | sample PeaSoiSIISIP2007_FD_187696 | JGI IMG/M metagenome (GOLD analysis project Ga0209415, IMG submission 187696) | Peat soil microbial communities from Weissenstadt, Germany - SII-SIP-2007 (SPAdes) (version 2) | ecosystem: Environmental > Terrestrial > Soil > Wetlands > Peat | place: Germany... | reverse complement strand
GTTCATGGTCAACTACATCGTGGACGATCTGGATGCTTTGCTCGACCGCTTAAAACAAGAGGGAGTAAAGATTGACGACAAACGAATAAATGAATCCTACGGTCGCTTTGCCTGGATCTATGACCTGGATGGGAATAAGATTGAGCTCTGGCAGCCGGCGCCCGCAAAGCCCTAAGGGCCTTCCACTGCACTTACTCAATCGGTTTTCCGTAGCTACGGTCCCGTAATCGTGGAATTGCCGGAAATGATTTGCGCCTGGTCATCTCAATTATCCGCATCGGCCGATTCCGCCCGATCAGTCGCGCAGTGTAAGAGCAATCGCGTTCACCTGACCGCACAACGCGCAAACCGTCGAACTTGAGTTTCGATTACTCCCGGAGAAACGCCGCTCGCGGAAATAGGGCCTCGCAGGCCGGCGTAGCTCCGCCCATTCCGCGCACGCAGATTTACCACCGGATGAACCTTTGACTTGTTTTTGTGAGGCGTTGGCCGCCGCGGGCGGCGGCCGGAGGTGCTGAGGGCGGGTCAGGCGTCGCCAAGAGTGGCGACGCTGCACGCAAGAGTGCGCGCGCCACCTGGCCGCGCTATCTACTATGATAGACTCCGTTATCCTACATGGCCGCCGCCACGAACACCCTTCTGACCCTGAGCGGGGTCGATATCGCCATCATTGTCATTTATTTCATCGCCGTCCTGGCGATCGGTTTTTATTTAAAGGGACAAGCCGACACCGGAGAGGGATTCTTTCTCGCCGGACGCGAGATGACCGCGTGGATCGCGGGCCTGAGTTTCGTTTCCGCCAACCTGGGCGCGCTGGAGCTGATGGGCTGGGCCGCCGCCTCCTATCAATACGGCATTCTCGCAACGCACTGGTATTGGATCGGCGCAATTCCCGCGATGCTGTTTCTCGGCCTGGTGATGATGCCGTTTTACTACATTTCGAAGACGCATTCGGTGCCCGGCTATTTGCAGTTGCGTTTCGGCGAAGCCAGCCGGGGTCTCGCCGCCGTCTCGTTCGGATTCATGACCGTGTTGATGAGCGGCATCAATATGTACTCGATGGCCATCGTGCTCAAGGTCGTGCTGGGTTGGGATATTCACTTCAGCATCTGGGCGTCGTCGCTCACCGTGGCTGTCTATGTAGCGCTGGGCGGTCTGCGCTCGGCCATCTTCAATGAAGTTTTGCAGTTCATGCTGATCTGGCTGGGAGCGCTGGTCATCCCGATTCTGGGCTTGATCGAAACCGGCGGCTGGTCCGCGCTGAAAGATCGCATCTCGCGCGAGTACACCGCGCAGGATTACACGCACCTGTGGAGCACTCTCGGGTCGTTTCAAGATAACCCGATGGGGATTCACTGGACCGGCATCGTGCTGGGCCTCGGCGCGATCATCTCGTTTGGCTATTGGACCACCGATTTTCTGGTCGTCCAGCGGATTCTCGCCGCCAAGGATTTGCGATCGGCCAAAATGGCGCCCATCATCGGAGCCGGCTTCAAGATGATGGTGCCGTTCATCGTCATTCTGCCCGGCCTGTTGGCGCTGGCGGTGCTGCCCATCAAGCTTACGGGTGAAGCGCAAGCCGTCGCCACCGGCGGGCACAGCTATAACGAAGTGCTCCCGCTGATGCTCGCGCGCTACTGTGGACCGGGGCTGCTGGGCCTCGGCATCACCGCGCTGATCGCCGGATTCATGTCCGGCATGGCGGGCAACGTCAGCGCCTTCGCCACGGTATGGACCTACGATATCTACCGCGCCTTCATGCGCCGCGACGCACCCGATGCGCACTACGTCAGCATGGGCCGCTGGTGTACCGTGGTCGGCGTGCTGGTCAGCATCGGCACCGCGTATCTGGTGATGCAATTCCAGAGCATCATGGACTACGTGCAGGCGCTGTTCAGCTTCTTCATCGCGCCCTTGTTCGGCACCGTGATCCTGGGAATGTTGTGGAAGCGCGCCACTCCCGCCGGCGGATTCTGGGGATTGCTGGCAGGCACGGTTTCTTCCATTGGCATGTGGGCGTGGGTCAAGGCCGATCCATCGGCGCTCGCCATTGTGGCGCTCTCGTCTCACGCCAAGGACATGGCGGAGAACATGTATCGGGCGCTGTGGTCCTGGATCATCTGTGTAGCAGTCACCGTGGTGGTCAGCTACATGACCACGCCGAAGCCCGACGCGGAGCTGGTGGGATTGGTTTACGGCTGTACCGAAATTCCGCGAGAGGATTCGGTTCCCCTTATCCAGCGGCCGCTCTTCTGGGCCTCCGTAATCACCGTAGCCTTCATCGCCCTGAACGTGTACTTCTGGTAAATCCTTAAGAAAAAACGGGTCATCTGCCCGGCCGAAGGAGTATACTGCAGGCAGCAACACGTGGAGACGATAGCCATGAAAAGCGTCTTGATCCGAATTGCTGCCTGGGCGAGTGCAGGCTTTCTTATTTCCGTCGGGTGGGGATTCTATTTTGCAACCGCAAACAAGGGCATTCCAATCGGGCCGATTGTACACACTCTCGCCCGGTTGACTCAACCAACCGCTGCGGCCATCCTGTATCTAAATCCAGCTACCCCCCTTGGTCTTACTTCGGTTGCCGTTACGAATGCTGCGACGTATGCTCTACTCGGCCTAATGATCGAAACGGTCCGACGGCACTATCGGTCGCTCCGCCTTTCAAACTGAGCCCCTATCGAAAAACCACTATCGAAAAACCGTGGACATTCTGGTTAAGCTTTGTTAAGCTACTCAAGTCGATCCGAGACGATCCAATCGCCTAGCTCCACACCGTTCAGAGGAGGTCAAAGAGCTTATGCGCCCGATCACGAGGCTGTGCCTGTTTGCTGTCGCTTCCGTCGCCCTGCTGTCTGGAAGCGTTCCGTCCTGGGAGGAAAAGACGATTCCGCAATGGGACGATCAAGACGCGAAGCAGGTCCTCGCCGACTCACCCTGGGTCAAAAGCGTCAAGCTGGAACGGGTCCGAGACCTAAGTAAGTTTCAGCGCCGGGATGGCGGAAACATGTCGGCGGGGGTCCCTCCGTACGTCGGCTTGTTCTGGCTTGACCTGTCCGCCCTCGGGAGCCTGTTTGGCGGCCCCAATCCCGAAGCTTTGGCGATGGAGCGTGCCAGCCGCTGGCAGCCCCAGCTCGGGAATGTGATCGTCCGTTGGGAGAGCGCTGGTCCGGTGCGCGCGGCGGAGATGAAGGCCGGAGAGGCCGTACCAGCCTGGCAAGGGGATTACTATGCCATCGCCGTCTATGACGTTGCTCCTCCGTTTCGTTGGAACTTGGCGAACGAGCTAAGAGGACTTGCGTATCTGGAGCGCGACAAGAAGAAGGAGCTGAAGCCCTCACGGGTCCAGATTCTGCCTCGCGACAATGAACATGTCACCGTCGTGTACCTGTTTTCCCGTTCGACCAAAATAGGGAACGATTCCAACGTCCGCTTCGTGGCCCAAATCGGACGGCTGTTTGTGTCCCAATTCTTTTTCCCTGAAGAGATGCAGTTCCAGGGGAAAGCAGAGTTTTAGAGCAGGTTCTTGGTTACTGTAGAGCGCCGCATGCTAACGCATGGCGGCTCGGAACGGAGCGGTCTACAGTAATTGTGAAAATGCCTTAGCTCAGAAGAAGAAAATCGCGTCGCAGGCGAACATCAGTTGGCTGTGCCTGGTTCCGTTGTCGTAGGGGGTCGCATCGTAGGCATGATCGAAGCGCAACTCCGGGCGAAACAGCACCGTGCTTCCCACCCAGTGGCCCCATCCGATCAGATGCTCGCTGTACCGAGTCTTAAAGCCCGTCCGCTGGCCTTTGATGTCGTCGAAGAACTCAGTACGGAAACTGAGATAGTCCTTCGGGCCCAGCTTCCTCTCGACGTAATTGAGGATCGCAAATTCCGGCGCGTAGCAGGTGACCTGGGAAAGCAGACTGCAAAACGCCCCGTTGGCGCCGTTTTCGAGCAGGCTTTGCGCCGACGGGTTGTTGACATTGGGTGTGTCCCTTTCGTATTGGTACCAGCTTTCCGTGTCGGTGTGCCAAGTGTCGTTGATCTTGTGATACCAAGTCAGATAGTAAGCGGCCAGGTTGTTATACGCATACTTGTTGGCGTTGATCGAGTTCGCGCAGGCGTAAATATTGTCGCCGCCGCCGTGAGTGTAGTAACCGAGACAGGTGTTAATCGTGGCCCTGGCGTCCTTGGTCCAGGGAGCCGCATCGCAGCCCGACGACAACCCGGCTTGAAACAGCCAGTGCTTGCTCAGCATGGTCGAAACGTTGATGCCGCTTTGCGTATAGCAGTCAAACGTGTACGTAAGCGAATGGCTATAGGTGTAGTTGTTGGGCGCGAGCTGCGCCTCGATATCCGGCAGCGAGACGTACCGGCCGATGCGGATATTCATTCCCTGCGCCACTTGCGGAATGTACAGATCGAAGTACGCCATGGGAATGTCGAAGCCGTTCTCCTTGTTCTTTCCCAGAAGCTGGTTGCTGAAAATGCCCTCGGCGGTGGTGAAGCGGTAATCCAGCCCGTAGATCGGAGAAATGCGGAAACCCCAGTCGATGTGATCGGTCTGCACGGTGTCCGGCTGGCGCTCGATGTACAGAACTTCCTGGTCCATCTGCACGGAATTTCCGCGCTCGGCATACGTCGCGGGAAAGTTCGAATAGCCGCCCTGCTTGGAAGTGCTCACGTTCATGCCGCCATTGAGCCAGCCGTAAATCTGAATGCCGCTCTTTTTCCACCAGTCGCCGTTCGGCCCGCTCCACAACGCCTCCATCAGCGGCCCGGACTGGGTGAACGGTTGTCCGATTACCGGACTTCCGCCATAGGGCCACACTGTGAACGGAAACGGAGGATCGGACTCCGGCGCGGGATAGCCACGGAAGGCGGGCGCCGGACCGGAATCGGTGGATGTGGTGGTCCAGTCGTTGGCGTAGGCCTTGTAGAATCTGGCAAGGAAACTGCCGGTGAGCGGTTGGGGACTTGGCGCAGTAGCGACAGGGGCTGGGCCCGATACAGGCGATGCAGGTGGGCTGGCAAGCGCCGACGGATCAGGCACCGGTAAGATTGCGTCGGGAGCCGCGGGTGCGGGCGGGTTTCCCGCAACCAGTACGCCGGCTTGCGAGGACGCGTCTCTTTCAAAGGGCGCAACTGCTACCGTACTCGATACTGTTTGAGCCTCTGCCAACAGGCTCGCGGACACAAGGATCAAAAGTAAGCTTGTCATTTATCCAGCGATCAAAGCTCTCGATTTCGCCCTGCGTCACAATGAAGCGGTAGCTTCGAGACGTCCGCAAACGCTGCGGTTCAGGGGATTTTATGAGGAGCCTGACCAGACTGGGGTCTTGGCTTACAACGAGGGTTGAGTGGCGATCCCAACGACGACGCCCCCAACGGCCTGCTACAGACCCAAGTATGCTTCCCACGGCATCAAAAAGTCATAAAATTAGCAGGCATTGTATCAAAGATAATTTCTATAGCCTTCATGGTGTCTGTAAATACCGTGAAACGACTGGCTAAGCGATTAATCTTGGGGTCAAACGGTTGCAGCCCCGGCCAAAAAACCGAGGCTGCAAAATTCCCATCCATCCTGTCAACGATCCAACGGTTTAGAGCCAGAGCTTGCCCTGGATGGTCATCTCCTCCGTATAGAAGTACTGCGCCACCGACAGCCGCCCGAGCTGAGCCAGGAACGTGATGCGCTGGTCTAGGGTGGTGATCTCCTCGGATCGTGGGAACATGAAAACGATGGTGGCGAGTCCGCCCTCCTGAGGCAGCAGATCCACGCGAGAAGCGCGGATATCCTTCTTGCCCTCGCGCTTCAGGAACGCGTCCTTTTTCAGCTGAAAGGGCAGGGCGGTCTGATTGACGTCGACGCCGGGAACATCGTAGATCGCCACCACATAGCTGCTGTCCGTGAGAGCCGGAGGGTCCTCTTCGTGAGCTTTTGCTTCCGCGGCGCGCACGGCCCGAGCGCTCTCCCAGCGGATTTCCAGAGTCGCGATATGGATGGGCCTGCGCCCGCGCTTTCCGGCTGCCGAAGACGCCCCGACGCCAGTTAGAGTGGCCGGAGTAAAAGCTTCCATCCCGATACCGTCGCCGCCTCCCATCTGGCCACCCTGCCGGCGTTGATCCTCGTTGAGCGGAGGCATCAGAGCCGGAGTCACCTTCTTGACCCACGGCGAGTCGGTGAGGATCAGCTTGGCATCCTGTTCGCTCCACTGCTCCATCTGTTTGCTCTTCCAGACCGGAACGGCCGCCATCAGCAACATTATCGAGAACGGAAAAACCAGAGATTTCAGAATTGTCTTCATGGACTTTATAACCTCCCTAAAAAGGCCTGCGGCCAAGCCCCTTGCGGGAGACTCGGCCACGGGGTTTAAGAATTGCTCCAACTACAACTTGACCATCGCCCTACAACTTGACCATGAGAGCGAAAATCCAGCGGCGCTCCTGCTTGACAAGGTCCGGGTACCAGACACCGCCGTCACCTGAGCAGGTACTCTTCGATAGCGTTGCGGTTCCTGCCGACGTGCCGTCATTGCAGGAGTAATACTGCGGCAAGCCGTTGTTGCCTCCAGGAGGCGTCATACCGCCGGGGCCCGCGAAAATCGGAACCTGAGACCCGCGCTGGGTCCATTCGACGTGCCACGTCACCCACTGGCTGGGGAAATAGTCGGCGCCGATCTGGAAATCATAGGCCCTGAGCGGCAAGCCGGGATTTTCCTGGAAATAGGGCGTGCCGCTGGTGGCGTTCGCGCCGTCGATCGGGGGAAGGAGGGCCAGATAACGCCCGGGGTTATCCAACACGCCGCCGCCGATTTCGAAGGCGAACCTGTCGTGATTCACCCACCAGCGGTTATAGACCATGATGCCAGCGAAGTTTTGCGCGGGCGGCCGGCCGTTTACGCCGCCGTGCGTACACACTACGCCTCCGCCGGTCTCGCAACCAAAGTCCTCAGTGGCGGTCATCGCAATGCGGTGAATCATCTTCGTGGGATTCTCGTAGTATTTCCACTCCTGGCTCCAGTCCGCGTGATAGCGCGACCGATAGGGATTATACAGAGTGTCGCGTCCCAGCGTGTAGGTGTTCCACACAAAGTCGAGATTTTCCGTGGGCCGCCACAGGATCTGGCCTCCTAAGGCCTCTCTACCGTTGTACTTGGCGTAGGATTGCCAGCCGTTGATGAGCCAGGGCTCGATCTTCACCTTGTTGGTCGGGAAAAACTGCGCCCGCATTCCGGTGAAGAACCACGGCGTGTTTGAGGACACGTAAGACGGCTGGTACATCCAGTTATCAAAGCTGTAGTAACTGAACAAGCCGATGAAGGACAGGAAGTCGCCCACCTGAAGGTTCAGACCGTGCTTATAGTTGATGTGGTAGCCGGCGTACATTTCCGTCAAGTACCGGTAAGCGTCGGCAAGGTCCCATTGGCCCTGGCTGTAACTGGCGTCGTTGCGCGGCACCGCCGTGGAAACTGCACCGAACTGGGTCAGGATGCGGCCCTGCATGTTGCCTGCGTGAAAATCGCCGCCGGCGCCCAGAGCCTGGATGATGAACTCTCCCGTTCGTTCGCCCTCGGTGGTTTCATCGAGAGTGTGATCGATGGGGTGGTTGTAGTCGTACATGTAATTGGTGTCGACTCGGAACTCACCCGAAAAATACTTTCCATCCAGGACCTCGTCGTGGTTCCTGGGGTTAGACATCATCCAAGTGAAGTCCCCGAACGCGAACGGGGTGTCCAGGTCGACTGGGGGAGGCGTCGCCGGTGGAGGAGCCGCCTGCGGAGCGGCGGGTGCGGCTGCTGCTTGCGGATCCGGCGGAGCATCCGGGGTGGGTGCAGCCGTGGCTGCGGGGACGACAGCGTCCCTGGCCTCGGTCTGGGCCGCCGGCTTCGACGTTGATTCCGGCGCCTGTTGCGCTTTCGCGGTCTGGATTCCGACCTGGCCGGCCAATCCCGCTAACAACCCGGCAATGAGTAGACTTCGCCCTTTCGTACACAGAATGGTACGCATATGTGCTTCCTTCCTTAGGTTGAGTTGTAGCCGGGGCCTTCAAGAGGATCCGCCGACTCTACGATTCAGGGGATGTATGGGACCGGACCAGACTGGGGTTCGGGCTTGTGCGACGTGGGTTGAGTAGCGAACCTAAAAACGACGCCCCCAACGGCTTGCTTGATGACCCAGTATGCGGGTGGTGACATAAAAAAGTCATAAAAACATGGAAATTTGATGAAAGAAAATTTGTATGACCTTTATACTATATATAAATACTGTCCATGTTATCTAACGATCTTTTTATGCCTGTCCGGATGGGGCTTCCAGTAGCGAATGCAATCTTTAAGACACAGATAATAATAAACTTAATCGTGTGCAGGTGGGAGAAGCGGCATCCAGCGCCCGAGCGGATTCCGTTGCAGTGCCGAAAGGGCTCGCCTGAGGACCGTGGGAAGGCCCCTGGCTTTCGCTCTAGTCTTTAAGAATCAAGGCGGGGACGGTCAACGAAGGCGACAGCGACGGCTCCTTTCAGGTCCCACAAATCCTCTTTCACAACCGGATATGTAAGGCGATTTACTTTTATGCCTTTTTGAGGTATCGTCGGTTATCGTTCTTGAATGAGTTAGTGATGTGAACAATGTTCACACGGAGCAGGCCCCCAGGAGGGCGGCCATCGTTAGGGAGGTGACGCCAAACAACATACAACCGGTGCGACCGTACTTTAATCACCTGGTGCGGCACTCCTTTAAAAGGATACTTATCGGCGCCGCAGCCGTCGGGGTGCTTACAGCCGTCAGCTTCCGGCTGCTGGACCTCAGCTTAGGCACCGCCAGCCCCTTATATTTGTTGGTTGTTGTACTACAGTCGCTCACGGGTGATTTTTTTTCGTCAGCCGTGGTATCCGTCCTCGCCGCCGGATGCCTTGATTACTTCTTCGTGCCGCCACTGTTTTCGTTCGAGGTAACCGGACCGTTGAACGTGGCCGCATTGATTTCCTTCCTGGTGACCTCGCTTGTCATCACCAAACTGGTATCCAGAATACGGATGGAAGCGAGGGTTTCTGAGCTGCAAAAGGATCGGATAGATCGCTTGTATCACTTGGCACAACAGCTTCTGGCGCTCGAACCGGAGATGGCGGTTGGGGAGAGACTACTCCAGCCGTTTGCGGGAGTGTTCGGAACGCGCGCCGTGTGCATTTTCGACGCCGAGCGAGGGGAGTTGCATACGCTGGGACGTTCCCGTAGCCACTTGCCTGAGCGGACTCGTGCGGCCTTTACACAGGAGAAGGATTCCGACGATCCCGCCAGCCAGGTGTGCGTACGGCAGTTGCGCGTGGGTGGAAAAACCACCGGCGCCATGGGATTTGAAGGGCTGGAGGATCCGGAGCTCACCGCCGGCCCGCTGATTTCGTTGGCGGCTGCTTCGCAAGAGCGGACGCGCGCGTTCCAAAGAGCCAGCGAGTCCGCGGCAGCGGCCCAAACCGAGGTGTACCGCTCGGCCATTCTCGACGCGCTGGCGCATGAGTTCAAGACCCCCTTGGCGACCATTCTCGCCGCTGCCGGAGGCATCCGTGAAACCGGCTCTCTGCGCGCCGAACAGTTGGAGATGACCGAGACCGTCGAATCCGAAGCCGCGCGCCTGGGTAGCCTGACCTCGCGATTGCTGCGAGTGGCGCGTCTGGACCGCGAGGAAGTGCGTCCCCAGATGGAGGTCACCGACATTGCCGGCGTGGTGTCCGATATCGTGGATCAGTATAAGCGCTTGCCCTCGGACCGGCGCATCACGTACACGCGCCAGGGAGAATCGGTCGAGGCCCAGGCCGATCCGGAGCTCCTGCGCCTGGCTTTGAACCAATTGCTGGACAATGCCTGCAAGTATTCGCTCCCCGGCTCCGAGATCACCGTTGCAATGGAATCCCAGCCGGATAAGATCTTCATCCGGGTAGCCAATAGCGGCAGCTCCATTCCGGCCAGCGAGCAGCAGCGTATTTTCGACCGTTTCTATCGTGGCGAGGAGGCCCGCCGCTTCACCTCCGGCTCAGGCCTGGGGTTATATGTGGCCCGCAAAATCGCGCTCGCCCATGGCGGCCAGCTCGAACTTGACATCGAACATCTGAACGAAGGTGTAACATTCTATTTAGCCCTTCCCAGGGCGAAAAGCGAGTCTGAAACATGATGGTTTCTCAGCAGTGTAGTGTCCTGATTGTCGACGACGAGCCGTCGCTCCGCAAGGTGCTGCGCACTTCGCTGACCGCCGGCGGATTCACCGTCGAAGAAGCCCGCAGCGGCGAGGAAGCCCTGGGTGTGGCGCAACAAAAGGCCTTCGACCTGGTTCTGCTGGATATCAATATGCCCGGCATCGGCGGCGTGGAGGCTTGCCGCCGGCTGAGGGAGCTATCGCCCCGCGCCGGCATCGTCATGGTCACGGTGCGCGACCTGGAGGATGACAAGGTTCATGCGCTTGAAGCGGGCGCCGACGACTACGTCACCAAACCCTTCCGCCTGCGCGAACTGATCGCCCGATTGCGGGCCGTTTTGCGCCGCACTCGCGCGCTAGAAACCCAGGAGCTTCCTGTTCTTCAAGCAGGCTCTCTGGCCATGGATCTGCATCGCCGCATCCTGTGGCGCTCCGGAACTCAAGTTCATCTTTCCCCCAAGGAGTTCGATCTGCTCGCGTTCATGATGCAGAACCAGGGCGCGCCGTTGACCCACGTGCGCCTGCTCCGCTCCGTCTGGGGTCCCGAATACGGCAACGAGCTCGAGTACCTGAGGTCCTATGTCCGAATGCTGCGTAAGAAGATCGAAGAGGATCCTGCCAAGCCGGATTACATCCTGACTGAACCGTGGGTCGGATACAGGTTTCACAATCCCAGCGACCAGGATGCGCCGGCCGCTCATCAAGCGGAACAAGCGTAACAGCGGACCACTCCCTATAGTCGTGGCTCGGAAACGCGGCCTCGGCTAGAAACGCGGTCGCGGTTCAGATACCCGTTTTGTCAGAGCCGCGACCAAAGGGTGCGGATGCCCGTCTAGCTGGCCGGTTTGCCCGCCGCCAGCCTCAACTCCGACATCGTGACTTTGCGCGTCTCGGGATTGGGAAGGTGGATCGGGATGATGCGGGCGACATCCAGCTTCAGCCGTTCGATGTTGGCCAGCAGGTTGACCTGATACTGGTTCGGATTGGCGGCAGGTGTGGTGGGGGCGGGGTTCCCGAGCACGTTGAATTCATCCGCTTCCACCAGGACCTTCTGTTTGGGGAGATAGACCATCAGCATGGAGTCGTTATGCATGCTGTTGTCCACCTTGTAGAGGTCGATCTCGTTGTCGCCGCCGACCATCTTCTTCATTTCGCCGACGTATTCGACTTTGGTCTTGGGCTGCGGATTCATCATCGATAGTTTGTCGGGTGCGATGGTGTGGGGGTTCTTGAAGAGCTCTTCGTAATAGCCCTTGTTGCCCTGGCTGGTGACGATGGTGGCTCCTTCGGCGACAAACGCCCGCAATCCGCCGGAATGGTCGAAATGCGCGTGAGTGTTAATCACGTACTTGATAGGCTTGCCGGGGACTAACTTCTTGGCTTCGGTGATAATCGCGTCCGCGCGAGCCTCATTCTGCGGCCCTTCGATCACCACGATGTAGTCTTTGAAATTGACCACCACGGAGGCGTAGCCGCCGGTGATCAGCCATGCTCCGCCGCCGAGATCATCGTCAGCGACAACCGCCGGGCCGCGTCCGCCGCCGCCACCGGGACCACCCCTGCCGCCGCCGGGTGCACCACCTGGAGCACCCCCAGGCGCGCCGCCGGGAGCTGCGCCCTTTCCATTGTTCTGGGCCACAGGTCCGCCGGGAGCTCCACCGCGTCCTCCACCGCCTTTGGCTGCGCCACCTCCGCCGCCGCCACCACCACCCCGCCCGCCACGCGCGGGAGCCGTCAGATCGACCGGTACGTTCACCTTCACGTCGGACACAGTCAGCTCGAACAACTTGGGGGGATTCTTGATCGGTCCCTGGCGCTGCACGATGTGGGTGGGAAACTTCACGCCGTTGAAGTCCTTATAGCCGTCGTATTCGGCGGACCAGATCGCGTCTCCGATCGGATCCTGGCCGGCGATGGTGGTTTCCACCCGATCCACGTAGCCCATGCTGTCGATGTACCCTTTCACCGGCTGCTTATTGTCGCCCATGAATGTGATGACGGTATACTTTTTGCCCTTCATGGTCTCGGTGGAAACCTTGGCGTCGCTCTTCTCCGCCGCGACCTTCAGGAAACCTTCCGGCAGCAGAACATACTCAAGCTGCGTGTTCCATGGCGCCATGGGCCCGCCCTGGGTGACTGTATTGGTGGGAGCATCGGGAGCGGGGTTGGTGGTGCCTGCGCCTCCGCATTGCTTGGGATCTCCCTCCTTGCGCGTAAATTGGATGTGCCAGGCGCGCATATCGAAATCGATCTGACGGGAATAACCCGCATCGGTATAGTGACGCCACCAGTCGTCATGGGGATTGCAAGGCTGGCCGACGGCGCCGTTCGCTCCTTCGCCCGAGATGACGATGGTGTGCAGATTGTCCGCGCCCATCGCCTTCGTCGATTTATCGATGGCGGCCTTCACGTCGGCCGGAGCATCGGCCCGCAGCCACGCCGAGCCGAGCGTTCCGCCCAGCACGACCGCTGCAACCGCCATCCAGTTCTTTAACATATTCGCCTCCACTAAAGAGTTAATCCCCTGGGGGGTCAGTATACAGCAAATTTACGGCACCGCGAAAACGCTGACCGCAGGATGGTCCGGTTAAGAGCGTATAGAAAAGGCGCGGGTCCGTCAATCTTCTTTGCGCTTGCGGCCCACCAACCCTAGGATCATCAGCGCGGCTCCGGCCAACAGCATGGTGCTCGTCTGCGGTAATTCCGGAGTTTGGAACGGACTGGGGTTAGATGCCAGATCGAGGGAGGCCACAGGCTGGTTGAACGCCGCTTCCGACGCTGGAACCGCCGGAGGGACACCGGGCGAAACCGCCTGCCCAAAAAATAACAGTGCGAGCGGAGCCAGTTTTCCGCCGAAGCGTTTCTGTGGGGCGCGTTTCAAAGAATCCTCGGTATTCAGCTTCAGCCACGAGCCTGTGGAGGGGAAGAGCCAAGAAGTTTGAGTAGTACCAAAACGCCACAGTACTTGCGAATTTTACAAAACTAGTACTTCGCGGCGCATAGAGCTAGGGACAGATCCTTAGTATTGATACGGCGAACTCCCAGCATGAACCCTGGATTCTACTCATCGACCGAACGGCAGATGGCCCATACCATTGAGTGAGAAAGTACCAGTGGAGTTCGGAATGAAAACGCACAGCCGATTCCCGCAGCCCACCTTCCCGCATCGAGCTTGGCGTCTCACTCTCGCTCTTCTAGCGGCGACGTGCGGCTATGCCCAGGAGCCGGCGGCGTTTCCATTATTGAAGTCCTGCGGCCAAGGATCGGAAACCGTGACCACGATTCGCGATTCCGATTCAGTCCAGATTCGCTATGGATTCTCGACCGATTCCGGAACCTGCTACGCGGTTACCGCCACCGTCGGCGGCCAGACCGTGGACGGCTACCTGCTAAGAGCGGCAAGCGGCAGGGAATCCCAGCACCCGGCCATCGCGGCGTTTGAACAGGAACTGCGGAGTCACCAAACGGCGATCCCCGTTCCTGCGCCTTTGCCTCCGCCCGCGCCGGCGGCGACGTTGACATCCGCGGCGCCCTCCAGTGGGCCCGCGACGACGCCTCCGGCCACGGCGGCGATTTCCAAAGAAGCCGCCGCGCAAGCGACCGAGCCCGTGAGCTTCGCAGGCTTCCGGGCGGTCGATGTCACGGGAAACCGCGTGGACTTTAGCTTGAGCCACACGCCCACCGTCGTGGTGTACTTCTGGTCGGCGTCGGACGGGGGTGGGATCAAGAAAACCGAAGCGATGGAAAACATCTACGAGCAGTATCATCCCCGCGGCGTGGACGTGGTGGGCATCGCTTCGGCCCGGAGCGCTCAGCAGTTGCTCCAGGTCTGCCACGACAAGGAACTCGTGTGGCCGCAGATTTACGATTCCGGCGGCATCGCCAGCCGCTATCATGTGGACCCCGCGAAGCCCTACCTTATTCTGGATCAGAACCGTAGGGTGATCGCCACGGCCAGCTCGCCGCTGGAACTGGATCCGGTGTTGAAGATGTTAGCGCAGCGGAGGAGGTTGAACCAATGAAATCGGCGTCCCTGAGGTCGCACCGATGAGGGATCTCATGACGATGCGCGGGCGTCCACAAGGGGAGACGAGACCGTCGCGCCGGAGGCGAACGGGGGAGCGCGGGAACACCATGCTCGAAACCGCGCTGGTCTTTCTGCCCATGTTGGCGATGTTTTTTGGAATCCTCGACGTCTCGATGGTGGTGTTCCTCCAGAGCACTCTGATGAACGCTTCGCGCGAAGGCACGCGGGTCGCGATCACCTTCCCGTCCACGTACAACGGCACGACGTGCACGTCGCAGTCTACATGCATCATCTCGGCGGTGCAAAACAATGCGTTCGGATTCCTGGCTGGAAGCAACTCCAACCTGATTACGGTCAACTACTATATCGCGAGCAATCTGAGCACCCCCATTGAGACTTGCACCGGGGGCACCTGCGTTCAAAACGGCACATTGCCGCAGACGTTGAGTAACGGCACCGTGGTGAACTACGTGAATCAGCCTGGGAACCTGGTCGAAGTCGTAGTGGGCAATTATCCCTGGAACTGGTTTTTTCCGGTCTCCGCAACAGGCTATTCGACGACGAACAGATCCATTAACCTCACTGCTTCCTCCGTAAATGTGCTCGGGGGATTGGCGGTTGGCACAACGGTGCCGCCGACTCCATAAATACCAAAGGAGGAAACTTTGTCTAAACTGCGAATTCGATTGAAACGGCCCAGCCAAAAGGGAAACACAATGCTGGAGTTCGCGCTGACCATGAGCTTTCTGGTGCCGCTGTTCGCCGGAATGTTCAGTATTGGCATGACCCTGGACAAAGGGATTGAGGTGAGCAACGTTTGCGAAGATGCGACGCTGCTGATGGTGGATTCGACCACCAACCCGGCCTCCGGACTCGATTTATCGCAGACTCTGAATCAACGCATCATTGTGCGGGCCGCGAACGGCCTGGGTATGGCCTCCGATGCAGCCTATGACCCGAATCCGTCGGGAAGCGCCGCGGTGATCTTGTCGAAAGTGGTGATGGTGGGACCGGCGGAGTGCTCCGTGGGGGTTGTGCCGGCGCCGCCGACTGCGCCACCATGGACCAGCGCCAACTGTCCCAACTACGGCCAATATGTCTACGCCTACCGCGTCGGGTTCGGAAACACCGCTCGCTGGAGCAGCACCATCGGGAGTCCGCCCACCAGCATCGTGCAGTCGAACGGAACCATCTCAGCCACGAATATCGCAACCAATACCAACGACATTGCGACAAATTTCAATTTGATGACGCTGTCGGCGAGCACGTTCGCCCTGATCTCCGAGATGTGGGCGGACGTCAGCTACCTGAACTTGTTTTCGATCTGGCACACGCCGGTCGTCTATTCCCGCAGCATTTCATAACTCCGCAAGAGGTCGGCATGGAAATTTTGAAAATGGCAAAGAGCAGAAGGTGGCGGAATCAGAAGGGTTCGGCGCTGTTTCTCCACATCTTGATGTTGAGCGGCACGATTGCTGTCGTCGGTTTGGCCGTGGATGTGGGAAGCATATACATGATCCGGGCGCGTCTGAGCGCGGCGGTGGACGCCGCCGCTTTGGCCGCCGGCCGTTCCGTCAACCTGGCGAATAGCGTGTCTACGGCGACCACCAATGCCACCAGCACGGCGCAGCAGTTTTTCAACGCGAATTTCCCCGCGGGTTACCTCAACTCCATCGGCACGCCCACGATAACTCCAACCTTCAAGCAGGAGACGGATGCGAACGGCAATCCCACCGGCGTGCTTGATGTCGGCCTGACGGCGAGCGTGAAGGCGCCCACCTACTTCATGAACATTTTCAACATCCACAGCGTCACGGTCGGGGCGAGCGGAACGGCCAGCCGCCGCGGCGTGGTCATGATGCTGGTGCTGGATCAATCCAGTTCCATGAACACCTCCCCCGATCCGGTTTCGGGACTGACCGCCTGCCAGGCAATGATACAGGCGGCGCAGAATTTCATCACGTTATTCAGCCCCTACGATCAAATCGGCCTGGTTACCTTCGATATCACGGCGCATCTGATTTACCCGCCCAGCTCCAACTACGGGGACGGCACGCTGAATGCCGATATCGGGACTATCGCGTGTGGAAGCAATACCAACACGATCTCGGCCCTCGAACTGGCGTACCAGCAGCTTCAGAACGTGGGTCTGCCGCTCGCGGAGAACGAAATCGTCCTGTTCACGGACGGATCGCCAAACGGGGTTTCGGCCCAATATACGTTGCGGACGACGCTGGATTCACGGTGGGGCCCCGCGCTCTCCAGTCCCGCCCCGCCGGCGCAGAGCGGCTCGACCTTCGGTCACGCGAACAGTTGCAACGACGTTGGCCCTTCCGACGCCAACGGCGTGAACGATGAAGCGATCTGCATCAACATGCCGGTGACTTGCACCGTAGCGGGAACAATCACAGGATACGGGACGCTGGCACAGTGGGGAGACCAGAACTCCTGGGGAGCGAGTACCTACGGACTCGCCCCGCCCACGGATTCCTACGCAAATCCCACCTTTCCGAGCTGCTCAGGCAGCCCCGGCGGGGGTACAACTAACGTGCGCCAGTATATATCTTTTATTCCGGATACCGACATGTACGGAAACAACTTGCATGGGGTTCCGGCGACCGGGGCGGGTCCCACTGTGGTTAATGGCTTGGTCACACGCGATTATTGGCTATTTCAAGTCAATAGTCTGTGCAGTCCGGATCCCACCGTATCGCCGAACTGCAAGAACACAGGGGGAGCGTGGTCGAGTTTTCCGGGCGTCGGGTCCGGCTGTAATTTCTTTCCGAGCGGGTCAAATGGATGTACCACCTACACAGCCTCGTACAACGCGACTACCGCCGGCCACTTCCGCCCGGACCAACCTAACACGATCGTCGCCGCGAGCATGAACGGCACCATGTCGGCGGCGTACACGATACGGTCCGACACCACCTACCATCCCATCATCAATGTCATCTATCTGACCGGAAATGGAACGGACTCGGTCGATCGCGAGTTTCTCCCGATCGTGGCGAATTATCCGACGATTCCGGCATTGCCCTACGATCCTGCCAGCTACGTTCCTTACACGAATCCAGCCTTTCAGACGGGCCAGGAGTCGGGGAAGTACTTCGTGACGGCGAACCGGAATGAGCTTCAATCGTTATTTGCCCAGTTGGCGTCCGAGGTATTGCGGCTCAGCAAATGACACGCATCATCCTACTTCTGCCGCTCGCGCTGCTCGCGCCGCTGTGCGTTGGGCAAGAACCGCGGCCGCAGACGCTGCGCGCGGGATGCTCGCCCGATGACGAGCAGCTCGGGACGGTCGGCGCCGACGATGCCGTGGACGTGAATTCCGCGCTCGCGGGCGGAAAGCAAACCTGTTACAGGGTCACGCTTCATCGCGGCGGACAAGCCATTACGGGCTACGTCCTGGGCGAGGATCTTCCCGCTGTGGCGGCATTCTTGTCTGAACAGAGGAGGTATCGCGTCGAGTACTCCTTAGCGCAACAACAACAGGAAATTGAAAAAGCCCGTCAGGAAGCGCTTGCGCGCGATCAGGTCGCAGCCCAGGCGGCGGCGCAAGTCCATCCCGTACCTGGAAAGCTCGATCCGGGCATGCCAGCCGAATTTGCAGAATTCGGCGGCCGGGACTTGAGCGGCAAAGCAGTCAGCCTGTCCTCTCTCGGAGGGAAGGTAATTCTGGTTACGTTCTGGTCGCCGCGAAACGCCGCATCAAAACGGCAGCTTCTCGCGTTGATTCCCCTGTATAACCAGTACAAGCGCGCGGGCCTCAGGGCGGTCGGCATCAGCATGGATCCGGATCCGGCTCACATGAGCGAAGCGCTCGACGACGTGACGCTCGCCTGGCCGCTGATTCCCGATCGCAACGGCTTGGCGAAACGCTACGGAGTCAACGGGGCGGCGGGCACCACGTTGGTGCTGGACGCATCCCACCGCATCCTGGCGGCAGGTCTTACCCCCGCGGAATTGGAAAAGAAGGTTCGGGAACTGCTGGGCACCCAGTAGCAGGATGCTCAGTGCGCCGGGATAAGCCGGCGTGGCCTAGGCTTCGCCGCTGCAAATCAGTCAGCAGAACGCCGCGTTTGCTATGCTCAAATTAGATTGCTGCCCAAGCTGATTTCGTTCGGAACATACTACCTGCCCACCTACGGGGTGCTGGTGGCACTGGGATTTCTCACCGGGTTATGGGTGACGGTCCGCCTGGCGCGGCGCAGCGGCCTGAACGCGGAACTGATTACGAATCTGGCCATCTACGCGGCACTGGCCGGACTGCTGGGCGCTAAGCTGCTGATGATCTGGTTCGACTGGCCGGACGTGCAGATCTTCTCGCTGTCGTTCTGGCAGGCGGCGGGCGTGTTCCAGGGCGGACTGATTTTGGCGCTGGCGACGGCGTATCTCTATTTGCGCCACAACAAGCTGCCTTTGCTTGAATCCGCGGACGCTTTCGCTCCCGGAGTCGCCATCGGACACGCCATCGGACGGTTAGGATGCTTCGCGGCGGGCTGCTGCTGGGGCAAGACCACGACCCTGCCGTGGGCGGTTACGTTCCACAATCCCGACGCTTGGGCGCTGACCGGAGTGCCTTTGGAGATGCCTCTGCATCCTTCCCAACTGTATGAATTCTCGACCGAAGCCCTGTTGTTCGGTTTCCTCTACTGGCGCTTCGGACGCAAGCATGAGCCGGGGCAGATTATCGGCTTGTACCTGGTGCTCAGCTCGGTGGCGCGATTCCTGATCGAGTTTACCCGCTTCCATGAGCAGGCTCTGCCCTTCGGCCTGCCGTTGTCGATCACCCAGTGGATCGCGATCGGCCTGGCGCTGGCAGGCGCGGCTCTGCTGGTGCGGCCGGGGAGGGCCGCCAGTACCTCCGGACGCCCGGTGCACGCCTAACCGCTCCCCTGTGGTCGCGGCTCAGAAATGGCAGGTCATAGACCTGCCCCACTGCGAAAATGGCAGGTCGCAGACCTGCCCCACTAACGCTGCGGCCGATTTCTGCCGTTGTGTTAGACGTGGGCCGCAAAAATCGCCAGCGAGGCTTTGTCCTCATCGCCATGTCCGTTAGCATGCTGCTGCTGCTGGCGGTGATGGGCATGTGCTTCGACCTGGGCCGCATCTACATCGCCCGCAATGAGGCGCAGGTGTTTACCGATTCCGCCGCCATGACTGCGGCCGCCAAGCTCGACGGAACCCCCGCCGGCGTGGTCCGCGCGCGCGAGGCCGTGGCGCACCTGCCCATGCGCTGGAATTTGGGCACCCAGCCGTTCACCGGCGTCGTGATCGAGTTCAGCTCCGACGGCCGCATTTGGGATCGCGATCCCAAGGATGCCTCGGGCCTGACTTTGGCGCGCGTGACCGCTCCGGCTAACGGCGTCGATATCGTGTTCCTGCGCGCCGCCGGCGGACCGAAATCGTTCACGGTTCCCTCCCGCAGCGTGGCAGGCGTCAAACCCGTGAGGCTGGTCGAATGAAAAGCGATCGAATGAGACGCGGACGCCAGCGCGGCCACGCCATGATCGAGCTTGCGCTCTCGGCGGGTATCATGATCGCCTGCCTGTCCGGTACTTTCCAGTTCGGCTACACCTTCTACATCTATGACCAACTGGTGAGCGCGGTGGGAAATGGCGCGCGCTACGCGGGCTCGCGCACCTATCGCGCGGCGTCCGCGGCGGACATCGAAAAGGGGAAGGCCGCGATTCGCAATCTGGTGGTGTACGGGAATTCGCGGCCCGCCTCGGATGCCGCGCCGGTGACGCCGAACCTTAAACCGGAAAACGTGCAGGTCACGTGGATTTCCGGCGAAAAAGGCGTGCCCGACGCGGTGGATGTGACCATCGTGAAGTACCCGGTGGGCGCGATGTTCGGATCGTTCAACTTCGATCACCGGCCTCTGGCGGAGTTCCCGTTTGTCGGCCGCTACGCGCCCTCGGAGAGCGAGCCATGAAAACGCGCCTCCAGCATGGACGGCGCGGTCAGAGTCTGGTCGAGGCCACGCTGGTGCTGTTCGCTTTCTTCGCCCTGCTGTTGGGCGTGGCCGATTGCGGACAGGTGCTGTTCGCGCATCAGTCTCTGGTGGAACGCGCACGAGGAGCGGCTCGCTGGGGTTCGCTGCATCCCGGGGAAGGTCCCCAGCCGATCGTGAACCTGGTGCTCTACGGCCAAACCCAGGAGCCCCTCAAGGAAACAACCGGCTACCTGGGCATGACCCCCGCCAATGTCAAAGTAGTTTATCAACCCGCGACGCCGGACCGGCCCGATGACGAGACCGTCTCGATCGCCATCGTGAATTTCGAGTCGCACCTGTTTTCGCCGTGGATGGCGCGAGTGCTGGTGAGCGCGCGGCCCGTGCTGGTCAGCGCTCCCGTGACGCGGCCTGCCGCCGTCGCTTCCAGATAGGCAAGGCGGCCGCGAAGTAGTTATTCTTAATAGTTGGCCACTATAAAATCCTTCCAGCCGTATCGCTACACCACCAAGGCCGGCGATCCGGCGAAGCTGCTCACGCAGCCTTACGACAAAATCAATCCCGCGATGCAGGCGGCGTATCTGGCCGCCAGCCCCTATAACCTGGTCCGCGTGATTCTGGGCGAGCGCCGCGCCTCCGACAACACCTCGGACAACGTGTACACGCGCGCCACAAAGCATCTGGACGATTGGATTCGCGACGGCATCCTCGCGCGCGACCCCTCGCCCGGGCTGTACGCCTACTTCCAGGAATTTCAGGTTCCCGATACGGGCGAGCGCGCCGTGCGCCAGGGCTTCATCGGCATCGGCAAGGTGGAGGATTATTCCGCCAACATCGTACACCGCCATGAGCAAACGCTTTCGGGTCCCAAGAAGGACCGCCTGGAGCTGCTGCGCCACACTCGCGCGCACTTCGGGCAGATTTTCATGCTGTATCCCGATCCTGAAGGCGCTGTCGATTCGATTCTTGCGGAAGGGGCGAAGGGTGCTCCGCTGCTCGAGGTGCTCGACGATTATCAGGCGCGGCATCGCGTCTGGGCCATCACCGACCCGGATCGCATCGCGCGGATTCAGGAGTTGATGGCTCCGAAGAAACTACTGATCGCCGACGGTCACCATCGCTATGAAACGGCGCTGGCGTATCGCAACGAGAATCCCGGCGACGCTGCGGCCGAGTACGTGATGATGACCTTCGTCAACATGCACTCGCTCGGATTGAAGATCCTGGCGACGCATCGCGTGCTGCGCAATCTGGAGAGCTTCAATGCTGCCGCGTTCTTCGAAAAGGCCCGCTCGGCATGGAAGGTGACGGCCTCCACGCCGGAGGCTCTCAAAGCGGCGTTGGGAGTTCGCAAGCCGGAGTCGGTGCGCATCGGAGTCCTGACGGCGGGCGGCGCTCATTTGCTGGAACAACCCCGCCGCGCGGGTGAGCTCGACGTGCCCGTTCTGCATCGCGAAATTCTGGGCGGATTGCTGGGCATCAGTGAGGAGGCCGTGCGCGAAGAAAAGTACATCCACTACGTGCGCGGCATCGACGCGGCCGCGGCCGAAGTGAAGAACGGCGCGCAGGTTGCGTTTCTGCTCGAGCCCACGCCCATCGAAGACATGGCCCGCATCGCTTTCGCCGGGGGCGTGATGCCCCAGAAATCGACCGACTTCTACCCCAAGCTGCTCAGCGGCGTGACCATCTACAGGCTGTGATTATGGAACCCTTCTCTCGCCGTAACTTCGTAAGCGCTCTTGGCACCCTCGCGGGAGCTTCGCTGCTTTCCCAGACCTCCGGCTGCACGAAGGTCGGAACGCCGGTATCGAAAGAGGCTTCTCCGCAAGGCCCCGCGGATTACACACTGACCATCGCCGTGAAACCGGTGGAGCTGGCGCCGAATCGCATCGTCTCCACCACCACGTATAACGGTCAATTTCCGGGTCCGCTGCTCCGCCTCAAAGAAGGCCAAGCGGTCACCATCGATATCAACAATCAAACCGACACGCCCGAACAACTGCATTGGCACGGACAGTTTCTCTCAACCGATGTCGATGGCGCGGCCGAAGAGGGCACGCCCTTTATTCCGCCACACGGAAGCCGCCGCATCACACTTGTCCCCAAGCCTTCCGGCTATCGCTTCTATCACACCCACGTCCGTGCGGGCGCGAATCTGGGCGCGGGGCATTACACCGGTCTGGTCGGACCTGTTTATATCGAGCCGAAGCAAAACCCCGGAAGCTACGATCGTGAGGTTTTTCTGACGCTGAAGGAATTCGAGCCGACGCTCAGCCGCGGCGGCGATATGGACATGGATTTTCTGTCGCCCTCGGCGACGGTCAAGGATCTGAAGGATTCCGGAGAGAGCGCCATGAAGGCTTCTCTCGCCAAAGGCGCTCCGCATGGATTCGAAGTCGGCTACGATTCCTTCACCATCAACGGGCGAATGCTGGGCAGCGGCGAACCGATTCGGGTGAAGCAAGGCGAGCGCGTGCTCTTCCATGTCCTGAACGGGAGCGCCACCGAGATCCGCAGTCTGGCATTGCCTGGCCACACGTTCTCCGTTGTCGCGATGGATGGCAACCCCATCCCCAAGCCCGTGAGCGTGCCGGGACTCTGGCTCGGCACGGCGGAGCGAGTCTCCGCGATTGTCGAAATGAATCACCCCGGTGTTTGGATCATGGGCGATATGGCCAACGACGATCGGATGCACGGCATGGGCATCGTGGTTGAATATGCCGGCCAGAAGGGAAAGCCGCAGTGGGTCGCGCCCAAGCCGTTCACGTGGAACTACGCACAATTTGGAAATTCCGCCGCGCCCGTCTCAACGCCGGATCAAGTCTTCGACATGATCTTCGCCAAGCAAAACGCGGCCGCCGATGGCTTCAATCGGTGGACCATCAACGATACCGCGTTTGACGAAGATCACATGCATCCGATGTTTCAGGTGAAGCAGGGCAAGCGCTACCGGCTGCGCATGCGCAACGCCAGCGACGATATCCATCCTGTGCACCTCCACCGCCACAGTTTTGAGTTGACCCGTGTCGCCGGCCAGCCGACTTCCGGCGTCATGAAGGACGTTGTCATGGTCGGCGGCTACCAGGAGATGGAGGTCGATTTCGTCGCCGATAATCCCGGCCTCACGCTATTCCATTGCCATCAGCAGTTGCACATGGATTTCGGCTTCATGGCTCTGTTCGAGTACGTGTAGCAGAGGTGGGGCAGGTCTCCGACCTGCCGTGCTGCCGGCCAATCGCGACGGCCCGCGGGGGTTGCCGCTTCGATAGAATACCTACTCCGGCCGGCGTCCAAAATCGAGCCTGAATCGAAGGGGGTTCAATTCTGTGCCGTTTGACATACAAACCCGGCAATTCACGCGAACCCGCCCGTACCCCATTCTTGCTGGGCGAATGCACATGAACAGATATACGTTGCATCACCGAATTCCCTGGAATCTGTTGCTCAATGTGTTGCAGCGCGCGCTCGACGGAACGGTACACCCCAGAGTGATAGGTTACCTACTCACTCTGGCGCCCCGCCCAACCGTGGATTTGGCTACGCAGTTTGCGGCCGCGGCCCATCAGGTTCGCACGCAGCGACCGTTCCGGCCTGGCCAAGGAGAGGTCATCGTCGAAGTTGAGCAGGAGCTGTTCTCCTTGCCGTGCAATCTGTTTCAGGGGCTGGGGAATCGGGCTGACGATCCGGGGAACGATAAGATGGACTTTACGCCATCCGACGTTCAGAATAACGGCGCCCTTCCTGAGGGAATCCCCGGCACATTAGAGCGGGCTCGGGAACGAGTATTCGGGATCTTATGCCAACTCAATATCGACCCCGGCACGATTCAGATCGCCTGCCGTAATTGGCGTGACTTGTGGATCGCGCACGGCGGCGGACTGCACTGCGCTACAGAGCACCAGCACCACTGGTGGGCTCCGGGCGGTATGCCCTTCACCGATCCGCCATACCGGCATTGGCTGAATCCTGTCGGCGCGGCCCTCACCGTCGAAGAATGCTTGCGGCTAAATGAGCTTGTGTTCAGGCGCGCGACCACGGGGGGATAGGTCCGAGATTTCTCCCCCATGGGGTGGGACGCCGCCGCAGGAGGTATCGGCACTTTTGGTACCAAATACGGTATCATGTTATGTGTGGCTTCCGGCAAGACGCTGCGAAAGATGCGGGAGCATCGGACCGGCTGGCGCATCGAGGATCTACAGGCCGTCGCGAAAGAGTGTTTCGTCGAATGGCGCAGGCCCGGCCGCGGCGGCAGCCATGTGATCTTCAGCGCTTCGGGCGTGCGTGAGATCGTAACGGTCCCTGCGAATCGTCCGATAAAGCCTGTCTACATCAAGCAGTTTTTGGCGCTTATCGACGCCGCGGGAGGTATCAAAACAAAATGAGAGCGCGAAGGAATCAAGCTCCTGACCAGTACCAGTTCACGGTCCGCCCCCTATCGAAAGACGAGGGCGGCGGCTATCTGGTTGAGTTTCCGGACATACCCGGATGCATGTCCGATGGCGAGACCGTCCAAGAGGCGATCGCCAACGGCAGAGAAGCCCTCCGCGATTGCATCGAGGTGTTCAGAGAGTCGGGGCGAAAGCTGCCAAAACCCAGCATCGCGGCTGCCCAATGGCGTCAGCGTCTGCCCCGGACTCTCTACATGAAGCTGACGAAACAGGCGGAAAACGAAGGCGTCAGCATCAACAGCCTCGTGACCGCAATCATAGCCGAGGCCATCGGATCCAGGCAGGCGCGACCGCGAAAAGGTTCGTGAGCCGAACGTCTAAACCGGCGTTTGTTCGGTTTCGCCTAACAGGATCTCCAGGAAGCGACGCGCCGTGACAATCTGGATGTCGCGCCATGAAGCTGGAAAATGTTTGGTCGCCGGTCACAATGTGGATCGCGCCGTCGGAGACGATAATGTTCTTGTCGAGAACAACCCGGATTATGAGGCGGGCTGCGGCTTGGCTTCACGCCTGGCCCTACGTGCCGCTCGAATCTCGGCGTCGATCTCGCCCATCGAAAGCTGGTTCAGTCCGGCTTCCTTGGCGCTTGCCCACGATTTGCGAAGCCATTCCGGCGCCAAGTCTTGCTCCAGAACTTGCAAGACATACTGTTCGGCCGAGACGCCCCGCGCCGTGGCTTTGGCCTTCAGGGCTTGCACGTCCTCATCGGGCAGTTTGATCGTCAGATTCATCAAGGTCTCTCTTCAGCCTTGTCGCTAACATGTGATCTGTCCGCTCCAATTCACACATGATCTGTCCGGTTGGGATGCTGGGGAGGTGCAAGGA